>LXNI01000309.1_pt1 | contig 61617 bp, 55 predicted proteins | sample 809091 | NCBI WGS metagenome assembly LXNI01 (sample SAMN04870527, study PRJNA318959) | sponge metagenome | biome: 01000161; feature: marine sponge reef; material: water | host: Sarcotragus foetidus | place: Greece: Milos, Mediterranean Sea | collected 2013-05-29 | depth 5-7 m
GCTAGCCGCGCGCCGTCGGCAGGCCCTGCTCGCGGAGCCAGTCGTCGTTGTAGATCGTGCTCAGGTAGCGGGTGCCCGAATCCGGGAAGAGGGTCACGACCCGTGCGCCGGGCTGCAGTTCGGGGAGCATCTCTCGTACGCCCCAGAGCGCGGCGCCGCTCGATCCGCCCACGAGCATCGCCTCGTCGCGAGCGAGTTCCCGGGCGGCCAGAAAGGCCTCCGCGTCGCTGACCTGGAGCATCCGGTCGAAGACGTCGAATTCCGGGCAGTCGATGATCTCTTCGTCACCCAGTCCCTCGAGCAGATAGCGGCGAGGAGGCGCGGAGTCGTCTTCGGCCCCCGCCAGGGCCGCGAAATGGCGACTGAACACCGAGCCTTCGACATCGACAGCGATCACCCGGATCTTGGGATTCTGTTCCTTCAGATAGCGGCCCACACCGGAGACGGTGCCGCCGGTGCCGATGCCACCGACGAAGACGTCGATCCGCCCACCCATCTGGCGCCAGATCTCCGGGGCGGTCGTCTCGTAGTGGCAGCGGTTGTTGTCGCGGTTGTTGTGCTGATCGGGGAAGAAGGCCTCTGGATGCGCGGCGGCCAGGCTCTGCGCCTTCCGGTTGTACGACTCCGGGTGCTCAGGGGGCAGATCGCCATCCACGAGGATCAACTCGACCCCCAGCGCGCGCAGGCAGTCCAGCTTCTCGCGGCTGGTCTGGCGGCGGACGACCGCGCGGCAGCGTAGCCCGCGGTTCGTGGCCATCATCGCCAGTCCCATCGCCGTGTTGCCGGACGAAGCCTCGATCACGACGCCTCCCGGCGAAAGCTCTCCCGAGGCGAGCGCCCGGTCCACCAGATACCGCGCAACACGGTCCTTCACGCTGCCCATCGGGTTCAGGTACTCGAGCTTCGCGAACACCTCGACTTCCTTCGCGCCCGCACCCAGCGAGCGGCGGAGACGCACCAACGGAGTTCCGCCGATCGCCTCGCTCACGTCCTCGCAGGTCTTCTCGCAGAGCGCCGCGGGAGCGGGGACGCCCGTGGCCTTCAAGGCGCCTCCAGCAGACGATCACGGACGAGCTGCATGTCTTCCCAGGTGGCTCGCTTGTGGGACGGATCCCGGAGCAGGAAGGCCGGGTGGTAGGTGACCCGAACCGGCACTCCCGCCACGTCGTGCCAGCGACCGCGAAGACGGCCCACGGAGTCTCTCGTCTGCAACAGTTGCTGGGCCGCGACCCCGCCGAGGGCGACGATCACCCGGGGAGCGATGAGTTCGACCTGCCGGTCGAGGAACGAACGGCAGGCGGCGGCCTCGTCGGGCTGCGGATTGCGGTTGTTCGGCGGCCGGCACTTGACCACGTTCGTGATGTAGACGTCCTCGCGCCGCAGGTCGATGGCCTGGATGATCCGGTTCAGGAGCTGGCCGGCGGGCCCCACGAAGGGCAGGCCCTGCCGATCCTCGTTGTAGCCGGGGCCCTCGCCGACGAACATCAGGTCCGCGTCGCCGTCGCCGGCCCCGAACACGACCGTGTTGCGCTGTTCGCAGAGCCGGCACGCGGTACAGCCCTGAGCCTCCTCCGCGACCGCCTGCAAGCGTTCCAGGCGGCCTGCCCCACCCTCCGGCGCGGCCTGCGCCGGCCCCGGCGGATAGGCGTCCTCGAAGCCGAGTTCCCGCAGGAGACGTAACTCCTGGCCCACCGAGAGTTGAAGTCGCGTCACGAGCCCCTCAGCTCGAAACGGTCCCGCCGCCGGCGAACAACTCCAGCAAGCGGCCCGCCAACTCGTCCTTCGACTGCTTCGGGAAGCGAACGGGGGCGCCGCCCCGACCGAACACGACCACCTCGTTGTCCGTCGCCTCGAAGCCGATGTCGGGCCGCGACACGTCATTCGCGACGATCCAGTGCGCCTGCTTCGCTTCCAGCTTGCCTCGCGCAGAGTCCTCGAGGTCTTCCGTCTCGGCCGCGAAACCGACGCGCATCGCCTCAGGCGCCAACGCCGCCAGACCCGCGAGGAGATCGGGGTTCTGCGCCAATTCGAGCACCATGCCGTCGGCGCCGGACTTCTTGAGCTTCTGGTCGGCGCGCTCACGCGGCCGGTAGTCGGCCACCGCGGCCGCCATCACGACCAGGTCGGCTGCCGGCGCCGCTTCCTCGAGGGCCGCCTGCATTTCGCTCGCCGCGACGACATCGATCCGCCGCACGCCCTCCGGAGTCTCCTGATTCACGGGGCCGGCGACGAGGGTGACTTCAGCGCCGCGAACGGCCGCCTGCCGCGCCAGAGCGAAGCCCATCCGCCCACTCGACCGATTGCCGAGGAAACGAACCGGGTCGATCGCCTCGTAGGTCGGTCCGGCCGTGACGACGACTCGCCAGCCGGCCAGTGGCCCCACCGGCGAGGCGGCCGCGCCCTCCGGCAGTGCCAGCTTCCGGCACACGGCCTCCACGATCGTCTCCGGTTCCACCATGCGGCCCAATCCCCGCTCGCCCGAAGCCAGCGCGCCCTCGACCGGCCCCACCATCTCCACGCCGCGGGCGCACAGCGCCTCGACCTGGGCCTCGACCTGGGGCTTGCGCCACATCGCGTCGTGCATCGCAGGCGCCACGACCACCGGTCCCTCGAACATCAGGGCAGTCGTACTCAGGAAGTCGTCCGCGAGTCCGAGAGACAGGCGGGCCAGGGTGTTGGCCGTTGCCGGCGCCACGCAGAGCAGATCGGCCCACTGCGCCGCCTCGACATGGAGTTCAGCGCCGTCCACCCCGCCGTCGCGCGAGAGGTAGCTCTGGCCGTAGACGCGTTCGCCACTCAACACCTCGAGGGTGAGCGGCGACACGAAGCTCTCGGCCGCCAGGGTCGGCGCGCAGCGCACGGCGATTCCACGCTCCCGGAGCCGGCGGACCAGGTAAGCGCCCTTGTAGGCGGCAATCCCGCCGCTTATGCCGAGAAGAACTCGGGCAGCCCGTGCGAGCGCGTCGGGCACACTCGTGGCGGCTCTAGTGGACTGTGCCGCGCGGCCCGAAGGCATCGTCGCCGGGCTGCGAGCCGCCGTCCTCTCCACTCGCCGCCGCGGAAGACTCGGGCGCCTCGCCAAAGTCCCACTCGACCAGATCGCGCTGGATCTCGCTCATCGCGTGGCGGGCGAACTTCGGGCTCTCCCGGGGCATGCGCTCCTGGGCGCCGCGAATCAACTGCTCGGCGCGACGCGCGGCCAGGAGGACGAAACGGAACTTGCTATCTACTTTCTCAGGAAAACGGCCCATGTGCATGAAAGTCCGCGAGAACGCTGCGTACGCGCTCCCGCATCCGCTCCCTCCGCTGTCGTTTCTCGAGAATGATGGCAGCCAGGGTATTGCTGGCTGCCTCGGCGCGGTCGTTGACAATAACATAGTCGTACTCCCGCACGCGGCCCAGTTCGCCCAGCGCTCCCTGCAACCTCTGCCGGATCGCCGGCGCCTCGTCCAGGTCACGCCCCCGGAGGCGCTCCACGAGCGCCCTTGGGCTCGGCGGCATGACGAAGATGCCGTGCACGGCGGTGTCCAACTGGCCGGCCGCGCCCCCGGCCGCCATCACCTGAGCCGCGCCCTGGACATCGATGTCCAGGAGCACGTCCGTGCCACTCTCGATACGCGGCAGCACTTCGTCGACCGAGGTCCCGTAACTGTTCCCGTGGACCTCCGCCCACTCCAGGAACCGGTTCGTCGCCACCATGGAAGCGAACGCGTCCCTGGCGACGAAGTGGTAGTCCACTCCGTCCTTCTCGTTCTCGCGCGGGCGACGGGTCGTGTGGCTGATCGAGAACTCGACCCCGTCCACCAGTTCCATCGCCCGATGCACGAGCGTCGTCTTCCCGGCGCCTGACGGGGCCGAGAGTATGAACAACTCCCCTCTCGCCGTGCCCGCCGTCATTCGATGTTCTGCACCTGTTCGCGTAGCTGATCGCACGCCACCTTACCCTCGACGACCGCGCGCTGCATCGCCAGATCGCGGCATTTCGAGCCGATCGTATTCAGTTCGCGCTGGATCTCCTGAGTCAGGAAGTCGAGACGCTTCCCGATCGCACCCTCCTCGGCCATCGCCGCCTCGAAGCCCTCCAGATGGCCGCTCAGCCGTTCCAGCTCCTCGGCCGTGTCGCTGCGTTCGATCAACAGGGCGACCTCCTGAACCACGCGCGCCGGGTCGAGTTTGGCGGCCGGACCGTCCTGCCTCGCGAGCAGGTCGCGCACTCGCCCTTCCAACTCGTCGAGGGCCTGATCGACGACTTCCTCACGGCGCCCGGCAAGTGCCTCGACGCTGCCTCGCAGCTCCCCGAGATGCCCGCGAAGTGCCTTCTCCAGAACCCGTCCCTCGCGTACCCGCTCGGCCACGAGCGCCGCCACCGCGCGCCGGCAGACCCGTTCCGCGAGCGCCCGGTCACCGGCCCCCATCGCCGACGACCCGGCTTCCGCCCCCGACACCCGAGCGGCCGACATCAACTCGCCCGCGCTCAGTTCCGACGACACGAGGCCCAACCGCCGCCAGCGCCGCGCGGCTCGCTGTAGAGCGTCGGCCGTCTCGTCACATACCTCCACGCTCCCCGCGGCAACACGAGTCTCGACCTCGACACCGAGTTCGACGCGGCCGCGCCGGACCTCCTCCGCCACCGCCGCTCGCAACAACGGTTCCAGGCCCCGATGGGGCGCCCGCAAACGCACCGCGATATCGAGGTAGCGGTGATTGACGGAGCGCGCGGTCACCGTCACCCGACAGGCCCCGCCCTGCTCAGCCGCCTCACCGATTCCGGTCATGCTTCTCAGGGTCGGCCCCCTTCCCGGCACTCCCGGGCAACCTGCAGCTCGTGCAGGAGGCTTCGTGCGGCCCGCTCGCTGGCGCCGGACTCCCCGAGCGCCGGCCGGAGTTCCGCCAGAGCCCCGCGCATCCTGTCGATCCGGCCGCGACTGGACAGAAGTTCCCGCGCCGCCGCCGCCATTCCCGCCTCTCCGGCTTCTCCCTGGAGAAGTTCCGGGACGACTCGCCGGCCGAGCACGAGGTTGACCAGGCTGACGAACGGCAAGTCGACCAACCACCGGCCGATCAACCCGGTCAGCGGCGCCACCCGGTAGACCACGACCAACGGCGTGCCGAGCAGTCCCACCTCCAGCGTCGCCGTGCCGGAGGCGCAGAGCGCGAGATGAGAGCCGGCGACGGCCGCAAACCGTTCGGTCCGCACGATCTTCAGGTCCTTGCCGGCGAGCGGACTCGACGCGACCAGACGGTGGACCAGGTCCCTGTCGACCGTGGACGCGAGGATCAGGCGAACACGCGCCGCGTCGTTGCCGGAGTCGCCACCCCTCCGTATGCGCCCCGTTCCGCCCCCCACGACTGCCGCGGCCCGCAGCATCGGCGGCAGGATGCGTCGCACCTCACTGTTGCGCGACCCCGGAAGCAGGGCCAGCGTCGGGCGTTCCGGCAGGTTCGCTTCCCGCTCCCACACCGACGGGAGTTCCGGAACCTCGTCGACCAGAGGATGGCCCACGTGCTCCACCTCGAGTTCGCGCCCCCGGTACACGTCGACCTCGAACGGAAAGAGCACGAGCATTCGTTTGACCAGGCGGGCAATCGTTCTCACCCGGCGACGCCGCCATGCCCACACCTGCGGCGACACGTAGTAGAGAACGGGCACACCGCGACGGTGAAGGCGGCGGGCCAAACGAAGATTGAAGTCCGGAAAATCGACCAGCACCGCCAGCTCCGGCCGCCGACTCTCGACCGCCTTGAGCAGCCGCCGAAAGACCTGCCGGATCCGCGGCAACTCCCTCAGCACCTCGACGATACCGACCACGGCGACCTCGTCGCTGTGGGCAACCGACTCCAGGCCCGCGGCAGCCATCGCGTCGCCGCCGAGTCCGAAAAAGCGAACCCGTCTCTCGTCCCCAGCCAGACGCCGCACCGCTTCCATCAATCGCGCCGCGTGGTGGTCGCCGGAAGCCTCGCCGGCAGAGATCAGGACGGCCGGACTGCCTTGGTTCAGCGGGATCGCCCTCAGGGAATCGGCGCCGGCGGCGAGAGCGGAAACGGATACATCAACCATGCCAGCACCAGGCCCCCGCCCACCATGCCGATCATCATCTGGACGAAGAGCCGAACCCGGTCCCTGAGCCGACGCCGCCACAGCACGGCGAAGAACAGGCTGACCTGCACGGCATAGATCACCATCAAGGCGAAGTGGCTTGAGAGCACTAGTCCTTCGATCCGCTGGCAATGTCCCAGGCGTCGAGGACGGCCAGGAAATTGAGAAGCCCTGCAGTCAGCAGGAAGGCCTTACCGTACTCAAAGGTCGAAGACAGGATGTCGCCGCTGTACTCCAACGCGTAGCGGGCCAGGAAGTACGGCGCTCCGGCGCCCATCGAACTCAGCGTCGCCAGCCGGCTGAGCGGCTGCTCCGGCACGACGACGTAGAGATGTCCACGGAGCCAGCAGCCGAACAGAAAGGAGAAGAAGACCACGCCGAAGATGACCGCGGCGCGACGCGGCTTGCGCAGGATCAGGTGGCCGCACCCGGGCAGAGCCCACGCAGCGACCGCGACCAGGACCGGCCGCAGAACACCGATGGACTCGGCGGAAGGGCCGGCTGGAGGCGAAGTCGTCGTCATCTGGGCACGGCGGGCAGGGCCCGGGATTCGCGGGGCCCGGTCACTCGTCAGAGTTCAGACGCTCCTTGAGTTCCTTGCCGGGCTTGAAGTAGGGGATCTTCTTGGACGGCACATCGACCGGCGCGCCGGTCTTCGGGTTGCGACCGATCCTGGAACCGCGCTCGCGGATGCGAAAGCTGCCGAAGCCGCGAAGCTCGATCTTGTCGCCATCCTTCAGGGAGTCGACGATGCTCTCGAGTACCGTGCTCACGATGACTTCCGCGTCCTTCTTCGTCAAGTCCGCGCTGCGCGCCACTTCCTCGACCAGGTGAGCCTTGGTCATCCCCTGACGAATGGCTTCAGAGATCTGGATCGCATCTTTCATTTTTGGGCATTCTCCCCTTAGCCGGCCTACCTAGTCCTCTTTCGATGAACTCTCCGCCGCACCTGCTTCCTCGGCACTCCCGGCCTCTTCGGGCTGATCCGCCTCGACCTCAGGAGTCTCTGCCGCGTCACCGGTCTCGCCGGTGACCGAGGCCTCCGCGGCGTCCTCGGCGTCGGCAGCCTCCGCGGCACTCTCGGCGCCGGCGGTCTCCTCGGCATCCTCGGCGCCGGCAGTCTCTACGGCATCCTCGGCGCCGGATGCCTCCTCGGCGCTCTCGGCTTCGGATGCTTCCTCGGCGGCAGCAGCGGCGGCCGTAGCCTCGGCGAGCTTCCGCTCCCGCTCGGCCGCCAACTCGTCCGCCTCGTCGTCGGTCAGTTCAACCACGCCGCGCAGCGTGAGGCCGACCTTCTTGTCCTCGTCCTCGATCCGGAGGATGCGGGCGCGGACGAACTCGCCGATCTTGTAGTGATCCTCGAGCTTGCCGCCCGGCACGTCGACCTCGCTAACGTGCGCCAGACCCTCCAGCCCGTCGTAGACATCGATGAAGAGCCCGAAGTCGGTCACGTTGACCACCCGGCCCACGATGTCGTCGCCGATGCGGTTGCTGTCCACGAAGTCCTGCCACTCGTTGGGCAGGAAATCCTTGATCGAGAGGGACACCCGCTGTCCGGTCACGTCGATGTTCGTGATCCGCGCCCGAACCGCGTCGCCCTTCGCCAGCACCTCGCTCGGGTGCTTCACGCGCTTGGTCCAGCTCATGTCCGAGACGTGGACAAGGCCGTCGATCTCCTCCGTGATCTCGACGAAGGCGCCGAACTCGGTCAGGTTGCGCACCCGGCCCTCGACAATCGTTCCGACCGGGAACCGTGCCGCGAGATCCTCCCACGGGTTCGATTCGACCTGGCGCAGCGAGAGGCTGATCCGACGCTGCTGCATGTCGAGCTCCGAAACGATCGCCTCGACTTCCTGGCCGACGCTGACGATCTTGGACGGCGGTACGACCTTCTTCGTCCACGACATCTCGCTGACGTGGACCAAACCCTCGACACCCTCCTCCAGCTCGACGAAGGCGCCGTAGTCGACCAGGCTGACCACCCGGCCGCGCACCCTCGACCCGAGCGGGTACTTCTTGTCGACCAGGGTCCACGGGTCCTCCGTGGTCTGCTTGTAACCCAGGGAGACACGCTCGGTCTCCGGGTCGAAACGGAGAACGACGACCCCGACCTCATCGCCGACCCCGAAGTGCTCCGAGGGATGGTTGACCCGGCCCCAGGAGATGTCCGTGATGTGGAGCAGGCCGTCGATCCCGCCGAGGTCGACGAAGACGCCGTAGTCCGTGATGTTCTTGACCACGCCCGGAAGCCTTGCCCCCTCCTTCAGCCTGGTCAGGGTCTCGGCCTTCTTCTTGGCGTACTCCTTCTCGAGAACCGCGCGCCGCGACAGCACGATGTTGTTGCGCCGGCGATCCAGGCTGATCACCTTGAACTCGAGTTCCTCGCCCTTGAACGACTCGAGGTACTTGACGGGCTTGATGTCCACCAGGGAACCCGGCAGGAAGGCACGCAGGCCGACGTCGACGGTCAGGCCTCCCTTGATGCGGTCGATCACACGGCCCGTGATGACCTTACCTTCCTTGAAGCTGTTCTCGACCTCCGCCCAGATGCGCATGCGCTCGGCCTTGACCTTGGACAGCATCACGTGCCCGTCGGCACCCTCCGTCTGCTCGAGCAGCACCTCGACCTCGTCGCCGACGCCGACTTGAAGTTCGTCGCCCCGGGCAGTGAATTCGTGGATCGGCACCAGGCCTTCGGACTTGTAGCCGACGTCCACGACGACGTCGTTCGATGTGATCGCGATCACCCTGCCGGGGACGATCTCCCCTTCGTTGAGATGACGCATGCTGTCGTCGTACATCTCGACGAGTTGCTCGTAGGAGAGGTTGTCGGTATCGGTTGCCTTTGCTTCCGTGGGAAGCGCGTCTGCGGAAGGCGCTTCCTGCGGAAGGGCCTCTACGGAGGGCGCTTCCACGGGAAGGGCCTCTACGGTGTGTTCTTCGGTGGATTCCATGGGTTCCTGTGTTCTCGCTTCGGTCGCCGAGACCGTGCGGTGGGCGTTTCTAGGTAAGGCGGCGCGGCGACAATCCGGGTCCGTGACGCACTGCCGACGGCAGGCATCGGGGCCGGAACGGACGCCAAGGGTCAGACGGACAAGTATAGGGACGCACCCTGAGGCGGTCAACCGTCCGACGCTTCCCGGAATCTGCCGTCGAGCAGGCCTTAATCACTCATTCCACGACACTTATGTGCCGCCCGAGCGCCTCGAACAAGCTGTGGTTTCGACTCTCAGGGACCTTCCCTCGGCCGCGCGGGACTCGGACCGTTTCCGGAGCGCCGCCAGGGACCAGGAGGCGTGAGTCCGGACCACCGGGTCGCGGCTTGTCCGTGCCCGTTCGAGCGCCGGGATGTAGGACGCCTTGCCCCGGTTTCCCATCGCGAGGGCCGCGTTTCGTCGCAGTCCGGACCGTCCGGGCCGCTTCATCGGGCTGCCGCGAAAACGGGTCCGGTACTCTTCCTCCGAAAGTGCGAGAAGCGCCGTCAGATCGAGCTCGGCGCGATGCGCCGGCAGGGAGAAGGCTCCGCTGCGCTCGCCCTTTGCCGGCGTTGTCCGGTGTTCGTTCCAGGGGCAGACCTCCTGGCAGACGTCGCACCCGAAGACCCAGTCGCCAACCAGGGAACGGGCCTCCTCAGGCACTTCGCCCCGGTGCTCGATCGTCCAGTAGCTGATGCACCTGGCGGCGTCCAGGACATGGGGGGCCGGCAACGCACCCGTCGGGCAGGCGTCGAGGCAGCGCCGGCAGTTACCGCACAGGTCCTCGGCCAGCGGCTCGGACGGTTCGAGTTCGAGAGTGAGGAACAGCTCCCCGAGCAGGAACCACGACCCGGTCCGATCGAGCAACTGAGTGTTCTTGGCGATGGCGCCAAGCCCCGCCCGCGCCGCCAGTTCTCTCTCCAGCACCGGTCCGGTGTCGACGTAGAAGCGCGCTCCGGAGCCCGGGAACGCCTCCCTGATACGGGCGGCCAGGGCCCGCAGACGTCGCTCCATCAGCAGGTGGTAGTCATCGCCGCGGGCGTACCGGGCCACCCGGGGCCAGAGATCGCCTTCCGGTTCGGACTCGCCCTCCAGGGGGTGGTAGTGAAGCGCCACGCACAAAGCGGATCTCGCGCCATCGAGCAACGAGGCCGGCGCCAGTCGACGCCGCGGCCGTTTGCCGAGCCAGGCCATCGAAGCGAAGAGGCCCCGCTCCAACCGGCGCAGGAAGGACGAGCCGACGCCGGCGTACGGTTCCAGGGAAGCCACCCCCACGCGGTCGAAACCGGCCTCCAGGGCCCACCCGGCCAGCAGTTCCGCGCGATCCTTCGCCGACCCCGGCACCGCACTCACGCCCGGGCTTCGGGCTGCAGGAGGATCTCGAAGCGGGTGGCGTGATCGTCGTCCGGACCGGCGGGAACGTCCTCCGAGGTGTCGACCCGCCAGTCCTCGAGAGGCCCGAGATCGACCGACGTATCGCCCTCGACCTCGGCCAGCACGCGGGTCAGGTAGACGCGGTCGGCAAAGCCGAACGCGGCCTGGAACAGACCGGCGCCGCCGATCACGAACGTCTCCTCCTCCCCCGCCTCGCGGGCCGCGTCGAGCGCCTCGTCGAGCGAGTGGAACCTGGCGGCGCCCGGCGCCTCGAAGTCCGGCCGGGTGCTCAGCACGATGCACTTTCTGCCCGGCAGCGGCCGGCAGCCGATCTCCTCCCAGGTCCTCCGGCCCATCACCACGTGGTGGCCCGACGTCAGCCGCTTGAAGCGCCTGACATCCGTCCGCAGCCGCCACGGAAGCTGGCCGTTCAGACCGATCACCCCGTTCCCAGCCGCCGCCAGGATCACCGAGAGCCGCATCTCCACCTCCCTGGCCGGAACACGGAAACGATCAGACCGCGACCGCGGCGCGAATCGCCGGATGCGGGTCGTAGCCCACGAGCTCGAAGTCGTCGGGCCCGAAATCGAAGATGGAGCGGACGTCCGGGTTGAGCCTCATTTCGGGCAACGGACGCGGCTGTCTCGACAACTGCTCCTCCGCCTGCTCCACGTGGTTGCTGTACAGGTGGGCATCGCCGAACGTGTGAACCAACTCCCCGGGCGCGAGATCGCAGACCTGGGCGACCATCATCAGCAGCAGAGCGTACGACGCGATGTTGAACGGGACCCCCAGAAAGAGATCCCCGCTGCGCTGGTAGAGCTGACAGGAGAGGCGGCCGTTCGCGACGTAGAACTGGAACAGCGTGTGGCAGGGCGGCAGGGCCATCGAGTCGACCTCGGCCACGTTCCACGCGCTGACGATCAGGCGGCGCGAGTTCGGCTCGAGCCGAATGCGATCGACGACACCCGCGATCTGATCGATCGACCTCCCGTCCGGCGTCGCCCAGGACCGCCACTGGGAGCCGTAGACGGGACCCAGATCACCGTTCTCGTCTGCCCATTCGTCCCAGATCGTCACCCCGTGGCGGCGCAGGAAATCGACGTTCGTCTCCCCGCGCAGGAACCACAGCAACTCGACGATGATCGATCGCAGGTGGAGGCGCTTCGTGGTCAGCGTCGGGAACCCGTCGGCCAGGTCGTAGCGCAACTGCCGGCCGAACACGCTGCGGGTGCCGGTGCCCGTGCGGTCGTCGCGGACAACCCCGTGGTCGAGCACCTCCCGTAGCAGATCGAGGTACTGGCGCATCGACACCGAAGACCTTACCAACCGGTCACGCCTCGTCCAGCAACCGGAGCATCGCGTTCCTGTGCTCTTCGTCGCCGATTCCACGGAACCTCCGGCGCAGGCGTCGGCGCAGGACCGCCCGCTCCCAACGGGGCCGATGGAGTTTGTAGTAACGCAACTGGGAGGCACGGTAGAAGCGCTCCACGCCGGGGATCAGAGAGCGCTCGCCATCCGAGCCCGTCATCGCTCCCCGCACGTGCCACGCCCGAGCCCCGGCCACCTCGCGCTGCCTGTATCCGGCCCGGTGGAGCCGAAGACAGAGATCCGCGTCCTCGAAGTAGAGAAAGAAGCCCTCATCGAAACCGCCGACCTCCTCGAAGGCCGAACGGCGGACGAGCAGACAGGCGGCCGTGTGCCACCCGGCGCCGACCAGCGGCTTGAGCAAACGCGGCAGCAGACCATGGTTCCACGCGGTCCTCTCGAACCGGTTGCGGAGTCTCTGGATCGCCTCGCCGGGAACACCGACCGGCGGCGACCATACGAACTGCCTGGATCCGTCCGGGTAACGAAGAGCGGGCGCCGCAACCGCGAGCCGCTCGTCCAACTCCTGCGCCTCGACCAGACCTCGCAGGGACTCCTCGTCGATCCGTGCATCCGGGTTCAGAAGCAGCAGATGACGGCCGGCCGACTTCTCGGCGGCCAGATTGCAGGCGGCGCCGAAGCCGAGGTTGCGACCCGCCTCGACGAGTCGCACCGGCAACGCGGTCGACGCGTCCGCCGCGAGCTCGCGAACCGTCCCCGTGGAACCGTCAACAGATGCGTTGTCGACCACGACCGCCTCGAGAGTGCTCGCGGAACCACGCTCTACTTCACCATCCTCCGACCGCCACGCCTCCGCGATCGTTTGGAGGCTCTCCAAACAGAGTCTGAGCCAGTCCCCGGCATTGTGGTTGACGACCAGGGCGCTAACCGCCGGGGGTTCCGATCCGCTCACGGGACCTGCTTCCGGAACATGCGCCAGGCCGTCTCCACCTCGTCGGCGAAGCACTCGGCAGCACGGTCCCAGGTCAGGGAGCCCACGCGGCCGGGCCCCTCCGATATCGCCAACCGACGCGCTTCGCCGTCCCCCACCAGCCGCCGGAGCCCCTCGGTCAGGTCCTCGACTTCGAGCCGGTCACACCGCAGCGGGTACTCTGGCCACAACTCCGTCAGAGCGGGCGCGTCCGATACGAGGACCGGAACCCCGGCCGCGAGCGATTCGAGAGGCGGCAGGCCGTAGCCCTCGTACTCCGAGACGTAGATCGTTCCCAGGGCCCGCGCGTAGAGTCGCGGCAGCAGGTCGTCCTCGACGTAGCCGAGGCGAATCACCCGATCGCCAAGACCCGCGGCGCGGACGATGCGGTCCAGTTCCTCCGGCCGGGGCAACTGGTTCCGGCCCGCGATGACCAGGCGGACCTCGGCCGGATTCGGGGCCCCGGGGCACGTCACCGACCCGGTTGGCGACTCCTCGCGAACCAGCCGACCCAGAGCCGGCAGCACCAGGTCGAGCCTCCGGCGCGGCAGAACCGAGCCAAGCATCAGCAGGTAGGGCGGCCGAACGCCCAGCTCCGCCAGCGCCCGGTCCTGCTCCACCCCTCCCGTCGCATCCGAAGCGGCAGCGGCCTCGAAGCGCGGCGACACCCCCAAAGGCACCACCGCGACGCGTCCCGGCGGCACGTCGTAGCGTTGCTGCAACTCTGCGGCGGTGCGGCGGGTGTCGGTCAGCACCCGGGTCGCCGTTCGCGCCGCGCCACGCGCGAGGTAACGGCGACGCCGCAACTCGCGGAAGCTGAAGTCCGCCGGGAAGTGCTCGAAGGAGAGATCGTGGATCGTCACCAGAGACGGTCGCCCGCGGGTTCGGGGCAGGCTGTAGCCGGGCGAAAAGATGAGGTCCACCGGCTGACGCCTGAGCAGCCTGGGCAACCGGAACTGCTCCCACAGGACGGGATGCGCGCCGGGCCGCCGATCGAAGACCGGCTCGACGCCGCAGCTCCCGCTCTCTGGATCGGCCCACAGTGGGTGGTCAAAGGGATCACCCTTGAAGAACAGCCGCAACCGCCACCCTTCGGCACGCGGAATCCGACCAAGCGCCGTCAGAATCTCCTCGGTGTAGCGGCCGACGCCGGTCGGCTCCCCCTCCATCTCGTAGGCGACGACGCCGACCGAGCGCGAACCTGCCCCCGTCTCGTTCATCGGACCGCGCCCACCATCCCGTCGTAGATCTCGATCACTTCCTTCGCCGCGGTGCGCCAGGAGAACCCGGCAGCGCGAACGAGACCGGCCCGCCGATAGTCCCGTCGCAGCGCACCGTCGCCGAGCAGTTCTTCCAGGCCGCGGCGAATAGCCGCCACATCGAGCGGGTCGACGCAAACTGCGGCGTCTCCGCCCACCTCGGTGAGCGAGGACGTGTTCGACGTCAGCACCGGCGTTCCGCATGCCATCGCCTCCACCACGGGCAGACCGAACCCCTCGACGAGGGACGGATACGCCACGACCGAAGCGACGTTGTAGAGGGCGATCAGGTCCTCCTCCCCGACCGCGCCCAGGCGCCGCACGAAGGCGGGCCAGGCGCCGCCGAACGCGTCATCCTCCTTCCAGCTGCTGCCGCCCACGAGCACCAGCGGCGTACTCTCCCGCAACTCGGGATCGAGCCCGGCGTAGGCCTCGACCAGACGGGCGATGTTCTTGCGCGGCTCGAGCGAGCCTACCGAGAGGACGAACCGACCCTCGAGCCCGAAGCGCGCCGCGACGCGCTCCCGGGCGGCTGCCAGTTCCGTGCCGTCGAAGGCGACGAAGACCGGCGACGCCGCCTCGTAGACGACGCGAAGCCGATCCTCTGGCAGCACGAACCACTTCCGCACTTCCTTCGCCGTCGCCTCCGAAACGGCCAGAATGGTGGCCTGCCGCGACACGGCCCGCAGAGTGCCCAGCAGGCACTGATTGCGGTTGTCCGGCACGTGGAACTCCGGGTGGGTCAGGAACGTCAAGTCGTGGATCGTGAACACGACCGGGCCATCGAAGCAGGCAGGATCGGAGAACGACGGGATGTGGAACAGGTCCAGGTCGGCGCGGCGCGGCCAGCGACCGGTCCCCTTCCGGACGTTTCCCGGCAGTTCATCCAGCAGGCGCTTCCAGGCCCGGGAATCCGGCTCCGCGCCCAGGGGGTAGAGGCGGAGCGCCGGCGTGCCCGCCCGCTCCTCCGCCTCCTCGGCAAGCGCCTGCAGGAGGCTCACCGAGTACCGGGCGACGCCGTCCCGCGGGCCGAAGATCTTGCTGACGTCGAAACCGACGCGCATCACTGCCTAGGCCGGCCTCGAAGCCTGCGATTCCCGTCTCGTCTCGGCCCGGATTCCAAGCGCCACGCCCCGCAATCTCTTCGCCGCACCCGCCGCCAGGTGTCCCTCGCCGTCGAGCTGCTCGATCAGCGGCAGGATGTCCTCGTGCAGCGGATCAACCTGGACCGCCTGCTTCGTCCTCACCCAGACGCCAAGACGGAGGCGGTCATAGCGTTCCCGGCCGATCACCAGCCGCAACAGGTGGCGTAGCGGTCTGGCGGCGCCCGATCGTGTGAACCGGCCCAGCAGCACAACGAAGGGTCGGAGCAGGTCCAGGAGCCGGGTCGCCTGCCGCATGGCGCCCGGAGCGTACCCCAGAGCCCTAGTCGGCGGCCCGAGCCATTTCACCGTAGATGGCAATCACCTGGTCCGCCGCACTTTGCCAGGAGAACCGTGCGGCGTGCCGGAAGCCGGCTTCACGACACCGCCGGCGCAGGGACCCGTCCCGGAGCAGGGACTCCAGGCCACGCCGAATCGCCGATACATCGAGGGGATCGACGCACACCGCCGCGTCGCCGCCCACTTCCACGAGCGAAGAAACGTTCGACGTCAGCACAGGCGTGCCACACGCCATCGCCTCGACGACCGGCAGGCCGAATCCCTCAACCAGGGACGGGTAGGCCACGACCGACGCCGCGTTGTACAGGGCCACCAGCTCCCGCTCGTCAACCTTGCCGAGACGGCGCACGGACTCGGGCCAGTCCGCGACAAAGACGGCCTGCTGCTTCCAGCCGCCGTCACCCACCAGCACCAGGGGCGTGCTGCCCTGCAGGTCCGGTTCGAGCCCCGAGTATCCCTCGATCAGGCGGGCGACGTTCTTGCGCGGCTCGAGCGTTCCGACCGACAGGACGAACGGACCTTCGATTCCGAAACGATCCGCGAGTCGTCGTTTCGCGGCTGCCAGATTCTCCCCCTCCAGCGCGACGAACACCGACGACGGCGCCGGGTAGACCACCTGCATGCGCTCGTCAGGTACATGAAACCAGCGGCGCACCTCGTCCGCCGTGGCCTGCGAGTCGACCGCCAGCATCGCGTCCTGACACACGGCACGCAGCGTCGAACGGAGGCAATGGGCCCGGTTGACCGGCCGGTGGTACTCGGGGTGAGTGAGAAAGGTCAGGTCGTGAACGGTGAAGAGCACCGGCCCGTCGAAGAAGTCCGTGTCGGTGAACGAGGTCGTGTGGAAGAGGTCGAGGTCGTCCTGCTCCGGATGACGCCCGGGATGCCGCACGGCACTGTCCGGCAGTCGGCCCAGGGTCCGCTCCCAGTCCGCCGGCTCGACCTCGACATCCGGGGCGTAGAGATGCAGGGAGTACTCGTCGCCCTTCTCCGCCCGATCCGCCAAGACCCCCAGAAGGCTCGTCGTGTAACTGGCAATGCCGTCGCGCGGCCCGAAGACCTTGGCGACATCGAAGCCGATGCGCATGGTGCGGCCCTAGCTGCTGGTCATCTGGTGGTCGCTCGTAGGCCCGGCGGCGCCCGTCTCCTGGTCGGACCACGCCTCCGCCCGAATATCCAGCGTCAGTCGCCGCAGCCGTTCGGCGGTGCCCTCGGTCAGCCGGCCGCCGCGGTCGAGCCGGTCGATCAACGGCAGCACCCGAGCCGGATAGAGCTCGAAGAAGAGCGCCTCTTCGAGTTCCGCCGCCCGATCCGACATTTCGTCGATTCTCGTCTGCAGCGCCCCGCACAGCGTCGCAACCCGCGTCACTTCGAGCCGCAGGGCGTGGATCCGCTGCCGGGCGCGCAAGAGCACGAAAGCCGCGGCGGCCACCACCCCGGCGCAGAGCAGCACGACGAGAACCACGGACGGCCACACAACGGCCGCAGACTAGCAGTCGTCGCGGTCTTCCCGTCTCACGCCGGGTCGGGATCCTCCGCCAGCCCGATCACCTCGTCGTACAGCTCGGCACGCCGCCGCCGCAGGCGCTCCACGGTGCCGGTGCGCAGGCCCACCGTCCATAGTGCCCTCAGACCGTGACCGAGCTCGGCGATCAGGCGGTGGTAACGGAGGCCGAGCAGCGCCGATACCGAACAGAGACCGAGCATCCCGGCGACGCGCACCCAGAGGGCTTCGGGCACCCAGTCGAACCCCGGCAACGGCTCGGTCCAGGCGATGCCGACCGCCAGGCTGGCGACGATCCACGCCGTCGGCAGAATGACGAGACCGAGCATCATCTTGAGCCCCGCCTGCTCCTTTCTGGTCTTCGAGAGCTTCTTCGCGCCGAGCACCACCAGGAGGGCCGCCGGCAGGTTGATCAGGCCGCCGACCAGAACGACGGTCGGCAGAAGCAGAAGCATGACCAGCGCCTCGGCGCCGAGCAGCCCCAGGCGCAGGACCGTTCGTGCCAGCGGCACGCCGTCCAGCTCCCGGTCATTCAGGCCCAGCAGTCGAAGCGCGTCGTCGTAGCGCCTCACCCTGTCCAGGAGGCTTGCCGTCCCCTCAGGGTCGATGGCGCTCCGCGTACCGTAGCCGGTCCAGACGCGGGCAAAGCCCTGGTCCCTTTCGCGCATCGGAGCCCGCCGCAACCGCTCGCCCGCCCGGGCGGCAGTCTCGGCCCGCACCAACGACCGCACCCGCTCCATCGCCCGGTGAATGCCCCAACTCTCCGTCGGGTGGGTCACCTCGACCAGTTGCTCCTCGATCACGCCCGTCATACGTTCGACGAACGTGTCCGTCGACGGATCGCCCGCAAGATCGGCCGGCAACTCAACCGGTGGGTGGAAGGTCACCAGAGCCCGGGACCGGAACCTGTGCTTTCGCTCGTAGTGCAGCCCGACCGGCACGAGCGCCGGGGCGCCTCCGTTCTCCCGCGCCAGTTGGAACAGGCGCGCCGCTCCGGCCCGCAACTCGATCAGGCTCGGCTCGTCGTGCGTGGCCCCTTCGGGGAAGATGGCCACGAAAGACTGGCGGGCCGCCCCGGCTAGGGCGGCAACACTCCGGTGGTTCGCCGCCCGGCGTTCCCGATCGCTTGCCGGGGCGCCCGCTTCACCGCGATCCCGAGCCCGGTACAGCGGCACGGCGCCGACGCCGCGCAGCAGCCAGCCCACGATGGGCAGACGGAACAGGCCGTGACGGGCCCCGAACGTGACCGGCCGCGGACAGAAGCCGAGGATCAGGATGCCGTCGGCGAGACCGTTGGGATGCCAGGCGACGAGCAGGCCGCCACCGTCCCGAGGTACGTTCTCGCGTCCGGTGACCTCGACCCTGCGGAAGAACAGCCTCGCCAGCATCCGCAGAAAGAACGTCAGGCAACGCTTTCGGAACCCGGGTGGCGCGTTCCGCGCCACCCGTGAACCATCCGTACGGCCGTCATCGGGAGTACGGATGGCACCCGGTGGATCGACGCAGTTCATAGACGCAGTTCGCAGACCCAACTGTACGCCACCGGAGACCCCGGGCGTCGCCCAAACCGTCCGACCGGTCGGACGCTTGACAACTACTCTCCCCGGCCCTAGCGTCTCCTCATCGATGCAATGGAAGGAGGCGCCATGACACCGCCGGGCCATCTCCAGCCCCCGGCCCACCTGAGCCGAAGCGCCCAGGATGCGAAGCCGGGGGCCGCCAAGTCCGCAGCCTGAGTGGACGAACGACATCCGGCCGCTTGACCGTCACCTGAATCGCCCGAGCATCTCAGTCGGATCACTGATCTGAACCGGATCGCGACGAGGCAACCGGGACGAGTCAAGGCCCAGCGGGCGCCGAACGCCCACCGCGAAAACGCATCCATCCAGGCTTTGGACACCTCCGAGAGCGCAGGTTGACACCTGCGCTCTCGCTGCGTTCAGGCGTTCCGAACGCGCTGCAACCGGCCGCAGCCGCGGCCCGTCCCGGTGCCGGATCGAGGTTCCCGGAGGTGGTTTCCGTCTAAGTCAGTGTGATTGCCTACATGAGTTCCGCGACCCCCTGGGGCATCGAGGCGCGAGAGGTCCAGGTGGAGGTGGGGGCCGACTTCGGTCTGCCCGCGATGCAGTTGATCGGGCTGCCGGACACCGCCGTGCGCGAAAGCCGCGACCGGGTCCGTTCCGCGATCCGTAACAGCGGCTACGACCTGAAGAACCGCAACGTGGTGATCAATCTCGCCCCGGCCGACCTGAAGAAGGAAGGCAATCAGCTCGACCTGGCGATCGCTCTTGGCCTCCTCACCGCCCACCGCGAGCTGACGACTGATTCGCTGGAAGGCCGCATGGCCTGTGGCGAACTGGGCCTGGACGGCGAGGTACGTCCCATCCGGGGCGCCCTTCAGGTCGCCGAGTTGGCCGGCCGGCTCGGCATCCGCGAACTCCTGCTCCCGGCCGCCAACAGCCGCCAGGCCGCGGCGCTTTCCGGGACCCCGGTGATTCCGATCACGCACCTCCGCGAGGCGATCCAGCACCTGAGCGGCGACCTGACCATCGCCCCGGCCACCCCGCTGCCCCGTGCCCGGGCGAACGGCGCGATTCCGGACTTCTCCGATGTCCGGGGACAGGAAACCGCCAAGCGAGCGCTCGAGGTCGCGGCCGCCGGGGGCCACAACGTCCTCTTCATGGGTCCGCCGGGCACCGGCAAGACGATGCTCGCTCGCCGGTTGCCGGGCATCCTGCCTCCACTCGGTGAAACGGAAGCGATCACCGTGACCAAGATTCACTCGCTGTCGGGCTCCGCGCGCGGCAACGCACTGATGTGGACACGCCCTTTCCGCAGCCCGCACGCCGGGGTTTCGTCGTCCGGACTGATCGGGGGCGGCTCCATGCCGCGCCCCGGAGAGATCAGCCTCGCTCACGGCGGCGTGCTGTTCCTCGACGAACTGCCCGAGTTCCGGCGCGACGCGCTGGAAGCGCTGCGCCAGCCGCTCGAGGACGGCGTCGTCACCGTCGTCAGGGCTCAGGCCCGGCTCACCTTTCCGGCCCGCTTCACTCTGATCGCCGCCTGCAACCCCTGCCGTTGCGGCCATCTTGGAGATCCCCGCGCGGAATGCGTCTGTACCACCCGGGACATCGACCGCTACCGCCGTCAGCTCTCGGGACCTCTGCTCGACCGCATCGATCTCCACGTCGAGATGCCCGTGCCCAGCCTGGACGAACTCAAGGGCCCTGCATGTGAAACCTCCGCCTCGATCGCCGAGCGCGTGGCGGCCGCCAGACGCACCCAGGCCTCCCGGTTCCCTACCGGACATCCGACTCCGTTGAACAGCGCAATGGCGCGACGGGAACTCGATCGGTACTGCCGACCGACGGCCGCCGCGCAAAGCCTCATCGACGCCGCGTTCGAGCGCCTGGCCATGTCCGCGCGGGCTCTGACCCGTGCGCTCAAGGTCGCTCGCACGATCGCCGACCTGGACGAGTCCCCCAAGGTCGACGTCACCCACGTTGCGGAGGCCATCCAGTACCGACCTCTGGATCGCAGCGGACCGTGACGTCGAAGCAGAAGGCGGCCGGGCGGGGCTCTCCCCTCCGCCCCGTCCGGCCGCCCACTTACGACCGCAGGCGTTTGCTGCTAGAGTCACCCCGTCGATCCGGTACTCCTCGCCGCCCTCGGGAGGACCGGTTTCTTGACACCGATCCGCGCAAGACGGATAACATTCGGGTTCTTCTATACATCGCGCCCCGGCGACTGACGCCCGCAGCGACTCAGCCCCACACAGGCTCCTTTCAGCATGCGATCCAGGTTTCACACGATTGTCTTCGTCCCGCATTCCCAGAAGCGGACCCGACAGTTCCGTGTCAGCAGTCGCTGGTTGACGGCCGTCGCGACTGCGACAGCCCTCGTCCTGGGGTTGGTCGGCTGGGTCACCGTCACCCAGGTGCGGTCGGCGGCGGAACTCCGCGACCTTGCGCGCATCGAGCGCGAAAACGAGCAGTTGCGTCGCGCGAACGACACCTTCGAAACCAGCATCTCCCGCCTGCAGCGAGCGCTGACCGACGCCGAGGACCGCACCCGCGACCTTGCGATCGTCGCCGGTCTCGAGCAAATGGTGGGTGGCGAACCGGAGACTCGTCCATCCGAAACCGGCGCCGGCGGCGGCTACTCGAGCACCGCGGTTCCCAGCAGTCACGACCTGTCGCTGCTCGAAGCCCGAGCTTCCCGGCTCGACGGCCAGCTCGACGAGGTGAAGGGGGCCGTCGAGGATCGTCTCCTCCTGCTCCGTTCCACGCCCATGATCTCGCCTGTACGTGGCGTGATCAACAGCGGTTTCGGTTTCCGCCGCGATCCGATCACCGGTCAGCGTGCCCACCACGACGGCATCGACATCTCGGCAGACCGTGGTCAGCCGGTCTTCGCGACGGCCGACGGCATCGTCGTGCGCGCCGCAAGGGCGGGCAACCTGGGCCGCGCGGTCTACGTGGTCCACCGCTTCGGCTACGAAACGCGCTTCGGCCATCTGTCGACGATCCTGGTCGAAGAGGGCCAGGAAGTGCGGCGCGGCGACACGCTGGGCTGGGTCGGCAACTCCGGGCGAGCGACCGGCTACCACCTGCACTACGAAGTCCGTCGCGGCGGCGACACGCGCGACCCCTTCGAGTTCATGCGAGACCAGGGATAGCGGCAGCACCGCGACGGCGGACGTGTCGCGCCCCGGGGAACTCACACACGGCGAATCGTCGCTGCGAATCGGCAGAGTGTCCGGGCTCGCCGCGGTCGCGCGCCTTCCCACGGAAACGAGTCGATGATCTCCAAAGCGATCACCCGCGTCTTCGGCAGCAAGCATGACCGCGACCTGAAGCGGCTGCAGCCGCTCGTCGACGCGATCAACGCCCTCGAACCGGAACTCGAGTCGCTGAGCGACGATCAGTTGCGGGCCCGCACCAGCGAGGCCCGAACGCGGCTCGACCAGGGCGCCGACCTCGACGATCTGCTGGTGCCCGCTTTCGCCACGGTCCGCGAGGCCTCGCGGCGCACCCTGGGGATGCGGCACTACGACGTCCAGTTGCTGGGCGGCATCGTGCTTCACCAGGGGAAGATCGCCGAGATGAAGACCGGAGAGGGCAAGACCCTCGTCGCGACCCTGCCGGTCTACCTCAACGCCCTCGCCGGCCAGGGCGCCCACGTGGTCACCGTGAACGACTACCTGGCCCGCCGCGACGCCGAGTGGATGGGGCAGATTTACCGGTTCCTCGGTCTCGATGTCGGCGTGGTCCAGCACGGCCTGACGGACCAGGAACGCCAGCAGGCCTACGGCGCGGACATCACTTACGGGACGAACAACGAACTCGGCTTCGACTACCTGCGCGACAACATGAAGTTCACGCTCGAGTCCATGGTTCAGCGTGGCCACCACTTCGCGATCGTGGACGAGGTCGACTCGATCCTGATCGACGAAGCGAGAACACCGCTGATCATCTCCGGACCTTCGGAGCAGTCGACGGAGAAGTACACCCTCGTCAACCGGATCATCCCCAAACTCGAGCGCGGCGAGGAGCTTCGCGACGGCGACCGGAAGTACACGACAGGCGACTTCGTCTGCGACGAGAAGACCCATACCGCGAACCTGACGGACGAGGGCGCGGCCAAGGTCGAGAAGCTCCTCGGCATCGGCAACCTGTACGAGATGGAGAACATGGATGTGCTCCACGCGGTCAACCAGGGGCTGCGCGCGCACCATCTCTACCGGCGCGACGTCGAGTACCTGATGGAGAACGGCCAGGTCGTCATCGTCGACGAGTTCACCGGCCGCAAGATGCCCGGCCGGCGCTGGTCGGACGGCCTGCACCAGGCGGTCGAGGCGAAGGAAGGCGTGCGGATCGAACGCGAGAACCAGACCCTGGCCACGATCACGTTCCAGAACTACTTCCGCATGTACGAGAAGCTGGCCGGCATGACCGGCACGGCCGACACCGAGGCCGGCGAGTTCAGCCAGATCTACGACCTCGACGTGGTCGTCGTGCCGACGAACGAGCCGATGATCCGCGACGACCGCTCGGACCTCGTCTACCGCACGGCGCCCGAAAAGTGGAATGCCGTGGTCAAGGAGATCCAGGACTGCCAGAAGCACGGCCAACCGGTGCTGGTCGGCACGATCTCGATCGAGAACAGCGAGATGCTGTCGCGCCTGCTGAAGAGGAACAGGGTCCAGCACGTCGTGCTGAACGCGAAGTACCACGAGCGCGAAGCGTCGATCGTGGCGCAGGCCGGCCGCCGCGGCGCGGTGACGATCGCCACGAACATGGCCGGTCGCGGCACGGACATCGTCCTCGGTGGCAACCCCGAACAGATGGCGCAGGCCGAGGTCGACAGGGACAAGGACCCGGAAGGCTTCGCCCAGGCACTGGAACGCCACAAGAAACTGTGCGCAGCGGAACGGGAAGAGGTGGTCGCCGCCGGCGGGGTGCACATCCTCGGCACCGAGCGGCACGAGTCGCGTCGGATCGACAACCAGCTTCGTGGCCGTTCGGGCCGCCAGGGCGATCCCGGTTCCTCGCGCTTCTACCTCTCGCTGCAGGACGACCTGATGCGTATCTTCGCTTCGGACCGCGTCCAGGCTCTGATGAAGCGGCTCGGCATGGAGGAAGGGGTGCCGATCGAGGCCGGCATGGTGAACCGCGCCATCGAGCGCGCCCAGACGCAGGTCGAGGGCCGGAACTTCGAGATCCGCAAGAACCTCCTCGAGTACGACGACGTGATGAACAAGCAGCGCGAAGCGATCTACGAGCTGCGCCGCGACATCCTGCTCGGTCGCGAGGGGCGTGACTACGTGATGAAGATCGCCAGCGACGTCGTCGACTACCTGATCGAGCGGCACTGCCCCGCCAAACTGGACCCCCGCGACTGGAAGCTCGAGGAGATGCGTTCCGAGATCCGAACGTTCTTCGATCTCGAGGAGGCCGACCTGGGGGCGCCGCTCGACGAACTGGGCACCGAGGAACTCCAGGACGCGATCCTGAGCGCCGCCGAGCGGAGCTACAGCGAGAAGGAGGAGACGCACGGCGCCGATGCGCTGCGCGCCGCCGAGCGTCATCACATGCTCCGCGTGGTCGATACCGCCTGGAAGGACCATCTGCTCGCTCTCGATCACCTCAAGGAGGGCATCGGCCTGCGCGGCTATGGCCAGCGGGACCCGAAGAACGAGTACAAGCGCGAAAGCTACGAGCTGTTCACCGAAATGAAAGAGCGGACGGAGGACACGATCATCAAGGATCTGTTCCGTCTACGGCCCGTTTCCGCCGAGGAGATCGCGGAACTCGAACGCCGCCGCCGTGCGATCGGCCCGCAGGGAATGAGCTTCCGCCATCCGAGCGCCCTCGGCCTGCCGGCTGCTCCCGCCGGTACCCAACCCGGCGCGGGACCCGGCATGCCGGGCATGCCAGGCATGCCAGGCGCGGGTCCTTCCGGTCCCGCACCCGCCGGATTCCCGCCGCCGCAGGGCCCCACCGGACCGCCCATGCGGCCGCAGAAGCCGCGCACCGTCGTCCGGCCCCAGGCCAAGGTCGGCCGCAACGCCCCATGCCCCTGCGGCTCCGGCAAGAAGTACAAGAAGTGCCACGGCGCTCCCGTCGCCGTGTAGAAGCCGGCACGAACGTCCAGGAAGCTGCACGGTAGCGGCGCCCGGAAGAGCCCCCCGCCGACCCGGGCGTGCGGATGCGCGCCGCCTTCCCAGTTGATAGCGTTCGGCATGGAAACGCCGGACTCCGGGGGTGAAGCCCCCGCACTTGCCCTTACCTTCGACGACGTCCTTCTGGCGCCAGGCCTCTCGGAGGTGCATCCGAACGATGTCCGCCTCGACACCCGCATCACGCGCGGGATCGAGCTGAACATCCCGTTGATCTCGGCCGCGATGGACACCGTGACCGAGGCCGAGTTGGCGATTGCCCTGGCTCAGGAGGGCGGCATCGGGGTAGTCCACAAGAACCTGACGATCGACGACCAGGCCACCGAGGTCGACCGTGTCAAACGTTCGGAGGCCGGCATGATCGTCAATCCGATCACGATCCGGCCCGAGCAGCGCATTCGCGAGGCGCTCGACCTGATGGCCCGCTACAAGATCTCCGGCGTCCCGGTGACCGACCGCGACGGCCACCTGGTCGGCATCCTGACCAACCGCGACCTGCGGTTCGAGACGAACCTGGGCCTGCCCGTGTCCGACCTGATGACCCACGAGAACCTCGTCACGGTGCCGGAGGGAACGACCCTCGAACAGGCCAAGGCCCAGCTTCACCGCCACCGGATCGAGAAGCTCCTCGTCGTGGACGACGAAGGCAACCTGAAGGGCCTGATCACGGTCAAGGACATTCAGAAGATGATGCAGTACCCGATCGCCTGCAAGGACCACCTCGGTCGTCTCCGCGTGGCGGCGGCGGTCGGGACCGCAGGCGACTACCTGGAACGGGCGCGCGCGCTGGCCGCGGCCCAGGCCGATGTCCTCGTCGTGGACTCCTCCCACGCCCACAGCCGCGGCGTCCTCGAGGCGACCGCCCGGATCCGCGAGGCACTGCCCGACGCTCAACTCCTCGTCGGCAACGTGGCGACGGCCGAGGGCGCACGATCGCTCGCCGAGCGCGGCGCGGACGGGATCAAGGTCGGCATCGGCCCGGGGAGCATCTGCACCACACGCGTCGTCACCGGCGCCGGCATGCCCCAAGTGACGGCAATCCGCGACGCCGCCGGTGCCGCCGGCGATTTGCCCATCGTCGCCGACGGCGGTATCCGCTTCTCGGGCGACCTGACCAAGGCGCTGGCCTGCGGCGCCCACGGCGTGATGGTCGGTTCCCTGCTCGCCGGCACCGAGGAAAGCCCCGGCGAGACGATCCTCTATCAGGGCCGCAGCTACAAGGCGTATCGCGGCATGGGCTCCCTGTCCGCGATGGCCGAAGGCAGCGCCGAGCGGTACTTCCAGTCGGACGATCAGCCGCTATCGAAGCTGGTCCCGGAGGGCATCGAGGGAATGGTCCCCCACAAGGGCAGCGTGCACCAGGTCATCGCCCAACTGACCGGCGGCCTCCGCTCCGGCATGGGCCTCTCCGGCTGCGGGAGCATCGGCGAACTGAGAACCTCCGCCCGCATGGTCCGGGTCACCGCCGCCGGCCAGAAGGAAGGCCACGCCCACGACGTGGTGATCACGAAGGAGTCGCCGAACTACTGGGTCGACCGCAGTTGAGCCGGGCAGGACCGGGTGCGCCGCGAAGCTGCGACCTCTACCACACCGCGGGATCGAGAGCGTACGGGAGGGGCGTGAGATTCGTCATGCCATCCTCGGTCACGACGACAAGATCTTCGAGACGCACGCCCCATCCGGCATCCGGATCGTAGAGCCCGGGTTCGATCGTCACGACGTCGCCGGCCCGGAGTTCCTCCGTGCCCGGTCCGCTTTCGCGAAAACTGGGCAGTTCGTGCAGTTCGTAGCCGACGCCGTGGCCGAGGAGGTGGAAGTAGCCCGTCTGCGCGCCGGGGTTCCTGTCGGGCACCTCGAAGCCCTCGTTTTCGAACAGGCGGCACACGCACTCGTGCAGGGTCCATCCCCGCACGCCGGGCCGAAAGGCCTCGAGACTCGTCTCGAGCGCGTCCAGCACGAGGCCGTGCGCTCGCAGCAGGTTCTCCGGCGGCTCGCCGACGCAGAAGGTCCTCGTACAGTCGGCGAAGAGGACGCCCCTCGGGAACAGGTCGACGACGACGGATTCGCCAGCCCGCAGCACCCGGTCGGGGGTCCCCGTGCTGTGACCGGTGGCGCCCTCCTCCGCTGGAGCGACAATGGAGCTCTCGGGCTGTTCCAGACCGTGGCCGGCGAACACCTGAGCCGCAAGGGCCTTGACCCGGGCTACGGTAAGCCGCTCCTCCGCGAACCACAACTCCTCTCTCGACCGGATCGAGCAGCCGGCCAGCATCCGCGCCACCGATTCGAAGGCCTCGACCGTTGCTCCCGCGGCGGCGGCAATCCCCTCGATCTCGCTCCCGGTCTTGGTCCGGCGGAGCGCCAGCATCACTCGGCGTCCCGAGACAGGCTTCCACCCGCCTTCTTCGAGCGTCCCCGCCATTGCCAGGGCAGCGCCCGCCGCCGGCCGGCCAGCAACCGCCACTCGACCCGGAACGACGCCGGCTCGATCGAATGCCGCCATGACCGCCGCCGCGAGAATCTCCTCGGAGGTCTTCCCTTCGCGCCGAAGGGTCTCCATCCCGAAGTCGGCCGGGTGAATCAGCTCGACGCCCCCTGCCTCGGCCCGGGCCGCCTCATCCCGCTCCATCGGCGTGAAGTACGCAAGAAGGACAACGCCACCATGCGCCACCACGCAGGAATCGCCCAGGCGCGCACCTCCCACGAAGGGCAGAAGATCCGGATCGCGACTCGACCCGGCGAGCACCAGGAGAGCCTCGGCCTCCTCCCCGGCCAGCAACTCGGCCAGAAGTTCGCTGCGCGGCCAGGTCATCCCGGCGCCCCAAAACTCCCTAGACGTGGTCGTCCAGGAACGCCTGGAACCGCATCTTCGGAGCCGCGCCGGTCATGCGACCGGCGATCTCGCCATCCTTGAACAGGATGAAGTGCGGGATCCCCTGCACGCCGTAACGCACGGCGACGTCCTGGGCATGGTCGACATCCAGCTTGGCGATCCTGAGCCGGCCGTCGTATTCATCCGCGAGCTCGTCAAGTACCGGGGCCACCATGCGGCAGGGGCCGCACCAGGTAGCCCAGAAGTCGACCAGAACCGGGCTGTCCGCGCCCAGCACCTGGTCCTCGAAGCTCTGGCTGTCCACGTTGAAAATCTGTTCGCTTGCCATGGGGTTTAGGTCCCTCGTGTCAGGTTAGTCAGTTGGTGGAACTCTCGAGACGGAGAAAGTACTCCCGCGCCGCGTCGGCGTCACGTCCTATCTGCGCGGAAAGATCCATCATCGACGAGAACAGCTTCTCCTCGCGAAGGTGACGGCAGAACGACAGCTCGACGCGCTCGCCATACACATCGCTCGAAAAGTCCAGGATGTGGCTCTCGATCACCCGCCGGTAGTTCTCGTACACGGTCGGCCTGGTGCCGATGTTCGTCACGGACCGGAACGTCGCCTCGAAGCTGGGAAAGTACACCTTGGTCACGTACACACCGTTGTGCGGGTAGAGCTCGTTGTCGGGCGCCAGGTTGATCGTCGGCCACCCGAGCCGCTGCCCCATCCGGTCCCCGCGGGCGATCGTGCCCGTCATTGTGTACGGCCGTCCGAGCAGATCGTTCGCCTCGGCAATCCTGCCCTCCAGCACGAGGCCGCGGATCCGGCTGCTCGACACCCGCTCGCCACCCGAACGCACTTCGTCGATCTCCACCGCCGCGAAGCCGCAGGACGCTCCCATCTCCTTGAGCAGCGCCATGTTGCCCTCACGCCGGCGGCCGAAGGTGAAGTTCGAGCCGACATAGAGCTCGGCAACCCCGAGCTGGCCATGCAGAAAGTCCCGCACGAACGATCGCGCCCGGGTGTTCGAGAACTCATGCGAGAAGTGGATCGTGAGCACGTACTCGATGCCGGCGGCCGCCAGCAGGGCCTCCTTCTGGTCCTGGGTCACCAGCCGGGGCGGCGCTTCCTCCGGTCGGACGACACTCAGAGGGTGCGGATCGAAGGTGATCACGGCAGAAGGAACGCCGACTTCCCGGCCCCGGCCGGTCACCATGTCCAGCACGCTCTGCTGACCGATGTGGATTCCGTCGTAGTTGCCGATCGTGGCGATCACGCCACGCGGCAGTTCCGTCGACTTCATCGCGTCCCGGATCGCCGGCATCAGGGATTCGCCTCCACCGTGGCCGGCGCGGCGTTCGACGTCCCCTCCAGGGCGACGACCCGGCCCACCAGGTCGTCCGCGAAGGCGTCGGTCACCTCGACCTGCGCGATCCCGCCCGCGACGATGTCGGCCAGCGACAGGTCGTTCGTGCCGTTGCCTGCATCGCGAGAGACGACGTCGTTGATCAGCACCCGGCCGTCGACGTCCGGCGCCATGCCCTGGTGCCGGGCACAGAGCAGGTGCTCCGTCTCCTCGCAGGGGCCCTCGATCAGCATCGGCAGGGTCCTGCCGACGAAACGCTGGCGTCGCTCCAGGGCGATCTCCCGTTGCAACTCGAGCAACCGCTCCTTGCGCTCTTCCGCCACCCGTCGCGGTACCCGGTCCGGCAGCGCCGCCGACGGCGTATCGCTCTCGCGGCTGTACACGAACGCCCCGAGGTGGTCGAAGCGAACTTCGGCAACGAACTCGAGCAGGTCGTCGAAGGCCGCTTCGTCCTCGCCCGGAAAACCGACGATGAAGGTCGTGCGCAGGCTCACTTCGGGGTCGAGTTCGCGCGCCCGCTCGAAGATCCGCCGGTAGCGGTCGGCGGTTCCGCCCCGGCGCATCGCCCGCAGCATGCGCCGGTCGCTGTGTTGCAGCGGCATGTCGAGGTACGACGCGACTCGCGGTTCGGCCGCCATCAGCTCGAGCAGCTCGTCGTCGAGGGTGGTCGGGTACGCATAGAGGAACCGGATCCACTCGGCGTCGGTGCCCGCGAGCAGCGCCTCGACCAGACGCGCAAGACCATGCCGGCCGTACCCCAGGTCCTCCCCGTACCTGGTCGTGTCCTGAGCGACGAGGACGAGCTCGCGCGCGCCGCGCGCCACGAGGTCCCGCGCCTCCGCGACCAGGCTGTCCACGGTGCGGCTGCGCAGCCGGCCCCGCCACACCGGAATGGCGCAGAAGGTGCACGGGTTGTTGCACCCCTCCGCGACCTTGAGGTACGCGTAGCCGCTCGTGGTGAGCAACCGGCTGTCCCGGTGGTCGAACACGAGGTGAGACGCCGAGGGCTCCGCGGCCGGCGCGCCGCCGAGCCGCACCAGGGAACCCACCTGCCGCAGCGAGTCGAGATCGACGAAGCCGTCGATCTCCGGGATCTCGGCCTGGAGTTCCTGGCCGTACCGGTTCGCCATGCAGCCCGCTACCAGGACCTTCCGGACCGGCGCGCCGCCGTCTGACTTGCGGGCAGCGGCGTCCAGAATCGCGTCGATCGACTCCTCCCTGGCCTCGTCGATGAAGCCGCAGGTGTTCACGATGACCGTCTCCGCCTCGTCCAGTTCCGCGACCAGCCGGTAGCCCTGGCGATCCAGGACCCCGAGCATGATCTCGCTGTCGACGTGATTCTTGGCGCAACCGAGGCTGACCAGGCCTACCGCGACCCGGCGCCCCGGCCCGCCGGACTGGCCGCCCGGCTCCGCCCTGCTCCCGGGGTTCGACACGGGGCCGGCTACGAGGCGGCGGCCGCCGCCTGGCGCTGGCGCGCCGACGGATCGATCGCGTCCAGGAGTTCCTCGCGGCCGACATGCTGACCCTTCATCACGTCCTGGGCCGTGCTGTACTTCAGCGCGTCGTCGTTGTGCCACAGCTCGTGGAAGAGCTGCTTCACCCGCCGCCGCGACATGCGGCAGAACAGGTCGCAGAGCGCCGCCGACCGTGCGGCCGATTCGGCGCCGTTCTGCGCCTCGCCGTGGGCCCGCGAGATCGAGGCGGCCATGGCGAAGAGTTCGTTGACCACGTCCACGAGCCGGAACAGGAACATCTGGCGACGCTCCATCTTCTCGCGGTAGACGAGCATGCCGTGAAAGCTCTCGCGCGCCAGCTTGCGCGCCGCGCGATCGATGAAGCGGAGGTGCCGGGCGTGGCGACCATACCCGGCGTAACGGGGCCAGCGACCCCACGCCAGCCACCGGGTCGGATACCACCAGGCGTAGAAGAGACCGATCTTCGGCAGCGCCGCCAGCTTGGTGCCGAAGCCGGCACGCTTGTCGATCAGGGCGCCCGCGACCTGAAGGTGCTTGTCCACCGCCTCGCGAGCCATGATCAGATGCATGATCTCGCTCGAGCCCTCGAAGATGCGGTTGATCCGGAAGTCGCGCATCATCCGCTCGATGCCGACCGGGTCCTCGCCGCGGTCACGCAGCGACGACTCCGTCTCGTAGCCGCGGCCGCCCCGCACCTGCATCGTCTCGTCGATGATCTGCCAGCCGCGCCAGGTGTTCCACTCCTTGCAGGCCGCGCTCTCGAGCCGCAGGTCGAGCTTCTTGTTGTTCGACATGTGGCTGGCCAGCTTGACGATCGCCTCCATGGCGAAGCCGTAGGCCGCGATGTCCGAGATCTTCTGCGCGATCGCCTCGTGCTTGCCGATCGGCACGCCCCACTGAACCCGGCTGCTGCTGAACTCGCGCACCGCCTTCAGGCAGTATTTGGCGGCGCCGACCGAGCTGTTGGGGATCGACAGGCGGCCGTCGTTCAACGTGGTCAGGGCGATCTTGAGACCCTTGCCCTCCTTGCCGATCAGGTTCTCCTTCGGCACCTTCACGTTGTCGAACTGGATGATTCCATTGGCGAGCGCCCTGAGCCCCATGAAGTGGCAGCGGCGCTCCACCGTGACCCCTTCCCAATCCGTTTCCACGACGAAGGAGCTGATCTTCTCCGTCGCGGGGTCCATCGCCATGACCACCAGGAGGCCGGCCTTGGTGCCGTTCGTGCACCACAGCTTGGTGCCGTTGAGCAGGTAGAAGTCGCCGTCCAGCACCGCCGTAGTCGACAGGCGCGCAGGATCGGAGCCCACCTCGTGCTCGGTCAGGGCGAAGGCGGAGATTTCGCCGGAGGCGCAGCGCGGCAGGTACTTCCGCTTGAGCTCCTCGGTGCCGAACAGATTGAGCGGCTGCGGTACGCCGATCGACTGGTGAGCCGACAGCAAAGCCGTCAGGTTGCCGTCGAAGGCGCCGATCAGCTCCATGACCTGGGCGTACTCGACCTGGTCGAAGCCGAGCCCCCCGTACTCCGTCGGGATCTTCATGCCGAAGGCGCCAAGCCTGGCCAGACCGTCGAGCACGTGGTCCGGGTAGTCCCCCGAGGCGTCGATCTCGATCGGATCGACCTCGTCCCGGAGAAAGTCGCTGAGCGCCGAGTAGAAGGACTCGAACTCCGGGCGCCACTCGTCCCGCGTGGGATAGGGGTTGATCAGGTCGAAGCGGAAGTTGCCAAGGAACATCTCCTTCATGAAGGACGGGTTCTTCCACTCCTTCTGGCGGGACGCCTCGGCGACCGCACGGGCCTTCTCTTCGCTCACTCGAACCTGTTGCTGGCTCATCGACGGATCTCCTGTGGCCGACCTGGCTCCTGTTGGATGCAGACTGGCAGGGGTTCGCCCCGACAAACCGGGACGGGCGCATTGTACCCGGCCGCGACCGCCACCGCCCTACGTGCTTTCCCTCTCGCCCCAGGCGCCGCCGCCCGGTGTTTCGAGCACCAGGAGGTCTCCCGGCTCGACATCGGCCTGATCGACGGATGCCAGTTCCCGGACCCCGCCGGAGGCACGCAGGATGCGGGCACGGCCAACGGTTCCGCTCGCGCCGCCGAGGACGCCGAACGGCCGCTCCACCCGGTGCTGCCCGAGCACCGACACCTGCTGCCGGGTCAGGAACCGCAACTCGCGCCGAAGACCGTCGCCGCCCGGGAACTTCCCGGCCCCGCCCGAGCCCGGCCGCAGGCTGAATCGCTCGAGACGCACCGGATAGCGGTGCTCCAGCACTTCAGGGTCGGTGATCCGCGTATTCGTCATGTGCGTGTGGACGCCGCTGGCCCCGGCGAACCCGGGACCGGCGCCGGCGCCCCCACCGACCGTCTCGTAGTAGCCGAAGCTGTCGTCGCCGAACAGCGTGTTGTTCATCGTGCCCTGTCCGCAGGCGCAGAGTCCCAGCGCCCGGATCAGCGTGTCGACCACCCGCTGGCTCGTCTCGACGTTGCCCCCCACGACCGCCGGGCAGCGCTTCGGGTCGGCCGGGAACTCGGGGTTCAGCATGCCGCGCGGAATCTCGATCTCGACCGGTTCGAGCAACCCCTCGTTGAGTTGCAGCGGCACTCCGATGAGCAGCCGCAGAACGTAGATCGTGGCGCTCCGAACGATCGCCGGCGTCGCGTTCAGGTTACCCGGATGGACCGGGGCACTGCCGGTGAAGTCGATTCGCGCCGACCCCCGCTCGATCGTCACCTCGACTTCGATCGGCGAACCGTCGTCCAGCCGCTCGAGAGCGTGAAAGGACTGGCGTCCCGTGCTCCGCACGTGTTCCTCGAGGGCGACCTCCATCCGCTCGGCGGCGCGCGAGTAGAGCGCCGTCATGTAGCGTCGCACCTCGTTCTCGCCGTGGTCCGCCGCGAGCTGCTGGAGCGCGGCCACTCCGCGCCGGTTGGCCGCAACCGCCCCGCCGAGATCGGCGAGATTCTCCGCCACCGACCGGGACGGGGACGGCCCGCGGCTCAGCAGCGCCTCCATCCGCTCCCACCGGGGCTCGCCGGCTTGCACCAGGAGCTGCGGAGCGATGACGACGCCCTCCTCGGCCAGGTTGGCTGCCTTCGGCGGCATCGACCCGGGACGAATGCCGCCCAGTTCGGCGTGGTGGGCCCGGTTGGCGACGTAGCCGAGCAGCCGGCCGTCGACGTGGGCCGGGGCGATGACGGTGATGTCCGGCAGGTGGGACCCGCCGTAGCCCGGATGGTTCGTGACCGCGACATCGCCCGGCCCGAGCTCAAGCTCGGCGGCGAGGCCGCGCACGCACTCGCCAAGGGCGCCCAGGTGCACCGGAATGTGGGGCGCATTGACGAGCAGGCGACCACCGGCATCGAGCAGGCCGCACGAGAAGTCGAGCCGCTCCTTGACGTTCACCGACATCGCCGTCCGCTGAAGCATCACGCCCATTTCGGACGCGATCGCGGCGAACCGGTTACTGAACAACTCAAGCCGAACGGGATCCATCGGGCGCAGTCTACGCCGGGGCCTCAGGAGTCGCTAAGGTACCGCTTCCACGTCCACCGAGACCTCAGGAGCCGCCATGACCGACAGCACGATGATGGACTTCCCGTTGACGATCCGCATGATCTTCGATCACGGCCGCCGGGTCTACGCGGACAGCCGTGTGATCACCTGCCAGGCGGACGGCGCACGGATCGGCACCTACGCCGAGGTCGCGGACCACGCCGCGCAGCTCGCGCACGCACTCAGGGACCTCGGCATCGAGCCGGGCGACCGCGTCGGCACCTTCGCCTGGAACAACCAGGAGCACATGGAGGCCTACTTCGCCATCCCGTGCATGGGCGCCGTCCTCCACACCCTGAACATCCGGCTGTTTCCCGAGCAGTTGACCTACGTGACGAACCACGCGGAGGACCGCTTAGTACTCGTCGACGACTCCCTGATCCCGCTGCTGGCCCAGGTCGCCGCCGACCTGACCACCGTGGAGCACTTCATCGTCGTCGGCGACGGCGACGCCTCGCCACTCGCCGCGGGCGGGGCGACCATCCACCGCTACCACGACCTTCTCGAAGGCCAACCGACGAGCTTCGACTGGCCCGAGATCGACGAGCGGGCCGCCTGCGCCATGTGCTACACGAGCGGCACGACCGGCAACCCGAAGGGCGTCGCCTACAGCCACCGGTCCTCCTTCCTGCACGCGCTCGGCGTCGCCTCGGGCGGTGCACTGGGCATCAGCCAGCAGGACAGCATCCTGGCCATCGTGCCGATGTTCCACGCGAACGCCTGGGGTCTTCCCCACGTCGGCTGGTTCACCGGCGCCGACTTCGTGATGCCCGACCGTTTCCTGCAGGCCGAGCCCCTGTGCCGGATCATCGCCGAGCACCGGCCGACTCTCTCCGGCGCGGTGCCGACGATCTGGAACGAGGTCCTGCGCTACTCGGAGAACCACGAGGTCGACTTCTCCTCGTTCCGCGCCGTCCTGTGCGGAGGCTCGGCCGTGCCGCGATCCCTGATCGAAGGGTTCCGCGACCGCTTCGGCGTCGACATCATCCAGGGCTGGGGCATGACCGAAACCTCGCCCCTCGCGGCGATGGCGATTCCCCCGCGCGGCACTCCCAGGGAGGAAGAGGTCGACTGGCGGGTCAAGACCGGCCGCATCATCTCCGGCGTCGAGATCCGGATCACGAACGACGCCGGCGAGGTCATGCCCTGGGACGGCGAGGCGGTCGGCGAGATCGAGATCCGCGGCCCCTGGATCACCGGCTCCTACTACCTCGACGACGATCCCGAGAAGTTCCACGATGGCTGGCTGCGCACCGGCGACGTCGCCTCGATCGACCCGCACGGTTTCCTCCAGATCACCGACCGGGCCAAGGACGTGATCAAGTCCGGCGGCGAGTGGATCTCGTCCGTCGACCTCGAGAACGAGCTGATGGGCCACCCGGCGGTCGCCGAAGCGGCCGTCGTCGGCGTGCCGGACGACCGCTGGGACGAGCGGCCCCTCGCCTGCGTCGTGCTGAGCGACGGCGCCGCGGCGGACCCCGGCGAACTCCGGAGCTACCTGGCCGACCGCGTCGCCCGCTGGTGGGTCCCCGAACGCTGGACCTTCATCGACGAGGTCCCGAAGACCAGCGTCGGCAAGTTCGACAAGAAGGTGCTGCGGGCCCGGTACGGGGAGGGTGAACTGGATGTCCTGACGCCCTGAGTCTTGACACCAAACTGTACAAGACGGATACTCTGAACTGTCATGAGAACGGTCAACGCCTTGGAACTTCGCCAGAGTCTCGGCAAGGTCCTGGATCACCTGGAGCGGAGCGGCGACCCAATTCTCGTCTGCCGTCGCCGAACGCCGGCAGCGGCCCTCGTCAGCCTCAAGGACTACCGGGAGCGCTTCGTTGACCGCGAGGCCGATGAGCGGAGGCGAGAGGTCGTCGCCAGGCTGCGCGGGTTGAAGTTCGGGTCGCCCGCCCAAGGCACGACACTCGACATCCTGCGCGACCTTCGGTCGTGATCGTTGTAGACGCTTCCGTCGCGATCAAGTGGTTCGTGAACAGCGAGCCTCTGGTGGAAGAGGCAGGGCGAGTGCTCGGACAGATCGAGGCGAATCCGGCGCGCTACATGGTCCCCGAGTTGTTCATGAACGAGTTGCTCGCGGTCCTCTGCCGCCTGCCCGGAAGCACACCGTCTAAGGTCAAGGAAGCCCTTTCTCTGGTGGAGGCACTCGGCATGACGCGGGTCGGCAACGGGCATGAACTGCTGGCCCTTGCAGCCGACTTCGCAGACCGATGGCGGTTGACCGGGTACGACGCGATGTATGTGGCACTGGCTTCTTTGGCTGGCGGCGAGTGGTTGACCGCCGATGCACGCGCCGTGCGGCGGGTTTTGGACCGAGACCTGGTTTCTCTCCTCGGGTCGTAGCAAGGACGCGCAGTCGGTGAGGGCGACCTTTGACATCGACGATTCGATGGTGCAGCGCCTACGCGAGGAGGCGGCACGCCGGGGCACGACCATGTCGGCCCTGGCCGAGGCCGGGTTGCGCCTCGTCCTTGGTTCGCCCGCTCCGCAGGATGATCCTCTCGATCGGCCGCCCCTTCCATCCTGGAACAGCGGCGGATCCAAGGTGGACATCGCCGATCGCGACGCGCTCTACCGGGTCATGGAAGAGACGGATGATTGAACTTGGCTGCGGCGCAACGGGGCGAGGCACCTGGCGGCGGCACGGATCGGCGCGATCCGAGCGACCCGGCGGCAGGCGCGGAACCCCGCTCTAGTCCGACGACACTCCCAGGTGCTCGTTGAACCAGGCGACCAGCGCGCTCGAGGCGCGCTCACCGTCCTCGCCGCGGAAACCGTGTGCGGCGCCCTCGATCACGATCAGCTCGGACGTCACGCTCGCCTCGTCGAAGGCGGCCTTGATCCGCTCGCTGTTGCTGATCGGCACGAGCGCGTCCTGGTCGCCGTGAATCAGCAGCGTCGGCGGATCATCCTCGCTGACGAACAGGACGGGTGAGATAGCGGCAGCCTTCTCCGCGTCGAAATCGAGCGCCGGGAAGCGTTCGTTCGGACCGGTCAGCCCCTGCAGGTCGACCGGTGGGAAGTAGGCGACGACGGCCGCGACGCGGTTGCCGGTCTGCTCGATCGGATCGTTGCTGCCACTGTTCCCTTCGTCCGAGGCGTTGCCGAGCATCAGGGACAGGTGGCCGCCGGCACTGCCGCCCGTGACGCCCAGTCGGTCGGCGTCGACGCCAAAGTCGTCCGCGTTGAGCCGGATGTAGCGGACCGCGCGGCGCACGTCCGCGACCGCCTCCGGCACCTTGAACAACGGGGCCGAGCCGTGGCGGACCATGAACACGGCGTAGCCGTTGTCCAGCAGATCCCCGATCGCGCCGAACCGCCGTCCCTCGCCCGACACGATGCCGTGCGGGTCCGACCAGCGTGAGAACCACCCGCCGCTGACCATGAACAGGACGCCGGCGCCGTTCTGGTCCGCGGGCACAAGTGCATCGAAGGTCAGGGCCATGCCCATCTTGTGGCCGTAGACCACGTCGGCGTGGACCTTGGCTTCCGAGCCGGCCGACAGCGGTGCGGCAAGCAGGGCGGCGGCGAGCAGGATGGCGAATACGTGCTTCATGTTGAGTTCTCCTCTGGCTACTGCGGTGGCTGGACTGTCGAACGCCCGGCTGCTACGGCCGCGCTCCTCCCGCCGTCTCCTGCGGCGGCACTTCGGGCTTCATCCGTTCGGCGGCAACCATATCCGCCACGTCGGCGAGCAGCTTCTTCGCGTCGAAGACGATGCCGTCCTTGATCGTGTAGCGCACGCCGCCGACCCGCTCGGGGCGGCCGGTGTCGTCGTTGAGGCGGACCGCGCCGGTGCCGTAGAGCACCTTGAGGTTCGCGACCGGGTTCTCGCCGACCACGAGCAGGTCCGCCAGCATGCCTTCGCGCACGATGCCGAACTCCATCTCGGCGCCGCTCGCCCGGGTCAGCTCCTCGGCGCCGTACATCGTCGCCGAGCGGATCACCTCCAGCGGATGGAAGCCGGCCTCCTGGAGGAGTTCGAGTTCCAGGATCGTGCCGAAGCCGTAGGTCTGGTAGATGAACCCGGAGTCCGACCCGATCGTGACCCGGCCGCCGCGGTTCTTGTACTCGTTCAGGAACTGCATCCACACCCGGTAGAAGTTCTTCCACGCGACTTCGTCCCAGGTCGTCCAGTCGTACCAGTACGAACCGTGGTCCAGGCGGCTGGGAGCGTAGAACTCGGCCAGCGTGGGCAGCGTGTAGTCGGCGTGCCAGTCCGCGTTGCGCGCCCGCATCACATCGCGGCCGGCCGAGTAGATCGTCATCGTCGGGTTGATGAAGAAGTCGAGTTCCAGGAACTCGTCGAGCAGGGCGTTCCAGCGCTCGCCGCCGGGCTCGACCAGGCTCCACTGGCGGGCCACCTGGCCGAAGCGGAACTGCTCGTCCATGTAGTTCATCTCCGCGGGCCACGGCTGGACGTCGGCGCCGTCATACATCGACTCGAACAGGCCGTAGAAGTGGGTCATCCCGACCAGGCCGAGCCGGGCGGCGTCGAGGGCGTTCATGTGCGCCACGCCCATCTGGTCGAGGTGGGCCGTCGAGCCCATTCCCAGGCTGCCGGCCTCGTCGATCAACGCCGCCATGATCTTCGGCGGATAGGCGCCGAGCTTCAGTCCCTCAACGCCCTTCTCGCGCGCGTAGCGGACCCACTCCCGCGCATCGGCGGGGGTGCGGATGTCCCGGTCCTTCCACTCCTTGCCGCCGCCGGGACGCTGGTAGGAGACGATGCGCGGCGCAGTGATCTCGTTCCTCTCGCCGCGCGCCTTCTCACTCAGGTCCCATTCCAGTGGCCCGGTCGGCACGCCGCGAACGGTCGTGATGCCGTGCGCAAGCCAGAGCTTGTAGACGTACTCCGCGGTCGGCGCCTTCGGCACCCCGCCGGTGTGGACGTGGAGATCGACCAGGCCCGGCAGCACGTACGAGCCGCTGAGATCGAGTTCGAAATCGGCATCCTTCGGCCGCTTGCTCTCGTCGATCTCCGTGTTCGCCATGCCAAGGCTCTTGATCTCCTCGATCCGGTTGCCTTCGATCACGATGTCGACCGGCCCCATCGGCGGCGCGCCGGTGCCGTCGACGACGGTCACGCCGCGCAGGATCAGGCGATCGAACGGACCCTCCCCCTCGTCGTCCGGGCGCGGCGGCGCCGGTTCGACCAGGTTCGGCTCTTCCTCTTCCGCGGCCGCGCCAGCGACACCGGGAGCTACGAACCCCGAAAGCAGAGCCACGAGAGCGACGAAGCTGACCGGAGCGCAGTTCAAGGCATCAAGGATCCGTCTGGACACGTTCCCCTCCTGACTGAATGACCCACTCCGAATTGGAAGACGGGGCGGCCGAAGCTATCGCGCCGCCCCGGTTCGAGACTCACGACAGCGATGGGCGGTCGCCGGAATCCACGACCGCGCTCAGATAGAGCAGCGCCTGACCGGGCTGGGGCGCCTGGACGAGGAGGCCGTGGGTGGCGGCAAGCACGTCCCGGCGACTGATCTGCCCGGCCAACCGGCGGCCCCGGAGCACCGGCAGCCGGCGGTACGGAGTGCTCTTGAAGATGCGCGCGATGCTCAAGAGGTCCGTCTCCTCGGAGATCGTGCGCGCCTTGCGGTCCATGAAGGCCGACGCGTCCGTCGAGTCGAGTTCGAAGTCCCCGGATTCGCCGTTCTCGTCCGGCGCCGCCAGATCCTCCAGGCCAAGCTCGCTACTGCGCTCACGCAGGATCGAGCGCCGCCCCGCGAGCGCCGACGTCAGGTGGTGGGATGCCGCGAGCACGTCCCGCCGACTGACCTGCCCTACCAGGGCGCCGTCCTGAACCACGGGCAAACGCCGGTACGGCGTGTCCAGGAATCGCTGCGCGATCTCGAGCAGCGGCTCGGAACCGTCGATCACGCGCCCGAAGTCGGTGTTCATGAAGGCGTCGACGGGCGCCGCGGGCAACTGGTCGTAGGCCAGCCCCAGCAGGACATCCATCGAGAACTTCTCCGAGAAGACCCCCAGCAGCCGGCCGCCGCGGTCCACGACCGGCGCACCCGAGATTCGGTTCTTGAGCAGCAGACCGATCGCATCAAGAGCCGACATGCCCGCTTGCAGGGTGACCAGGCGCCTGGTCATGAAGTCACTCGCCCGGGTCCGTCGGCTCCGCGCCAGCCCCTGTTCGTCCGCGGCACGGGCGGTCACCGTGAGCACCGTGAGGCAGCTCTTCTCCGACAGCATGCCGAGGTAGCGATGCCGGTCGCCGATCACCGGCGCACCCGTGATGCGATGCCGCAGGAGCGCCGCGATGCCGTCGTAGACGTGGGTGCGCGGATGCACGGTGACCAGCTTGGTCACCATGATGTCCCGCGCGAGCTTGGGCCGGTCGATCGTTCTTTCCATCGGAACCCCTGATCGTAGCAGCGGCGTTGCCGACCGGGAGCCCGGAGCCCACCAGCGGCTGGTAGACTCTCGCGTTCTCGCGACATCCCAAACTCACCAACAAGTCGAGGGAGAACCCATGACTCGTGCCGCCACGCTGCCCCGCCTGTTGACCGCGCTGCTCGCGGTTGCCCTCCTCACCCTCGGTCTCGTCGCCTGCGAGCAGACCCGCGCGGACGTCCCGGTCCAGGCTCCCCGCGACCTGGCGCGCGTGGCGCCGGAAGCGGTCGGCATGTCGAGCGACCGGCTCGAACGCCTGGACAGCGCGATGCAGGGCCTCGTCGACGACGGCCTCCTGGCCGGGATCACCACGATGATCTCCCGCCAGGGCAAGATCGCCCACTTCGGCACGTTCGGACACCAGAACATCGAGGACGGCGTCGAGATGAGTGAGGACACGATCTTCCGCATCTACTCGATGACCAAGCCGATCACCGGCGTCGCCCTGATGATCCTCTACGAAGAGGGCAAGTTCCGCCTCTCCGACCCGGTCCACCGGTACATCCCCGAGTTCGAGGGACTCGTGGTCGCCAAGGAGGACGGGCCGAACGGCCAGCCGATCACCGAGCCGGCCGACCACCCGATGACGATCCGCGAGCTGATGGCGCACACCGCCGGCCTCAGCTACGGCATCTTCTCGCAGTCCCAGGTCGACGCTCTCTACAACGAAGCGAATGTCCTCGACAACAACTCGACCCTCAAGGACATGATCGACAAGCTGTCGAAGATCCCCCTGCGCCAGCAGCCCGGATCGATGTGGCACTACAGCGTCGCCGTCGACGTCCAGGGTTACCTGGTCGAGGTCCTCTCCGGCCAGAAGTTCGACGAGTTCCTCAATGAGCGCGTGTTCGGACCGCTGGGCATGAACGACACGGCCTTCCACGTCGCCGCAGACAAGGCGGACCGCTTCTCCCAGGTCTACACCCACGACGCCGACGGCAACCTGATGGCCCAGGAGGGCTTCGGCGGCCGCCGCGACTACCTCGACCCGCCGAACTTCCTGTCCGGCGGCGGCGGCCTGGTCTCAACCACGATGGACTACATGCGCTTCAGTCAGATGCTGCTCAACGGCGGCGAACTGGACGGCGTCCGCATCCTGGCGCCCTCGACCGTCAAGCTGATGCACCTGAACCACCTGCCCCGCGAACTCAAGGAGATGTCCCCGGGCACCGGCTTCGGCCTCGACTTCGCCGTCGTCCTCGACTCCGTCGCCGCTGACGGCATCTCGAAGGGCGAGTACTACTGGGGCGGCGCCGCCGGCACCTGGTTCTGGATCGACCCCAGGGAAGACCTCGTCTTCGTCGGCATGATCCAGCACTTCGGACCGCGGCGGCCGGACGTCCGGTCGCTGAGCCGGAGGCTCACCTACCAGGCGATCCTCGAACCGAGCTCGTAGCTGAGCAGTACCCACGCTGAGTAGTACCCACGGGCGTTACCGGCGCGGCGTTGCCGGCACCCGCCCGGCGGGTCGGGGCTTGGAGGTCGGCCACCGGCAACCCGGCCTCTACCGCTCCGGCACAAGTGTGCAGTTTTCGGTTGCCATTGGCACGGGGGTACCGCAGGTAAAGTAGTAAGCGATGTCGCTACGAGTTCTGTGGGCGGAAGAACCCTTCATGAGCATCCGGCGAGCGCCGCTCTTCTTCTTGGCTGGAGTCGGCGTTATCGCCATAGCGGTGGCTGGCCTCCACGCGATTATCTTCAGCGAGAGTGCTTCTGATCTCTGGCGACTTCTCACTGGAGGACTCACGGGCGCCGGAGTATTGGTTTGGTCCAAGGCCACGCAAGCGCGGGTCGGCAAGTGGCGTAGCGGTCCCTGAAGGCGCACCGCAGGGTGACAAGGATCATGAAGCGTACGAACAAGGGCCCGTCGGTGTTCGTGCGCGTTCTGCCTGTCCTTCAGTGGGCCTCCTTCGCCATGTTCGGCTCGATCTGGGTGCTGTCGGTTGGCGACGTTCTTTCTGGGCTGGGATGGCAGCCCCTTCCCGTCTTGCCTGCGACCGTGCTGACCCTGACCTCGGGTGTCTGGGCAGCGGTCGTTTGGCGTGCCCGACCCGCGACCGACGGCGACCCCTCGCCTCTCCTGGCCCGACTGCACATGGTTCCCAAGTGGTTTGCTGTGAGCGTACTGTCGGGTGCTGTCGTCCTTCACTTTGGCGGGTTCGTTTACGCTTGGCCTTCGGTGCAGCTAGCTGGCCTTGGCCTCATGGGCCTTGGGTTCTTCTGGATCTCCGACCGGACGCGGTCAGAATACTCGTCGAGTTCCAGGGTTTCATGAGGGGTTGGGAGCGGCTTCGACTACGCGACAAAGGAACGTACCCCAGGACTCCATGACCTCGCGCCGACGCGACAGCACGTCGCTGCGCGCGTAGCATTACTCGACTTGGCACCCGCCCGCCCGGGTCGGGGCTTGGAGGGGCCGCGACCGTCAATGGCCCGGCAAGCACCTACAGCCCGGCCGAAAGGGCATGGGGGGGTCGGGTCCCAGGTGCCTCTGAACGAGCGACGCTCGACGACATCGCACGTACCAGCGCCCTACCGGAGCGAGTGAAGCGGAGTGAGTGCAACCCCGTCCATCTCCGTTCAAGCGCGAACGTCACCTGGGACCCGACCCCCGCATGCCCGGCAAGGCCGGGCGGGTGCAGCCGACGCCCCCTGCCGACCGGCCGAAACGGCCAGAGGCCGGCGCACCCAGCAGAGAGGAGTCGGTAGCTAGCGCTTCGCCCGCTTGCCGAACATGATCCCCGCGACGCGGCGGATCTGGATCTCCTCGGAGCCTTCGGTGATCCGGTACCGCCGGTGGTGGCGGTAGATGTGCTCGAAGGGCATGTGGCGGGTGTAGCCGATGCCGCCGTGGGTCTGGATCGCCCGGTCGGCGGCGTTGCAGACGAGGCGGTTCGCGCGGTAGTTGCACATGGAGACCTTGTCGGTGACCTCCATGTGGTGCTGCTGGTCGAGCTCCCAGGCCGTCTTGTAGACGAGGTTGCGGACCATCTCGCACTCCGTCTGGAGTTCGGCGAGGGGGAACTGGATCGCCTGGTTCAGCCATAGCGGCTTGCCGAAGACCGTCCGCTCGCGGGCGTACTTCACGCTTTCGTTGATGCAGAACTGGGCGGCGCCGACACCGGAGGCGGCCTGGCGAATGCGGTTCTCGTGGACGAAGGTCTGGGCCAGGGCGAGGCCGCGGCCCTCCTCGCCGAGGATCGCTTCGTTCGGGACCCGCACGTCGGTCAACGACACCTCCGCGTGATCCGTCGGCATGTTGAAGGTCCACCACATGAAGGGGATCTCGAAACCGGGTGAGTTCGTCGGCGCGATGAAGCAGGTCACGCCGTCCGCCTTCCCCGGATCGCCCGAGGTGCGGGCGAAGATCAGGTCGTGGGTCGCCGCGTGGAGGCCCGAGTTGAACCGCTTGGCGCCGTTGATCACCCAGTCGTCGCCATCTCGCACACCGGCGGTCTCGAGCCAGGTCGCGTCGGAGCCGTGATTCGGTTCGGTGAGGCCGAAGCCCATCCGCACCGCGCCGGTCATCATGCCCTCCATGAACTGCGCCTTCTGGGAGGGCGTCCCGAAGCGGTGCATCATGATCACGGTCGGAAAGTTGCCGACGATCGAGGACTCGTTCTGCAGATCGTTGTGCAACCCCAGCCCCTTGGCGGCCAGGTGTTCGCGGATCACCGCCATCGCCAGGTTCGAGCCGTCCTGGCCGCCGAGCTCCTTCGGCAGGCCGAAGCGCAGGTGACCGGCCGCGTCGGCACGGCGCTTCATCTCGCGCAGCAGGGCCTCCCACTCAGGGCGCGGCGTGCCGTCGTTCTCGAAGTCGGTCCGCGCCCACTCGCGGCGCTGGTCGAAGAACCGGATGTTGTCGTCCTGCTGCTCCAACGGCTTGATTTCACGCTCGATGAAGTCGTCGAGCTCGGCCAGCTTGTCGCGGATGTCCCTGGGGATCTCGAAGTCCATGTTTCTCCCGTTACCCGGCTTCCAGGTACGCGTCGATGATCTCGCCCAGCCGTTCCGGCGCGTCGAAGTGGACCATGTGGCCCGCCTCCGGGATCTCGACGTGGTGAACGTTGCGGAACAGGCGGGCCCGGCGATCGATCTCGTCCGGCGCAACCGGCGTGTCGTGATCGATCCCGCCCCGGCCGCGGTAGAACTCGGCGGAACGGCCTCCGGTGACCACGAGCACCGGGCAGGAAACCCAGGGCCAGCGTTCCTCGGACAACCGGCTCGACATCGTGAGCCCCGTCGTCTCGACCTGCGGGTCCCACTTCCACTGCAGGCCGCCGTACGGATGCTCGGTCGTCCCGATCTCGACCAGGTGCCGCGCCAGGTCGTGGTCGAGCCCGGGATGGAACCGGCAATACAGCCGCCAGGCGTCGTCCAGGTCCATCATCGGCCGCTTGTGGCCTCCGGGCCGCAAGAGGCTGGTGTGGCCGTTCTGAAGGCGGAGTTGCCGGTTCTCGAGCGGCATGTCGCTCTCCCGGAACGGCGCGCCGACGCCGTCGATGTTGACGACCACGCTGGGCACGTCGGTGAACACCGCCGCGTAGTGGCTGACGATGTGGCCACCGAGGCTGTGGCCGACCAGCACCGGGCGCTCCAGTTGGAGCTGGAAGATGACCGCGTGCAGATCGGCGATGAAGTGCGGCAGGGCATAGACCCCCGGCTTGCCGCTGTCGCCGTGACCGCGCAGATCGAAGGAAACGACCCGGTAACGGTCGCGGAACCGGTTCGCTACCGGCTCGAACGCAAGCGCCAGGTCCTGCATCCCGTGCAGCAGGACGAGAGGCGGCGCACCCTCGTTGCCGTAGTCGTAGACCTGCAATTCGATGCCGCCCGCTCCGGGAAGGCGAAGACTCTGTGGTCTGGATGAGTCTGTCGTCATGGTGCGGGAGGATACGCCAAGCGAGGCGCAACCCCACGGCTGCTCTTGCCCGACCCTCACGCTTGTGCCTACAATGGTCACATGGTGACCGTGGGAGCAAGAGAACTCAAGACGAGGCTGGGCACCTATCTCCGAAGAGTGCGTGAGGGATCCGTGATTCTCGTGACCGAACGAGGGCGACCGGTCGCCGAACTCAGGCCGCTGTCGAAAGCCGCATCGGACGAAGGGGAGAAGCTCCTCGACCTCGCGGCCAGGGGACTGGTGACCCTGGGGACAGCTCGCCTTACTGCGTCCATCGAACCCGTTCCCGTGCGCGGCCGCTCGGTCGCGGACACGATCGTCGAGGAGCGAGCCGACCGGTTCTGATGCTGTTCCTCGACGCGAGCGCTCTGGTGAAGCGGTACGTCGAGGAAGACGGATCGGACTTCGTCATCGAAGTCATGGCCGAGCAACCCGTAGCCATCAGTCGGCTCTCGACGACCGAGGTGGTCTCGGCGATCTGTCGGCGCTGCCGCGAAGGCGACATGCGGGTCGAGGAGCGCGAAGCCGCCCTGCTCTCTCTCGACACCGAGCGCCCGGCCTTCCATGTCGTCGAACTCACCGAGGAGATCACGACGAGGGCCGCGGCGCTGTTGCGCCGGCACCCGCTGCGCGCGAGCGATTCGGTACAACTTGCCTCCTGCCTGTTGCTGGCCGATGAGTTGGGAACGCCTGCGCGCCTCGTCGCGTTCGACGAACGCCTCGTGGGCGCCGCCCATGCAGAGGGTGTCGAATGCCTGGCCACCAGCGCCCCGTAGAGCCGCCAAACCGTTCGCCGGCGCGGGAGTTACACTCCAGCGCGAGACACTCACCGACAGCCTGGAGACTTGACGAGATGATCGCGCCCGGAAACCCCAACGGCGGCAACGGCCTCTACGGCGCCCACGGCCGCGCCCTCGTCGTCGACCTTTCGACCGGCGAGCACCGCGTCGAGACGATTCCCGCCGACGTCTTCCGCCAGTATCTCGGGGGTTACGGTCTCGGCGCCTGGCTGATGTGGAAGCACTTCCCCGCCGGCGCCGAGGCGACGGCGCCAGAGGCCTGTTTCGCCCTCGTCTCGGGTCTGCTCACGGGGCTCCGCACGCCGTTCTCGGGGCGCATCCAGATCGTCGGCAAGTCGCCGCTCACCGGCACCTGGGCCGACTCGAACTCCGGGGGCAGCACGGCGATCCATCTGCGCCATGCCGGCTACGACGCGCTCATCGTGCGCGGACGGGCCGTCGAACCGTCGGTGCTCGTCGTTCGCTCCGACGGGGTCTCGGTGGAACCCGCCGGCGATCTGTGGGGCATGCAGATTCCCGGAGCCTTCGACGCGCTCCAGGAGCGCTACGGCACGAAGTTCCGTGTCGGCGTGTCGGCGATCGGCCCGGCCGGCGAACGCGGCGCCCGCATCGCCTCGGTGATGAACGACCGCTACCACGCCTTCGGACGCCAGGGGTTCGGCGCCATCTTCGGCTCGAAGAACCTGAAGGCCGTGGTCGTGGACGGCGGGGAAAACACCGGCGACACGGTGCCGATCCGCGACGAGAAGCGCTTCCGCGCCCTGTGCGACGGTGTGAACCGCGAGTACCGCAGCGACATCAGCCTGCCGATGCGGCTCGTCGTCAAGATGGCGACGCCGAAGAAGCACCTCGGCTTCATGTACCGGATGTTCGCGAAGTTCGGGATCAAGATCGAGTCGCCGCAGCCGGCGATGCGGCAATTGTGGGCGGACCGGGGAACGACGGCGGCGGTGGCGCTGTCGGTCGAGAACGGCGACGCCCCGCTCAAGAACTGGACCGGCGTCGGCGCTCGCGATTTCCCGCTCTCGAAGAAGGGCTGGAAGCTTGACGGCGCGGAGGTCGACAAACTGATCACGAAGAAACTGAGCTGCGGCGACTGCCCGGCACCCTGCAAGGGGATCGTCGGCGTGAAGAGCCGTGGTCTGTCGGACGTGCGCCGCCCGGACTACGAGACGATCGTCGGCTTCGGGGCCAACATCCTGAACGACGACCTGGAGCTCGTGACCGCCTGCCACGACGCCTGCAACCGGTACGGCATGGACGCCGTGAGCTCCAGCGCCACGATCGCCTGGGTGTGCGAGGCCGTCGAGCGCGGCGACATGACCGCCGCCGACCTCGACGGGGTCGACATGCGCTGGGGCAACGGCGAGGGAGCGCTTGCCCTCACGGTCAAGATGGGCGAGAACGAGGGCTGCGGCGAATGGCTAAGGCACGGCCTCGCCTCCGCGTCGCGGCACATCGGCCGCGGCACCGACGCCTACGCCGTCCACGTCGGCGGCCAGGAGCCCGCGTACCACGATCCGCGCTTCACGTCGCTGATGGGAGTCACCTACATCTCCGATCCGACGCCGGGCCGGCACACGGCCGGTTCCGCGTCGTGGAACGAGACCTTCGGCGCCGCCTTCCCGCTGCCCGAGGCCGCCCCGAAGGACGAAGTCCAGATCGCCTGGAAGGGCACCAAGAACAAGGGAGTCGCCCAGGCTCACTACAGCAACGCTCACCAGACGCTGAACGGCCTGGGTCTCTGCATGTTCACCGGCCTCACCGGCGGCCTGCCCTGGGTGGACATGGTCAACGCCCTGACCGGCTGGGACCTGGACCAGAAGGAGCTGCTGCTCTGCGGCGAGCGGATCCAGAACCTGCGCAACGCCTTCAACCTCCGCGAGGGCATCGCGCCCTCGGATTTCAAGCCCCACGCGCGGATGATGGGCGAGGGCGACGGCCTGCTCGACGCAGGGCCCCTCGCCGGCGTTCAGGCGCCGCTCGAAGAGTTGAAACGGGACTACTACGAGGCGATGGCCTGGGATCCCGACACCGGCCGGCTCAGCCGAACCCGTGCCGAGCAACTCGGCATGGACGACCTCCTGGAAGCGCACCTGGCCTGACCGAGGTCTGGCCAGGTTTCCGCCTCGATGGGCCTTCTCCGCAGCCTGGTTCGTTCCCGTTCCGGAACGAAGATCCGCGTCCGCGTCCTGATCCGGGGCCGCATCGGCGCCGGCTGGCATGACGTCGACCGCACCTTCCGGCTTTCGCCTGATGCCACTCTCGCGGAGTTGCTGCCAGCAGCCGACCGCGCCGGCGTGCCCCTCTCCGAGGCGATCAAGTCCTCGCCTCACCTGCACGACACGCTGATGATCAACGGCGAGCGTTGCCCGCTGGAGGCGAACCGGGAACGGCCGCTCGAGGACGGCGACGAGATCTACCTGCTCGCACCGGTGGCCGGCGGCAGCGGCGACGCCTGGAAGAAGGACAGCTTCGAGGCGCGACTGGATTCCGTGCTCCGGCGCGAGATCGCGGGCTGCGAGCGTCTGGCGACGATCGAGAGACTTTCCGGCGGCGCCAGCCAGGAAACGTACAGGCTCAGGATCGAAACAGAGACCGGCGATCGCCAGCTCGCCCTCCGGCGGTCACAGGGCGGCAAGCAGGAAGATGCCCGTGCCGTCGAGCGCAGCGCACCGGGGCTTCGGATCGAGGCGAAGCTGATGCAGGTCGCCCGCGAGAACGGCATCCCCGAACCCGAAGTGTTCTACGTGCTGGAGCCCGCCGACGAACTCGGCGGCGGCTTCGTCATGGAATGGCTCGAAGGCATCGCCCTCGGCGCGCGAATCGTCCGCTCCCCGGACCTCGCCGAGGTACGCCCCAAGCTGGCCCGGCAATGCGGCGAGATCCTCGGCCGGCTGCACACGATCGACCTGGAAGCCCACGGCCTCGACCGCGATCTGGCAAGCCTGAGCGCGGCGGACTTCATCGAGCAGACCCGCGGACGCTACGAAGCCCTCGACACGCCGCAGCCGATGATCGACTTCACCGCCCGCTGGCTGATGGAGAACCTGCCTGAGTCGCCTGATCAGACCCTGGTCCACAACGACTTCCGCAACGGCAACCTGATGGTCGACCGGACCGGCGTCAGCGCGGTGCTCGACTGGGAGATCGCCCACATCGGCGACCCGATGCGCGACCTGGGCTGGATCTGCACGAACTCCTGGCGCTACGGCGCGGGACCCGAGCTGCCGGTCGGCGGCTTCGGCACGTACGAGGACCTGTTCGCCGGCTACGAGGCGACCAGCGGCAAGGCGGTAGACCTGAAGCGCGTGCAGTACTGGGAGGTGTTCGGCTCCTTCTGGTGGGCCGTTTCGACCCTCGGTATGACACAGCACTACCGTCAGGGGCTGGACCGCTCGGTCGAGCGCGTCACGATCGGCCGCCGGACGACGGAGTGCCAGATCGACTGCGTGAACCTCCTGATCCCCGGTCCGGTCGAACTCGTCACGGCGCCCGAGCAGCTCCCCGACCCCGACATGCCGCGGCTCGAGGAACTCGTCGGCGCGACCCGCGACTTCCTGCACGGTCAGGTGAGGGACGAGACCACCGGGCGCACCCGCTTCCATGCCCTGGTCGCCGGCAACGCGCTCGACATCGTCTACCGGGATCTGTACCTGGGCGCCGAGCACCGCCACCGCGAGCACGAGCGTCTGCGCCGTCTGCTCGACGCCGAGGGCTCGCTGCTGGAACTGCGGTGGAAGCTGGTCCGCGCGATCCGCGAGGACCGCATCGCACTCGACGACGTGAGGCTCCGCGAACATCTCCGCGCAACCGTGGTCAACCAGATCGCGATCGATCAGCCGAAGTACTCGGGCTTCAGAACCGCCGCGGCGCGACAGACCTGATTCGGGCCGACGTCCCGAAGCTATAGTCAGCGGAAACCTAGTCTCGCAGAAGATTCCCCGGAGGACGCCAATGAAGACGTATGCCATCCGCAAGACCGCCATCTCCGTTCTCGTCTTGGCACTCGTGGCCGCGTCGGCTTCGGCCCAGTGGCAACGACGCGAGACCGGACCGAGGATTCCGCCGGTCGAAGAGGTGCAGAGCATCAACCTGATCCGCACACTCTCCCATCACCCGCCGCTGATGGAGGCATGGGGCCCGTTCGGCGGTTACGTCCTGCGCGGCAGCACCCTGCCCGACCGGGATCGCGAGATGGTCATCCTGCGCACCGCCTGGCTGAACGAGGCCGAGTACGAGTGGGGGCATCACGCCCGCGCAGCGCGGGCCGCCGGCATGACGGACGAGGAGATCCGCAACGTCGCCGTGGGGGAAAACGCCGGACCCTGGAGCAGCTTCGAGCGCTACCTCCTCCGCGCCGCGACCGAACTGCACCGGCGCTCGGCAGTCTCGGAGCGAACCTGGGCATTCCTCAAGGCCCGCTACAGCGACCAGCAAATGATCGACCTCATCTTCACGGTCGGCCAGTACCGGATGGTTTCGATGGCTCTGCGGAGCATCGGCGTCGAGCTCGACGAAGGCCTCGAGCGGTTTCCGGAGGACGTGCCGCGCCGGTAGGCCGCGGCCCCCCACCGATGAAGAGCGCGGTTCGCTACCGGCACGCCGAGCATCTCTTCTACATCACGCACGAGCAGAACATTCCGGGCATCCTGGCGGAAGGCGCGCTGCTCTCCCACGACAACGCCCACCGACTACGGCGTCCCAGAGACGTTTCTGACCCCGATGTCCAAGCGAGGCGCGCCGCCAAGGTCGATACCGTCGTCGGACGACCGCTTCACGACTACGTGAACCTCTACTTTCGCGCACGGGGCCCGATGCTCTCCGCCCGTCGTGAGCGGCAACCGTCCCTCGTCGTGCTCTATGTGGACCGCACTGTACTGCACGAGCGCGACGTGATCTTCACGGACGGCAATGCCGCGTCCGGGCGTACCCGGTTTTTCTCGGATCCGAAGGATCTCGAACAGCTCGACTGGGACTGCCTGGATGCCAAACGCTGGACCGAGTTTCCGACGGCCGACGCAAACGTGCCGCCGAGGTCCTCGTGCCGTACCGGGTTTCCCTGGACTTGGTTCACAAGGCGGTCGTACGTGACGAATCCATGCGCCCCAAGCTTCGGGCGCATGGTTGGGGCAAGCCGGTAGAAGTGCAGCCAGACTGGTTCTTCCGACATGACGAACGTTGAAGTCGTCCACGGGAATCTCTTCCGCACCCAGCACCAGACGCTGGTCAATCCCGTGAACTGCGTCGGCGTGATGGGCGCCGGCTTGGCACTCGAGTTCAAGCTCCGGTATCCGGAGATGTCCGACCGCTACAAGAGGCTCTGCAGGCGAGGTCGGATGGAGGTCGGCAAGCTCTGGCTGTACACGGGCACGAACCCGGCCGGCGGGCAGAAGTGGGTGCTCAACTTCCCCACCAAGAACCACTGGCGATGGCCTTCCAGGATGGAGTATCTGGAAGCTGGTCTCCGCAAGTTCATCGACACATATCCGAAGTGCGGCATCACTTCGATCGCGTTCCCCCTCTTGGGCGCCCAGAACGGCGGCCTGGACGAGAGCGACGTGCTCGATCTGATGCAAGCCCGGCTTCGGGTCTGCCAAGTTCCTGTAGAGATCTACCGCTACGAACCGACGGCAGAGGACGAGTGGATCGAACGACTCAGGGCGCGGTGCTGTGAGCGCGATGCCACCGAACTCGCGGACGAGACTGCCATCACAGCGCAGCGCATCCGCACGATCCAGCAAGCTCTCGAGCAACACGGAGTCTTCACGGTTGGCCAGTTGGCGTCCGTCCAGGGCATTGGGGTGAAGACGGTCGCCAGGGTTTTCGCGTGGCTTCGTCGGCTCGAGGAGCCCGCTATTCCTGCACCCACCCACGAGGCTCCGGAACAACAGCGGCTCCTCGGAACCGACAAGTGGTTCCAGGAGGACCACAGGAGCGCCTGATCGAACTTGGCATCCCGACCCCGCCCGACGGCACGGCGAAGGCTGCCAGCCATGATCAACGGGCCAGCCGTCTTCGAATGTCGGCGAGCCGACCGATCGACTGCAGAACCCGAGCCGGATCCTGGACCAGGTGCCGGACGACGACATCCTCGTAACCCATCGCGCCGAGTTCAGCGAACGCGGTTGCGACCCGTTCCACGTCGCCTACGATGAGCGCCTCCGGCGGGAAGCCCCGGTAGCCGCGAGCCATCATGTTCCCCGCCAGGGCCTCCGCTTCCTCCGCCGTCTCGCCGACGTAGATGTCGCGCCGGATCGCGCACACGCCGACCGGGCGGTTGTGCCGCTCACAGGCCTCCCGGTAGAGACCGAGTTGATCCGCCGCCTCAGCGGGCGCCAACCCCGGCGCGGCCAGCCAGCCGTCTCCCAGGCGCGCCGCGCGCTCGATCGCCGGCGGCGCCGAGGCGCCGATCCACACCTCGACCGGCTCCGGCGGGCAGGGTGAGATGCGAGCCTCCCGCAGCCCGAAGCGGTCGTTCTCGCCGCCGGTCGTCACCGTCTCCCCCGCCCACAGGCGGCGCAAGATCGAGAGCGACTGCTCGAAGCGCGACGGCCGCTGCCGAGCCGGGACGCCCATCGCCTCGAACTGGTTGTCGGCCGGGCCGATCGCGCACTGGAGGATGAACCGGCCCTCCATCACGCTGGCCAATGTCCCGACCTGCTCCGCGACGATCAGCGGATGCCACAGCGGCAGCAGGTACAGCGCGCCCGCCGGGCGATCCCCCCACTCCGCCAGCATCCGGCCGAGGATCGCCGTGTTCTGGTAATACGGCCCCGGCGTCGCGTGATGGTCGCCCACGAACAAGGCATCCAGACCGGCGTCCCGGGCTGCCCGAGCACGGTCCACCATGCGAGCCGCCCCCTCGCGGACGTTGGTCACGTTGTAGGCGCTCTGAACAGAAATGCTGACCCGCATGGCTACCCTCCACGGCCAATGTACTGCAATCCGAGGGCTGCTACGATTCGCTCCCCGAACCGAGATGGCGCGTTTCGCGCCACCCGTGAACCGCGGCGAGCGCCTTCAGAGACACTCGCTGCGGAACAACCCGCCACAACCTTGGGACCCTGATATGCCTGAACTGATCCTCGCCGCATACGTCTACCCCGCCGGCGCCCTGATCGCCGGCGTTCTCGGCGCCGCCGTCGGCGTCCTGGTCGTCATCATCATCGCCGAGGGCGCCAGCACGGAACCCGTCGCGCGGCGGATGATTCCCATCTGGATGTGGCTCGTGTTCTGGACTCCGCTCGGTCTGATCCTGGTCATGACCGACATGCCGGGCTGGCTCCGTACGCTGCTCTTCGTGATCCCCCTGGCTCTGACTATCGGACTGTTCAATCGGCGTGCAGCCTGACAAGCACGCGACCGCGGCCGACAGCGCTATCGGCTAGCGGGCGGCGGTGACACCCGCCTGCCTGGTCGGGGCTCAGCGGGAGGGGTTCCAGGTGCCACCTCCGCCCGTCCGGCACGGTCGCACGGCCGCGCAACAGCCGGCGCTCCGCGCTACTTCAGGTGGCGGTCGAAGAAGTCGATCTCGGCCGCCATTGCCTTGTCGAGCCAGTCGCCGCTGTAGATGTCGTAATGGCCCATTTCCCAGGCGTGGTACTCCACGGGGACGCGGCCGGACAGGATTTGGGCGACTCGCTGGCCGTGTTCGCGGATGTCGAAGTAGTGCTCCTGCAACGCGTCGATGATGATGGTCGGAGCGGTGATGCGGTGGGCGTGCTCGACGGGCGAGAACTTCGCGAAGCGCTCGTAGTACGGGCTGCCGGTCAGGCCCTCGGGCTGAGGGCCGCCGACCGGCACCGGCGCCACTTCGCCGCGGGCGCGCTGGATGGCGGTGTGGTGGAAGCCCTCGAGGCCGCCGGGCGCCGTGACCAGGCCGGAGCGCTGGTCCATCGCGCCGACCTGGGCGGCGACCGCCTTGACGCGACGGTCGTGGGCGGCGCGCCAGACGACGTGGCCCCCGCCGAAGCTCGAGCCCCAGATGCCGATCCGGGACGGGTCCGCGTGCGGTTCGCCTTCAACGAAGGTGATCGCGGCGTCGATGTCCTCCTGCTGGTCGAGCGGGTCCACTAGCTGCCGGATGGCCTGGGCCTTGACCGTGACGTAGCCGTCCTCGTCCGGCTCCGGCATCTTCCCGCGGACGACGAGGCGGGCGTCGCTCTCGCCCCAGCCGCGGTAGTCGAAGGCCAGCACGAGGTAACCGGCGGCGGCGAAGCGAGGCGCGATGCCGCGGTTCAGATGCGACTTCGTGCCGCCCCAACCGTGGCAGAGGACGATCGTCGGCAGCTTCTCGCCCTCGGCCGTCGCCTTCGGGTAGAAGACGTCGCCGGCCAGGCGCGTGCCGTCGCTCCAGATCTCGACCGGCTTGCGGACGAGGGACGGATAGCCCTCCACGTCCATCAAATCGCCGGCCGCCAGCGCCGGCGCCGCCGTCCAGACGGCGAACAGGATTGCCGTCAGGGCGAGCGCGTACCAGCGGGTCGTTCGGGTGTGCTTCCGCATTGCCGATCCTCCTCAGAAGTCCATCGAGTCGTTTCCGCCGATGCTACCGGAGAGAAGTTGCCGCGGAGCAGGTGGTCTGAGCCCGCGTCTCGATTCCCATTCGGAGTAGAGTCGCGGGCCGTGAAGCGCATTCCCACGGCGGCCATCGTCGCAATCCTGTCGCTGTGGGCCGCCACGTCCGAGGCCCAGACCGCACGTTCGTCCGCGACGGCGGTGGCGATCGGCGAGGTCCCCGAGCTGGACGGCGCCGTTCTTGGCGACCCCGTCTGGCAAGCCATCGAGCCGGCATCGGGCCTGACGCAGACGCGGCCCTACGCCGGCGAGCCGGGCACCGAGCACACGGAGGTCCGCTTCGCGTACACCGAGGACACCCTGTTCGTGGCCGTCGTCTGCCACGACCGGGAACCGGACGGGATCGTCATCTCCGATAGTCGCCGCGACGCGGCCCTGGACGAGACGGACAGCTTCCAGGTCATCTTCGACACGTTCCAGGACGGGCGCAACGGTTTCGTCTTCGGCACGAATCCCGCCGGCATCGAGTACGACGGCCAGGTTCTCGAAGGCGGCTCGGGCGTGTTCAGCGGCATGGGCGGCGGCGGCCGCTTCCGGGGCGCCCTGTCCACGGGCTTCAACCTGAACTGGGACGGCGCCTGGAACGTGGCGACGCAGGTCGGCGAGTTCGGCTGGAGCGCCGAGTTCGCGATTCCCTTCCGCACCCTGCGATATCCCCCTACCGACGTGCAGACCTGGGGCCTCAACTTTCAGCGCAACATCGCCCGCCACAGGGAGGTCGCCTTCTGGTCCGAGCTCGACCGCAACCACGACCTGGACAGGCTGACCGACGCGGGTGCGCTTCAGGGCGTCGAGCCGCCGCCGCAGCGCAACCTGAAGCTGATCCCGTACGCCATCGGCAGCAGCCACGAGCCGCGCCAGGCGGACCGCGACAACGAGTCGGACTCCGACCTCGGCGTCGACCTCAAGTACAGCGTGACGCCGAGCCTGACCCTGGACCTGACCTACAACACGGACTTCGCCCAGGTCGAGGTCGACGAGCAGCAGGTGAACCTCGACCGGTTCAACCTCTTCTTCCCCGAGAAGCGGCCCTTCTTCCTGGAGAACGCCGGCCTGTTCACCGTCGGAGCGCGCTCCGGCGGCAGCCGCGCGTCGGCCCGCGTCGACCTGTTCTTCAGCCGCCGCATCGGCATCGGACCCGGCGGCGAGCTGATCCCGATCGATTACGGCGGCCGGCTCTCCGGCAAGGCGGGCCGCTTCAACGTCGGACTTCTCCACATGCAGACGGCCACGGTGGGAGGGCTGCACGGCAACAACTACGCCGTCGCCCGCGTCAACCGGGAACTGGGCGAACGCTCCAGCATCGGCGGCATGTTCGTCAGCCGCGAAGGCGTGGGCAGCCTGGCCCTGCAGGACGACACGAACCGCACCTTCGCCATCGACGGCAAGTGGGGCATCGGCGAGCACCACACGATCGAGTCGTACGTCGCCCAGACCGACACACCGGGACTCGACGGCGACGACAGCTCGATGCTCGTGAGCTACAACCTCGGCAAGCCGGAATGGCGCGGCAGCGTTAGCCTCGCCGAGGCCCGTGCGAACTTCAATCCGGAAGTCGGCTTCATGTCACGACGGGACTTCCGGAACTTCTCCGCGTTCGGCATGCGCACGATCCGACCGAAGAACGTCGCCGGCCTGCACGAGATCAGGCCCCATGCCTCGTACAGCGGCATCTGGGACTTCGACGACTACAAGGAAACCCAGTACATCCATGTCGATACGCACTGGGAGTGGCGCAACGGCTTCCAGATCCACACCGGGGTGAACTTCACCGAGGAGGGCGTCAAGGAGACCTTCGAGATCGTCGACGGCTTCCCCGTCCAGGCGGGCAGGTACAGCCACGACGAGTTGCAGACCGTGTTCTCGACCAACCAGGCGAAGCCGTTCTCGGCCTACATCCGCAACATCACGGGCGGCTTCTTCGGCGGCGACCGGAGTTCCACCTCGCTCACCCTGCTCGCCCGGCGCGGTGAACGACTGACTTCGGAACTGACCTGGGACCACAACGACGTGGACATCGCGTCGGGCAGCTTCCAGGTCAATCTCGGTCGCCTGCGACTCTCCTACTCGATTACGCCACGGATGCTCGTCCAGGCGCTCGCCCAGTACAACGACCAGTCCGACAACGTGTCCGCGAACCTCCGCTTCTCCTGGCTGCAGGATGCGAACACCGGCCTGTTCGTGGTCTACAACGAGATCGACGAACTGGGCGCGCGGCTTCTCTACGAGCGCCCGGACCGTACTGTCATCGTCAAGTACAGCCGCCTGATCGACGTCTTCCGTTGAGTCTGTATCGGCTTGCCCGCAGGAGCCCCGCCGACATGAATTCCAGCGACCTCCGCATCTACTTCTCCTTCCGTTCCCAGTTCTCGTGGCTGGCCTTTCACCGGATCACGACGACCGGCGTGCTCGACTGGAACGAGGTCGACGCGGTCCCCATCTTCCCGTTCGGCAAGGGCGCCAACCTCTCGGCCGGACGCGCGAAGTCGTCCTACATGCGGGAGGACACGGAACGCATTGCGAAGGCCTACGGGCTCACCGTCAAGTGGCCGGAGTCGGAAGGCGATCCCGACTGGTTCCCGCCCCACCAGATCTACCTTTGGGCCCGGGAGCAGGGCAAGGCGATCGACTATGCGCGCGAGGCCTTCTCCGCACGCTTCGAGCAAGGCCTCGACCTCGCCAGCGACGAGGTGATGAAGGCCGCCGCCGAAGCAGTGGGTCTCGACGGCGACGAAGCCCTCGCCATCGCCCACGACCCGAAGTGGAAGGATGCCGTCATGGCCGGTTTCGCCCACACGAGAGGAGACGGCGCCTTCGGCGTACCGCTCTTCATCTACCGCGGCGAGCGCTTCTGGGGCAACGACCGGCTCGACTGGCTGCTTCGCGCGGTCGCCCGAAGCGAGGGCAAGGAGCTGCCGGACCTGGCAGCGGATCCGCTGGCGCCGGTCTACTCCGTGTAGCCGCGGTCTCGCGCACATCCGCCAGTCAGAGGCCCAGGGGGAGAGTCCCTGCAAGCGGGCCATCCGTGCGTCGAGAAGGTGGCTCTCGTCCCTTGGCCTTCAGGTCCTGGACGAGTGGGAAGCCCGGCCCTGAGCCGAGAATCTCACTTGAACCACTCCTCCAACACCTTGTCGATGTGCGCCTTCAAAGCCCCACCCGCACGCTCAAACCCCAATAGGCGGGCGACCGCCCGGCTCTGCTCCTGACCTCGGACTACACCGTTCTCGCGCTCGACCCACTCAGCAGCTGCGCGAATCTCGACAGGCGGCAGGTAAGCCGGCGTCCTTACGGCTGCACTATCCGCCGAGCGGTCCCGTACAGGCGGGGCCGCTGCCTGTGCCGGCGTCATGAAGAAGTTGCCCGATTGCTCGATCTGGCTGTGCCGGACGGCCCATGCCAACGAACGATCCACGGCGTCAACGATCCTTGATCCTGTGCGTGCTAGCCCGAACGCTGCGGTGATGCGGCGTGCCACCAAGGACCGATGCATCGGTCCTTCTGATTCGACGATTCGCTCGACGAGGCCCGCCAGTGGTAGCAGACCCACTTCCTGCGGTGCGAGGTGACCCGTGTACGCGACGTCGGCGCACTGGTAAGCCGGCGCTCTTGGGCGTTCCGGCTCTTCGGGCGAACTCTCTCTTGACTCTTGTGGCACGGGTTCAAGTCTGGTCCCATCGCGTCGGTTTCCGTCGCGGTTTGCGGCCGGTGGTCGGAATCCGTCTCCCGCCGCCTCGCGAGCCCGACCTAGCGCTGCGCGGAGCCGCTCAACCTCCCGTTCGCGCCGGTAGAACCAGTCCGTGCTCCAGATGCGGTGGAAGCGCCATTCTTGGTCCTCTAGCACCTTCTGCCGAAGCCGGTCCCGTTCCCGGGCCCAAAGCGCGCTGTGGTAAGTGGCGCCGTCGCACTCAACGGCCAGGATGTACTGGGATGTTCGCGCTGGGTGGCGTACACCCAAGTCAATCCGGAAGCCCGTGCTGCCTACCTGGTGGTCAACCGGATAGCCGAAGCCGTCGATAACCTGCTTGACATCCTCCTCCAAGGGACTATCCGGACCCAGTCCGGTCGGCTCCGACTCGGGTCCGAGCCGACTTGTCTCCGCGAACTCCAGGAACCTCCGAAGTACCCTGGGGCCTGTTGCCTTTGTGCGCGCCAAGTCGATTTCGCGCCAATCGAAAGACACGAAGATCTCGCAGCGCATTCGAGCACGGCTGAACAGGACATTCAAGCGTCGTTCCCCGCCGTCTCTGTTGACCGGGCCAAAACCCATCGACGACAAGCGGCCATCGGGTTCGTGCGGACCGTATCCCACGCTGACGAGGATCACGTCGCGTTCGTCGCCCTGCACGTTCTCGATGTTCTTGACGAACACGTCCTCGTTCTTACCCTCGCGCAACAAGGCATCCAGCGAGGCATCCTTGCGGCGCCGCGCCTCGAGCACTTCCGTGATCATGTCGCTCTGGGCCTTCGAGAAGGCGACTACCCCCACCGACTGGCCCTTTCTGTCCGATGCCCGCGCGTGCTCGACCAACGCGTCGGCGATGCGTTCGGCCTCAAACTGGTTGGTGCCCGCACGGCCGCCGCCTCGCGAGCGGGAGCTGTAGACCCCCGCCACGCGGCTCAACTTCATGCCGAAGCGATCGTCCTTCTCCAAGGGGGAGGGCGGCAACACCAGCCCGCTCTCGTAGAACTCGATGTTCGACACCTTGATTAGCGAAGGGTCGCGGGAACGGTAGTGCCACTCAAGCATCGCCTGCCCCAAGCCGCGTGCCTCCGCGAGCTTCAGGATGCTCTCCAGTTCCGCCGCACCAGCAGCCGCCGGCGGTGCGTCCGCGGACGACGTTCCATCTCGCTCTATCCTGGCGGCGAAGGTCTCCAAGCCTCTCTTGACCAGTAGTTGGCGCCGTTCCTGAAGTCGCCTCCATTCCTCGTACCGTGCCACCCGCGACTCCACACAGCCTCGTGTCTTCGTGACCGGGTATCTCCCTCGGGGTTGACGAAGCGCGGAGTGTAGCTGAATCAGGATCCCGGTTCTCTGAGTGCGACTGACCCGCCACACTGCCAACGAGCCTTGCCGCGATGGGAGTCGACGGTCCTCGGACTTGGCTGGCCGTACACCGTCGACCGGCTCGAACGAGGATAACGGTGCGAACTGATCGAGAGCCCTAAGTAGATCCGCGTCTGATCAAGTCTCGACGGCGGCGACGAAGCGCGGCAGCGCCCGACCCGTTCCAGACCCATAGGTCCGTGATAGTCCAAGTTCTTCTGTCCATGTCGGGTGCGTCCCACATCATCGGAAGGCCGTAGATCCGCTTTCCGACACGCCACCAACGGCGAGGCGGATCGTGCGGCCACGCTGCCCACGGAGTTATGACGGCGACGTGACCAGGCCATCCGTGTCAATGGCAACCGAAAACTGCGCACTTGTGGCAACTGAAAACTGCACACTTTCTCGGGGGCGGTAGGGTCCTGATCAGGCGTCCGGAGTGGCGCGGTAGGACTCCGGTGTCGGCCGTAGGGAGCGAAGCGACCGGAGGCCGACAGCGGACGCGCACCGAGGCCAGGGGGTTGGCGGCTGATCACGAGCCTGAGTCCTGGTGACGCTCTTCGCGGGCGGGGCGAAGGAGGTCCTGGTGCGCTCTCATCCGGTAGCTGTTGCCCCGGATGTTGACGATGTGGCAGTGGTGCAGGAGGCGATCGATGAGGGCCGCGGCCATGATCTCGTCGCCGAGCACGCCGCCCCACTCCTCGAAGCCCTTGTTGGAGGTGAGCACCGTGGAGGCCCGCTCGTGTCGGGCGTTGATCAACTGGAAGAAGAGCACGGCGCCGTCCTGGCTGATCGGCAGGTAGCCGATCTCGTCCACGACCAGCAAGGCGGGATGGGTCAGCACACGGAGCCGGCGCGACAGGTTGCCCGCGGCCTTGGCCTCGGTCAGGGAATCGATCAGGGCCGCCAGCGTGCCGTAGTAGACCTTGCGACCCGACTCGGCGGCTGAGATCGCCAGACTGATCGCGAGATGGGTCTTGCCCACTCCCGGCGGCCCCAGGAGAATCACATTCTCGGCGCGGGCCAGGAAGCCCAGCTCGTGGAGGCTCTCGATCTGCTCCCGCTTGATGCTGGGCTGAAAGCTGAAGTCGAACTGGTCGAGCGTCTTGACCGCCGGCAGGCGCGACGAGCGCATCGCCGCCTGCAGTCGGCGGTTGTTGCGCAGCACGATCTGGGCGGAGAGCAACTCCTCGATCGCTTCGGAAGCGGTAACCGCTCCGCTGTCGGCCTGGGCCAGGATGCCGTCCACGGCTTCCAGCGCTCCGGGCATCTTCAAGTCCGCCAGCATCTCCCGCAGCCGGGCTCGCCGGTCGCCGGTCGGAGCCTTCATCGGACCGCCTCCGAGTACTCCCGCAAGGGACGCCGCTGCACCTGAACCGTCGGCGCCACGAAGCGGCGCTGAGACGCCGCTTCGGGCTGCCGGGCGCCCAGGGGCCGGTAAGGACGGTTGGCCAGGGGACGAAGCGCCTGACGCTCGTCACGCTCGAAACGGTCCACCGGGCGCTCACCCGTCGTGCCATGCCGACGCACATTGGCGGTGCCCTCCAGCCAGCGCGAGGCCTGCTCATTCAGGTCGGCGTCATTTGTGAATGGCCAGCCGTAGAAGAAGCTCTCCCGCACGTACCGGATCGGTCGCTCCACCTTGCCCTTGGTCTGCGCCCGGTAGGGGCGGCACGACCGCGGCACGAAACCCCAGTGAGCCGCGAACCGCAGAAACTCGGCATTCAAGGCCAACTCGCCGCCCGAAGTGCGGTCGTCCGACACGACCACGGCGCGCATCTGATCGAAGAGGAGCTCCTGCGGCACGCCGCCGAACCGACAAAACGCGCTCTCGAGCCCCTCGATGAGGACCGGCATCGTCTGCCGCGTGTAGAAACGCAGCCACAAGAGCCGGGAGTAGCCGAGCACCACCAGCAGCGCATGCCGACGTCCCCAGGGAAGCCTGAACGTACCGAAGTCCACCTGGCCCTGATGGCCCGCCGGCGTCTCGAAGCTGGAGGCATCGCTCGGAAACTGAGCCACCCA
>LXNI01000310.1_pt1 | contig 61401 bp, 60 predicted proteins | sample 809091 | NCBI WGS metagenome assembly LXNI01 (sample SAMN04870527, study PRJNA318959) | sponge metagenome | biome: 01000161; feature: marine sponge reef; material: water | host: Sarcotragus foetidus | place: Greece: Milos, Mediterranean Sea | collected 2013-05-29 | depth 5-7 m
GCGATGATCCGGTCCTGGCGACAGTCCTGGGACGAGTTCACACCGTTCTTGGAGTTCCCCGCCGAGCTGCGCCGGGTGGTCTACACCACCAACGCCGTCGAGAGCCTCAACGCCCGGTTCCGAAGAGCGGTCCGCCACTGAGGGCACTTCCCCAACGAGCAGGCCGCCATGAAAATCCCCTGCCTTGTCGCCACCGCCAAGCGCAAAGGCCACAGCAACCTCACCGGCAAGACCAACGGCTGGAAGGCCATACTGAACACACTGACCGTCCACTACGGCGACAGGATCGCCGACCACATCAAATGAAAACCATCACGCCCGGTTACACAAAAAATCTGACAGACCCGGTCAGTACGGTAGTGGGCGCGGGGGCTGCCGTGCTGACGGGCGGCCAGAGCCTTACGGTTCAAGCTGGGGCAGCGGGAGTGACCGGCGGCACAACGGCGGGTGTGCTGGTGTTAGGTTGTTGACATGTTCAAAAGGCATTGGACGACAAGGGAAGAGCTGCGCGACACGCTGGGCAACCGGCATCCGCTCGGCAAGTGGACCGTGTTGTACGCAGTGATCCCCGCGATTGTTATCCTCAGCTTGGCGGGCCAAGCGCTCGGCATTCTCGCCGGGCTTCTCATGGGCGCGGGGCTGTTCGTCGCCATCGAGTGCGGGATGGGCATTTGGGCTAAGCGCAAGGTATCGGCTAGGTCGGCAACCGGCTCGGTGGCCTAATTCCGGGGGGCTGGCCGGGCTTTCGCCCGCTCCAGGGCTTCGGCGTGCTCGGTCTGGTGGCCATTCCCTCGGCCTGTTTTTGGTCTCCTAGAGAGCCGGTGTTGGCTGCGTAGGAGCTGCTGTAGGCCCTTTAGGGCCGGAAGCGGCTACTCGGTGGTCGGTCGGGGCGTGTCTCGGTGTGCTCGGTCTGGTCGCTCCCCCTGGTCGCTCCCGATCTGCTCCCCGCGGTGACTCGACCCAGTTCGTCGTTCTCGACCTGGGCCAGCCGTAGCGATTCAGCGAAGTGGTGCTAAGCGGTGTATTTCGGGCTGCTATTTCGGTTTAGCGATTGTGTTTCCCCTGGTCAGCAAGGAAAATCTGTTGAAATATAGATCAAATGGGGCCGGAAAGTATAGATCAATTCCCCGCAAAATTCGGGATTTGGGGGGTGGTTTGGGGTCCATCGAAACCCGGTAACGGGCTGCTATGGGGACCAGAACGGCCGTTTTCGGGGGGGGGTTTCGGCGGTTTTGGCCGGTGGTCGTCGTAGCGGGCTGTTTTGGGTGGCCGGTTCAGTCGTCGGTTTCGAGGGTTTCGAGGGTGACTCCGAGGCCTTGGGCGAGGTCGTCGGCCATTGCGGTGGCGGCGATGGCGGCGAGTTTGAATCCTGCTGCGGCGCTGCCTTGGTCTCGGAGGCGGTCGAGTTGTTCGGCGCTCATGTGGTCGGGGTGGTCGTTGAGGGTGTCGTCGTCCATGTCGTCGGATGCCTGGTGCCATGCGTGCTCGGCTCGGTGGGCCATGACCAGCAGCGAGGTGAGGACGTCGGCGGTCCGCAGCAGGCGCTGGAGCACTGCGGCGGGGTCGGCTATGAGTCCCACGATTTGGGGCAGGGGCTGGTTGTCGGCGGTGACCATGACCATTGGGCCGCTCATCGGTCGGCCTTTGCGAGCGTGCCTTGGCGGTCGGCGATCTTGGCGGCGGTGCTCCGGCTGATCTCGGCCACCTCGGCTATGTCGGCCAGTGACACGCCGATGGCGGTTAGGCGGTGGATCGTGAGGGCTCGGCGCTGTCGGGCTGCGGCGGCGAGGCTCTCGGCCTGGTTCAGCTCGTCGCGGTCGAGGGCGAGGCGGGCCAGGAGTCTGGCTCCCTCTCCGGATTCCCGTGCGGCCTGTTTGGGGTATGACTGGGGCATGGTGTCTGGTTCCTCCTGGGTTCCTGGGTGTTGTCTACCTGAGTGCGCAGCTAGCGGGCGGTTGATGTCTAATCGGGTGGACATCTGCTCTGGGGTTTCGGGGTTGGCCGGCTCTGGATCGTGGCCGGCCACCTGGTGGCGTTGCTGTGTACCTGGGTGGACGGTTGCGCCGGCTGGCTTGGCCCTATCGACCATCTCGGCCACCTCGACCTTCCCCACCTTTTTCTGCTCCCTTGCCCTGCACGGGATTCCGATGCGTGAATGGCGGGGTTGCTAGTCGGTGCGGTTTTTCATCTTGGATGGTTTCGGCCCTTCCTGGTTGGTGGGAGCGGGTCACAATCGGGATCGGTCAGAACAGCCCGGCGCCAGCCGGTCAATCCGTCTGCTGCCGCCACCTCCCGCCACCTCCCCGCGCGGTTCTAGGTCCTAGATCGTGCTCGACCTGGTGCCTCCCCGCGCGGTGGTTTCCGCCACTTCGTTGGCAAGCTCCGTGTCTTGATGATCTCGAGGCCGGTGTGCTGGTGGCGGCTGTCCCGTGGTTCAGGGGTGTGGGGCCTACTGGACCGATTCGCTTTGATCTTGCCGTTCCGTCCGGTGTGGTTTGGGTGTTAAGCCCGAACGGTGGGCGGCACCTCGCCTGAATTGCTATGCGGCGCTCAGGGTTCGGCACCATCTCGAGTGTCACGCTCCCATGCCTGGCTGGTTGGCTCCCGATTTGTTATTGGCCGTTGGCCTGTCTCATCGGGTCGGCGGGGGGCCGAACACACCCTCGGGCGCGGTGGCTTGGCCATATTCGGTCCCCCCCCAGCAGGCGGCGCTCCCGTCGGCTTTGATCCCGCACGAATGGTGGAAACCGGCTGAGATGGCGGTGAACCGGCCTGCGGGCGCATCTAACTGGCCGTATTCGTTGTCCCCCCCCCAGCAGGCGGCGCTCCCGTCGGCTTTGATCCCGCACGAATGGCGGAAACCGGCTGAGATGGCGGTGAACCGGCCTTCCGGCGCTCCGTTGTTCCCCCAGCAGGCGGCGCTCCCGTCGGCTTTGATCCCGCACGAATGCGTGTCGCTCCAGCCATCGCCGGCTGAGATGGCGGTGAACCGGCCTTCCGGCGCATCGGCTTGGCCCACCCAGTTGAACCCCCAGCAGGCGGCGCTCCCGTCGGCTCTGATGGCGCACGAATGCCTGTCACCGGCTGAGATGGCGGTGAACCGGCCTTCCGGCGCATCGGCTCGGCGCTGTTCGTTGAACCCCCAGCAGGCGGCGCTCCCGTCGGCTCTGATGGCGCACGAATAGTTGCCACCGGCTGAGATGGCGGTGAACCGGCCTTCCGGCGCATCCGATTGGCCATCGCCGTTCCGCCCCCAGCAGGCGGCGCTCCCGTCGGTTCTGATGGCGCACGAATGGTAGCTACCGGCTGAGATGGCGGTGAACACGCCCGCGGGCGCATCCGATTGGCCCTCACCGTTCCACCCCCAGCAGGCGGCGCTCCCGTCGGCCCTGATCCCGCACGAATGCCCCCAACCGGCCGAGATGGCGATGAACCGGCCTTCCGGCGCATCGGCTTGGACCACGGAGCGCCGCCCCCAGCAGGCGGCGCTCCCGTCGGCCCTGATCCCGCACGAATGCCCCCAACCGGCCGAGATGGCGATGAACACGCCCGCGGGCGCATCGGCTTCGCCCGAATTGTTGTCGCCCCAGCACACGGCGCTCCCGTCGGCCTTGATCCCGCACGAATGCCCCCAACCGGCCGAGATGGCGGTGAACACGCCCGCGGGCGCATCCGATTGGCCATAATCGTTCCGCCCCCAGCAGGCGGCGCTCCCGTCGGCCTTGATCCCGCACGAATGCCCCCAACCGGCCGAGATGGCGGTGAACTGGCCTGAGGGCGCATCGGCCTGGCCCGACCAGTTGTCGCCCCAGCACACGGCGCTCCCGTCGGTTCTGATGGCGCACGAATGCCAGCCACCGGCTGAGATGGCGGTGAACCGGCCTTCCGGCGCATCGGCTCGGCGCTGTTCGTTGAACCCCCAGCAGGCGGCGCTCCCGTCGGCTCTGATGGCGCACGAATGCCAGCCACCGGCTGAGATGGCGGTGAACACGCCCGCGGGCGCATCCGATTGGCCCTCACCGTTCCACCCCCAGCAGGCGGCGCTCCCGTCGGTTCTGATGGCGCACGAATGGTCGCCGCCGGCTGAGATGGCGGTGAACACGCCCGCGGGCACGTCGGCTTCGCCCTCGCTGTTGTCGCCCCAGCACACGGCGCTCCCGTCGGTTCTGATGGCGCACGAATGGTCGGCGCCGGCTGAGATGGCGTTTCCGGTTTCGGGGGTTGTCGTGTCGTCCGGGCAGCCTCCGGGGACTAGCTGGGTGTCTGCGCCGAATTGGCAGCGGTAGGCGTTCAGCAGTTCCTCTTGGGCTGCGATGAGGGTTTCCCTCGCTTCGATGTCGTTCTGCGTCGGGGTCGCTGGGGCGGGGCCGGGGGAGACTCGCGCGGGGTCGGCGCACCCTCCGGGCACTAGCTGGGTGTCGGCGCCGAATTGGCAGCGGTAGGCGTTCGCCAGGTTCTCCTGGGCGGCGATGAGCTGGTCTCTGGTCTCGATGTCGGAGGCGGTTTGGGCGGCTGCTGGGGCTGCAAGGGTTGTGGCTGCCAGCGCCAGCGCGACGGCCAGCCCGATTGCTGTTCGTCTCATAGTGGACACCCTTGCCCGCAGAACACCGCAGGGACAACCTGGGGGCACTCCGGTGGGGCCCGAGGCCTCCAACACCGCTCCCAGCGAACGAGAGCGGCCCTGTTCGGCCCTGTTTCGGCCCTCCCCGGTGGTCTTGGTGCTCTCAGCGGGCCTGGGCGCAGCACGGGCGTTTAGGGGCCATCTGGGAGGCCTCGGGCGGGGTCGCCCTTGGTAGTAACGGGGATAACTCTGCCAAAATCGGGTTGAGAATGTGGGTTGACCTGGGGAAACGGGCTGTTTTGGCAGATAACATTTAGGGGGGTCTGCCGTTTTCTAAACTACAGCCATGTATTTGAGTTCCAGACAAGGGGGGGCGGTATGGGAGGGTCGACGTTCCCGCGTATCTGGCTGAGCATGGGGTTGGTGAGGCTTCCAAGGCGGTGCGCCGGTATGTGGGGGTGCCTGCGTCTGTGAGGGAGTGCGGCAGGCCGCACTCGGGGACGGTGGCGGTGTCGGCGGGGTTCGAGACTCGGACGATTGTGGGGGTGTCTCGGTGTCGTAATCGCTTTGTTGATCCGTGGTGCAGCATCGGCTACCGGCGTGAGCAGGCCAAGCGGTGCACTGATTTGATGGTTTGGGCTGTTGATCGGGGATGGGAGGCGGTTATCGCGGTGGCGACGGTTCGCCACCAGCGGGGCGAGTCGCTCCACTCGGTCATGGCCGATTTGCAGGCCGTCCATTCCAAGTGGTCTGTGCATCGGGCGGTGAGGCAGGGCGGATTGGCGCTCATGCGGATTCCCGACATTGTCGTTGGCGGCGACAAGGGGCCGCATCCTCATAACAACCTGACCATGCTCTTTCCCCCTGGGTCCGATGTGTCGCTTGAGGGGCGGCGGCGGATGATGCAGGTATGGGTCGATTGCAGCTTGAAGGTCAAGGCCAAGCGGAGGGCTCCGCTCCAGAACGGGTTCTTGCTTCGGTCTGTGGGCGATCTGCTCCGTCCGGGGAGGATCGAGCACGCTGCTATCACCAGCAATAATGTACGTCGGTGACCATGACTGAGCCCTGACCAAGAGCTACCCGTCTATCAGCTCAAGAAATTCTTCTGGTTCCGGAAGCGGGTGCTCGCGATAGGCAATAAGCATGACGACCGTCTGTGGCCTCAGGTCCATGAGCACAATATCCTCATCACCGCTGGTATATCGGTAGATATTGGAATGTCGGGCGTCGGCTACCAGTCCCACACCCGCAGCCCGGTCTCGAATCAGGCGCACCAACGCGGCATCCCCGTACAAGACGCGCACGTCAGACAATTCCTCCCCGGTTACCCGGCGGTCCCAGCGTTGCAACCAACACAGCACATCCAACGTGGCCAATTCGGAGCTGTCTCCTCGGGCCCGCCGATCCACTGCGGCACCAGGCACGCCCTCTACGACAAGCAGGCTGCGATCGGGAAGCTTCTCCACCCGAAAATGAGGCGACCGCGCCGAGGTAAGCCAACCTTTCTCCAAAGGCTCACCTTCCTCAACCTGGTACAAGTCAGCAACAAAACTATCTTCTTCAGCTCTCGTCACCGTCACAATAGACGCCGTACTAAGCGCCCCATAACCCAACTCGACATCCCATCGGTAACCATCCTGCTGCTGCTCGCAGTCATACTCTTCGATGAGCCTCCAACCCAACTGCGCCACATCAACCGTGACTACAGGCTGTGTACCAACTACTGGAAGCCCAACACTGTCTCTACCACCCCCGGCTTCTGTCAATGAATCGGCAAAGCGAATGCCAATTGCATTTGGCATGGCAATGTTGTCACATCCACCTCGGTCGTTCTTTTTGTCTATCGCGAATCGATATCGACCATCAACTTTATCTGCAATGAGTCTTGGAGGATATTTGCAAACGCTATCGTAAAAGGCGATGAGCAAGTCATATTGTGGCAATTCGTTGACGACCATTACAGGACAACTTGCGCCACGATCATAAATTAGTTGTTGAACTTGAGACGAAACAACAATCTGACAGTCAAATTGTTCGAGCTTGAGCATTGAATCTTTTGCATCGAATAATTCAGCTAACTCTGGCGATGCAGGACGACCACTATCCTCATCGATTGATAAAACGTCCAACGACTCAACAATTCCCCTCCCATCTCCGCGAACTTCAAGGCCTCTATCTCTAACCCGAGCTATCAAAATTATCCCTAGAAATATCAGACCCACAGCTGCCACAGCGAAAACAATCCTCTTGCGGTGGCGTATTAATTCCATTGGCCCATTATGAAGTTATTATCTGATCCTTGATTGTCTTCAATGTAAAGCACCATTGCATCTCTTCCATTACCAAAAAACGATGCGTTGCTGAATTCGTATCCGAATCTGGAAGCACCATAACCTTGATGGAACCAATCGTTGGAGCCGCTCCATCCACAATGACCTGCAGTAAGTGCTTGAGTATTGCTCCCACTCATCACCATAAAACCGAGTGTGCACTGAATCCTGGCCGATACGTGGGATCTGTTCGGCGTGGAGAACGCCGCCCAGGGCGTGGCCTTCGCGGTCGCCCAAGGGTGGATCACGGTTCCCACGCAGAGCCGCTGAACAGTTTGCTGTTGTCCCAGTTGAGCATCTTGCCCACCGGGGTGAGCTCGATGGTGGAGTTGAGGTTCTTCTCGTAGTAGTCCTGGGTCTGCTTGGGCATCACTTCGCGGGCGGTTCGATACGGTGCGTATTTCTCGTCGAGGGCCTGGGCGATCCGCTGGGCCAACTCCTCTGTGGGCTCGATGATCCGGCCGACGCACTCCACGTGTACCGCCCTCAGCTCGGCCCACCGCTCGCCTGATTCCACGAGGAACGAACACCGCTGGTCGTTGCGCACCCGCACTACCTTCTTGCCCCTGGTCACCATGTAGATCTTCTGGTCGAGCAGCACATACCAGACGGGAAGGGAGATGGGCTGGCCATTGGCCCGCAGCGTCGTCAAAGTGCCATTCACCGAAGTCTCCAGCATCTCCCAGCACTCCTCGGGAGACATCCGCACAGTGGGCTTGACCTTCTTGTCAGCCATCGCTCTCCTCCATTGATGCCCGCAACTCCCGGCGGAGAATCTTGCCCGACGCAGACTTGGGAATGGCTTCGGTGAACCGCACCTCGCCGAGCTGCTTGTAGGTGGCCATCTGGTCGGCGACGAAGGCCTTCACCGCCTCTTCGTCGAGGGCAGCATCAGGAGCGGCAACCACGAATGCCAGCGGCACCTCACCGCTCTCGTCGTCGGGCAATCCGACAACGGCGGCGTCGGTGATCTGGGAGTGCTCAACCAGCATCGCCTCCAACTCGGCGGGGGCCACTTGGAACCCTTTGACCTTGATGAGCTCTTTCAGCCGGTCGACGATGTAGACATGGCCATCGCCGTCGATCCTGGCGATGTCGCCGGTGTGGAGCCAACCGTCGCCATCAATGGTCTCGGCGGTGGCTTCGGGGTTGTTGAGGTAGCCCTTCATCACCTGGGGTCCGCGAATCCAGAGTTCACCCTCGACATCGATGGGCTGGTCCTCCCCTGAGTCGGGGTCGACGATTCTGGCTTCGGTGTTGGCCGCCGTCAGACCCACCGACCCCGGCTTGAAGTTCCCCGGCGGGGTGGCGTGGGTAATCGGGCTGAGCTCGGTCATTCCATAGCCCTGCACCACCTCGCAGCCGATCCGGGCCGACGCCTCTGTGGCCACTTCGGCACCCAAGGGAGCTGCTCCAGACAGAACCTGACGCAGCGACGAGAGGTTGAAGTCAGCTACCGCGGGGTGCTTGGCCAGCGCTAACACGATGGGGGGCACGGCGAAGAATCGGGTCACTTGGTGACGCTCGATAAGCGAAAGGGCCTGGGCCAGGTCGAAACGGGGCATGGTCACCAACGTGGCCCCGTGATGCAGCTGGTCATTCATGAGCACCTGCATTCCGTAGATGTGGAAGAACGGCAGCACCGCCAACACCACATCGCTGGCTTGGGAGGCGACCGATGAGGCGCATTGCTCGATGTTGTTCACCAGGTTGGAGTGGGTGAGCATCACCCCTTTGGGCAGCCCGGTGGTGCCCGACGAGTAGGGCAGCACTACCACGTCGTCGTGAGGGTCGACCTCGACTTGGGCGATCGGCTCGCCCATCAGCGATTGCATGGCCACGCCCTGCGCTGGGTTCTCGGCGTCTATCACCACCACCTCGTCCGCCACTCCGGCTTGGCTCATGGCCTGCTGGGTTTGGGCGGCGAACCCTTCGGCGGCGAACACCAGCTTCGCCCCCGAGTCGGTGAGCTGATAGGCGATCTCCTCCGGCCCGTAGGTGGGGTTGACGGTGGTTACCGCGCCACCAGCCACCGCCACCGCGTGGAACACCACTGGATACCACGGAGAGTTGGGCGCGATCAGCGCAGCGACATCGCCCCGCTGAAACCCCCCGGCGGCCAAACCTCCGGCCAGGGAATGCACCGCCTGCTCCAGTTGGCCGAACGTGAGCGACCACTCCCCCGGCCCGTCGATCACCGCCGGTTGATCGGCCAGCTCCGCGGCCCGCTCAAGCACGAACCCCGTTACCGGCTGCGAGCTCAGGGGCTCGTCGGGCAGCAGGCTGGAATGGACAATCACTGGGTATTAGGGAGCAGGCGTGATGCCGTGGAACGGGCTGCCGGCTTCTTGATACTCCTCGAGCAACTTGAAGAACTCCTCGCCGAAGGGGCTCTCACCCCTAAGCGGCATGGCCGCCCGAACGACGGTGAAGTCCAGCGGTGCCAGCTGCGCGGCGGCGTCGAAGTGGCGAGCGGCGCCTGCTTCGTCGCCGGCGCGCCGCAGATGGGCAGCGAGGCGGAAGTGCAAGCGGGCGGCCAACTCATCGTCGTCGAGGTCGGCGATCTCGCTGTCGGCGTCATTGGGAACAACACCCTCGCGGACCCAGGCGCGAATCTGGTCGAAATGGCCCTCGCGAGTGCGGCCGGTGAATTCGCTGAACATATCGGTGCCGAACTCGTTGGCGTTGGGGCGGGCAATGCGACCGTGCTCGTCGATCCAGACCACTGCGGGCACGTTGCTGATGGCGTACGACTCCGTGAGCAAGTGGTCGGGATCCATGAGCACCGGATAGGTAATGCCGTCGGCCAGAACCCGTACCTCATCGGTGGCCTCGTCGATGGCGACTGCGATGACCATGAAGTCGTCATCGGACAGTTCATCGTGCAATTCCTGCCACCCGGGCAGGTCAAAGGCGCATCCTCACCAACTGGAAAAGGCAACCAGGAGCCGCTTTTTGCCGGCGTAGTCGGAAAGGCTCCGCTCCATGCCGTCTAGGTCGGCAAGGGTGAAATCCGGGGCTTGTCGATCGCTCAGCGCTGCCCGGCGAGTGGCGTTGGGCTGGCCCAGCACCACGGCGCTGGTATCGGGATCCACCAGGGTCGGCCGGTCCAGGGCATCAGCGGCCACCGCCAGGTCGACCTTGTCGCCCACCTCGATGGCCGAGCGGTCTCTCACCGGAACGCACATGTCGTCGCGGCAGAGCCCTTCGGGCTTGAGCGTCCACCCGATTGCGGCCGAAAGGTCATCTGGTTCGACAAGCGGGCGCCCATCAACCCACTCTCCCGAGGCATTAGCCACCTCTTCGCCGAGGACGGTGATCGTTGTCATGGCAATAACTCCTTTACTCAACAGGCTGGGTCGGAATTGGGTCTCCGACCGGCAAATAGGTCCTTACTTCGGGGAAATACTCGTAGCGGCGCACCAAAGAGCCCGCCGAGTGCTTGTCGGGCGAGAGGCTGGCTCCCATCATGGCGGGCAGGTCGAACGTGCCGAGCCCCTCAGCCGCAGCCCTGAATGTCTCCGGGGTGATGTTGCCGCCGGCTGCCTCCAAGATCTTCACGGTGAGAGCGAAGGCCCGGCAGTGGTTGACCACGCCGTTGACAACGTCGTCATTGGTGAGATCGAGAGGCTCGTCACTGGATCTCTCCTCGAATACGGCCAAGCATTCCTGTACACCGGGATCGGCCAGCGCTTCCTCGCTGGTCGGCTTGTTGGTGGTTACCGCAAAAGTGCGGGCCATGTACTCATCTTCAATGCCCTGATCGTTGGCGATGTCCAGGCGGTCGGCAGCCTGTCCATTGGTGTGGGCAATCCGCACGTCCCAGCCAATTCGCTGCGCCGACGAGATGATGCCGTAAACGTTGGATAGGTTGAGGATCAGATCAACCCCGTCGGCCTCCATTCGGGTGGAAATGGCATCGGTGTTCTGCTCGTTCTGAACGGTGTCAGTGGTGGGCGCACCCGGGGAATAGACACCGACGACGTTGATGCCCGCCTCCTCCAACAACGGCTGCACGGCATCGGCATACTCCTTGTCAGGGGGTGCCTCGTAGTAAAGGCCCACGTTGTAGCCGTCGAGATCGCCGGCCCGGATCATCTCGGTGGTCCCGCCGACCCGCTGGCGGGTCTGCTTCATCTCGGTGGCGAAGAACAGCCCGTTGGACCGCTCCTGGCGCTCGGTGTTCTCCCCGAAATGGCCCACATAGGGATGCCCGTGCAGCTCGGTAATGCACAGGGCGTTGTCCTCGAGGAACTGGCCGATTACCACGAACACCTTCTGGTCCTCGATCAGCTCGGTACACACCCGCTCGCTGTCGGTGGTCCCGATCGGCAGGAAAGAAACCACATGGACTACGACATTGCGGCCGTGGATCCCGCCCCGCTCATTCAGGTCGGCGGACAGGGCGGCATATAGGTCCTGCACCGGGAAGATGCCGATGTCGATGCCGAACATCTCATTGATCTGCACCGGATCGATGGCGGCCACGCCGATGGCGACCTCGGTTTCCGTTACCCCCTGGTAGCTGTTGGTCAACACAACCGGGGTGGGAGTCGGAGTCGGCTCTGCGGGGGCCTCGGCCGACTCTTCGGATGGTTCGTCGGCCGGTTGTTCGGCGGGCTCCTCAGCCGTCTCGTCAGCAGGCTCCTCCGCGGGTGCTTCGCTGGGCTCCTCGGCGGGCGCTTCGGCGGGTGCCTCGGCCGGTGCAGCCGTTTGCTCTTCGGCCGCGGCCGGCTCGGCGGTGTCGGCTGCGCCGTCATCGTCGTTGCCGCCGCAGGCCGCGGCCACCAACGCCAGAGCGACGAGCAGCCACCACCATCTCCTCACGGCCTTGGAACCCCTGTTCATACCGGCCATGTTCTTTCTCCAATGCTGTGCCCGGATAGGCGAAGGTACGTCATTTGAGCCCCAAACGGGCGAATTGGTCATCGGGCGCGTCCACCTCGTTGAGCGCGGTGTGGAGCAGGTCGAGCATCTCATCGGCTGATGACTCGCTGCTGCGGTTCTCCTGCTCGTTGGGGTCGACGTCGAGATCGAACAGGAAGTGTCGGTCATTGCAGGCATTCGTCGTCGCCCACAGCGGCAGCGTGTCGCCCGGCTGATAGGGCTGGCGGATCACCGGCACCTCCGACCCCGGCATCCGGTCGAGCCAGGCTCGGTGGTCAGGCGGGGGAAGTCCGGGCATGCCGATGTCGCCGAACGGCATGGTGGACCACCGGTTGGACCACATCGAGAGCGGGAAGTTCTCCCCGCTTGCCCCCCGGGCATACTTGCGCTGGCCGTCGTTGACCTGCACCCAGCCGCCGAACACCCCGCCCAGCGCCCAGTCCCTAATGGAATCGGCTTCGCCCGCGAGCAGGGGCACTATGGAGCGGCCATGGGTGGTCTGCATCACCTCGGCATCGAAGATGTCAGCCACGGTGGCGAAGATGTCCACGTTGGTGGTCAGCGCATCGCACACTTCTCCGCCGGGTTTGCCGGGCCACGACATCAGCAGTGGCGTATGCCCAAGCGGCTCATACTGGGGCACCCCGGGCTTGCCCCAGATGTCGCGGCCCTCTCGCTCGTCGCCCAGGTAGTGGCCGTGGTCGGTGCACACGATCAGAGCGGTGTGATCCCACAGGTTCTGCTCGTCGAACCGGTCCAGGATCTGCCCGAACCAGTGATCGATCATCGACAGCTTGGCCCCGTAGTTGCCCCGCAAATGGCGGGCCTCCCTCTCCGAGAAGTTCCCTGAGGCGATGCCCCCGTCGATGTAGGGGGGCCAGATGATCCACTCCTCATCCCACGGCTCGTCGTGATAGCGGCCGGCCCACGGTGTCGGCGTGTCGAACGGCTCGTGGGGATCGAACTCGTCCACGAACATGAACCACCGGTCGTGGTGGGGGGTGTCCTCGGCCAAGAACCGGGCCGCCGAGCTCATCGTCAAAGGCCCCGGATAGTCCTCCTCGGCCCGAAAGAAGGTGCGCGACCGGTCGTAGGCCCGATCCATCTCCTTGATCCCCCACATCTTCGACCACCACCAGCCGCCCTTTCGGGCCGGCATTGTCGGAGTGCCGGCCCAGGAGGGGTCGTAGTAGGTGCGCCACGGGTCGCCCTCGTGGCCCCGCAGGTAATCCCAGCAGTGGAAATCGGTGTGGTAGTTCTCCCCACCGGTCTCAAACAAGTGAGGATGATCGGTGACCAACGCGGTGGTCACCCCTTGGCGGCGCAACACCCGGGTGATGGTCTCCTCCCACAGCTCGACCGACCCCCACGGCTTCCACAAGAAGTCCAGCGCCCCGCACAGGATGTCGTGGCGAGCCGGCATGCACGGCAGCGACCCCGTCACATGGCGGGTGAACCGAGTGGCCCGGTCGGCCGCGAACCGATCCAGGTTCGGCGTCTCAAACTCGGTGCCCCCATAGCTCCCCAACATGTGCCGGTTCAGCGAATCCAACAGGACCACCGCGACATTGGACGGTGCGCTCATCACATCTCCTGCCTAGCCTCAGGCATCTCTTCGGGCCTCTCACGCTACTCTCATGGGCCAGGTCAGGCAGAATAAGCCACGGGCAAACGGGGGAACTTTGGACAGCGAACATAGCCAGAGCGAATCCATCGACGCTCTGGCGACAACGGTGCTTGAGGGCGAGGCCGCTCGACGTGACGCCCAAAAGGCCGATGTGCTGTTCCCCGACGACTTGCTACCCGGTGTTGGCGGCGCGCAGACCACCCTCAAAGAGGGTCTGCGCAAGGGCGGCTTCCAGACCTTCTTCGTTCTTCTGGCGCTGAACAGCCTGGACGAGTTGGAGAACAGCGCGGTGGCCATCTTGGGGCCCGATATCGGCGAGAGCTTCGGGGTGAGCGACGGGGCCATCACCGCCATCAGCACCGCGTCGCTCATGTTCTTCGTGCTCGGTGCCGGCCCCATGGGATGGCTGGCCGACCGCTTCCGCCGCGGCCCCATCGTGGGCATTGCCAGCGGGGCCTTCGCCGCCTTCAGCGCTCTGTCGGGGGCGGCGGTTAACGCCCTGATGTTCTTCTTCATGCGGTTCTTCGCCGGCATGTCCAAGGCCAACACCATCACCGTGCATCCCAGCATGCTGGCCGACACCTACCCTCTTCAGACCCGGGGCCGCATGTACGCCACCAACGCTGGCGTGGGGCGTGTCTTCGCCGCAGTCAGCCCAGTCCTCGCCGGAGGCATCGCGGTGTGGATTGGAGGGGGCGACGGATGGCGCTGGGCGTTCTACCTCCTCGGACTGCCCACCGCAGCATTTGCATTCTTCGCCTTCTTCTTGCGGGAGCCACCCCGGGGCCAGTGGGAGCAGAAGCACGTGCTGGGCTCCGGCCTCAAGCAGGACAACAAGATGCCCATCTCAGTGGAGGCTGCCTTCACTCGCATCTGGAACATCGACTCCATTCGCAACATGACCATCGCATTCGCCGCCATGGGCTTCGCCCTCTTCCCAGCCGGCTCGATTCAGTCGTTCTTCTTGGAGGAAGAGTTCGGTCTCGACGCCTTGGGGCGCGGCCTGGCGGTTGCCCCCGCAGGGATCGGGCTGATCTTGTTCTTGCCGTTTGTCGGGCGACGGTTCGACGCCACTTTCCGCAAAGATCCCAATCGGGCGCTGCTGCTCATAGGCGTGCTGCTGGTCCCCATCGGGGTGCTGGTGCCCATCCAATACGCCATGCCCAACTTGGCTCTGTTCATGGTGTTCTCTGCGATCAATTCCACGCTCTTGGGCGGGGCCTTCGCCATGGTGCAACCGGCCATCCAAGCGGTGTTCCCCTACCGCTTGCGAGGCATGGGCACTGCCATCTTGACCTTCTTCATGGTCATGGTGGGCGGGGTGGGAGGCAGCATCATCGCTGGCTTCCTCCAGAATGAGCTCGGCGAGCAAGCCGCCATCACCATCATCACCGCAATCGCCATGCCTATCGGTGCCTACTTCGTGCTGCGGGGGGCCGGCCGGGTGCGGCGCGATCTCTCCTTGGTCGTTGGCGAATTGAGAGAGGAACAAGACGAAGAGCGTCGCCAAGCCGAAAGCGATCCCGACGATATTCCGGCCGTCCAGGTGGCCAACGTCGACTTCAGCTACGGGCAGGTACAGGTGCTGTTCAATCTCGGCTTCGATGTGCGCAAGCAGGAGACGCTGGCCCTGCTGGGAACCAACGGCGCGGGCAAGTCCACCGCGCTTAAGGTGATCACCGGCCTGGTGACCCCCGAGCGGGGAGTGGTGCGCCTGCACGGCCAGACCATCACCTTTGCCACCCCCGAACAGCGGGCGGCCATGGGATTGCACATGCTGCCCGGCGGGGCCGGGGTGTGGAGCGACCTGACCATCCGCGACAACCTGCTCATGGGGGCCTACGCCTACCGCAAGGAACCCGACGACCGGGACCGGCGCATCGAGAAGGTGTTCGACATGTTCCCGGACCTGGCCAAGCGCCCCAAAGAGCGGGCGGGCAACCTCTCGGGGGGCCAGCAGCAGATGCTGGCGCTGGCCCGGGTGATGCTGCACGAGCCCGAGGTGCTGATGATCGACGAGCTCTCTCTTGGGCTAGCCCCGGTAGTGGTTCAATCGCTGCTGGAGACCATCGAGGAGCTCAAGGATCAGGGCCAGACCATGATCATCGTGGAGCAGTCGCTAAATGTGGCTTTGGCCATCTCCGACCGCGCCGTGTTCCTGGAAAAGGGCCAAGTGCGATTCGAGGGCCCGGCCCAAGAGTTGGCCGAGCGCGATGACCTGGCCCGGGCGGTCTTCCTGGGTACAGAGGGCGGCTGATGAGCCCTGCCTCTGTCTCGGTGCTGGGAACATGGATCACCCAGCAACTGGCGTTCGACGGGGTGGTCAACGGTTTGGTGACCGGCCTGGTGGCCATGGGGATCGTGCTGATCTACCGGTCCACCCGGGTCATCAACTTCGCCGTGGGCAACATGGGCATCATCGCGGCGTCCATGATGGCGCTGCTGATGCTGAGTTACGGCTGGGGGTTCTGGCTGGCTCTGGTGCTCTCACTGGCACTGGGCGTTTTGTTCGCCGCCGCAGTGGAGCTCACCGTCATCCGCCGCCTATTCGCCTCTCCCCGAGTGATCGTGCTGGTGGCCACGGTGGGCATTGCCCAGCTTGCCCAGTTGGTGGTCTCCCAGCTCCCCGACATCGAGGCGACCGGCAAGAAGTATCCCGTAGTCGTCGGCTCTATCTGGGAGGACGTCTGGTTTACCGAGATCCGAGTGCGGGGCCCGCAGCTCACCATCCTCATCGCGGTGCCGCTGCTGGCCCTGCTGCTGGGCTGGCTGATGAACCGAACCGCTTTCGGAAAGTCGGTGGCTGCGTCGGCCAACAACCGCGACCTCTCCCGACTCTCGGGGATCAACCCCAAGATCGTGTCCACCTTCGTATGGGTGATGGCCGGGCTGTTGGCCTCGGTGTCGATGATCATGCTCTCGGGGTCCAGTGGACAGGTGGCCGGGTTGGCCAATCTGGGGCCGCAGACGCTGGGCAAGGCGATGGTGGCCGCGGTGTTGGCCGCCATGGTGTCCTTCCCGCGGGCCATGTTGGCCGGAGTGCTGATCGGCGTCCTCGACGCTCTGTTTAGGTTCAACTTCTTCACCGAAACCGGGCTCATCGACTTCGTCATCTTCTTGGCCGTGCTGGTGGCCGTTTACTTCCAAAGCCGGAGTCAGGGCGAAACCGGAGTCTTCTCGTTCACCCCCAAGGTGCGGCCGATCCCCGAGCGGCTGCGGCAAGTGTGGTGGCTGCGGCATCTGTCGCGGATCGCGCTCGTAGCGCTGTTGGTTCTCGGCGCCATCTTGGTGCAACTCCCCGGCATCACCAACCTGCCCTCTCGCCAGCTTCTGTACGCCACCGTGTTGTGCTTTGCGGTTTGCGGCGTGTCGGTCACCATCATCACCGGCTGGGCCGGTCAGCTGTCTTTGGCCCAGATGACTTTTGCCGGCATGGGCGCCTTGTTCGCCGCCGGCCTCAAGCGGGGACTGTCCATGGACTTCACGGTGGGAACCGGGTTTCTGCCCGGCGACGCCCTGTCGTACGACTTCTTCGATGTCCAGTTCGAGACCACCGGTATCCCGTTCCTGGTGGCCATACCGCTGGCCGCGCTGTTCTCGGCGCTGATAGCCGGAGTTATCGGAGTTGGGTCGCTTCGGGTCCGCGGCCTCTACTTGGCGGTGACCACGTTTGTGTTTGCCCTGGGCGCCCAGCAGTACCTCTATCGGCGGCCGTTCTTCACCGGAGGCAGTTCCTCGTCGGTGTCGTTCCGCCGAGGCGAGCTGTTCGGACTCGAACTCAGGTCACAGAAGGCCTACTACTACGTCTGCCTGGCCTTCTTGTTGATCGTGGTGATCATCGTCAGCCGACTGCGCCGCTCAGGCGTCGGCCGCTCCATAATCGCGGTGCGGGACAATGCCGACTCCGCTTCGGGCTACACGGTGGGACCGGTGCGCTCAAAGCTGTCGGCGTTCGCGCTGGCCGGGGGCATCGCCGGGCTGGGCGGAGCGCTGTTGGCCGGACTGGTGCAGAACGTCCCGATCAGCGAGCGGTTCTTCCAGGTGGGCGACTCATTGCAGCTAATCGGCATGGTGGTTATCGGAGGACTCGGCTCCTCGGTAGGCGCCGTGCTGGGGGCGATCTGGGTTTACGGCCTTCCCAACCTGTTCGACAGCGCCGAAACGGTGGCCCTGTTCTCGTCCAGCATCGGCTTGCTGCTGGTGTTGATGTACTTCCCCGGCGGGCTGGTGCAAATCGGCTATAGCGCCCGCAACGCCCTCATCGGCCTAGCCGAACGACGACTCGGCCCCGACCCTGGCGGCAAGACCGTGCAGGCCGCGCCGGTTAGTCTGACCCGGCCAGACGATCCCCGGCCCGCCACCGACCCCATACTCGCCGGCCGCGAAATCAGCGTGCGGTTCGGCGGCGTGGAAGCGGTGTCAAAAGCCACTGTGCTTGTGCGCCCCGACGAGATTGTCGGCCTCATCGGCACCAACGGCGCGGGCAAGTCCACCTTCATGAACGCGGTGGGCGGCTATGTGCCGTCCACCGGCCAGGTGGAGTTGCTCGGCACCGACATCACCCGGCTTTCTGCGCCCCGACGGGCCCGAGCCGGAATGGGCCGCACGTTCCAAGCCGCGGCCCTGTTCGCCGAGCTCTCGGTGCGAGAAACCGTGCAGGTGGCCCTGGAGGCCCGGGGACGCACGCCGATCATCAGCACTGCCTTGCACCTTCCCCACACATTCTCCCTGGAGCGGCGGCGTCGGTCCGAGGCCGACGAGCTGATCGATTACCTCGGGCTGGGCCGCTACGCCGACTCCTACATCAGCGACCTGTCCACCGGCACCCGGCGCATCGTGGAGATCACCGGCCTGTTGGCCCTGGGTGCCCGGGTGCTGTGCCTTGATGAGCCCACCGCCGGGGTGGCCCAGCGGGAGACTGAGGCCTTCGGCCCGCTGATCGTCAACATCCGCCGAGAACTGGGCGCGGCCATGCTGATCATCGAGCATGACATGCCCCTAATCATGAGCATCAGCGACCGGGTGTACTGCCTGGAAGCCGGCAAGGTCATCGCCGAGGGCACCCCCTCTGAGGTCCGCAACGACCCACTGGTGATCGCCAGCTATCTGGGCACCGACGAGCGGGCCATCGCCATCAGCGACGGCTGAGCTCCTTAGAAAGACCAGAAAGGGCCACATGAAGATCGATCCCACTCGCAGTTGGGCAGCCGTCGAAGAGCGCTTGGCGGCCGCCGACAACCCCCGACACCGCCAGCTCCTGCAAGTGCTACTGGACCATCTGGAAGCGGAGGCCACCAAAGACTTCGACCGGCTGGTGTCCACCTTGTCGGACGATCCCCAGTACCACTTCTGGATTCCTGACGCCGGCTTCGATGCCGGTCCCAAGGGCTACGACGCGGTTACCGCCCACTACACCCAGCTCTATGAAGAGGGCCGCAACACCGTCCAGTACGACATCGAGCGGATCGTGGTGGATGACTACTGCATCGTCACCGAGGGAGTGTTCCACCAGGTGTACCCGGGGCGAGTGCTGGTCGACCGGGGGCTCGAGGTGGACGACCCGTCCAGCCCCTACGCCCTGACCATGCGGTTGGTGCTGTTCTGGCCCTACGACGCCGACGGCAAGCTCACCGGAGAGGACAGCTACTCCGACGGCCTGATGTTCACCCCCGAGCGCATCACCAAGCTGAGTCCTGAGGACCTGCCCGCCTCCTACGCAGACGCAGGGGCCTAGCCGTCAACCCGGCCAGGTCGCCGGCTCAGACTCAGTAGCGGGGATTTCGGGGACCGAAGAACAGGCGCTCGGCGTTGGCGTAGAGGTACTTGTCGAGCACACCGTCGCGCAGGTCCAGGTCCCAGGCCTCGGTGATGCAGCGACGCATGTCGAGGGCCGGATGGTCGGAGGCGAAGATCACCTTGTCCTGGCCCCGGGTGTTCATGAAGTGGACGAACTCAGCCGGGAGCCGCTTGGGGCTATAGGCCGAGGTCATCAGGTGCAGGTTCTTGTACTTGATCATCAGCCGCATGGCCACCCCCCACCACGGGTCGGCCCCGTGGGCCATGCACAGCTTCAGGTCGGGAAAGCGCAGACAGATCCTATCCAGCAACATCGGGTCTTGACCCTCGGCAGGCATGGGGGGGCCGGGAATGCCAGTGTTGATCGACAGGGGCAGATCCAACTCGGTGCACTTGGCATAGAGCGGGTAGTACACCGGGTCGCTGGGCGGCACGTCCACCCCGAACGGCACCACCCGGGCCAGCGCCACCGGATACTGCTTCACCATGTCCTCCAGCTTCCAAAGCACCGGCATCATTCCCCGGGGGTCGACGTGGACGGCCAGGGCGAATCGCTCAGGGTACCGCTCCACGAAATCGAAGGGCCGGGGGTTGTCCTCGCCAACCGACACCTGAATTAGGGCCTTCTCCACCCCCAACTCGTCCATGAGCGGCAACAGCTCCTCGGGGGTGAAGCTGCGGAAGAAGTCGGCCCCACCGTGGAGATAGTCCTCCTTCACCCGGATCAAGTGCTCGGGGGGCTCATAGTCGCCCATGTTCACGTTTACCCAGCAATCGATGGCTCTCGGCGGCATGGCCCGAAGTTAGCGGTCCCGACGAGGCGGGCATGAGTTGCTGCTACCAGCCCCGCCCCTGCGGGTCCAGACCCAACCGGGCCTGGCCGCCGCCTATAACCACCGATTGATCAAACGCCGGGAACTGCATCGCCACGTAGAGGTCTCGCAAACGGCGCTCAATGGGATGGGCCTTCATGGCCGCCGGCGTTCCCACTGCGTGAAACAAACGCTGCACGGCGTCCAGACAGGCCCGCCCGGCATGCACATAGAGCAGACGGGCCTCGGCCACCGTCTGAGCATCTTCGGGATCGTCCCACGCCCGCTGGGTGGCGTCGATTACGCCGGAACGGGCCGCCGCCACTGCGGCGGTCGCCTCACCAACCGCCACCTGCACATCGGGGCGGTCTTGCAGCAGCTTTTCCGAGCCGCTCGACCCGGCCTTGGCGGCCAGTGCCACCACGCCGTCGATGGCACCCTGGGCCAGCCCCAGCGCCACTGCGGTCACTGGGGCGTGGGTCGCCATCCGCAAGAGCCTCGGGTGGTACAGACGCAGATCTTCATCAGGCGGGCCCTCACCGGTGGTGGTCCGCTCTTTGGGGACGAACACATCATGGGCCGCCACATCGTGGCTGCCGGTGCCGGCCATCCCCATCACCGACCAAGTCCGAATGATCTCCACCTCATCAGCGGGAACGAACATGGCCCGGGGCGCGGCCTCGCCCTCCGCCGAGCACGCCAGCATGGCCCAATTGGCGTGCTCGATGCCGCTGCAAAAGTCCCACTGCCCGCTGATCCGATACCCGCTCGGCACCGCGACCGCGGTTCCCTGGGGTCGGACCGACCCCGCGACCCGGAAATCAGCGGGAGAGCCAGCCATGTCGGCCAAGACATCGGCCTCCAGCCAACCGGTCAGATAGCCAGTGGTGCTCGACACCATCACGCACCACGCAGTTGACCCGTCGCCCCGGGCGATGGCCTCCACACAGTGATAGGACACCATGGCGTCCTGGCCCGGACCGCCCACCGATTCCCGCAGGTACAACTGGAGGAGTCCTGAGGAGATCAGTTCGTCGACCAGCACCGGCGGCAACGACAGGTCTTGCTCGATCTGGTCAGCCTCCGTTGCGGCACGTTGGCCGATGCGGACCGCCGACTGAATGAAATGATCGCTGTTCGCGGTCAACTCTGACTCCGAGCCCGTCCAGCGCCAGGAATTGGCAGCATGACTCGACGCTATCTCAGCCAGGTGGCCTGACCGGACTCGTCAGCTTCTCTGATATGCCCCTCGCACGCTCAGGAACCAGAATCAAGCCATGGCTACTGCCCTGGAGGGGTTGCGAGTTATTGAGCTCGGCTCGGGAGCGGCCGCGGGCATTGCTGGGATGGTCTTGGCCGAGAACGGGGCGGAGGTAGTCAAGGTCGAGCCGCCAGGCGGCGACCCCTGCCGAGGCCAACCCAGTTTCGCCGTCTGGCATCGAGGCAAGAAGAGCGCTGTGCTCGACTTGTCCGAGCCCGGAGACCGGGAGCGATTCCGCGAAATGGCCCGAGTGGCCGATGGGGTGATTGAGGCATTCCGCCCGGCGACCGCCGAGAGGCTGGGAGTGGATTACGAGACCCTGCACCGCCTGAACGACCAACTTGTGTACGCATCCATCACCGGGTTCGGCGAGACCGGGCCGTGGCGGGACCTGCCCGGCTACGAGCAGATTGTGGCGGCCAAGAGCGGGCGCATGACCACCTATGAAGGGGTACGTCCCGGACCGGTGTTCACCCCGGTGCCCATTGCCTCTTTCGGGGCGGGGATGCTGGCCGCAGTGGGCTTGATGGCCGGAATCTCGGCCCGCGCCCGCCTGGGTCGGGGCCAGCGGGTCCACACCAGCCTGCTCCACGCCTTGAGCGTGTACGACATGACCAGCGGGCACGGGAACCGCACCAACATTCCGCCGGAACCGGGAAGGGTCTACGGCATCATGCGGGTGCCGTTCATGACCGCGCCCACCAAGGACGGACGCTTTATCCAAATGTGCAGCCGCCAAGCCCACCACTACCGCCGGTGGCTGGCCGAGCTGGGCCTTGAAGCGCTCCTGGACGACCCAGAGTTGGCCAACGCCCCCGACCTGTGGCCCAGCGAAGAGCGGCTGGCCGCGGCCATCGAGGCCATCCAGGCCGGAATGGGGCAGCGCACTGCCGATGAGTGGATGGATGTATTCTCCGCCAAGGACATCGGGGGCGATCCGTTCCTGGCTGCTCAAGAATTCCTGGATCATCCCCAGTGCACCGAGAACGATCGCCGCCAAGAAGTGCTGGACGCCGAACTGGGTCCGACGGTGCAGATCGGCCCGCTCGGGCTTTACTCCAACACGCCGTCGGTGGTCGGACCGCCCGCTCCCCGCCTCGGCGAGCACACCAGCGAAGTGCTGGGCAACTGGCCGTCTGCACCTTTCCCCGCTCACAACGCAGATGAGGCCGAGCCCGTCAATGAGCTGCCCCTGGCCGACGTCACCATCTTGGATGTCGGCTACTTCTACGCCTGCCCGTTCGCGGCCACGCTGTTGGCTGAGGCCGGGGCTCGGGTAATCAAAGTGGAGCCGCCCACCGGCGATCCCGGACGGCGCAACTGGACCACTGACTACGTGAAGTCGCAGGTGGGAAAGGAGTCCATCGTCTTGGACTTAAAGACCTCCGAGGGTCTCGACGTCTTGTACCGGCTGGTGGACCGGGCCGACGTCTTTTTGCACAACTTCCGGCCGGGAACACCCGAGCGGCTGGGCATCGACGCCGACTCCGTCCTGGCCCGCAACCCCCGCCTGCTCTACGTGTACGCCTCGTGCTTCGGCAGCCGCGGTCCTTGGGCCCACAAGGCTGGATTCCACTCGTCCCCCAACGCCATCGCCGGCGCCGGCGTAGTGGAGTCGGGTGACCAGAATCCGCCCCGCAACCGCACATACGGCGATCCCACCGCCGCATTGGCCACCGCGGCGGCCATCATGGCCGGCGTTCTGGCCTGCCGACGCACCGGACGGGGCCAGAAGTTGGAGACAACCATGCTCACCGCCACCGCCTACGCCGTGGCCGAGTGGGGCATCCAGCACTCCGGTGCCGACGCACCGGTAGTGGACTCTGGGCAGTACGGTTTCCACGCCTACCAGCGGCTGTATGAAACCAGCGACGGGTGGCTGGTGCTGGACGTGCACACCGGAGAAGAGCGCCGGGCGCTGGGAGCGATGCTAGGGACAGAACTCCCCGCGAAGCCCACCTCCGAGACAGCGGCGCGCCTAGACGAAGTATTCCGGGGTGACCCTGCCGAAGCCTGGGAGTCTCGGCTGCTGGCCGCCGGGGTACCTGCGGCCCAGGCCGACCAGGGCGACTTCTTGCACAACATGCTGAACGAAAACCACGTGAGGGCCAGCGGCGTGGCCGTAGAAGCCGAGCAAGATGGGCTGGGCTCGTACTGGAGGGCCGCGCCGACCATGCAGTTCTCGTCTGCTCCCACCCCGCTGGCCCCTGCGCTCCCCCTCGGTTGGGCCACGACGGCGATTTTGGGTGAACTTGGTATCAATGACGAGGAAATCGCCCGACTGCACAATGCCGGGGTGACTAAGCCAATCGGACACGGCCTTCCCAGCTAGAGGAACCATGAGCGAACCTTCTGAACTACTGACGTCGGTGTTGACCTGTATGGACCACCGCTTGGCCCCCCTCGCCATCTTGCAGCTTGAGCCAGAACAAGCTCATGTGATCCGCAACGCCGGGGGCTATGTCACCGAGGACGCCATCCGGTCCATTTGCCTATCGCAGCAGCTCGCTGGAACCAACCGGATTGTGGTGCTGCACCACACCGACTGCCGAGCCTCCCAAGAGTCTGCCGAGGGCTACCGGGCATTGGTAAAGGCAAACACCGGCGTCTCCCCTACATGGAACGTCGTGCCGGTGGGCGACCCGCTACAGCGGGTACAGATCGCCATAGAGCAACTCAAGGCGTCACCGCTGGTGGACACCACCCACATGGAGGGCTTCGTCTACGACGTCGACGACGGCACCCTGACCCCGGTCGGGTAGCCACTAACCTCGGCCCGTGGATTTAGGAATCAGCGGACGTCGGGCCTTGGTGGCCGCCTCCTCGGCTGGGTTGGGGTTGGCCACGGCAGTGGCGCTGGCCGAAGAGGGGTGCCGAGTGGCGATGAACGGGCGCGACTCCGACCGCCTCAACGACGCGGCCCGCGGCGTGCCCGGCGCCATTCCCATCGTTGGTGACGTGTCCAATGCGTCTGGGGCGACCGCACTAGTTGAGTCGGCCAACGAGGCCTTGGGCGGCATTGACATCCTGGTCACCAACGCCGGAGGCCCACCCGGGGGGAACTGGGCCGACACCGACACCGACCTCTACCCGGCTGCGCTCGACCTGAGCCTGATGTCGGTGGTGGCCATGACCAAGGCGGCCGTGCCGGCCATGCAAGCCCAGGGTTGGGGCCGAGTGCTGGCCATCACCTCGGTGTCGGTGCGCCAGCCACTCGACATGCTCATCTTGTCGAACACCGCCCGGGCCGGGGTCACCGGCTATCTGAAGACCATGGCCAACCAGGTGGCCGCCGACGGGGTGACCGTCAACTCCCTCCAACCCGGCTACCACGCCACCGACCGGCTCCGGCAGCTGTTCGGCGACCGGATGGCGGACTTGGAGTCGACAGCCGCTACTAGCTCGGTGGGCGAACCCGCCGACTTTGGCCGAATCGCTGCTTTCTTGTGCTCCGAGCACGCCCGATTCATCACCGGAGCGGCCCTTCCTGTAGACGGCGGCCTCTGCGCCGGTCTGCAATAGGCGAAAGGAAAAAGAGATGATCCGCCACGTTGTGATGTTCAAGTTCCGAGACGACGCCAGTGAGGCTCAGCGCCAGGCGGTGCACGACGCCATCGCCACCATGCCCGAGGCCACCGGCGTGACCGAGACCTACGCCATCGGGCCCGACCTGGGATTGGCCGAGGGCAACTTCGACTTTACGGTGGTCGGAGACTTCGCCGACCAGGACGCTTACTTGACCTACCGCGACCATCCCGAGCACCGCCGGGTCATTGCCGAGGTCATCCGCCCGGCCATCACCGACCGGGCCGCCATCCAATTCGAGATCCCCTAGATGGGCTAGAGGGGTTGAACCCCCGGCGAGGGGTAGCCAGCGGTGTAACCGCCGTCGGACACGAATTCCGACCCTGTGGAGTACGAGCTCTCATCGGAGGCCAAGAACAGCGCCAACCGGGATATCTCCTCCGGTCCTCCGGCCCTTCCCATGGGGGCCATTCGAGCCGAGTACTCCTCAAGGTGCTCGTGCACCTCCTCGGGGGTCATCACATCGCTCGATCCCATATGGGTGCGGATGAAGCCGGGGTGAATGGAGTTCACCAGCACGTCCAACCGGCCGAAGGTGTCCATCACCATGTCCATGGCGGCGGCCCACTCGTCCTCGCTGGTCACGTCCAAATGCTGGTAAACCGCGTTCGGCCCAATCTCGGCGGCCACGGCGGCCCCTTCGTAGTCGAGGATGTCGGCCACCACCACCTTGGCCCCCTCAGCGGCGAACACCCGGCAATGGGATTGACCCATGCCTCGGGCCGCACCGGAGACAAACGCAACTTTGTTGTCCAAACGTCCCATGAATCCTCCGTCTTCTATTGACTGCGGCTCTGAGGGTAGCGTTTTCCGGACGCACGCAGAGAGGTAGACATGAGCACACAGCAAGCAGAGGCAGCCAGCGGCAACGGGGAGCGGGATCTGCGAATCGCCATTATCGGCGCCGGGCCGGGTGGGCTGTGCGCCGCCATCCGGTTGCGCCAGTCGGGGTTCGAGAACTTCACCGTGATGGAGAAGAGCGGCGGCGTGGGCGGCACCTGGTACCACAACCGCTATCCCGGCTGTGCCTGCGACATCCAGTCGGAGCTCTACTCGTTCTCCTTCGAGATAAACACCACATGGACCCGGCCCTACGCCCGCCAACCCGAGATCCTGAGCTACATGGAGCGCTGCGCCGAGAAGTACGGGGTGCTCCCCCACTGCCGGTTCAACGACGCGGTGAAGTCGGCCCGCTGGAGTGACGACTCCGCCACTTGGACGCTGACCACCGAGTCAGGCGCTGAAGTTGAGGCCGACGTGGTTATCAGCGCGCTGGGCATGTTCAACGACGTGCCCCTGCCCGACATCGAGGGCTTGGACTCCTTCGAGGGCAAGACCATCCACTCGGCCCGGTGGGACTGGGACCACGACCTCTCCGGTGAGACCGTGGGGGTGATCGGCTCGGCGGCCAGCGCGGTGCAGCTCGTGCCCGAGATCGCCCTCGAGGTGGGCCAGCTCCAGGTGTTCCAGCGCACCGCCAACTGGGTGCTGCCCAAAGAGGACGACCCTTACACCCCCGAGGAAATGGCCGCCCGCCAGACCGACCCCAGCATCGTGGTGGCCCGCCGCGATGAGCTGTTCGAGCAGGTGGACACCGGCATGGCGTTCAAAGACCCCAACCGGCGAGCCGAGATGGAGGCATTGGGCGTTCGTGCTCTAGAGGAGGTGGCCGACCCCGAGCTGCGGGCCAAGCTCACCCCCACTCATATGTGGGGCTGCAAGCGCCCGCTGTTCCACAACGAGTACTACGCCACCTACAACCGCCCCAATGTGGAGCTGGTGACCGACGCCATCGAGCGGATCACCCCCAAGGGTGTGCTTACCGCCGATGGCACCGAGCGGGTGATGGACACCATGGTGCTGGCCACCGGGTTCTCCACCACCAAGTACCTGTCGGCCATCGAGGTGATCGGCCGAGGTGGGTTGGACATCGAGGACGCCTGGAACGACGGCGCCACCGCCTACATGGGCATCACCACCACCGGGTTCCCCAACCTGTTCATGCTGTACGGCCCCAACACCAACAACGGCTCGATCATCACCATGATCGAGTACCAGGTGGAATACGCCTTGGCCCACATTCAGCGCCTGGCCGCCCAACGCCTGGCCTGGGTGGACGTGAAGGCTGAGCCAATGGCCCAGTACAACGAGTGGGTCCAGGAGGGCATCGCCGGAATCGAACCCTGGCACGCCAGCTGCAACGGCTACTACCGCAGCCCCAGCGGCCGCATCGTCACCCAGTGGCCCCACAACATGACCACCTTCAAAGACCAGACCGCAGCTATCGACGAAGACGCCTACGAGGCCGCAGCCCTGGCGGACTGAGCCTGGTCAGAGCAACAAGGAGCACCCAAACTCGCAGGAGGCAACGGCAATGAGCGGACGACTGGAAGGGAAGGTGGCGCTCATTACCGGCAGCGCCCGGGGGCAGGGTGAAGCTGAGGCTCGCCGGTTCGTGGCCGAGGGGGCCAAGGTGGCCATCACCGATCTGCGGGATGTGCTCGGCGAGCAACTGGCCGCCGAACTGGGGCCCGACACCTTCTACCAGCAGCTGGACGTGACTCGGGAGGACGACTGGGACGCGGCAGTGGCCGCCACGGTGGAGCGGTTCGGCAAGCTGGACATCCTGGTGAACAACGCGGGGATCGGGGCATTCGGAACGCTGGAAGGGCTCGACCTGAAGACCCATCACGAGATGATCGACATCAACCTCCACGGCGTGTACTTGGGTATGCGGGCGGCCAAGGCCGCGCTGGTGGCCACCGGCAACGGGGCCATCGTGAACATCTCCTCCATCGACGGCATCGTCGGCGTTTTAGGCATGACCAGCTACTCGGGCAGCAAGTTCGCGGTCACCGGCATGACCCGCTCGGCGGCCATCGAGCTGGGGCCGCTGGGCGTGCGGGTCAACTCGATCCATCCGGGCGTGATCAACAGCCCCATGGTGCAGGAGGCCCCTCCTGAGACCCGGGCCCGCCTCGACCGGCTCATGGACATGCAGCCCATCAAGCGCATGGGCGAGCCCGACGAAATCGCCTCGCTAGCCCTGTTCTTGGCCAGCGACGAGGCCAGCTACATCACCGGCGCCCAGTTTGTGATCGACGGCGGGCACCTGGCCGGCCCGTGGCGGGAATCATTCGAGGAGTAGGGAAGTCCAAAGCAATGGCCGACACCCTGCCACCGTTCGACCCCCACAATCCCGAGTACTTCGAAACGGGTCTGCCCTTCGACCTGTTGGCCGACCTGCGCGAGCAGGGGCCGGTGGCCAAAACACCGCTGGGCTACTACCTGACCCGCCGCCAAGAGGCCGACGAGCTCCTCTACGCAGTCGACGCTTACGGCTCCGACATGACGCCGGGCACCGGGCTCGGTGGCGTGGAGGAAGTGCCCCAAGAGCAACTGTTCCTTCCCGAAATTGACGAGCCCGTCCACGGGCAGATCCGCCGGCTGTACAACTCGGCGCTGGGTCCTCACCGCACCATGAGGATTCAGCCGTTCGTGCGCGAGACCTGCGAGGCGCTGCTCGATGCCTTGGCCGGCGACGACCCCGTCGACCTGCACGCCGATTACGCCGTGCCCATCCCCTGCGAGGTGATCGCCCACATCATCGGCCTACCCGAGGGCGGTGCCGACAAGCTGAAGGTGTGGTCGTCGGACGGCTCGGTCATGTTCCGGGCGGTGTGCCCTCAGTACGCCCCCGACGGCCCACCCATCACCGGCTACCTGAAGGACCTGGTGGCCCAAGAGCGCCTAGCCGACGAGCCCAGCTCGCACACCTACAAGGTGTTCTTGGACGCCGAGATCGAAGGCGGGCCCCTGAGCGACACGGTGATCGCCCATCAACTCCAGACCATGGTGCTGGGCGGCGTACACACCACCCGGGGGCTTTTGGCCCACTCCATGCACCGGCTCATCGTCGAGCCCGACACCTGGGCCGCCCTGGAGGCCGACCGGGAGCTGATTCCAGTGTTCGTGGAGGAGTCGCTCCGCCACGACTCCCCTGCGCCCCGGGTCGCCCGCCGTTGCCTCAGAGACACCACCCTGGGCGGCGTGGAGATGCAACAAGGCGACTGGGTGGAGGTGGGCCTGGCCTCGGCCAACCGCGACGAGGCCCACTACGACGACCCCGAAGACTTCCGACTCGACCGCCCCGACCCCCTCAACCACGTCGCCTTCGGTGCCGGCGCCCACGTCTGCCCCGGCGCCAGCCTGGCCCGCCTAGAAGGAGTCACCGCCATCAATACCCTGCTCGACCGAGTGGCCACCCTAACCCCGTTGGACGGCTTCGAATACCCACCCCTCCCCGCCAACCTCGCCTACAGCGACCTCCCCACCCACATCACCTGGCGCTAGGGGCTCAATCCCAATCCGGGTTCCAGTGGTTGTAGGCGGTTACTTCGGCTGCGGGGTGGCGGAGGGCGGGGCGGAAGTCGGTGCCTAGGGTGTAGGCGATGGGGAAGAGGCCGGCTTGGATGTGGGTGTCGTAGGGGATGCCCAATAGGTCGGCCATCTCTTGCTCGCGGTGGAGGTGGATGGTGGTCCAGCCGCTTGCGCACTGCCCGCGTCGTGGTCAGCAACTCGTCGATGGGCAGGTTGAGAATCGGCATCAGCTGATCCTATTGCGGGAGCGGTCTACTCAGCCGTCGGTATCCTCTGGCTGGCGGGCCCCTTCGATGGAGAGGTTGGGCAGCAAGCGGTCGAGCCACCCCGGCAGCCACCAGTTGCGGGCGCCGAGCAACTCCATGGTCGACGGCACGATGAGCATGCGCACAAAGGTGGCGTCGATGAACACCGCGGTGGCGAGGCCCAAACCGAAGACCTTGGGGACGCGATCGTCCTCCAACACGAAGCTGAGGAACACCACCACCATGATGGCGGCTGCGGCCGTGATCACCCGGGCGGTGACGGCGAGGCCGTCGGCTACAGAGTTCACAGGATCGCCCGTTCGGTCGTACTCCTCTTTGATTCGAGACAGCAGGAACACCTCGTAGTCCATCGACAGCCCGAATACCACCGCGAACAGCATCATCGGGATGAACGGCTCGATCGGTCCGGAGTCCACACCGATCAGCCCGCCGCCCCAGCCCCACTGGAACACCATGACCATTACGCCGTAGGCCGCGCCGATCGACAACATGTTCATGATCACCGCCTTGAGGGGGACCACCAAAGACCGAAAGACCATCATCAATAGGAGGAACGACAGGGTCAGCACGGCCAAGAAGAACACGATGAGCCGACCTCCCAAGAAGTCGGAGAAGTCGATGTCGGCCGCCACCGCCCCGGTCACCAATGGCCGGAGGGTCGAGCCGGCCACTGCGCTCGGCACGACCTCGTCACGCAGGGCATTCACGAGATCCTCGGTTTCGGCGTCCTGGGGTGCCGTGGTGGGCTGGACCCGCAATAGTGCGGCCGCACCGTCGCTGCTTGGTCGGGGAGGCGACGCAAACGCTACGCCCGGGGTCTGGTTCAAGTCTCCCGACAGCCGGTTGAGCACCTCCAGATCGGCGGGGCCTTCCACCTCGGCCACGATGAGAACGGGGCCATTGGCCCCCGGTCCGAACCCCTCGGCGAGAAGGTCGTAGGCCTGCCGGGCCGACGTGTCCTCGGCCATATTGCCCTCATCGGAAAAGCCGAGGCGGAGGTCGAGCACCGGCGACGCCAAGAGAAGAAGGAGCGCCGCGCCCCCGATGGCGTACGACCACGGGCGGTTCTGCACCGTCCGGCTGAGGCGATACCACAGGGTCTGGCGCAGCGGTATCGGCGCAGGCGGCGCAAGCTGTCGCCGCAGAGGGTTGTGTCGAGAGCGGATAAACCCGAGCACGGCGACCACCAGTGCGAGGGGCAAGCCGACCAGCAAGGGGCGGAACCCGAACCCGACGCCCAACAACGCGATGGCCACCAGACCGGCGATAGCGATGCCCCGCCAACGGGTGACATTGATCCGATCACCCAGCAGCGACAGCACGGCGGGCAGCAGGGTGATCGAGCTGATGACCACCATGGCCACGGTTACCGAGGCCGCTAGCCCGACCCCGGCTATGAACCTCACTCCGATGAAGGAGAGCCCGAGCAGCGAGATGACCACGGTCATGCCAGCGAAAATCACCGAGCGCCCTGCGGTGTCGAGCGCCACCACGGCGGCCGATTCGGCGTCAAGCCCTCGGCCGCGGGACTCCCGATAGCGGGTCACGATGAACAGCGCGTAGTCGATACCGGCCCCGAGGCCGATCATCAGGCCGAGGGTTGGTGCCAGATCGGGGATCTGCACGACGTTGGTCAACAAGAACATCAGCCCGATCCCCGCGCCCACGCCCAGCACTGCAACGAAGACAGTGGTGCCCATGGCCACGACCGATCCGAGAGCCAGAATCAGCACGACTATGGCGAAGGCCAGCCCGATGGTCTCAGCCTCGGGGGGTTCGAACCCAGAAAGGGCGTAACCGCCGATCTCCACTCGCAATCCGGGGGTGTCGTTCAGACCGGCGTCGTCGATCAGGCTTCGGATCTCAGAGCCGATGTCGCCCGATTCGTTGTCGTCGACGCCGGGATCGAGGGTGATCGGCGCGTAGGCGATGGTGCCGGGAGCACTGCCAGCAGATGAGACCAGGCGGAAGCTCTGAGGGTCATAGGGGGAAACGAGCGTCACATCGTCGATGGCCCGCACAGCCTCGAACAAGGCCGTCATGGCTGCTTCAACCTCGGGGTCGCGAACTCCCGCTTCGGCCTCGAAGACGATCGAGCCGGTTAGCCCGGAGCCGAACTCCTCGAAGTGGGCTTCTAAGACATCGAACCCGTCCCCGCTCTCGGTGGAAGGTATCTCTCGCTGGCTGTCGAACGACGAGCCAATGACCCCGATGGCGGCCAGCATGGCGGCCAAAACGACCACGCAGACCAGAACCGCCCGCCACGGGTGACGGAAGCTGGCGCGAGCATAGGAGGCGAGCACAATGACCTTAGGTGTAGGGGGTGAAGGGACGCCGAAGAGCTGGCGGCGCGGCCAAACCTAGTGGTCAGGGCCGTAGCCGTCCTACCCGCATCGTAGGATCACGCCATGAGCGACTCAGTGCGGGCGATGGTGGATGCGGTGTCCATGGCCCGCCTAGGAGGCACCACTTCCCCCTGGAACAGGCCGCAGATGCCGTTCAGACCTTGGTCCAAGCAGGCAACCACAAGGCAGTCTCCATTACCGTTGAACCCTAGAAAGTCCTAGGAATCACCTCAGAGGAACACCTATGAACCCCGACGAACTCATCTTGATCAGCGTTGACGACCACATCGCCGAGCCGGCCGACATGTTCGAGGCCCATGTGCCCGACAAGTACAAGGAGCACGCCCCCAAGGTGGTCACCGACGAGAACGGGCGGGAGCAGTGGTACTACGGCAAGCTGCCCGGCCGGAATCTGGGGTTGAACGCGGTCGCCGGCAAGCCCCGGGAGCACTACAACATCGACGCCAGCCGCTACGACGAGATGCGCCCCGGTTGTTACAACGTGCACGAGCGGGTGAGGGACATGAACGCTGGCGGGCAGTTGGCCGGGCTGAACTTCCCCAACTGGACCGGATTCTCCGGCCAGGTGCTCAACGAGGGGCCCGATCCCGACCTCAACGAGATCATGATCAAGGCCTACAACGACTGGCATATCGACGAGTGGGTCGGGGCCTATCCCGACCGGTTCATCCCCTGCGGCATCCTGCCCCTGTTCGACATCGACCGGGCGGTAGCCGAGATAAAGCGGCTGGCCGGCAAGGGCTGCCATGCAGTGACCTTCTCGGAGAACCCGGCAATGCTGGGCATGCCGTCGATCCACTCCGGGGCGTGGGATCCGCTTTTTGCCGCATGCAGCGATCTGGGCACGGTGCTGTGCTGCCACCTGGGATCGTCGTCCCGATCGATGGGGGCTTCGCCGGACGCTCCTCCCAGCGTGCCAATGACCCTCTCGTCAGCCCTTACCATCTCCACCCTGGTTGAGCTGGTGTGGGCCGAATTCTGGGACCGCTTCCCCGATCTCAAGTTCTCGCTCACCGAGGGCGACATCGGCTGGATCCCCTACTTTCTGTGGCGGGCCGAGCACGTGCAAGACCGCCACTCGGGCTGGACCAAGCATGAGTTCGGCATCGACGGCAGCCCCACCGGGGTGTTCCGCAACCACATCCTGTGCTGCTTCATCAACGACCGCATCGGGGTGAAGCTGCTGGACGAGTTCAACGTGGACAATCTGTGCTGGGAGTCCGACTACCCCCACTCCGACGGCACCTGGCCCCAGGCTCCCGAGTACGTGGCCAAGCTGATGGGCGAACTGCCCGCCGACATCGTGGCCAAGATCACCCACCAGAACGCCATGCGCCACTACCAGTTCGACCCCTTCGCCCACCGCCCTCCCGAGAAGTGCACGGCCGCCGCACTGCGGGCCGAGTCCCCCGACGTGGATGTGGTGACCCGGGTCGGCCGCCCCGCCGATGAGCGCGACGCCGAATTCTGGCAGCAGATCCAAACCGGAGGCTGGAAGCGGGATTAAACGACTAGGCCAGGGGCAGGGCAAAAAAGGCGATAGCCACGTAGTGGACGGCCACCGCGGCAATTACCAGCAGATGGAAGATCTCGTGGTAGCCGAACCAGCGCGGCCATGGATCGGGGCGCCGGAAGGCATAGATGAGCGCACCCAGGGTGTATAGGCCCCCGCCGATGAACAGCAGCGTCGACCCGGCTACGCCCAAGCCTCGCCAGATTTCTCCTATGACCAGCAGCGCGGCCCACCCGACAATCGGGTAGGGGGCAACCAACACCCAACGGGGAGCGTGGAGCCACATCAACCTACCGAAGACGCCGAGGGCGGCGCCCGACCACACCACGCTCAAAACCAGTGTGGCTGAACCGGTCCCCAGCGCAAAAAAACCCACCGGTGTGTAGCTGGCGGCGATGAACACGAAGATCATCGAGTGGTCCAGGCGGCGGAAAATATCTTTCACCGCCGGGGTCCAGTTGCCCGCGTGGTAGGCCCCGCTCACTGCGAAGATAAAGACCACGGCGATGGCATAGACCGCCACGATCGCCCGGTCGGCGCCCCCCGGGCCCAAGGCAACGACAATGGGGCACAGGACGGTGGCGGCCACCGCGGCCAGTGCGTGGGACCAGCCCCGGAAAACCGGCTTGGGAACGAAGGAGCTGGCAACCGTCAGACGGCCACCCTACACGGGCGAGGCCGCAATGAGCGAGAGTCCCCGGCTACCCGCCCAGCTCGGCGGCCTCGTATTCCAACAAACGACCGAACAGATCCCGCAGCTCAGACCGCCGTGAGCGGTCGTTGGCCAAGTTGACCACCTCGTGGGGATCTTCGGAAAGGGAGTACCACTCGTGGTCGTGGTCGTCGAAGTCGGCGTCGGTGTCGAACAGCTTGGGCTCGGGAGCGAGGTTGCCGGTGCGGTCGATGCCGCCACCCACGCCGTAGTAGCGGGCGTACTTGGTCTCGCCGTCAAAGAAACCCCGTACCGCGTAGCGGCTGTGGCGGAGCAGCTCCGACTGGGCGCTGTCTTGGCTGAACAGCACATAGTCCCGCACCGACGTCGATGGATCGGCCAGCGATGGGGTGAGGTCCTTCCCCGACAGGGTGGGGGCGTTGTCGATGTCCACTCCGCCGAGCGCGGCGACGGTGGCGGCCAGGTCCACGTGGGTGGCCAGCGCGTCAGTGGACGCTCCGTGCGGGGTGAGTCCCGGAGCTTTGACGATGAGCGGCACCCCCATGACCTCCTCATACACACAGGGGAGCTTGGCCCGTAGCCCGTGCGAGCCGCAGGCGTCGCCATGGTCGGAGGTGTAGATGACCACGGTGTCGTCATAGGCCCCGATGTCGTCGAGAGCGCCCAGAATCGAAGCGATGCTGTGGTCCAGCAGCTCGTGGAGCCAGGCGTAGTAGTCGAGTTGGCGCAGCCAGGAATCGACGTCGTCGAGGGCCATGTGGCCCACCATGTGCTCCCGGTTTCGGACATGGCGCCAGGCCCGCTGCACCTCGGGCTTGGTGTGGAGGTCGTCGTCGAAGTTGTCGGGCAACTGGGTGAAGCGTCGGGGGTAGATCTCCTCCAGGGGTTCGAGATCGACTTTGCCGCCCAGCATGTGCTCGTGGAGGAAGTTGAACACGCCCATCAGGTCGGGGTTGGACTCCTGGAACGACGGCTGATCCAGCGGATACCACATCACGTCGTGGGGGTTCACCAACGCCACGGTCAAGAACCACGGACCGACGGAAGGGTCGGCACCGTGGGTTTGCAGCCAGTCCACCGCCTGGTCGGCGATCACCGGGTCGAAGTGCCGCCCGGTCCACGGTCCGCCGATGTAGTGGCGGTCGTCGCCCTGCCAACCGCTGTAGCCGAAGGCTTCCATGTCGGGCATCGGCTCGTGGGTCAGGTGGTATTTGCCCAGGTAGGCCGATTCGTAGCCGACGTCGCGCATCAGCCGCCCCACGGTGGGAATGGCCGGGTCCAAAGCGGTGTGGGCCGGGAAGCTCACATTGTCCACCACGCCGTGTTCGGCCAGGTAGCTGCCGGTGTACAGGCTGGCCCGAGATGGCGAGCACGGTGAGGAGTGGGTGTAGTACCGGTTGAAGTCCAAGCCGTCGCGCCGCAGCCGGTCGTGGGCCGGCATGTCGACCATGCCGGCCAGCCACGGGTTGCGCCGCTCCTCGTCGGACACGATCAGCAAGATGTTGGGCTGCTCTGACGCCATCTCGGTCACCCTCCGTAGGTTTCCCGCAGCTGCTTCTTGAGCACCTTGCCCACCGGGTTGCGGGGCAATTCGTCCACGATCTCCAGTTGCTCGGGGATCTTCTGGTTCATCAGCCCGACGTCTTTGCAATGCTCCACCATTTCGACGAAGCCGAACGCCTCCCCGGCCTTGGGGGCCACCACCGCACAGCACCGCTCTCCCGAGACGGCGTCGGGCAGCCCGATCACGGCCACATCGCCCACCTTCGGGTGGGAGAACAACACGTCCTCCACCTCCTTGGCCGAGATGTTCTCCCCCTTGCGGATGATCACATCCTTCTTGCGTCCGACGATGGTCACAAACCCCTCGTCGTCGACCTCGGCCAGATCGCCGGTGAAGAAAAACCCCTCGTCGTCGAAAGCGGCCTCATTCAGCGCGTCGTCCAGATAGCCCCGGCACAGCGTCGGACCCTTCAACAGCAGTTCTCCGTCGATCAGCTTCCAGTCGGTGTCGTCGAGGATCCGACCCTCGGTGCTGGCCAGCTTGTCGTCGGGATCATCGAGGAAGCAGTAGGTGACGATGGGGCACTCGGTGAGCCCGTAGCTGGAGATGATGCCCACGCCGCCCATCTCGTTCTTGACCTCCATGTGCAGCCCAGCCGGCTTGGGGGCGCCCCCGCCGATGGCCGCCCGCATTTTGGGGAAGATCGGCTGGTCGGGGGCCTTGCGCTGCTCGGCCAGAAAAGCGATGAAGAACGGCGTGCCCGAGCCGGCCAGGGTCAGCCCGTGCTCCCGGAAGAAGCGGGTATCGGCTTCGGGATCGAAGCTCTCCACCATCAACATGGGAGCGCCGCACACCAGGGTGGCGATGAGCAGGCTGATGCCGCCGATGTGGGTGTAGGGGAAGGCCAGCGGCCACACGTCGTCGGCCCGCAGACCCAGGTTCTCCCACACGTGGCGGGCGGCGGCGATCACCGAGTCGTCGCCGTGCTTGGCCCCTTTGGGGTCGGCGGTGGTGCCCGACGTGTAATAGATCCACCGCACCGGCAGCCGTCCCTCGTCGTCCAAGGGTGCCTCGAACGGGGCCAGCGTGGCGGGGTCGCCCTCGGGCAGGTCGCCGTCGCACACCAGCACATCGCAGTTCTCGGTGGTGGCCACCACGGCCTCGGCCATGGCCTGGTAGTCGAAGCCCCTCCACACCGACGGCACCACAAGCAGACTGGCCCCGGTCTGGCGGGTCACGAAGCCCACCTCCCGCTCCCGGTATATGGGGATGATCGGATTCTGGACGGCCCCCAGCCGGGCCAGAGCAGCCGACAAGATAAGCGACGCCCGGCCGTTGGGCAGCTGCCAAGAAACCCGGGAGCCGGCGGTAATGCCCATGTCGGCCAACCCGGCGGCGGCCCGCTCGGCGGAATCCCGGAACCCGGCGAAGGTCATCACCGTGCCGTCGGGTTCGATGGTCAGCGGGGCGTCGGGGGAAGCGGCGGCTCGGGCCTCGATCGCCTCCCAGTAGGTTCTCGGATTTCCAATCACCGGGTCATTCTCCCAGGTCGGTGGTCGGGGTCTCGAAGCCCACCAGCAACTCCACCAACTGACCAGCCGGGGTGCGGATCATCACCGCAACATCCCACAGGCGGGTGTCTTCCAGCACTTCGCCCCCATGGGCCTTCACCTGCTCAAGCGCCGTGTCCAGATTGGCGACATTCAGCGAGAGGTGGGTAAGGCCAGGCTCGTTCATCACCCGGGTAGGCCGCTCCACCACCCCGGCGCCGCGGAATTGCAACAGCTCGAGCACGAACTCGCCCTTGCGCAGATACACCGCCCGCAATCCGGGCCGCTCTATCTGAAGGAGTTGGCCAGTGGCCCCATCGTCAGCATCCAGGGCCCCGACTCGCTCGAAGTCCAGCGCCCCGATCCAGAATTCAGCCTCGGCATCCAGGTCGGCCACCGCCAGCCCGACATGGTTGACCTTCTCGCTCATCGATTCAGCACCAACATCTCAGGCCAGCTTAAGCCCGGGCGTCAATGGCCTTCATGGGCCCGTCCCACGCCAGCAGCACTGTGTCGGTGGTAAGCAAGTCTGCCCCCAATACCATGGCGGTAGCAGAAATAAACCGATCAGCGGGATCATCCACCGGAAAGCCCAGTTCATCCAGAGTGGCCGCCCTTACCGCGATCTCCTCGTCCAGCGGGATGACAGCAAGTCCCGATCTGGCAATGCGCGCCCGCAGAACGTGAACATCCAGTTTTGGGAGCCTCTGCTTGAACGCCAGCACACCCATCTCCCAATAGCTGACCACGCTCATGCCTGCCTGACCCCGCAATACCGCATCTTCAGCCAAATCTGCCCCTGACGAGCTGACTCGACCATCACCGAGCCCTGGACCATCGTCCAGCCCCACCCGCAAGATGACATTGGTGTCCAGCAGAAGCACTCAGACCTCGCCGGTGGAAGCCGAATCATCCTCAGGAGCCGTACTGTACCCAAGCTCCTCATCCCATTTGGCCAGGTATCCATCCAACCAGTCATCGTCCAGCGCCTTCATCGCGTCGATGTCGGCTCCTGGGGGGATCTCGACCAGGCCAGTCAACAGCCCACGCAGACCAGCCCGACCATGGGTTGCGGGCACGATCTTCGCGATGGGCGTACCGCGCCGCTCGATCACAACTTCTCGACCATCTGTTGCCACCGCGTTGAGTATACGGGCACAGTTTGCACGAAACTCACTCATTGGTACTGAGTAATCAGAAAAAGTGTCGTCTCTTTCAGTACCGTTGCCCATAATCTCCCTCTCTTGAGACTTGAACGGTACAACATTTTGTACGAATCAACCGACAATCGCCGACGAAGAGGTGGAGGAGAACGGTGAACTGGAGGCCTGCGGGTGCTCTCGTGAATATTCCGCCTAGTCGCGGTCGAGGCCGTAGGCGGCGGCGGAGACCCGCTCGTATTGGTAGGGAGCCCACTGGGTGGTGTCGAAGGCTGGTTCGGGGTGGTCGCCCAGGATGGTGACCCGGCTGATGGCCCGATTGCCGTCAAAGTCGTTCACCGCGAAGTGCTGGGTGGCCCGGTTGTCCCAGATGCCGATGGTGCCCTCGCTCCAGCTGTAGCGGCAGGTGAAGTCGGTCTTGGAGGCGTGGGCCGTGAGCAGGTTTAGCAGCGACTCGGACTCGTCCCGGCTGAGCTGGGGGATGCGCCGGGTGAACTGCTTGTTCACGTACAGCGACGGTCGGCCGGTGCGGGGATGGCGGCGAACAATGGGATGCTCGGCCTTGTGGTCGGGCTGCCCATAGTTGGCCGCAGTGTGGACGGCGGTGAGCCCGTTGATCATCTGCTTTGTGGGCTCGGCCAGCGTCTCATAGGCCTTGTACATGTTGGACCACATGGTGTCGCCGCCCGCCGGGGGCATGACCATGGCGTTGAGCACCGAGCAGATGGGCGGGGACTGCTCGAAGGTGCAGTCGGTGTGCCACACGTCGGCCACGTAGCCCGACTCGCCTCTCAGCACCACGATCTCGGGATGATCCTCATCCAGCTTGGGGATGTAGGGGTGGATCTCAGGCTCGCCGAAGCGAATGGCGAAGCCCCGGTGCTCGTCGGGGGTGAGGTGCTGGTCGGGGAAGAACAGCACCAAATGCTCGTCCAGCAGCTCTTGGATAAGGGTGAACTCAGCATCGGACACGGAAGCCAGCGACAGCCCCCGCACCTCGGCGCCCAGCGCTCCCGCTACCCGGCGCACATCCAGATCAACAGCATCGATTACAGCCATAGCCGCCAGCCTATCCCCATCGCCAAGGCCGTCGAAAAGGTGCCAACATGGGGCCATGTCTGATCGATCTGCTCTGGCCGACCTCGCCGCTGACTACGCCCGCTGTGTTGACCGGGGCGATCCCGAGGGGGTGGCGGCCTGCTTCGCCCCCGACGGGGTGCTGCGCCGCGTCGATCTGCCCAGCGGGGGAACGATCCTCAGCGAGCGGACAGGCCGAGAGGAGATCGCCCGGGCCATCTCCCGAATGAACTACAACGCCACTTTCCACTTCCTGGGCCAGCAGCAGACCGAGGTCTCTGGCGACACCGCCACCGGCGAGACCTACTGCATAGCCCACCACCTCACCGTTCCCGACGACGGGACTCCGGCCACCGACTTCATCATGTTCATCCGCTATCACGACCAGTTCGTCCGCCTCGACGAGGGCTGGCGCATCGCGGAAAGGGAGCTGCAAATCGACTGGACCGAGAACCGGCTGGCCGAAGGGGTGTGATGACCTGATCAGGCTTCTGCTGTATCGCGGAGGTGTTGGACGATGTTGAAGAATTCGTCGAGGTCGGGGGCGGGGAAGATGGTTTCGGGGCCTTGGGGGGCGAGGGCGGTGAAGGGGGAGTCGTAGATGCGGCGGGGTTCGATGGCACCGTGTTGGGTGAGGTAGTCGATGACGAGGTTGACGAATTCGATCTGGTTGCGGGTGTAGCGCTTGTCGTCGAGGAATTTGGCGAAGGCTTGTTTGGCGGCAGCACGGTCGAGGCCGACGATGGAGCGGATGAACAGGCCGAAGCTGCCGGCGCGTTTTGAGGCTTGGGCGAAGGTGTCGGTGTCGCCGATGCCGGCGGCTACGAGCACTCGTTGGAGCTCGTCCATGTCGGCGGAGGTGATCGGCTCGCCGTTTCGGACCTTGGCCACGATGTCGTCGGCCAGGTGCTCGTTTAGGAAGTGTCGGGCCTTTTTGTGGAACTGCTCGAATTCGTTGCCGGCGACGCTGCCGCCGGTTCCGGGGAGATCGACCTCGGTGCTCTCGCCAAGCTCGTCGGTGAAGTCCGAGTACAGAACGTTTTTGCGGGTGTGCTCGATGAGGTGTACGAGGTTGCGCAGACGCTTGCGGGCGTCTTCGAGCATGGGGTAGCTGACGTCGACCCACCACTCGTCGGTTTGGATGCCGGCGATCAGCTCCTGTTGCTCCGCGACTACCGGAATCGAGGTCCCGAGGTCTTCGAGCGCGGATGCGATGTTGATTATCCGATTGCGCTGACGCTCGAAGGGCTCGTGGCGAAGCAGGCCCAGCTCGGCGTTGAGCATGACTGCGTCGAACCGCTTGGCTTCCTCGTGTTCGGGTTCGAGCTGATCGGGCAGCTTGGCTACCCGTTCTCTGAGCGCCGCTAGGTCCTCCAGCGTCACCTTCTCCCACGCATCGGGTTTACGGAAGCGCTCCACCAGCTCCAGGTGGGGGCGCACCAGGAAGTTGTCCTCGTTCATAGACGCCACTGTCTCTCGCAGCACAGCGGCCACCTCCGCCCGCTCGCCGCTGAGAGCCTCGATACCGCCGAGGGCTTCGAGCAGTTCGAGGCGGGCGGAGAACAAGACTTCGCTGAGCGGCCTGGCGCGGGATGGCTCGGCAGAAACGAGCTCCTGGCTGAAGTGCTCGAGGTTCTGGCAGAAGTCGAACACGTTGAAGTGAGTCTTGTGGTCGTCGGGCCCGAACAGGTTCTCGCGCAGCCGGGTGCCGCGCCCGAGCATCTGCCAGAACTTGGTCTTGGAGCGGACCAGCTTGAAGTACACCAGGTTGACCACCTCGGGCACGTCGATGCCGGTGTCGAGCATGTCCACGGAGATGGCGATGTGGGGGGCCTTGTCCTTGTTGGAGAAGTCGTCGATCAGGCTCTGGGCGTAGTTCGCCTGGTGGGTGATCACTCGGGCGAAGTTCCCGGCGTCGAGCTTCGGATAGTTGGTGTCGAATCGCTCTTTGATGAAATCGGCATGGCGCTGGTTCTTGGCGAAGATGATCGTCTTGCCCAACCGGTCGCCGCCGGCCACTTTGATGCCCTCGGCCATGAGGTGCTTGAGCACCCGGTCGACGGTGTCTTGGTTGAACAGCCACTTGTTCAACTTGGCGGCATCGACCTCGTCGGGCGGGTCGAGCGGCTGCCCGTCTTCGTCCTCGCCCCAGTCGAGCTCGTCCCAGTCGTCCTTCTCGTCCTCGGTCAGCTCGTCGTAGCGGATGCCCTCGCGCACGAACCTCAATGGCACCGACACGCCCCGGGGCGGGACCAGAAAGCCGTCGCCGATGGCGTCTTCGAGCGAGTAGGCGTCGGTGGGCACGCCGGTCTCAAGGTCGAACAGGTCGTAGGTGTTCTTGTCCACCTCGTCTTTGGGGGTGGCGGTCAGCCCCACCAAAAGCGAGTCGAAGTAGTCGAAGATGCCCCGGTACTTGCGGTACACCGACCGGTGCGCCTCGTCGATCACCACCAGATCGAAGTGCCCGACGCCGAACCGGCGGGTGCCGTCGGCCCGGTACTCGTCGATCTTGTTGACCATCGTCTGATAGGTGGACACATACACACGCCCATCCTCATGGCCCTCGGTCACCAGATTCACCGGCGCCGAATCGGGCAGATGGGCCTTGAACGCATTCACCGCCTGGTTCACCAGCGCCGTGCGGTCGGCCAAAAACAGCACCCGCTTCACCCAGCCAGCCCGCATCAACAGATCGACCAGAGCGATCACCGTGCGAGTCTTGCCCGCGCCCGTGGCCATCACCAACAGCGCCTTGCGCTGCTTATCGCGGTCGAAGTGCTCGGCAATCGCCCGGATGGCCCGCTGCTGATAGTGGCGATCCACGATCCCCTCGCCCGCGTCCAGCGACGACAACTCGTAGCGGGACTCCCTGCGCTGAATCAGCAGAGCCAACTCATCGCTGGTGTAGAAGCCCTGCACCCGCCGGGCCGGGTACTGGGTGTCGTCCCACAGCCAATGCTCATAGCCGTTGGAGCAGAACACCGCGGGTCGCTGGCCGAACTCCGCCTCCAAACAATCGGCATACAGCTTGGCCTGCTGCTGTCCCACCTTGGGATCGACCAGGGCCCTCTTGGCCTCCACCACCGCCAACGGCAAGCCATCGGCGCCCCACAGCACATAGTCCACATAGCCGACTCCCGAGCTCGACGGCATCCCCTGTACTTGGTACTCGATGTCGTGGCCCTCTTCGCTGCCTGTCCACCCCGCCTCCGCCAACAGGGCATCGATCTTGAACCGGCGGGTGTCGGCCTCCGACCAATCATGGGCCTCAGCCGGAATCGACTCGGCCGCCTTCTTCGCCGCCGCCACCTGCCGGCGCAACTCGGCCAACTCAGCCTCAAGCTCCTCAGCGGTCCGTGAGGCCTCTGCCAACCGCCGGCGGGCCTGCTCATGGTCTACGGCCTCCCGCTCAAGCCGATCCTCAAGCTCCCGCCGCTCCCGAAGCGACACCCGCTCCGCCCGCCCCGCGTCCACCAGCTTGTGCGGATCGAACCGCAACGACGCATCAGGCCTGGAAGAACGCCCATAGGTGAACGCCAACCAAAAGCAGAACTGGAACAGCGCCGAGACGACCTCCACCGCCTCCAACTTCGACGGCGCCTTCGACTCATGCACCGCCCGATTCCCCGCCCGCTGGATCTTCCTCGCCACACCGAAAACCCGGCCATCGGCCAACGCCCGGAATGCAGGCTCACTCAGAAACGCGTTCAGCTTCTCCTCATACGGCTCCGGCAGCGACCCATCATGCCGAAAAACCCACCTGACCCCCGACTCCAAACACTTCCGCGCATAAATCACCGCCGGCCCCGAATCAGACAGCGCGTGCTGCTCCGCCCACGCCGCCATCTCGAACTCGTCGGCGAACTCCACCTCAAGAAACGAGAACTGTGACCCGCTCACAGCTCCCCCCGGAAAGCGCGCTGCTGTAGAGAAGCAAACTGTACGTCCAGCACGGCGAGATGAGATTCCGACATCTTCACCAGCTGATCCACATTCTCCTTCAGGTTGGCGAACCTCTCCTGAATCTCGATCGGTGGCACTGGAATCTCGGCTCGCTTGATCAATCCCATGTTGAGTCCCGGCATCACAGCCCCTCGAGTTGCTCCGAGCTGCCTTAACACTTTGGGATGGAACCTAAGGCAAGCCCACAAAAATTCTGAGATGCAGCGGCTTCGATCAAGGGTTATGCAACAAAGGTGCTTCGTATTGATTGCTAGCGGAATGTTCTCGGGCACGATGGCAATCCGCCCGCACGTCCCCATGATCGTGATCAGTACGTCGCCTGGTCGAACGGTGTACCTCTTCAGATCTTCATATTTCTCATTCGTGATGAATCGTCGCTCACCCCATAGAAAGCGGTTTTCTACGGCGTTGTCGATTCCAAGTACAGCAACTGGTCCATCGTCCAGAAACTCCTCATGAAGCAACTGACTACCGAATGGTCCAGTCCGAATCGACCCCCTTTCGTGAGCTGCTAGCTCTGCCACTGGTGAGGTTCTCCATGGTTCTTGTCCGCCGTTGACGAACATGTCGACGAAAATGGCTTGCATCAGGGAATCGAGCTTGGCCAAAGCCAGGCGTCGCTTCGCCCGGAGCGACTCAGCCGCATCCAGCACCGCTGCAATCCGCCTCTGCTCCTCAATCGGCGGCAATTGAATTCTTACCCCTGACACAATCTTCTTGGAGACCTCTTTGAATGTCGCTCCGTTGCCCATCGCTTCGAGTTGTGGCCGGTGAAAGCGGAGCCACCAGTAGAGAAACTTCGAATAGGCACGAGTGGTGTCGGGCACCAGGCTCTTGAATCCTTGATTGGTTGCCATAGGAACGGAGTTGATGGCGACGTGTCCGATAGGAGCGCGTGAACTGAGGAGGACTGACCGCGCAGGGAGAAGCGTTGCGGAGCAGCTCTTCAAGCCCAACGTCGAAAGAGTGCGCGGCGTGGACTCGATGTACGTACCGTCTAACTCGCTTAGGTCTTTCGGCGTGGCCCAAGGGATTCCACCGTCCCAATACTCCTCAGCGGAGGTCTTTGGGGTCGCACCTGAAACGATCTCCGCGATGTCGCCTAGCGTCGTGTCGAGCCATGAAGGCATCATCTCAGAATTGCCTTAAGATCTTCGATGCCTTTCTGGATGTCCGTTTCAATGGCGACTAGTTCATCCAGAATCTCGGATGGTGGCGCATAGTCCACCTCGTCATAGACGATCTCCTTGTATCGGTTGATGCTGAGGTCGTAGTCGTTTGCGATGATGTCGCCCTTCGCTACACAGAAAGACTGCTCTATGCGAGCGCGTTCGGGCTCCGATCCGTCGCGTTCCCGCCAGCGAGCCAGAGCGTCCGGCAGGTTGTTCTTGGCGTGCTCCTCGTTGCTCAGTCGTTCGGCTGCCAACCCGAGCCTGTTGTCGCCCAATAGTGGCGTGCGCTTGTCGTCGAGGCTATAGCCATCAGCCTCAAGGTCGTAGAACCACACATGTTCGGTGCCACCGGAGTTGGTCTTGGTGAACAACAGGATCGCAGTAGAAACGCCTGCGTAGGGCTTGAACACACCTGAGGGCAAGGAGATGACACCGTCGAGCTTCTGGTCGTCGACCAAGACACGGCGAAGCTCCTTGTGAGCCTTCGTCGAGCCGAACAGCACCCCGTCGGGCACGATTACCGCCGCTCTCCCACCAGGCTTGAGGAGCCGCAGGAACAGCGCCAAGAACAGCAACTCGGTCTTCTTGGTCTTGACCATCTGCAAGAGGTCCTTCGCGGTGCCCTCGTAGTCGAGCGACCCGGCAAAGGGCGGATTGGCGAGGATCAGGCTGTATCCCTCGGCATCGCAGACGTGGTCCTCGGCCAACGAGTCCCGGTAGCTGACCTCCGGGTTCTGCACACCGTGGAGCTGCATGTTCATCGACCCGATGCGAAGCATGGTGTTGTCGAAGTCGTACCCGGAGAACATGCCGGTGTGGAAGTGCTTCGCCTGGGCGTCATCAGTCAACGCAGCCGGATGATTGTCCCGGATGTACTCCCCGGCGGCCACCAAGAATCCGCACGTCCCGCTGGCGGGGTCGCAGATCGTGTCGTCTGGCTGGGGAGCCACCATCTCAACCATGAGCCGGATGATGTGGCGCGGTGTCCGGAACTGGCCGTTCTGGCCCGCGGCGGCGATCTTGGAGAGCATGTACTCGTAGACATCGCCCTTGGTGTCCCGGTCTTCCATCGGGATGGCGTCCAAGCCGTCTACGGCCTTCTGCAACAATCCCGCTGTAGGGATCGAAAGCCGGGCCCCACTCATGTGCTTGGCATGCGTGCTGTCCCCTGCCCGGTCTTCAAGAAACGGAAAGACGTACTCGTCCACCACCTCGTACATCTCCGCAGCCGCCATGTGCTTGAACCTCGACCAGCGCAAATCGTCGTAGGCCCGCCCCCTGGCCCGCCCCTCGGGGTGGAAGAACTCACCCTCCGGGAAAATGACCTCGTCAATCGGCTCCCCAGTCCGGTTCGCCTTGTTCTCCGCCAGCGTCTGCCGCTCGTCCAGCGCCTTGATGAACAGCAGATAGGTGAGCTGCTCCATCACCTCCAGCGGATTCGATATCCCTCCCGTCCAGAAGTCATTCCAGACAGCGTCGATCCTGCTCTTGAGCTCCCCCGTGATCATCACCCCCCATTTCAGCCGAAACGATGGGATCGCGCACTATCCCCCAAGGCTGCTCCGAGCCAACCTGGCCCGCAAGACCGACTCGCAGATCCGAGTTTCCACGACTCGTGTTTCCGGCAAAAGTAAAGGGAGGAGCGGCCCGAAGGCGGCTCCTCCCGTGTAGACGGTGACCGACACTTGCCGTATCAAGGTCTGACACCAGCATACTGGAGTGGTGGCCGTGACGGAAACTCCTTTGGCGACGCCGACCTCCCTAGTGCTGAGTCGCCTCGGCGACTTCTTTGCTCACTGGATGCCATGGCACCGACGACTGTGGAGTATCGGAACTCACCTGGCGCTTCGGGAGGTACTCGAATACGCGGACGCATGCCTCAGTGGGGCTGTACATAGCACCGAGGGCCTGAGGTTTGTAGTCGCAGCCGCCCAGCGTGAGGTGGGTCGAAATCCCGGGGTAACGCCTCTTACAGCGGAGATCGAATCTTGCCTGGGACAACCTGACTTTTCCTCGGGATCGAGAATCCCACCAGCCTCGCGGAACCACATGTGGTCCACCGACATTGACACACCCGCCCGACCCCCGGCATCCTCGCTCGGCGCACCCCCAGCGTCCGCCTCCCAAGCCCGCACATTTTGCTCCCGAAACCCCGACACGGGCCGCCCCGGCGAACGTATCTTGCCACGAAGAAGCTGAATCGCCTCCTGACGTTCATCGAAAATACTCACCGCAAACCCCTTTCTGAGGTGTTGCGACGACCCCTTGAACCCGGGATCCAACAGGCTACGGACCACATGGCACATCATGCTCCATCTCCAATTCCGCGACCCGCTTGCAGAACCGGGCGAGGTCGGCTCGCTCGTCCGCGGTCAGCCCGGCCGGCCTGCTCGGAAGCGTCCCGGCGCACCCAGTTACCCAGCGTGCCCCCGTTGACACCGAGCTCTCTCGCCACATGGGCCACCGGACGGCCCGTCTCCTTGACGATCCTGAGCTTCCCCATCACAGAACTCCCGGTCAAAGCTTCTTCGTGGTCAAGACATAGCTCCTCCTTATAGAGCATGCCTCCATAAGAAGAGAGGGGACCTCAAGGGGCGGATCCCGTTCAGTAGCGTTGGCCTGTGGGGTTTTACAAGAACTTGATGTTGGAACAGCAAAGAAGTGGATTTTCCACCGATCGCTACCTCGACAAAGTATGCCGTCACTGCATCGCCGATCCTGCTTTAGCCACATTCGTCGCCGGGAGTGGCCTGATTGAGGAGTGCGGTTTCTGTAGCCGGACCGAGGTCTTGGGTACAGAACTCGGTGCGCTCTTCCACTTCATGGCCGAGTGTTTGGAATCCGAATGGGATAACCCGCTCAACGAGGTCGGATGGGACCATGGCTTCCACGAATTTGTGGACATCATCGATTCCAGCGAGCTCCTCTGGCTATTGGACTGCCCACTCGGCAACGAGGACCTCCACGAGGAATTCGCATTGGCCTTTGACCAGCAGTGGTGCCAGGTCCGCCCCTATCGCCTAGAGCCCACTGAAATGCTGCTTCTCAGCTGGAAGCACTTTTCGAACATCATCAAAAGGACAAAGCGCTACCTCCTCCATCTAACGCCTCCCGAACCCCGCGATGACTCTGATGAGCTGCTCGACCCCACCCAAGTGCTCGACGCTATAGGTGACGCCATAATAAAGGCTGATTCCCGAATGCTGAAGAAGACCAACAATGCACGAATCGTGCGAGCTCGCGCACATGATGCTTCAATCGAGCTTCGGACCTCGAAAGAACTTGGCTCTCCTCCGCCGGGGATTGCCCGACACAATCGAATGAGCGGAGCCGGAATCTCGATGTTCTACGGAGCCGAAACACCCGGCACGGCGAGAGCTGAGATCTGGTGCGATGCAGGTCACGCCATCACTACTGGAAACTGGACACCTAGCCGAGATTTGGTCTACCTAGACCTCCCCGCTGCCTTGCCGATCCCAAGCATTTTCGACACCACCGCCCGCACCCATCGAACATCGCTCTGCTTCCTGCACGCGTTCTCCCAAGACCTCGCCAGGCCGATTGATCCGGACGACGCACCCATCGAGTACATCCCGACGCAGTTCGCCACTGAGTACGTAAGAGACCATCTCCGCACTAGAGACGGACGTTCGATTGACGCCATCCGCTACCGATCGGCCGTCGACAATCCCACAGGCGTTTGCTGGGTTGTGTTCGTCGGACAGGATGCTTGCATCGAATCTGATGATGCCGCTGCCCAACGGGCGACCAGCCACGAGGACCTACTAATGATTCTCGACAACGAATCAGTGCGCCGCCAAGCGTAAGGCAACCGAGCTAACCCCAGAGGTGGACAATTGAGGACCTGTTACCAGAATCGGCCGTGACAATGACTACCGGCCCCGGAACCATTGGCCTTAGTACTACGCCAACGGCACGTAGCTGAGCTTTCTGGCAGCAAGGTCGCCCCGCAGTACACCGCCGCCGTTTTCACGTAGTTGCCGCCATGCGGCGAATCCTTGGAGTACGGCTTCCTCGACCTCCCAGAGATGGCGCTCTGAAACCTCAAGGCCGGTCGTGAAGGTCTGAAACGTCTTGAGAGCGTGGTAGTCGAGATGCCGCACATTTTCGAGAAAATTGTGCTGGCTGGCGTACGCGAACATAAATGCAGTGATCGCCTCTTCGATCACGATTGCCCGACCACCGTCCTCTACAGCATCAGTCATTGTTCCCTTGAGGCGCTTGCGGCTGAAGATCCTGCCCCGAGCCACGGGCGACCAACCCAGCACTGCGGCGTTGGCCAAGTGGAACGCATCGTGGAAGCGGTAGCCACTGTCGTCGTAGGTGTTGTCTCCAAGGTTGTCAGCGACGCGTTTCCCGTTCCAGATGACTTCGATCAGCGGTTCGGGACCGTCGCTTGGTATTGGCTGAATCGTCACAGTGAACTTGCGGGGAAGCTGATACCGCTTGGGCAGACCGTCGTCGAAGTGTTCTGAAGGCTTCCGGCGTCTTGGCGAATCCCCTCCGCGGGCCGGCCATCGATCGGAAGTCTTGGCAAGATTGCTCCGGGCGACCTCGTCGAGTGAGAGGCCGGCCTTCTCGGCGACGTTTGCCGTGTACCACAGAATGTCCCCGAGTTCTTCTGCGACGTTGTCCTTGAAGAGTTCATATGCGGCCCCGTCTCGCAGCCGCTTCTTGTAGCCGGCGAGCAATGTTCCGATTTCACCTGCGAGGCCGAGCAGCGGACCCAGCAGCGGGTCGACTTCGTCATCGCTGATCTCAGGGAAGTGATCGGTTCGCTGGGATCGGCGCTGGTATTCGGAAAGGGTGAGTGATTCGTGCCTCATTAGGAGTTGGTCCCCCATGTGCTCGGTTGTGCGGTTCTTCTGAAGCTCGATGGGTCAATCGCATCAGCGCGTGCTCCGAACGCTATGAGATAGTCCAGCGGCAGCCAGCCGTACCCGCCAGCTCCCCATCCGGGTCCCCAGCTGTTACGTACCAGCAGAGTTCGGACTCGTTCGTGTGTTCGGGCTCCAACCACCAACACGGCGTGGTAGGAACCCTGTGGAGCAGTCAACGGAGGCACTTCGATGGTGCCATTGGACGTGGCTTTCTCGAACTCCGTCGTGACTTCAACGATCAGCGCAACAGCGAGGCCGATCGCCAACTGGTATTCGATGCCATCTTCTATGCCGTCGTTGGCGACCGGCACGGGGGACAAATCGGCTTGGTGCCAGATGGACGCCTGGGCCGCTGGCGGAATCTGATCGGCTTCGTGAGTGATCTCAGTATTGAACGGCCAGTCCACCAGGCTGGGCTGGCCATCTTTCCGGAGAGCGTCGGCAACCGCTTCCAGTGTTGTGCCCTCTCGAGATGCTGTGCCGTTTGCGACGCAGCTTGACCACAAGGCATCGGGTGCGAGTGGTTCGGGAGGCTGCGTGCGGCACGCTTCATGTGCGGCGGTCACGACGATGGGGATGCAGAGTGGACGAGTTCCTTGGTCGATTGCGGGTGCGAGCGTCGGTCTCAAATCGACTGGCGGCCGAGCCAAGCTGCGCTGTCGCCTTGCGTTGTACCCGGCCATCGCCTAGCGGGGTTCATCTACCGATGCGGCGGCGGCCGAGCCCCGGCGATCCCTCGCTGCGTCCGCCCAGTCGTCATCGCCGTCGCTGATCTGATCGATGGCGAACGCCTCTCGCCGCGCCTCGACAGCCGCCGTGATTCGATACTCATCGACTGGTTCAGCATCTCCGTACTCGTTGCACAGCACTAGCCGGAGCTCCGTATTGCCGGGTTCTTCCAACCGAATGCCGAAGATTCGGCGGCCCACCGCACCCACGATGATCTTCTCGTTGCGAACATGCTGGACGGCTTCCTGAGCTTCGGAGGCGCCAAGTCTCGCGAGACGGCGACGTCGGATGCCCGCGTCGGTCATCACCTGGGATGCGCCATCCGCAATGTAGAAATCACCGACTACGGTTGCCCGCCCACCGGCAATAGGGAGTGGCTCCGGTTTCTCCGCCGGGGAGGGTCGACGCGCTCGGTCGACTGCTTGGCTTGGGGGCTTGCGACGTAGCTCCGCCTTCGGCTCAGCCATTGCCAATCCTGTCCAGCCTGGTAACTCGTTGTCGGCAAAGGGAGGAGGCGGCTGTGTTGCGGAGCGTCGTAGACTTGGGCCGGTACTTGGGATCGACCACCTGTAGCCGGTACTGCGGTCTTCGGGCAACGAAATAATGATCTCGTCATCAGTCCTGACGCTGAGTTGTTGGTCGCGCCAAGCCATGTCAACCGGCCAAACGTCCGCAATGCCGACGACAGGTCGGCGTCCGGCGCCGATCGCCTGTTTGACTCTTAGGGGCTGCACCTTGAGCAGGTTTCGAAGTTCGCGCTGCGTGATCCGTTCGAGGTGATACAGCTGTCTCGCAGCTGCCTCGTAGCTGACGCCTGCTTCTCGGGCAACGGTGTAGACGTCCAACGGGCCAAGCGATGTTGCACTGCGGCGCGACAGGATGCTGTGAACGAGCGGGGGAGGCATCAGCAATGCCCCAGCGAATACCTGCGCAAGAGTCTCCCGCTCGATGTCGGTGCGTCCCAGCACGTCCGCTTCGGTATCGAGCGCAGCATCGTGGCCTCCATCGAGTCGCCAGTGGCCGAGCTCGTGCGCCGCGGTGTACCTCTGGATTGTTGTCGGGCGTTCGGTAGTGATGAGGATTCCGCCTGTGCCCTCTGGCAGGTACGCCCCTAGGAGGCCATCGAGTGGGAAGAAGGCTAGCCACAACCCGAGGCCTTCGATCAAACCGAACACGTCCACTTGGCGCGTTTGATCCACGCCCGCTTCGGTCAAGAGCCGGTTTGCAGAACTTGCAGCCATGAGTCGGCGTTGGTGTCCGGAAGGCATTGGCTACTCCGTAGGTTCAGCTCGCATGGCCCCTGGTCGCCCCGCCCCTGCCAAGAACTCAGCGAAGCGCAAGACCTGCTCTTTGTCTTGATCCGACAGGGCCGCAGTCGCCCTATACAGGGGCGCATTCATGTCGACCTCAGCGTCCTCTTCTCCCAGCAGCCACGCCACGGGACGGCGGTACAGGCGGCCGAGGCGCCTGAGCTCAAGCGACGAGACGCGACGCTTTCCGGACTCAATCGCCGACACGCTTGCTCGGGGAATCTCCAGCGCAGCCGCGACATCCTCTTGGAGGAGTCCGATGTACTCGCGCGCCTCCCGTAGCCGCTGTGCGAGCGCAATCTGCTCGCTTGAGTTCGATTCGGGCTCATCCATGCTCATGTTTTGTCCTTTCGTTGGTGTGGCGCTTCCGGATCCTCTTGTCCCACCCTTGCGAAGGCAACTGCGATTGCCGCGGCCCAGCCACTTTCATGGGACGCAGAAACGTGGAACTTCGAGATGCCAAGCGATCGGGCACACGTGGCAGCCGAACCTCGCAATACGACGCTTGGGGCTCCAGATTCCGACGACGAGATTTCGATGTCTCGCGGGTCGAGGTCGCTGATCCCTACACGGAGGCACTTCATCACTGCCTCCTTCGTCGCCCATCGTGTCGCAAGCCGCTCCGGGTCGTCGTCGGCTTCGGCACGTTCGACTGGTGTCCAGCCCCGGTCAAGAAACGCCGAGCCGCCTTCAGAAACAAGTTGATCTATTCTCGGGACCGATACGACATCAATTCCGATGCCCACTACACCATTGCGGTCTTCAGGTAACGCCGAGGCTTCAAGTGCAGACGTCAGTGCCGCAGATGGCGATGTCAGCAGAGCATCGATGTCCTTCACAGCAGTGCTCCTATGGACCGGGCGAGTTCTTGTGGTCGCGCACGATGATTCGGCTCCGCGTCGGCCAGCGTTGCATGGACCACCAGCTCGCCGCAGTCGGCCCCCGTCTGTTCACACAAGAAGTGCATCAGACGGCTGAGGCCGACCAAGTTCCCGTATGCCTTCGTAATGAGGTATTGGTGGCGGTACACGGCCAGGCAATGCAGCGTCCCATCGACCAAGGTGAGATCGATATACACCAAGCAGGGAAAGCCCCGCGTCCGCTGGTCACTAGGCGCATAGACCTTCACTCCAGCGACTGGTTCGGAAATGATGGCATCGGCTCCGACATCGATGTCGAGCGTGTTGTTGGTTCGACGACCTCTAACGAACTCATTGCGAATGCGGGAGATCCTCAGGTCAAGCTGATTCGTTCCACCGGGTTCCTTGCCCGGCCAGGTGATCATCCGTGAGAAATAGGTTCCTCGACTGTTCCTTGGGACCCTCCGCAACACGGAGAGCATGCCCTCGTAACGCTCGTAGAGGTTGTGTGCCGCAGCATCTAGCTCTCGGACAGCCTGCTCATCGAGGTCGGGCGACCACGAGAACCCGGGACTCTGGTAGAGCGAGTTCGGGAAAATGGTTCCTGCGACCGTCTCCACGCTCTGGTCGCCCGCCTCATCGACCGCTAGATCGAGCACGTCGCGGATGGTGTCGTCCTCTAAGCCGGGATTCTCAACCGTCATCACCAAGTGAACGCAGCGGCCGTTCCGCTGACTGGCCGCATGGGTCAGTGCCTGGAGCCATGCCTCGCTTAGCGACTTGGTCGCGTTGAGTAGCTCGCTCATGACTCAACTAGTGGTGCTTCTTGCTTGCGGATTTGCCGATGCAGCATCTTGCTCAGGGCTGCGGGAGTAGCGAAATCATCTTTGGTGAGGTCTTGAGGATTAACGAGGCGTCCAACTCCGCATGCCTCTTCGACCTGGCTGATCACCCACACCGCAGTGAGGCTGGCCACGCCTGCGCTGGGGCCACTCGGGGTCTCACCGACGCTTGTGAGCAACGCATTTACGTGGACCTCAAGCTCGCTCTCGCTGAGTCCACCGACATTGACCGTGCTCTCAGCTTGACGCTGAGGCGGGGAAATGCCCCCTGTGTCGATGTCACCTGTCATGACATGAATGTTAGATTATCTGACATCCACTGTCAAGCGAATCAGCTTCACTGCTGCTATTCGGACTTAGCTAACGGCCCCCAAGCAGGACGGGGCCTGCGCGGACAACGGCAAGCCCCACTTGGGTGGGTAGCCCAGCGTCAAGGGCCGTTGGTCGACCCGATACACTTGCTTAATGCGGCCTGGCCCGCCCACTGAGTGTTCGGGGTGAGCAACCCGGGCGTACTTGTCGACCTCGCAGAACAAGTTCTGACAGTCAATGGGCTGAAGAGCACGACCCCACAGGTCTCGAAACGGTGTTGGTATCGGGGTCGTCTCAAAGAAGCCGGTCGCCGAGTCCGCCATCGCCGCGATCACGCCGGCCGCGTCGAGTCCGCCGGTGTCCTCGAAGCACTTGCCAATACCGCGCAGAGCACCCGGACCCGCCACAACGAACTCCATTTCGTCAAAGTCGAAGTGCGGCGAGTAGTTCAGATCAATGGCGTACTGAAACGCCAAGAACGGCCCGAACGACGGCACATCGCAGAGCTGCTCATACAGCGACCTCAGCGAACGGGCACCCTCCAGGTCAGCAAGCACGCCGTTCTGAAGCAGCATCTCGACCAAAGACAGGTGGTTGCGATGCTTGCGATCTTCACCCAGCCGCGGATTCGGCATTATGTATGCTGCCGAATACACGCGTCGGTGATGGTCGAAGAGCTCGTCTAATGCCTTTGCGTATCCCTCAGCGCTAAAGCCGACCGCTGTCGGCTGCCCGACGCGGTCAACCAGGTACTCCCAGGTGTCGACCCGGTTGAAGATCTTGAACAGCAGAACCCGCAGGATCGTGTCGAGTGCGTCGCGCTCCTGGTCGTAGATCACATGATGGAGCAGGTACTGACTCACTCGATCCGACGCGCGATACGCATTCGTAAACCTGTAGCGACCCAGCACGGGGTCGTCGGTCCACGGGCCGGCCTCTCCGGACACACGGCGAAAGAAGATCGCCTGCCGCTCGGCCGCCAGTCGCCAATACGACCAGAACACCTCCGTCACCCGCACCCGCCGCCCGCCGAGCTCGACCACACTGCTCCCCTCCAGCGGAATGCAACGATTCCCGGGAGCGCGACTAGCGGGGGACACTACGGGTCACAGTAGCCACAACAGCCCGCGGCTCACCATCCCCATCGTGAACAGCGGAATCGCCCCATAGCCACTTCTGCCAAATGGATTGTGGGAGTTCCCTCGTTTTCATGGAGACGTGCTCCACATGGAGGAATCATGTCTAGGCGGATTCAATCGAGAAGGAACCGCACCCGCACGAAACCGCCGTCTCGCTCCTGCTCGATCTCAGGCTCTGTACCATTGAACCCATACATCGCCTTGTGCATGATCGGCCATCCCTGGCCGCGCCGTTCCATGAAGCCGAGTGCAAGCATGCAGTTCGCCATGTATTCGTTGCGAGACCGGGGCCGGTCACAATCCCCACCAGATGGTTCTCAATCCTCCAATTGTCTCCACCACTGGGTACAGTGGGAGCAATGGCACACCAGCCACCGTTCATCTCTATTGAAGAACTTGAGGCGATGACTCCCAACGAGCGGGTCGCCGCATTCCGCGAGCGAACCGTCAGGGATCTCAACGATCTCCCAAAAGCCTTCCGTAATCGCATTATCGAGAATGCCCAGCGTCGAGAAGCACAGCGTCAACAACACGGATGACCCGTCGCAGGTTCACCGTCCTTCCCGCGTTCTTTGACCGGCTCGATCAGCTACTGCCGGGCGAGCGCGCAGATTCTGGGATCCCATCGGCCACCGACTTCATTGTCTATGACCTCAGCCCCATTCTTGACGCACTGGCAGAGGACTACGAGAACGAAACAATGCCCTTGCCAGGAACAAGCGAGCGGGTTGTCGTTGCGTCCGGCATCACTGCGAGATTCGTGGCTATCACAGTGAGGCTAGGACCAGACGACAGGATTGAAGTGGTGTCGATCGAACTAGACCTAGGCCTAGATTGAGCTCGTCCCCAGCAATCGGGAGGCTCTTCGCGTCTTAGCGGAAGGGGGGAGGGAGAGGGGAAGACGGTTATTCCAGGGAGGTGCGGGGTCCGGCGGCGACGTGGCGCAGGTAGCTGAGTGCTGCCGCCTCTCCTACCTCGGTCAGCGTGAAGCGGCGGTCTCTCCAGCTTCGCTGGAAGGCGACGAGGTCGCATGCCTCCCACACTTGGCGGATGTCGTAAAGCGACCATGCCACATCGCTGTCAGAGGGCGCTCGCCGTTCTCCTCCATCTGAAGTTGTCCATCCCATGTCTTCGGCAACCTCGGCCACGAACGCGAGCACAGAGTCGTAGGACGCTTCCGCATCGCGGTCTGAGGATGCGAGCAGGTGCAGCAGCGCTGTCTCTGCTGCGAAGCCGTCCCACCCCTGCGGTGCCATGTGCCGGGTAAGGGCAATCCACGCTTGTACCGGGTCGGATGCCATTGCCGCCCCTGCGGCGGTCCGCATCAGCTTCGACTTGCGCTTGCGCAACGCCCCAGCGAGTTGTAGCCATTCCCGCAGGGCCAACAGCTTGTCGTCGTCGGCTTCGGTGCGCATCTGGCGATCCATCGGGAGCACGAGATCCCACGGACGCTCAGCTTGCAGCGACCTCACGAATGAGGGCGCCAGATAGCCGGCTTGGGTCAGCGGCTGCTCGTCGCCGTGGCGATCAAGCAGCCACACCAGCGGAGCAACCGCAGCCGAGGCTCCGCTAGGAGGCTCTACGGGGTGCAGCAGCCGGTTCGCCACCCCCGCACGGGCCGATCCCAGCCGGTGGCTTCGGCGCCGGGCCGCACCAACCCATTGCTCCAGCCGCTCGGTGAGCACCGCGGTGCGCCACGATTGGCCCGGCATCTCCGGGTGATCGCTTTCCAAGGCGGCCTCCGCCACCGCAGCCTGCGCGACTCGCCAGCCGCGACTGCCCACCACCACATCGCCGGCGGCAATCGCCATCTCCAGCACATCCTCGACCGCCGAGTGGGCCGCCGCCTCCTCGCCGCCCATGAAGTCGCTCCAAGCGAAGTCGGCCAAATCGGGAGGGTCGATGCCGGATTTCTCCATTGCCCGGCCCATCGCCCGGCGCCCGTCGGCGTCGCTGCGGTCGAACGCGGCATGCACCTCCGCGGTGATGGACGAACGGCAGATGGCCGCGTACGCATGCAAACCCAGCTCGTCGAACAGCGCAGCAGCCCCATGCCCGAACCGGCCCATGTACCCCGCCTCGTCGGTGATGTACTTGGTGGGCACTGCATGCCAAAGCCAGTACTGCAACCCGGCCTGCCGCAGTACACCCGGCCCCTCTCCCCAGGTCAGCGCTTCGTAAGCATGTTCAGCCGAGCGCGCCAGCCCCTCATCCCGGGCCGCGACACGCGAGATAGCCTCAACCACGTCGTCCTCCGACAGCCCCGCGGGATCAACCAGGTTGCGAACCGGCCCTGTCACCCCAGCAGCCTGCCAAACACCCGCAACCTGCACACTGCCATCAGCCCCCTTTCCATGGAGACATGCTCCACATGGAGGAGTCATGTCTAAGCGGATTCAATCGAGAAGGAACCGCACCCGCACGAAGCCGCCGTCCCGGTCTTGCTCGATCTCAGGCTCCGTGCCATTGAACTCATACATCGCCTTGTGCATGATCGGCCATCCCCGGCCGCGCCGTTCCATGAAGCCAAGTGCAAGCATGCAGTTCGCCATGTACTCATTGCGAGACCGGGCGCGGCCCCCGGCACGCACGCTGTCAGCGGTCATGTGATTGGGCAGCGTGCCCGGACTCGTCACCTCAACGCGCCCGGCGAAGACCTCAAACAAGATCTTCGAGCCAGTGATCGCATAATCGCGGTGCACCACAGCGTTGACCAGCGCCTCCCGCAAAGCCTCCAATGGCAGCAAGCGCCGGTCGTGACGCCGAAGTCCGCGGTAGGCCTCGAACTTCCCAAGACCCGAAAACCATCCCACGGCGCGCTCGACCTGCTCGCTGAGGCGACCTTTGGCCTCGGAAGTTTGCAAAACCTCATCGGCCCGCCCGTCACCGTCGTAGGCAACGCACTCAATGTAGAAGCTCTGCGTCTGCGGATAGTCCTGCGGGGTCCTGCCGAATGCGAGCACACCATATAGCGTCGGTTGCAGTTCCCCACCAATCTCGGCAATAGCGCCGCGGTTGCGCAAGTCGTCGTCGGCGTTGGGCTGCGGGTCGCTGGCAGTGTCGATGCCCAGTGAGGCCAAGTAAGACCTGAAGACCTGCATATCGAGATCTGATGCGGTCGCCGCACTGATGGTCCGCTCCTCCGTCAAGACGTAACCGAAAGTGTTATAGAGGTCTTGCAATTCGGTCGGCGACGGCTCGACGCTGCTGCGGCCGCGACGTACCCAAACGCGGCCGTCGTAGCGCATCGGCTCGAAGCCGCGTTGACCAGGCACCTCAACCCAATGCACCCAACCCTGCGGGTCCTTGTGCCGACCCAAACGAGCACTGACGGGCGCACTGCACCCGGATTGCAGGAACGAGGTCAGCCGTTCTTGCACCTGATCGCTGTCTTCGGCGACGCCGATTATCTGCTGGCTGTCGCTGATGCCCAGCAAGACCAAACCGCCATCAGTGTTGGCGAACGCACAAATCGTCCTACCGACCTTGTCTTGATCTCGAAAGTGCGGCTCTAACTCGGTGTGCTCGTCTTCCCCGGCAGCAATCCGGTTCAGGACTGCGGTCCACTCCATGCCTGCACTCAGATCCCATTCTTGAGCCGGCGGAGGTGGAACGCCTCGTTGCCGCCGTCCACAGTCCAAACAATCGCGTAACGCACGTACGCATTTGCATAGGCAACAAGCTGCTTGGGGTCGCCAACCGGACCTTCAATGCCAGCAGGCACTTTGGCGCGCCCGCCTGGAGCATCGTCGATGGTGTGGATGTGCAGGTCGGCCTTGAACCAGCGTGCCCCGGGAACGTCGCGGCGCCAATTGTCAGCCTGGCGGCGCTCAAAACCCATGTTCACGCCTCCGAGCCGCTTGTATCTAGCTACTAATGGTACCGCGACTGCGGTCTACCGGCACCTACCAACGATTGGCTCGCCACGGGTGAGTCAGCCGCTGAGTACCATGATCACACGATGGACGATGTGACCCGCCTGTTGGCCTATGAGGAGATCCGCCAGTTGGCGGCCCGCTACGCGGTAGCGGTGGACCGCCGGGACATAGACGCCCTAGTTGAGCTGTTCATCGAAGATGTACGAGTGGGGCGCGATGCCTTCGGCCGCGACGCTTTGAGGGCCAATTTCGAGGAGCAGCTATCGGCCATCGGGCCATCGATCTTGAACATCGGCACCCATCAGATTGATTTGATCGACGACGACCACGCCACCGGCCATGTCTATTGCAAATGCGAGGTCGCTGAAGGCGACCGGTGGATCCACCAGGCCATCCGCTACGACGACACCTACGAGCGCCGCGACGGCCGCTGGTACATCGTCCACCGCCTCCACAAGCTGTTCTACGGTGCCGAGGTGGGAGTGAACCCGCTGGGACTGCCTCCAGCCAACTGGCCCGAGAACCCCGACGGCCTCGGCACCCTCCCCTACGAAGACCCCACCTGGCAGGCTTTCAACGACGGCTAGAGAGCAGGACGGAAGCCCAGCAGGGTGGTGTCGTCGATGTCCTCGTAGGCGGCTTCCACGGCCATGCCCACCGCGATGTCGGCTACGTCGCAGTCCACCATGTTGCCCACCAGGCGGGGGCCCTCGTCGAGGTCTACCAATGCGATGGCAAATGGGATGCGGCTGGCTAGGGCCGGGTCGTGGCCGGCCCGGTCCACGGTGAATGAGTACACCGTGCCCTTTCCGCTCAGCTCCCCCCACTCCCAGTCCTCGCCCAGGCAGTGAGGACACCGGCCTCGGGGGTAGAAGAAGTACCCATGGCGCGGACAGCGCTGGAGGACCAGGCGGTGTTCCCGCAGGCCATCGAAGTACGGCGCGGTGATGGGTGTGGGCGTTGGCAGAGGCCGGCCATCGCTGGAGAAGTGAACCATCAGGCCCCCTCCAAGATGAGGGCCACCTGCTCGGCCAGCATCCCGCCGGTGCCGTTGGCGTAGGCGATGTCGCAGTCGGGCACCTGGCGCTCACCGGCCCGGCCCTGCACTTGGCGCACGGCCTCGGTGATGTGGCTCATTCCCCCGCCCAGTCCGGCTTGGCCCATGCCCAACTGCCCGCCGTGGGTGTTGAGCGGCCAGTCGCCGTCGTAGCGCAGGCTGTGCTCGTCGATGAACCGCCCGCCCTGGCCCTTGGGGCAGAACCCGGCGTCTTCGATGGTCAACAGCACGGTGATGGTGTAGCAGTCGTACATCGAGGCCATGTCCACCGCCTCGCGTGACACCCCGGCCATATCGAAGGCCCGGTCGGCGGCCAGGCGGATGGGGGTGTCGACGATGTCGGGGGCGTAGGTGATGCTCTTGTGGGTGAGGTGCTCGCCGTAGCCGCTCACATACACCGGGCGATGCGGGCACCGGGCAGCCCGCTCCGCGGTGGTAACCAGCACCGCAGAGCCGCCGTAGCACGGCATGACGATCTCCAGCAGCTTCAGTGGGTCGGCCACGTAGCGAGAGCTCATCACGTCGTCGATGGTGATGGGCTTGCCGTAGAACACCGCCATCGGGTTGGCCTGGGCGTTGTAGCGGGAGTCCACCGCCACCTTGGCCAGCGTCTCCTCGCTCACTCCGTATTCGGCCATGTAGCGGCTGGCGGCCATGGCAAAGCTGGGGGTGGCGGCCACCAACCCGGCGGGGATCTCGAACTGCCCCTGAGGCGAGCCCCAGACTTCGCCGCCCATGTAGGCCCCCATCTTCATCTTCATCGGGCCGCCGTTGGCGCCCGGCTGGGGCGGGGCGGGCACCGACGGGGTGAACACCAGCACCGTCTCGCAGATCCCCACCTCGATGGCGGCCGCTGCCCGCCACACCATGCCCGCGGGGGTGGCCCCGCCCAGGTCAACCACCTCGTTGAAGTTGCTGCGGACGCTCAAGAATTCGGCCAGCGCCGAGGGGGCGAACATCGGCGATTCCCGCAGGCCGTTGATCACCAGCCCGTCCACCTCGCCCTTGTCCACCTCGGCATCGGCCAGCACCTCGGCCGCCAGCCGGGCACACGCCTCCATGGTGAACATGGGCTCGTCCCATACCCGCTTAGGCGCCCACTCGGTGAGCCCCACAATCGCCGCCGCTCTCTTTCCCATGCGCCTCACCCTAGTGAGCAGCTTGTCAGCAGTTTCGATCAACCCTCAGCGTCAGATGCAGAGCGGCTCGAAGCGGTAGCCCCGGTCGGACAATTCGCTGAGGGCCATGTCGAGGCCGAGAACCGTATGCGACCGGTCGCCGCCTCCGTCGTGCAGCAGCATGACCACCCCGTCTCGGGCGTAGTCCACGAGGTGTTGGGCGACATCTTGCGCCGAGATCTGGAGCCAGTCTTTGGGGCTGGTGTCCCACGTCACCACGGCCAGTCCGTGGGCCGCAGCCCATTCCCGGGTGAACTCATCCATAGACGCATAGGGCGGTCTCAAACAGGCGGTGCCCCGATGGCCAAGCAGTGCCTGGGTTCTGCCGACCGTCTCGTCGAACTCCTCGCGGGTCAAACCCCCAAGAGCCTCGTGGTTCCAGGTGTGATTGCCGAGGGTGTGCCCCTCGTCAATGATGCGCTGGGTGGTGCCGGGATAGCTCTCGGCCAGCGATCCCACAACGAAGAACGTGGCCCGAGCTCCATAACGGGCCAGCACATCGAGCACCTGCGGGGTATAGACGGGATGGGGGCCGTCGTCGAACGTGAGGTACATGACCGGAGCAGACTCGTCGGGAGTGGGAGCGGGGGTGGGCGACGGGGTCGGGGCCGATGTCGGAGTAAGGCTCGGAGTTGGAGACGGAAGCGGAGTGGGCGACGGGGTCGGGGCCGATGTCGGAGTAAGGCTCGGAGTTGGAGACGGAAGCGGAGTG
>LXNI01000311.1_pt1 | contig 61192 bp, 59 predicted proteins | sample 809091 | NCBI WGS metagenome assembly LXNI01 (sample SAMN04870527, study PRJNA318959) | sponge metagenome | biome: 01000161; feature: marine sponge reef; material: water | host: Sarcotragus foetidus | place: Greece: Milos, Mediterranean Sea | collected 2013-05-29 | depth 5-7 m
CGAGGTATTTTTCGGCCTGTGTCCGGTCGATGGGCCGGCAGCGGCTCCACAGGTTGCGAGCCGATTCGGTGCGGTCGTAGACGTCGGGGTGGGAAGATGCCGGGGTGAGGGGCTGGGCCAGGAACCGGCGCGCCTCGGTGAGCGCCTCGCGCAGCGAGCGGGCGCCTGTGGCGAGGCGGATGAGATCCAGCAAATCACCGTGAATACCGAGTGCGGCATCCTGCCATTTCCCGACAGGGCCCGGCGGCTCCAGCCGTACGAACAGGGAACGGCCTTGTGCGCCGCGCACATCGCCGGCGCACCAGTATCTTCCCTGGCGGCGGCCGTGCGGCAAGTACTTCCGACACACGCCTTCGGCGTGTGCGGCCAACGCGGCGGCGGTGTCGGCGGCGTTCATGGATTGCATCCGGCAGAAGGTCGCGCCGAAGTGGCGTATATGGATCGGGATGGGGAACGGAACACGGATCGGCTCTCCGCAATGGGGGATCGCCCGGTTCCGGTCGGACTCGACCGCCCGGTGGCGTGGCGCGGAGATCGGCAGCCCGTGGACCGGGTTGCCGAGAGACGGCAGGATGCCGTCGGGCTATGCGGCGCGGAAGGCTACATGAGGAGAGGCCGACCGCCACCGGGTGGGTGACGGCCGGCCTGCGGGGCACGGACGATCAGATCCTCAAAACGGAATTTGACTTGCGGTCTGCGAGTCCTGGGCGGCGGGCGCCTGTGCGGACTCGGCTGTGGCCTCGCCGTCCGGCGCGCCGGCGCCGTTGGCACCGTTCGGGCGTTCCAGGAACTGAATCCTCCCGCCCGGAGCCAGCAGGACCTCGGTGGAGAACCGGTCGGAGTCCTCCCCGTCCTTGCGCCAGCGACGCGTCTGGAGCTTCCCGGACACGTACACCAGCCGGCCCTTCTTCGCGTGGCGTTCCAGCATATCCACGAGTCCGGGCTGGAACGTCACGACGCGGTGCCATTCGGTCTTGTCGACCTTCTGGCCGTCCCGGTCGACGTACGACTCGTCGGTCGCGATGCTCATATTCGCGACACGGCCCCCCGTTGTGAGGTGGTTGACCGTGACGTCGGCGCCCAGGCGCCCGATCACTTCTGCGCGATTCAATCCAAACATGTTTTCGATCCTCATTTTCAAGTTGATGACGATGGTTGAACGAACCGGGAACGACTCTCTCGATCCCATCCCCGAATTCACTCCAGGTCGGGCTTCGCCCGAACTCTCAAACCTCCGAGGCGGGCAGGGACGACATAATCGACCGAACCGCGTGACCGGGGAGACCCGCGTCGGTCAGCAGCGCCCCGGCGTCGATGTCGGAGGCTGCCACCGTGTCGCAGGCGGACGGGTCCGGAGCCAGGGCGTCGGCCACCGTGTCGGTGCGGCGGGGCAGGTTGAAGTCAAGGGGTGCGCGAGAGGAACCGTGGGGATGGAATTCGTACATGGGGCGTTCTCCTGAGAAGGCTTGCTGAATCCCCGGGACGGACACTCTCTCTGCGCCCCGGGATGCTCGACCTCCCGACGCCCGTCCCGGACGCTTGCCGCGGCGCCGCGGAGCGGTCGCCGGGAATCCAGTGTGCGTGAAGGCGCGCGGCGCTGGCGCCGGACACGGCGACGGCGTATGTTTGACTTTTCAAAGTCGTGCAGCCACATGCCGTTTTCAGCTCCACTGCGCCCTGTCGTCAGACCTCTCTCGAGCTGTTCGCCTTGAGCGCTTCCGATCCGGCAATGGGAGTACCGGTCGATTCAGCCGAGCGGCCCAAGCGTCCTCAGGGCACGGACAACCGCACCGTGGAGACCGGGTCCGAAGGTGCGCCTCCGACCGGCGAGACTCTCGCCGACGACCATCCGGCGGGCATCATCTTCGGCCTGTTCGGCGAGGAGTTCCGCGTCGCCATCGTCGGGACGGCGTTACGCGCGCGCAAGGGTGCCGCCCCGCCGCTGCGCAACCGCCTCAACGGATACCTGCGCAAGCTTCGCATGGACGGCTTTCGCGACGCATCCAAGGCGCCTCCCGGCCTGCTTGTCGCGCCGGTGCTGGACGCGATCGAACGCGGCGTCGATCGACTTGCCGGCGCGGTCCTGAACCTCTGGGCCACCGCCGACGCCCAACTGCGCGATGAAGCCCTGAGGGAACTCAAGCACGCGGGCATTCCGCCCGGTGCGGAGATCGCCGACGGCGGGTTCGATGGCGCCTGGCCGTTCGCGGACTGGCTGGACCGCCGCGACGCCCTCGCCGAAAGGTTGCCGGAGGCGAGCCCTGACGCCATCGGCCTCATGCTCGCGGTGGCGGCCAACCGGCTGCCCGCGCCGCCGGCCCTGCCGAGGCTCGACACGCCGCGTTTCCTGGACTGGTTGGACGAACTCGAAGAGCTCGACCCGGAAGCGCCGGAATGGGAGGAGGTAGGGGACTTCGCACTGTACCTGCTCATGCTCGGCGACCAGAAAATCGAAGAGCGGCGCCTGGCCGCGCTCGCGGCCCGCGACGCTGCCGTGTTGCGAATTGTCGAAGAATACGACGAGGAATTGTTCTACCTCGGTATCGACCTGGAGGCGTGGCTCGCCGACAGCGCGCGTGACCCGGAACAGACCGTGTGGTTGGCCGAAAAACTCGCAGACGCGCTTGAACTGTACCGCCCCGCGCGTCCCCAGGGCGCGACGCTGGCGCAGGAGACCGAACGCGCCGGACGGCGAGCGGAACTGGAAGCGGCTGTTCTCGCGATCCCGCCGATGTGGGAAGCGCTGCCGCGCGACGCGGAGCCGGAGCCGGACGACACGGAAGAGGCCCCGCCAAATGAAGACAAGGTCCAACCCAAGCCGCGGGAACTGGCGGAGATGCGCCGCGCCTACCGGAAGGCCAGGGAGGAGTGCGACCGGCTGCGCGCCGAGGCGGCGGAACTGGAGACCGAACGCGACCGTTTGACCGAGTCCAATGCCACGCTACGGCTCGCGAAGCAACAAATCGACGACGAGAACGGTCGCCTGCGCGGCGAGCTTGAGCGCGCCCGGTCCACCGAGGAGGACTGGCGAAGGGCCTACGTGGAGGCGCGTCGGGCGCGTGCCGGGGAGGACGGCTGGGCGACGGAGATCGCCAGCGTGGCCGACGCACTGGAACTCGCTAAGCGGTCGTTCCCCGAGGCCCTGGCCATTTCGCTTAACGCCAAGTCCGACCCGGACGTGCCCTTCGCCAGGCCGGCCGAGGTGTTCGATGCGCTCGCCTGGCTCGCGACCGCGTACCGGCGCCGGGGCGCGCCCGGCATTGAGGAGTCCTGCCCGGGCTGGTTCCACAAGCCGGACCAGTCCCAGGCCACCGTCGGCATGTACCCGGAGTGGTACCGCACGTCGTTCGAGGGCCGCACGGTGACCGCCACCAACCATATCGGCAAGGGAGCGTCGTTCGATCCGCGCAGCACCATCCGCATCGGCTTCGCTTGGGACGAGGAGATGCAACGCGTGGTCGTCGGCTATGTCGGGCGCCACCAGCGCAACCGGAAATCCTGAGCACCCGTCCCGGCGCGGCCGCGAGTCCGCCGTGCCGGCCCGCTCCCACGGCACCCTGACGGAGCGGAATGTCTCCACTGCACTTGACGTATCGCGGAGCGGCACTGCCAGGCGCTGCCCGCGGCTGGCAATGTTTGCTGCTCGCAGTGGCTGGCGTACGCAGTACCTGCCGTACGCAGCGCATGAATCATTCCCAGGGCGCGGCCGTGAGGGTGGCCATCGGGGAGCGGTCCACCAGAAATTCCACGTCCTCCAGTGCCAACCCCTTGAACGACAGGTACAGCACCGCGTCCTCCCAGCTCTGGAAGGTCTCTTGAACGTCGCCCGTGACGGCGTCCACGACCGTGCAGCCGGGCGGGTACAGCGGTAGCCCGCGCACGTGTTCAGAGCGCGCCCAGGACTTGCGCGCGCAGTCCTCGCAGCGGCTGGCGCCGCCGGAGGGCCGGCCGCACGCGGTACACAACCAGCGTTCGCGCCGTTCGGCATAGCGCTGGCGCGCGGCGAGATTCCTCCGAGGCCGGCGGCGGGCCTCGACGACGGCGCACGGGCCGCAGGACGATGCGCCTTCGAACGTGACCGCTCCGCATCTCAGGCAGCACGCGGCGGCCTTGCGGGCGGCGTAGATCGCCTGCTCGGCGGCGCGGCGTTTTGCAAGGCACGGCTCGCAGCTGGCCCCGCCCGGCAACGGAGCCACATGTCCGCATCGTATGCAAGATCCTCTTGCCTTGCGAGCCTGCCGGCGACGCCGGCTGCGTTGGCGTGCGTTGCGCCTTTTGGCCGTTGTCGATTTGCCACCATAGAGCCGACCCTGTGAGCGGGCCCGGGCGTATCGCTCGCGGTCCCGGCCGCGCTGGCGTTCGCCGCAATCCTCGCAAAGTCGCCGGTCCGGCTCGCGCGGATGCCGGCCGCACCGGGCGCAATCCCCCTGCGCAACGCGTGCTTCGGCACGCCGCCGCGCGCGCCGGTATTCGTCCCGGCGGGCTTCCGGGTCCCGGACTCGCTTGATGCCGGCAGCCCTGCGCTTGCCGGCCCGTAGCCGATCTGCAGCACGGCGTTTCTCCAGACAGACCGCGCACTGGCTGCGGCCGGGATCGGGGGTGTTCCGTCCACACCTTGGGCAGAGCCCCTGCGCACGGCGCCGCTCGGCACGCCGGCGATGGCGCTCACGGTCCCTGGCGCGTCGCTTGTGGTGATCGCGGTACGGCACGGCGGGTGTCTCCTGCACAGGTGGATGCACGGCATCGGAGGGCCGGCCGGCGCCGGCGGGAGAATGCGTTGTGCGCCTACCGCGGGAACCGCTGTCGCCGCAGGATCTGACCCCAGATGGCATGGGACCCGAAGTACTGCACGCCCGAGCGGGCCCCGAGCCCGGTGCAGATGATGATCTCGTTGTACAGGGGGCGCAGTTCCCGGACCTCGTCCGCGGAGGCCACTTCGGGCGATGGCCGGCCGCGGCCGTTCTTTCCCGCGGACGCCTCCCCGGGCGAGCGCCGGATCTCGCCGGAGCTCATGCTGCGGAACCGCTCCACGGCGTAGCACTCGCCCTTGTCGATGAGCCCGGCGCCGAAGTAATGGGTTAAATAGGTCGTCGCCGGAGCGCGCCTGTCCAGGGGTTGGGTCATCGCTGCATCCTCCTTCGTGCCGGTGATCCGAGCCGTGGCCGGCTCCCTCCCCGGGCATCGGCCGCCGTCCCGGTCGAAGCGAACCGCTGCCTTTCGGCGGCGTGCCGGCAGGTACGCGCGGATGCCGCACTTGCGACGATGCGGCCATGCATCGGCCACTGCAGGTAAAATGTGCGCACGAAAGAGGCGATGGATGCCTGACAGGGAGGACGACACCGATGGCCATCGACGAAAGCACGCTCACCAAGGGGCAATTGAGAAAACTCGGCGCCCTGCGCCGATACGTGGGAGACGAACTGGGAGAGGAAACGTTCGGGAAATGGTTGGCGCAGCAGGCTGCGGCCAAGGTCGACCCCGTGGCGCAGAAGATCGAACAGGCGCTGGCGGGATTCGTCGGGGACCGAAAGTTTTCTCTTGGCAACTACGGGTATACGGTTCGGCGGGCCCGGGGCAAGGACGCCAGCGGGTTCGTGGCGACGAAGAACGACAAGCCATGAGCCGGTATCACTGGAGCGACACGCTGGAACCCGTGCTCGGCGAGGGGGTCGAGGCCGAGGAGGACATCCAGCAGCTGGCGAGAAAGCTGGGAAACCTGGCCGAGGAAGGCGCGGCGATGCCGGCGGTGGAGATGGACGGGTTCGTGGCGGGGCTTCAGTTGCTGCCGGAAGTCGTGCCGGCGCCCGAGTGGATTGTGCACGTGTGGGGACCTGAGACCGAGTTCGACAATATCGAGGACGGAATGGAAATGGAAGCGGCCCTGCTCGGTCACTACCACGTCGTGGGCCGGACGCTTGAGGAGGAGCCGGATCAGTACCGGCCGCTGCTGGAGGAGGACGTGCGCGACGGGGGCGTAATCTGGAAACCGTGGATCATCGGATTCGCCCGCGCTTTGCGGATGCGCCCCGCCGCCTGGGCGAGTATTGAATCGATCGACGACTTGGACGTGCAGGAGGCATTGCTGGTGATGCAGAGGCTCTATGAGGCGGCGACCGGGACGAGCGGACTGGAAGCGGAGGGACTCGACCTGCTGGAGGAAATGGCGCCGATGCTGATCTGCGGCACGGTGCGCGAACTGAGTTCGCTCACGCAATCGCAGGGCGGTGCGAGAAGGCGCGGGGCCAACGTGACGGAGGTATCCCCCCCGACGGCGGAGGGTCAGGTGCCGTGCGCCTGCGGCTCGGGGCGCCCGCACCGTCGTTGCTGCGGCGCGCATTGAGAGCGCGGCCGGATTTCTGTGGGGCCTTGAACGTAGGGCCGCGGACTGTAGACTCCCATCATGTAATTGTACGTGCTCATTAGTTGGTAAGAAAATTAATGGACTTCCAGACAAACTTCCTTCACATTCGTATTTGGCTTCCCTAAACTTCCCGTATGGAGAAGCAGCGATGAACAACTATTATTCATTTTCTGCCATACGAGGTGTGCAGGCTGGGCACCCCTATTACACTGTGATGATTGCGCTATCGCAGGTGCCGAGGATATTTTCCTTCGATGACGACAGCCTACCCGCTGATCTCCGAACGCAACGGATTCTTTCTAAAGCAAGAGTGCCTCAAATAGCAAGCTACCTGTCGGACAATTGGGACGATTACACTTTGTCTTCGCTATGTGCGTCGGTCGACGGTGATGTTTCGTTTCGGGCGGCGTCAGAGACCTTGGAGTTTAGGAATGTGGGTGTTTTGACGATTTCGATGGATTCGCGCATATTGCTAAATGACGGCCAACATCGCAGAGCAGCAATCGAAGAAGCGCTAAAGACCCGACCTGAATTGGAGAATGAGACTATTTCGGTGGTGATGTTCGCGGATCGTGGGCTGGAACGAAGTCAGCAGATGTTCGCTGACCTCAATAAGAATGCCGTTCGTCCTTCCGGTTCGTTAAGCGTGTTGTTCGATCACCGTGATCCGCTCGCTCGCCTCACGGCTCATTTGTTAAATGAAATCGAGTTCTTTCAGCGCTTTACGGATCTTGAGCGGAGTTCGATCTCTAATCGGTCCACATCGCTGTATACGCTTTCCAGTCTGAATCGCGCCAATAGTTGGCTTGCTGGCAGGGAAGCTGATCGATTCGGCGAGAATACAGCCGCGCTTGTCGTTGATTTCTGGTCCGCGCTTTATGAGCACATTAAGGATTGGCAGCGCCTTGATGCTGGAACTCTCAAAGCCTGTAATCTTAGGCGGAAAACGGTTCACGCCCATGGCGTTCTTCTTCAGGGCTTCGGTCTCTTGGGAGGGCGACTGCTGAAGGAACGTCCCGAAGACTGGCGTTTGGCGCTTAGCCAACTCGCAAAGATCGATTGGTCTAGGCGTAACGCTACGCTGTGGGGCGGTCGTGTGATGAATGGGTCCCGGATGATTGGCCAAAAACGTGCCGTGCAGTTGGGTGCAAATGTTCTTTGCCGGGCCATTGGACTAGAACTCGATGAGCGAGGACGTCTGGTAGAGGAAAGCTATAAGGCAGAGTTGGATTGAGACGATGCGCTCAGATGAATCGACAGCGCAAAGCTCCGGAGATCGTATTTCCATTTCTACGGTTCTTGCGCAAATTCGCGAAGTGTATTTGGCGGATTCCCGGCCATGGGTGATCGGGTACAGCGGTGGTAAAGACTCAACCTGTGCGCTACAACTCGTCTGGTCGGCATTGGCAAGCCTCAAAGATACGGAGCGCAAGAAACCTGTTTACGTTCTTAGTTCTGATACGCTCGTCGAGACTCCGGTGATCGTAAACTACATTGATAACGCTCTTAAACAGATAAACGATACTGCAGAGGCCGAAAACCTACCGATTTTGGCCAAAAAAGTCGTTCCAGATGTTCGCGACAGCTTTTGGGTGAATCTGTTGGGACGAGGGTATCCAGCACCTTCAAAACGATTTCGTTGGTGCACGGAGCGGCTAAAGATCGACCCGGCGAATGCCTTTATCTTGGAGAGAGTGTCAGAGTTTGGCGAAGTTGTGATGGTGCTCGGCGTGCGCAAGGCTGAGAGTGCCACGCGAGCGCAGGTTATGTCGCTCCACAGGATCAAAGGAAGCGCTCTCGCACGCCACTCTACCCTTGCCAACGCGTTTGTTTATGCGCCCATTGAAAATTTCAGCGTCGATGATGTGTGGACTTATTTGCTTCAGACAAGGTCACCATGGGGCGCCGACAATCGTCAATTGCTGGCCATGTATCGCAACGCCCAAGCTGGCGAATGCCCCTTGGTAGTCGACAAGAATACTGAGAGCTGCGGAAATTCACGGTTCGGCTGTTGGGTGTGTACGGTTGTCACAAGAGACAAGGCGATGGAGGCAATGATCGACAATGGCGAGGAGTGGCTGGAGCCGCTCTTGGAGTTGCGCGATGAATTAGCCGAGACGCAAGACCCAGCCAATAAGTCCAAAGTACGGGATTTTCGCCGTCGGAACGGTCGGGTTGCCTTTAAGGCGAACAGTGCTGAAACAATTCCTGGGCCATACAAGATGAGCTTCAGGAAGGCGTTCTTGCGAAAGGTACTGGAAGCGCAAAAGGAGGTAAACAAGAATGCGCCACCTGGCGAGAAAACGGTTCTCATCCAAGACGAAGAGCTAAGGGAGATACGGCGCATTTGGCGAATGGAAGCCGGAGACTGGGAAGATAGCGTATCGTCGATAGTGCGGGATGTTTTGTCGCGTGACTTGGCGGTACAGGATGATGACAATTTCCAATTCGATGGAGAGGATGGCGATATTCTGGTTGCTGTTTGCCAAAACTTCGACGTTCCGCCGGAACTCTTGGCGCAGCTCTTGGAAGTTGAAAGATCGGTGCGTGGTTTGAAGCGGCGTGCTTCAGTGCATCAGAAGATCAGCGCCGTCATGGAGCGGGAATGGCGAAGCAAGGATGATGTCATGGTTGAACGTGAAGCCCGCGAAGCCGCGATCCGGCGTCTTGAGACTGAGCGGACAAACCACGGCTCGACAAAGTGATTCTACATCGCCTGACACTGGATAACTTTGGTCTGTATGGCGGTGAGAACGTTTTTGACTTGACGCCACGCAAGGATGACGGTCGAACTGTAATTCTGGTTCGAGGCCACAATGGTGGCGGCAAGACCACTTTTCTTGAAGCTGTCCGGCTCGCGCTCTATGGCAAGCGCGCACTCGGCGAACGCGTAGCACGCGCCACGTATGAAGACTATCTGAGTCGCCGAATCCATGCACCGTCGCTCGACAGGCGCGCATCGGTCCAACTTACTTTTTCGCGTCAGGAACAAGGCATGATGCACTTGTTTGAGGTGATCCGGTCTTGGTCAGAACGCGGCGCGTCAGTTATCGAATCACTCAGGCTTACGCGCGACGGGGAGCCCATAAGTGAAATCGCTCCGGAAGACTGGGGTCGATATTTGGAAGACATGATCCCGTCGGGAATTTCTCAGCTTTTCTTTTTTGACGGCGAGAAGATCCAAGACATGGCTGACAGTGAATCGACATTGGGCGTTCGCGATGCCGTCAGGGCATTGCTGGGGCTAGACCTGATCAACCAGCTAAGGAGCGATCTTGTCGTCTATAACTCACGTAAAGACCCGGCGGGCAGTGACATTGATCTCGAGGCTATCGAACGAGATCTAGAGGAGGCGAGATCTGAGTTGGTATTGGCTGAGGAAGACGCTGCTCAGTATCGCGCGGAGAGGCATCGTGCTCTTTCAAAGATTGCTCGTGCAGAGAAGCTTTTTCAGGACGAAGGAGGCGCGGGCGCAATCGACCGGGCAGCGCTCAAGCAAACCTTGGATGAAGTAGAAAAGCGAAACGATTTACTTCAAAGCAATTTAAGGCGTATAGCTGAAAGCGCTCAGCCTCTCTGTCTTGCGCCAAACCTGATCGCCAGGTTGCAGGAACGGCTGTTATGCAACCGATCACGAGCCCAGGGAGAATCACTTAAGGAGTTTCTGCACGCCTTCTCGAATGACGAGCAGATCAGGGCGTCAAGTCGACCGTGTTGGACAACAGCCCACTTTGAGGCATTGCAAGCCTATATTTCGAACGAAATCGATACCGATGAATCATTGAAGCTGGACGCAGCGCCTGATTGGATTCTCGAACGGCTCAAGCGCATCGACGACTATACGTGCCGTGAGGCTATAAACTTGGGGAATGAACTTGATAACGCCTTCCGAGAGCGCTCCCAACTAAAGACGCAGCTCAAGGGATTTGATAGAGCCTCAGCGAGTGATGCGCTAAAAGCGATCAAATCAGCTGAGTATGAGCGTGGCGTAGCCGATACACGATTGTCGGAAAAGGAGCGGGAAATTACATCAATTCGTTATCGAATTAAGAACCTCACGGCCGAGCGTGATCGTGCGATCGGGATAGATTTCGATATCCAGCGCGCCATTCACAAGGTCGATCTGGCCGAGCGTACGCGCGCGGCACTGGCGGTCTATGAGACACGTGTTCTTGAACGTCGTATTGAGAGACTCTCTTCACACTTCGTGGAGTGCTTCAATGGATTGACCCACAAAAAGCGACTGTTCAGTAAAGTTCAGGTTGATTCGGAGACATTCACGTTTTCCCTAATCGGCGACGATGGCGTCGAACTAAGCAAAGACTCTTTGTCGGCTGGGGAACGCCAGATATTCGCAATCTCCATGCTTTGGGCACTCGGCAAGACAAGCGGGCAAGAACTGCCCATGATTATCGATACGCCCTTGTCCAGACTCGACAAGGGCCACAGAACTGCCATCATGGCGGATTATGTCCCACAAGCAAGCGAGCAAGTGATTCTCCTATGCACGGATACGGAACTCACAGAAGATCTCGATAGTCTTGTCGCGCCGTATGTAGCGCGACGGTACGAGATTGGAGTCAGTCCAGGCAGCCGGAGAACGGAGGTGGCAGAGGCACCGGTCGAGGCAGCATATGCACATTAGCAAGATAAAGGTGTCGACTCAGGCGACAGCGCGCTTGCGTGTTCTTCGCCAACGAGCGGGTTTAACGCCGAATCTGATTTGCCGCATGGCGATGACGGCTTCATTCGAAGCCGGAAAGATCGGTCCCGCTCCTGATGTTGAAGATGGGCAAGAATTTAATGCGTATACATTATTTGGGGCGGATCAGCCAATTTACACGACACTTCTGCGCTGGATTGAGACCGAAGATGGGGAAACGGTTGAGGATAGAGAGCTCCTGAGACGCCTCCAAAGCCATATTGATCGCGGGCTTGGCGCGATCTCTGTTCGGGTAAAAAAACCAGGCGATGCAGCCCGAATGCTCGGTGGACAGATTGCTGCGAAATGAGGGGTCCGATCTACCTGGATAACAATGCGTCGACGCCTATCGCGGCGTCGGTGACTAAGGCGACTACGAGTGCAATGGTTGAGCTGTGGGCTAATCCGTCCAGCTCCGAACACGCCGCCGGATCGGCCGCTGCAGCCGCAGTCGAAAAGGCACGCGAGTCGGTCGCCGCGACTATCAATTGCCGCCCTAAGGAAATCGTTTTCTGTAGCGGATCGACCGAAGCAAACAACTTGGCGCTCTTGGGAAGTTTTCCTGCGCTTAAGGCACTTGGAAAGATTCACATAATCACTACCGCGATTGAGCATCCGTCCATCCTGGCTTGCATTGCCAAATTAGAGAGTCAAGGTGCGCGGACTACGATCGTTCCGGTCGATGAGAGTGGACGCTTGAGGGTAGTTGATTTGAAGGCCGCGTTGAGTGCAGAGACAGGGCTTGTGTCAGTCATGGCGGCCAACAACGAGACTGGAGTCTGTCAACCCATCGAAGAGGTGGGTGAGCTTTGTGTGAAGTCTGGCATTCTCTTCCACACGGACTATTCGCAAGCCACCGCCTATCGGGCATTGAACGTTGAGGCGGGGAACATACATCTTGCGAGTTTTTCGGGGCATAAGATGTATGGCCCGAAAGGGGTCGGGGTGCTGTATGCGCGGCTCCGCAAGCCTAGAGTGCGGCTGGAGCCAATTCTTCACGGCGGGGGCCAGGAACGAGGATTGCGTTCCGGGACGCTAAACACGCCAGCAATCGTTGGACTAGGTATAGCATTCGACGAAGTGCGGCGGAGGCGCGCCGCAGATGCAAATTTTCTTGCGAACCTCCGCCATCGTTTCATTCAAGGGATAGGCGCAATTCCGGGTGCACGGATTAACGGGGACCAGAATGACACGCTTCCGAACACCGTTTCTATCTCCATTGAGGGGATCGAGCCGCTTGCCCTGATGCAAACCCTTCGAAGTCAGCTTACATTCTCGGCTTCAAGCGCATGTTCCACAGATAAAGTGGAATCGTCTCACGTGTTGCTCGCTATGTATGGTGAGGGAGCGCGAACAAGAGAAGCATTTCGGATCGGCATGGGTCGGTCAACGACTGAAGCGGAGGTAGATATTGCGGTAGAGGCGCTCGATTCGGGCGTCGACCGTTTACGGTCCGGCCTACTGGGTCATTGATTGTCGAGTGCACTCCAAATGCGAGCATACTCGAGTAAGAACACCTCAAGACTGCGGGGCGCGCCCATTTCGGCTTGCAAGTGTTCAAAACCCCGAGCAGCGTATAGATTCAAAAAGTCTATGCCTTTTTCGCTCAATCCCATAGCCGAACGCGGCTGGAGCAATTTTACGGTTTCGGCTTCGATCTGGTTCCGATCATTTGGACTGATATTGTTCCGCCGGATTTCAGCGTCGACTAGAAGGCCAGAAATAAAATCGGCGGCAGGTTTGTATGCATCGGGATAACTTGCACCGGGCGCAAGGAAACTTGATGTGGTTAAATCCTCTTCGCGGCCCAGTTCGCCGGCCCTAAGCCCAAGCATGAGACAGGCAACATACTTATCGATATCCATGAATCTTATACCGCTCAGAGGATATTCAGGAACATGAAGAAAAAACTTGGCGGCGCTGCTTGGGAGGCGGAGACTCATATTGTGGGAGCCTCCTCCGCGCGTTTTTTGAAAGCTTCCACACCGTATTCACAGATTACGCCTCCGCTAGACGCTTTGCTAAGGCTAACAAAACATGTGTCCATACGGTCGAAGAAAGTATCCGCGAATCCAGCTTGTTCGCTGGAAATGACGAACATTATCATCTGCTCGAACAGGCCCGGTATGATCCGGCCCACTTCGCGGCGCACGTCGAGATCGAGGGAAACTGCTGGACTGTCGACGATGAACGGTAGTTCGAAAGGGGCCTCGGATAAGAGTGAGGTTAGAAATGCGTAGGCCACTGAGAGACTTTGACCTTCACTCACACTTGAGCGCTCCGCTACGAAGTCGGACGTCAGCGAAAGAGCCCCGTCAATTTTTGAAACTCGAAGCTGTTCCATTTGGACCAGTGTCCCGAGGCGCTTGTTAGTTTCCTTACGAATGGTATTGCGCAGGGTATTGAGAGTCCTATTCTCGATTTCCTTGAGTTGATTAACAAGTATGTCTCGTTGACGTGCAAGTTGATATGAATTTGAGGCAACCTCGAATTTCTTTTGGCACTCATCTACTCGTTTCTTGGCGAGCGAGATATTATTCTTAATCGAGCAGCCAAGATGTTGTTGGCGATCCAAATTCTTTGTTTGCAATTTCTCGATTTTAACATGGAGATCGACTAGTTCTTCGCCAATGTTCTCAAGGCGTTCGCTTAAGCTCGCAACTTCACCATCGTCCGCATCGGCTAAGGATTGAAGGAGCCTGTCTCTTCTCCAATTGTTTTCCCTTCTAGATTTCATCAGGTCTCGGAGTTGTCCGCAAGCCGACTGAAACGATACTTCGGGCGGCTGGCTGTTGTTTAGGTTCTCCTTCATTGCCGAGATTACGCCAATCTGGTCCTGAGCCAGATATTTGTCCTTCCGTTGATAAATGGCGCGCCGCTCTTCAATTCCAATGGGGCGCGCGCAGATGCATTCGTCCTTTTGCGCCAGTTCGGAGAAAAACTCCGAAGAAACACTCCTGGGCAGGCGTGCGTCTGTTAGAGTCTTGCCGAGTTCAGTGAGGCGCGATTGGGTCGTCAGTGACAGCGACGTCGGCATACGAAAAGCTCTCATGGCATTGATTATCGCGCTTTGCATCTTGCTTCGAATTTGGTCTGCTTCGGTACTGATTTTCTGCTCTTCCTCTTTCAAGTCGCCGTGTTCGGCGATATGAGCTTTAATTTTATCTTCAGCTGCATCAGCTTCTTGCTTCAATTCAGCCTCACGGTTCTTGAACGTACTCAGTTTGTGTTCGAGCTTTGCAAGGATGCGCTTGGCCTCTTTCAGGGCATTTCGGCGTAGAGACACGCCCTTTGACGATTTTGCAGACGACACGGAGGCGACGGCATCTTGACGCTTTTGAACTACCTTGTCGATACGGCCCCTCAGGGTTTGCAGTTCATCAAGTTGATAAAGCGTCTTGATAGCGCGATCCGCTTCGGTCTTGTCAACCGCTCGAATTTGCTTGGCCAGTTCGCCGTCGAAGACAAACAATCGGATGAACTGTGGTTTCAAGAGATACTTGAGTCTGGGTGGTAATGCGCGACCGTGCACGCGCCCGCCACCGCGTTCATTTGGGCGAAGTGTCGACCGTTTGAATTCACCGCTCTCGTAGTTAAAATCGAGCGTGAGCCGATAGGGCTTATTGTCAATCAGCATCCCTAACTCGAAGGCGCCATTCTTCACCGAATCATCGACGCGAAAACTGCGCACGTCGTCTGCGGTGAGTCTCTGTTCAGACAGCACGGCGCGGATCAGTTCCATCGTTGTCGTCTTGCCCGTCCCATTCGGCATTTGGACAAGCGACCAGCGCTTAGGCGGTAGTTCGAGTTCGATTGAATGACTACCAAGGCCACGAATGTTTCGATACTTCCAGTCGGTAACCCTAATCCTCATCTTTCGATTCCTCGACATCGATCATATCGAGCAGTTCATCTATGTCGGTGTCGTCGATATTCGCACGCATTTGATTCTTAATGAGAGCGGTAAGTCGATCCCTATAAGCTTGGGTCATCTGACCTTGTTCGACGACGTGTTTGATTGCGTTGCTTAATGCCGGGTTATTCATGGAAACTTTCTCCAGCATTTTCCGTGGGCTGAATCGCAACTGTGGCGAGGCACTCAAACCATTCCCTGCGGCGTGTATCTGTCGAGATAGGACTATCCGAAACGTCGGGATCTTCTCCATCGGTTCTAATAAAGTCCAACACTGTCGCACGTTTGTTGGGATTGTTAGGGTCGGTTCGTAGGCACCGCCCCACGCGTTGTACCGTTTCAATCGGTGCACGCGCGGTAGCAAAGAGTACGATATTGTTAACGGAATGAATATCGATTCCTTCTGATATGCGCTTACAGGCAATCAGGCATTCAAGCTCACCTTCGGCGAAACGTTGAAGATTGCCACGGTCGTCGTCGCCGTAGTAGGTGTGAAATTCGACGCGCTGCTCAACCATAAAGTCTTGAAAGAGCGCTCCATAATCGGCCTGTTCGACAAAGATAATGCATCGGCTGAGGATTTCTGGGTGTTTCCTGACATACGCCTTGAACGGTGGAATTTTTTCTTTTGACAGTTTCTTGACCCTTGCGAGATCCATATAAAGAAGGGCCGGATCACTGTTCCCATCTTTTGCGCGCCGGGCGTGACGCTTCCAAGCCGCTTGCAGAGCCGCTCTGTCATCATCCGAGAATGCATACTCAATGGGGTGATAGTCCAGTTCACAGAGAATGCCCCGTTTGATTGCTTCGTGTAATTCAAACCGGAAAATGACCGGTCCTATTTCTGCTTTGATGAATTCGTTACCGTCTTGGTCATATTCCCTGGTTGGCGTTGCGCTCAAGCCGAGCCTATAGGGGAATGCACGCAATTGGCCGGACAACCGCTGAACCAGACCAGGCTCACCAATGCCGTGTACCTCGTCGCAGATTAGGAGAGTAGATTCGATCTTTGGCGCTGAGAGTCGCGGAATCAGGTCTGCAAGCTTCCGTCGGTTAATGAGTAGAACGGCACGTCCGCGCACCGCCCCGAATTCCTGAGCCTCGTGGTGATTCTCGTATTCGCGGTAAATCAATCTTGAGGCGCCGCGTTTGGTCAGTTCAAAATGCCACTGGTCCAATAGGTCGGTCCCGAAAGCCGCCACGATCGTTGTGGTCGAGAGATCCCGTTCCCGCAATTCTGCCTCTATTTTCAGTGCAGTACGCGTCTTCCCAGTACCTGTAGCCATAGCAAGGACGCCAGTGCGGTGTCTGAGGAAAGCAGCGCACGCTTCGTCCTGGTGTCGCCATTTCCACGCCCCTCGTTTGATTTGGTGAGCCTTAGTAGGCGAGTAGGGCCGACGGCTGTTCTCGGTAAATGAGATTATCCGCTTCCGAATAGCACTCGGGAGCTTGTAACAACGCACGTTTGGGTCGTGTTCGCTCCATAGTCGGTCAAAGAGTTCTACGATCCGTGCTGCATGATCCGCGTCTCTGTCCTTCGTCCAGCCCAAATGGACATGCAAAGTCTCGAAATTTCGAAACCCGCCTTCTGTCTCATTCTGGGAGCCATGAAATGCGACAAAATCATTCTGCGCGTCCGTGAAAACGCCAAGTTTTGGATGAAAATCTCCGTCAAGCCGCATGGCGGGCACTGCGATCTTGATGTCCAGCAACTGATCGGCAACCATCCACGACAAGACGTCTAGTGGCGCTTTTGTCGCCGCCGCCGCCAGATCGTCAATGGCGGCGTTCAACGCATGAAGCAAAGCAGGATTCTCTCGGGCGTCATGCCCGTGCTTTATGGCGCTCCAATCTGCAGAAGAGAGTTTGGGGCTAGTGATTAGCCGCATTTTGCCGCCATTGGACGCGAAGGGAACAAGCCCGTTGGCGATACGCGTTATCCAGCGTGACGAGAAAAATCCGACGCCGCGGTCGTAGCGTACTGAATTGGAGAGCCCAGGACCGTAGAGGGTCTCGACTAGATCGTCGCACGACGTGTCAATGGATTCAGGAAAGAATACTGTCCGTAACGCGCCAGATGAGCTCATCCTCGACTGGTGCCTCCGTCTCTGGATTCTCTTTCCTGCGTGAGGCGAATTACTTGGTCGACCAATTCTTCCAAACCGTGAGTTCTCACTTCGACGACCGCCTAGGCGCTGGCATCCGCTATGATCTTGTCCAATTCAGCTAGTTGGTCGTCCGTGAGCCTTTGGTGAAGGCCGAGCAGGTGGAAAATAACACGCCGAATCTGCGTGCGGCCCTGTCCCGATGCTTGCTGAAAGGCGTTATGGGAAAAATCAACATGGCCGAGCGGCTCAAGTTTGTTGACGAACCACTGCCGAGAGAAGTCTCTTGCATCGAGTGCTTGGGATGCTAACGATCGGAGTGTATCAAACAAAGCCTGTATACCGACTGTTTTGGTGAGGTATGACTCATTAGGTAGTTCTGGTCCGCACACGTCCAGCACTGCGTGAAAGAAGTTTGTGACGGCTGCCAAAATTACTTTGTCGCGAGTGTCGAGGTAGACATTTCGGAGCGGTGCCCTATCGCCGGGACGTTCCTTAGCTAGCTTAGGCCGTTTCTGGTACCGTCCGGTTCGTAGCGCGTCGGCGTCTCTCTTTGGTGAGGTCGAGATTAGCCGCGTGATGCCATTCACGACTGTGGCCGTCGAAACCATCCAAATGTTCCGTGCTTTAGCTTCGGCGCGGGTTATCGCGAAGTCGTTCTCGGCCGCAACCAGAATTCGGCCCGAGAGCGGGCCGTCACTTTCAGTGTTCATCTTCCGGGTCAGGAACACAGCAAGTTTTTCAGGCGACCACAATTCCGGTGGCTCCTCGTCGATGTTGTAGCCGAACAGCTCATAAGTCTGGCTTCTACTGACTGGCTTCTGGGTGGAATTAATCGTGGCAAAAAGATAAGCCTGATAGGGACGCGGGAGATCAAGGAAGATGGAACAGAGTACTTGAGTGTTTAGGCGACGCTCGTCTGCATGGGTGAACCCGAAAAGTCTATGTTGACCGTCGATAATCGGTGCCAAAGGCTCCGGAGTCGGGATAACGAGATGAACAAGCTCATCTTTGCCTTCGCAAAGCGGCTCGATACGCCACTTAAGCGCGTTATCTTCAACGATCAGTCCGGATGTGGAGGAATAGTTTGCAGCCAAAATAATAGAATTAGGAAACGCTGCTTCGGTTGTATTGATGTAGCGGCCTATCTCCTTGAGGCGCGGAATATTCTTCAAGCGTTGTGAACCCTCAAGACGATAGGTGCCATTTTCCAAGATGGCTCGCAGCCGGTCTGCATAACAGACTTGTAAGAGGTCTCTCGCTTGGATGGAGGCCACGTAGAATTCACCGAGCGGCTGTTTGACGAGGATCGCTGGAACGCGCCGAAACTCCTTGCTCATTTGATCGTTCATAGTGAAATGCCTCCGTCGTCATCACCCGCGGCCTGTTTGCTGTAATCCCCCCCAAGCGGATCGTCCATGGAGTGCTGCATATATTTTGTCTCATCCCAATTGGCCATCCACCAAGTCAAGACGGCAACGATAGTCGCAGCGGTCAAAAATCGATTCCCTGCCCCAGGCGCTTGATATTCGAACACCGCCGCGCTAACCGTGAGCAGTAGGAGAGCGACAAGCACAAAGCACATAAGCGTACGAAGGTGCTTTCGCCTATCCTCAACCACAATGACGTGGATGCAGGACAGGGACCCTAAAGCGGCAAAATATGTGAGCATTGCGCTAAAAACCCTAGCGTCTACCCAGATGGGCTGAGGAGGCGTCTGCGATTGTATCTCTAGTAACGCCTCAAAGGCGGCGACCCAAATTCCCGCAGCACCAATGGCGAGGGAGACCAAGAAATAGAGAACGTAAGTGGGTTGAAATATCGGTCGGTATAATCGTTGCCCTAGTTCAATGAACAGTTCTGTCCATTCTTGCAGGTGAGCATCCTTGGCTCGACTTAGTAGTTGCCTAAAATTCATTGAGGCTCCTGGATAGGGATACGGCAGTGAGGTAGTCCATAGCGCTGGCGACTCGGACACCTTTTTGCCCGATCTTGGCTATTGATTCAAGACTTGGAATCAAAGTCAAATCTGATCGGCCAATATGTTTCACATTCTACGTGGCAGCAGAAGGCTGTGCGATACCGGCGGTGAAGAGGGTCGGGTTCGGAGTGGGGATGGTGGTGCTGCCGGATACCGTGCGGGTGCGGGTCGGGGCTCCCGCATCGTCGTTGCTGCGGCTCCCATTGAGAGCACGGTCGGAATTTGTTCGTCGGGACTTGAACGAGTCGAAATCGTCCCAGGAAAAGAGTAACTTGGTCCCGTCGGTCGTCATGGTGCCTCCTCGGAGCGGCAGGTGGATCTGGAAACCCTGTTTTGCCCCATGACGGTCGGCTTCTCCCCCCTCTTTCGTTGCCCCTCGAGCGGCCTCGACAACACTTGGGGTGAAAATCGACCCCGATAGGGAAAAACCACCCGAAACCGGCCCAAAACAGCCCATTCCTGGGGTAAAGTTCTCTTGAGGGTGCCTCGAAACCCTTACGAATCAACGACTACGGAACAGCGCAAAGGCCTCCTCGAGACGCGACTCGCCCGAACGTGCAGGAGACAGCAGCATGTTCGGCTGACCGATCGCGCAGGCCCTGCCCATGCGGGCGGTGATTGGAGATTCGTCATGCATCGGCGACAGGCATCCCGCACCGGCATCGTGAATCGACGCCCTATCCATGCAGCGCCACCACCTTGTGGTCGGCACCGGCGACATACGCCGCCCACGCATCCATGAGCCTGCGCCTGCGCTCGAAGAGATCGGAGCGGAAGTAGGCCCCCTCCACGCCGCCCACCGAATGCGCAAGCGCGGCTTCTGCGACCTCGCGCACCTTGCCGGTGTCGGCGCACCAGTCGCGGAACGTGGAGCGGAACCCGTGAACGGTCGCACGTTTGGCAAGCCCCGTCTTGTGCAGCACCCGGGTGAGCATCGCATCGGAGAACGGGCGGCCGCGGCGGACGGGGGAGGGGAACACGAGCCCGCTGCCGTCGTCGAGCACCCGCGCGAGTTCCAGCACGTCCAGTGCCGCCCGACTCAGTGGCACGCGGTGCTCGGCGCCCGCCTTCATCCGCTCGCCCGGGATGCGCCAGATGGCCTCTCCGATGTCGATCTCCTCCCAGGTCGCCCCGCGCACCTCGCCGGGGCGGGCGGCGGTGAGGATCGTAAAGCGCAGCGCGAGCTTCGCCGTCGGGGTCGCTGTTGAGGCATCGACCGTGTCGAGCGCCACCGACAGCTCCCGGTAGGGCAGCGCCCGCAGGTGCGCCCTGACGGCCGGCATCCTCGGCAGCGCCCCGTCGATCGCCTCTCCGGCGGCGTTGAACTGCACCCACCCGTGCGCCTGGCACCACTTGAGCGTCGCCCTGATATGGCGGCGAATGCGCCGGGCGGTTTCGGGTTTCGTGGCCCAGATCGGGGTGAGCACAGCCAGCACGTCCTCCCGCCCGATGCGGTCGACCGCCAGCTCGCCGAGGCGCTTGAACGCGTGGCGCTCCATCTGCTGCATCCAGTTTGCCGCCACCGTCTTGTTGCGCCAGCGCGGGCGCAGCGACTCGTACGTGCGCTGCGCGGCCTGGCGGAACGTGGGCGCTTTCTCTCGGCGCCTTTCGGCCAGCGGGTCGCCGCCGCGCCGGGCGAGCCGGCGGTTCTCAAGTGCGGCCTCGCGCGCTTCGGCCAGCGTCACCCATCCGCAACCGCCGAGCCCGATGTTGCGGCGCGTGCCGTTAACGGTCAGGCGCTGGACCCATTGTTTGGAGCCTCCGGGGGCGACGCGCAGGAACAGCGTGTTGCCGTCCCCGTACAGTCCCGGCTCGCTGATGGCGCGTACGAGCTTGACGGTGAGTTTGCCTTGTATCACGTTTTGTACCACGCGGATTCTTGAACTGCTGCCGCGCGCTTGTAACCCTTTTTGTAGCACGGGCGGACGCAAAGTGTAGCGTACCGGGGTCGGTGTTACAAGAAGTTTGGAGACCGCAACCGACTGATATTTATGAAGTTGTCGGCTTATGTCGGCCCATGGCGGGCCGTGCGTAGAGGGCGGTATGCCGGGAGAGAGACTTGAACTCTCACTCTGTTGCCAGAACCGGATTTTGAGTCCGGCGCGTCTACCAATTCCGCCATCCCGGCCCGGAGGGGCTGCGGTAGCTTACCACTACTTGGCCCGGGGTCATCACCCTGCGAGGCACTCCAATTCCACCGATTCGCTACCGCGGCCACCGCCACGGTCGCGCCGACCGGAACATCCAACCAGTGCTTCATTCCGCGGGCGCAGTAGCCACCATGTTCCTGTACGAACAAGGGTATGCTCAGCATGAGCGCCGGGACCGAGAGGAATGGGTATTGAGTTATCAATTGGAACTATATCGAGAGTCCCGACATCCAACCGCTTGGTGCTGCCGCGGCCCTGGTCAGGACGGCCCGGCCTTCGATCAAGACGGCACTGCAACGATTTTCGCCGCGCCCGCATCTAAACAAATGGAACCATGGGAACTCGAATACCACATGTGGACCCGGCAATAGTTGCCGAGGCCCAGCAGGGCGATACATCCGCCCAGGGGCGATTGTACGAATCGTTTGCACCCATGGTGTATACGCTGGCGCGGCGAATGCTGGTGTCGCCCGCGCTGGCCGAAGACGTGCTACAGGAAACGTTCGTGGAGGTGCTGCGCAAACTGCATACCTTTCGGGGTGAGTCCGGCGTGGGCTTCTGGGTGCGGCGAATCGCCGTCAACAAGTGCCTGATGTACCTGCGCTCCGCTTGGCACTCACGCCGGGTGGACACCGAGGCCATTGAATCCCTGTGCCCGCCGGCGCAATCGCCGCAGGCGGAGCACCAGGTCGCCCTGGAGCGAGCGTTGGCGGAACTACCCGATACCTCGCGAACGGTCGTCTGGCTGCACGATGTGGAGGGCTATACGCACAAGGAGATCGGCACCATGATGGGCCGAACCACCAGTTTTTCGAAGTCGCAACTGGCACGAGCCCACAAGCGATTGCGCACGTTGCTCCATGGGGAGCACTCGGAGGATGGAGGAAAACCATGTACCCCAGCACTGAAGAGTTGCTGAGCATTCGCGACGGCGAACCCGTGGACGCCGAAGCGCGCGCCGCGGTGGAATCCGAGCCGGCACTGCAGGCTGAAATCGCGCACCTTGAGGCTACCCGGGACCGACTGCGGGAATTGCCGGTTCTGGCGCCCCCGCCTGGCGTCCGTGCGAAGGTATTTCAGGAGCTTGAAAGCGGTCCCGGCACGCGTCGCGCGACATCACCCCAACGGCCTCGATCACGTTCGACAGGACAATCCAGAACCGCTAGCGCTGCTACGGCGCTCGGAAAGACCTCCGGCGGCAACCCGAAGACGCGGTTCTTGCGCCGCGCGCAATGGCCGCTGCGCGGCGGCATCGCCGCAGCCGTCGCGGTGGTTGCAATTCTGGGCGTGCGCTACCTCGGCATACCGCAAGGTCCGCCTCCGGGTACGACCATTGCCGAGGGACCCCTGACCGCTGTTGCCCCCTCCGGGTTCGGTGGAGCTGCCGCCGCGTATACGTCACTCACCAGCGAATCGGCACGTCTTGAACGATTGTTGAACGATATTCCGTATCGCCCCCGGCTGGTAAACGCCGGCACGGCCACCATGATTTCAGGGCTCCAGGACCGTATCGGCCAGGTGGACCAGATACTCATGTATTCGAGCGTGGAAGGACTTCAGCCGGAGCAGACCATGGCATTGTGGCAGGAACGGGTGGACCTGATGAACGCATTGGTGCAGGTTCGGTACGCCGAGGCGCAACGTTTCGGGTTTTAGCCGCATCTGTAAGGAAGGACACTGAACTGAAGGAATTGGAATCATGACCAGATCTGCTCTTTTTGCCCTGATCACCGCAATGGGATTGGCTGCGGCCTCAGCGCCCCTTGGTGCGCAAGACTCCCAGGAGGGAGAGGAACTGCAGGAAGCTCGCTCGGAGCTTCAGGAAGCCCGACAGGCGCTGGAAGAGGCCGCACGCGAAGTCGCCCGCTTGTCCGCTCAGGCGGCCGGCCCGGTCGTCAGCCGCTTGCGAATCATCTCGAGGCCCGCGGTACTGGGCATCAACATCAGTGACGCCGAGGAAGGCGTACAAGTCGATGGCGTGACCCCCGGCGGCCCTGCGGACGACAGCGGGTTGGCGACCGGAGACATTATCGTGGCAATGGACGGCGCCGAACTCGGCGGCGACTCGCCGGCGCAGCTTCTCGTTGGGCAGATGGAAAATGTCTCTCCCGGCGACACCGTGCTGCTTACCATCGTTCGTGACGGCGACGAAGAGGAAATCGAGATCATCGCAGGGTCGTCCAGAGCGTTCTTCGACCGTGATGACGAAACGGGCAACCGGAGCTTCAACCTGGGCGAACTGTTCGAGAGACGGGGCGACATCGGCGACCGGCTGCTTTCGTTCAGGCGCCGCTGGGGGGATATGGAACTGGTGGAACTGACGCCCGAACTTGGAGCCTACTTCGGCACGGAAACCGGCATCCTGGTGGTTCGTGCGCCCTCCGATGACGCGCTTGCAGCGCTGATGGACGGCGACGTGATCCTCGACATCGGCGGCCGGGAGCCGAACAGCACGGAGCACGCACTGCGCATTCTGGCCAGCTTCGAGAGCGGCGAGTCGCTCGAGCTCACGATCATGCGGGAGCAGCGCCAAGAGACGCTCGAAGTAGAGTTCCCGTAACCGACCGCGGCAAGAACCCGGCGCCGCTCCGAGACCGAGTGCGGCGCCGGGTTGCAGCCTGTCTGGGCGCGGTGTACGTTGCTCCGGAGACGTTCCGGACCGCAACGAGGCCACACCCATGAAGCGCCCGCACCTCCTCTGGCAAATCTGCACACTCACGGTTGCCATGTCTTTCGGCTTCTCCCCGACAGCCGAATCGCAACAGACACCCCTTTTCAATACGGTCAAGCAGAAGCTTGCCGAAGGCCGCCAGGTGGTCGGTGCGACCGTGGCGACGGCCGACGCCGACATCTACTGCGCGGTGGCCAACTCCGGCTTTGACTTCATCTGGATCGAGATGCAGCACAGTCCGCTGACGTATACGGACGCCGCGAGGATGATCTGGGCGTGCCGGGACGCGCCGGCGATTCCCTTCATCCGGATACCTGCGGCTACCGAGGGCGACATCCAGAAGGCGACGGATATCGGTGCGCTGGGCATCATCGTGCCCATGGTGGACAGCATGGATGAGATTCGGGACGCGGTCACCTACGCGCATTATCCGCCGTTCGGAAAACGCAGCCAGGGCGGCGGACAGTACGGCGCGCTCTGGGGAAGCGGCTACCGGGCTGCCGCCAATGAGAACATCATGGTGGTTGCCATGATCGAGCAGCCGGCGGGCGTCGAAATCGTGGAAGAAGTGGCAAACCTCGAAGGCGTCGATGTGGTGTTCGTAGCGAGTTCCGACCTCGGGAGCTTCACCGGGCTGCCGCAGGGCAACCCCGAGTACGAGGCGCTGGTGACGACGGTCAGGGACGCCACGCTTCGGGCGGGCCGCACCGTCGGCGGACCATTGGCCTGGATGTCCACGCGGGACGGATACGGGTTCTTTCAGGCGCCGACCACGACCAGCCTCGTCCGGTCCGGCGCGCAGGCTGTACTGCAGTCGGCTGATCCGTGCTTCGGCGTGGCCTCGGGAGAAGCCCCCGTCCAGGGCGAGGATCCGTGCCCCTGACAGTCCCGGCTTGCGTTTGTGCCGGGGCGGCTGCCGTCAACGAGCAGCGTCTGCACACCCGCTGGACGCCGGGGCGCGACTGACATTGGGTGGCGTTTTGTGGTTCCCGTGTGTATAGGATAGATTGGGCTGACAGACATCCATTTAACAAACCGTCAAGCGCTGGGGAGTCAGGAAATGTTGCGTTGCGTCATGATCCTCATGGCCGCATGCCTGCTGATGGGGGCACCCGCCCACTCGCACCATTCCCATGCCAATTACGCCATGACGGAATACCTGAATGTCAGCGGAACCGTCACGAGCCTTCTCTGGATCAACCCCCACATCTGGATTTACCTTGAAGTCAGCGGTGACGATGGCGAACCCGAGCTCTGGTCCATTGAAGCAGCCAACCCCGTACAAGTTGCGAGAAACGGCGTCACCCGCGACACGGTCCGGGTCGGTGACACCGTCACGGCACGTTGTCATCGGCTCAGGGATGGTTCGAACGGCTGTCTGCTGGGCTACATGACCGGACGTGACGGCATCGAGAGGCATTGGGACTGATGCGTTCGAGATTGCTCGCTCTTGCTGCGATCGTGCTCTTCCCGGGCGGAGCGGCTCTTTCCCAGGAGTGGGTCGAGTACGTCAACCTGCCTGACCGGTTTGCAATGATCTTTCCCGGCATGCCCGAGGTGGAGGAAACCACGCGGATGTCGGCCCACGACGTGGTCTTTCCCGCCCGCGTGTATACCCTCGACGACGGCCACAGCCACTACGCCCTGACCGTGGTCGATTACACCGAGGCCGAAACGAGGCACCGGGAACGGCCGGACCAGACCGATGCGAGTTCGGGCGCGCGCTTCTGGGTGATGGACGTACGAGCGTCGATGGCCCACGAGGCCCAGCAGATTCGCGACCGAGTTCGCGCGGCCGATGGAGAGATCACCTATGAAGGCTGGGTCGATATCGACAAGATCGAAGGTCACCAGATGCAGTTCACCCATGCCGACGGCTCGCGCTCGTTTGTCGCCATACACCTGAACGCGAGTCGGCTCTATCTTCTCGAAGGCACGTCGCCGGCGGGTTTTCCGCCGCCCGCGTGGTTCCAGCAGTCGCTGCGATTCCTCGACGAGGAAGGCCGCCGGATTCGCTATACCTTTGACACCGACGGTCAGCGGGTCGATATCCGCGTCACGGACCTGGCCGAAGTTCAGGAAGGCGTCACGAGGGTGATTGTCGAGTAGTGGGACGGCAGGGCACCGGCATGTTCGCGATTCGCACATCAGCCGCCGGCGCACTTTGCCTTGTCAGCCTGGCACTTGCGGCGCAGCCTGCACCGAATTTCGAAGTTGACCCGTTCTGGCCCAAACCCTTGCCGGATGGGTGGCTCAACGCCCAGTTGCCGGGCGTGTGCGTGGATTCGCACGATCACGTTGTCGTGCTCGATCGCCGCACCATCACCGCCGATCAGGCCGAAAGGGGGTTCCTGCCCGCCGAGCACATCCTCATGTTCAACCAGGATGGCGACCTCGTTTCGTCGTGGGGCGACCCGAACGTGGTTCCGATGGCGCGCCTGCACGGTTGTTCGTTCGACGCCGATGACAACCTGTGGATCACCGGCAACCGCGATGGAATCATCCAGAAGTACAGCCACTCGGGCGAAATGCTGATGCAGATCGGCACGCGCGGAGTGGTCGATACCGCCGACGGCACGGCGATCATGGCCGAAGACGGTACGCTGAACCGGGAAGCGCTGAATTCGAGCCGCGAGGGTTTCTTTTTCCCTGCGCAGGCCGCGGTCGACCCGGACAACGGCGACATTTACGTGGCCGACGGTTACGGCAACCGGCGCGTCGCCGTGTTCGACAGCAACGGGCAATACCTCCGGCAGTGGGGACGCCAGGCCACGCTGCAGGAGATCAAGTCCGGGGCAGGCGGCGCCTTTGCGTATGCGGTCCACTGCATCGCCATCAGCAAGGCCGGTTTCGTCTTCGTCTGCGACCGCGAGGGCGACCGCATCCAGGTGTTCGACAAACAGGGAACGCACATCAGGAACATCTGGATCAGGACGGACACGACACCAGAACTGCCGGACACCTGTGAACACGCACAGCTCGTGCTATGTATCGTCTATTCGGGCACGGTATGGGGAATAGCGTTCTCGCCCGACGACGAGCAGCGCTTTGTTTACGTCATGGATGGGCGGAACGAGCGGGTGCACGTACTCGATCACCAAAGCGGCGAAATCCTGTCAAGTTTCGGCCGCGGCGGCCACCAGGCCGGTCACTTCGACTACGGCCACAGCCTGGCCGTCGACTCCCTCGGCAATGTTTACGTGGCCGAAACGGGCGATGGACGGCGCGTTCAGCGGTTCAGGCCGGTCGGGAATCAAGCGCCGAACGAAAACATACCCTAGGAGTATTCGCCCCGGCGAACGGTGCGCTGACGCTGAGGGAAGAAAGTACTTCCATGCAAGCCGCTATGGCCCATCCAGCGCGAGTTCCAGTACGCGGGCGACGTGCAAGGCGTCGCGTTCGGCGCCGTGCATGATCTGGGTCCGGCAGCTCGTGCCGTCGGCCACGATCAACGTATCGCCGTCCGCCTCGCGGACCCGCGGCAACAGGTCCAGTTCCGCCATTTTCATGGACGTTTCATAGTGTTCGGCCTCGTACCCGAACGAACCCGCCATGCCGCAACATCCGGATTCGATGAGTTTGACCTCCGCGCCCGGGATCAGGCGCAACACTTCTTCCACGCTCGACACTTGGTCGAAGGCCTTCTGATGACAGTGCCCGTGCAACAGTAACTGCGCCTGCTCCAGAGCCTTCAGCGGCAGTTTCAGCCGCCCGGCCTTGTTCTCCGCCGCCAGAAACTCCTCGAACAACATCGCTCGACCGGCCAGTTCCGCTGTCTCGTCCCCCGGCAGCATCGCGGCAAATTCGTCGCGCAGGCTAAGCAGGCACGAAGGCTCCAGCCCGACGATGGGCACGCCCCGCTCGACGTAGGGTTTTAGCGTCTCGATGACCCGCCGCGCTTCCTTTTTCGCTTCGTCCACCAAACCCGCATTGAGGAATGTGCGTCCGCAGCACAGGGGCCTGCCCCCGCCCACAGGCTTGGGTGTCACTACCCGGTAGCCGGCGGCATCAAGCACGTTCAACGCCGCATCGGCCGTTTCGGGTTCGAAATAGGTGTTGAAGGTGTCGACCAGCAGCACGACCTCGGCGCCCGCCGGAGCCCGTCCGGCGGCACCGCCGGCGGCACCGCCAAAAGTCCTGCGACGCCACACGGGTAGCGGTCGTTTCGCGGTGAAACCCAGCACCGACTTCCGCAGCAAGCGCCCCGGCCAACCCAGATTGACGCTGTTGGCAAGCGGCGCGAACCGAGCCGCCCAGGGTGCGTACCTCGGCAGGAATGCAATGATGCGATCCCGCCAGGTGAGCCCCCGACGCTCCCGGTAGGCGCTGAGAAACTCGATCTTCATGCGGTACACGTCGACGCCCGTAGGGCACTCGCGCTTGCACGCCTTGCAGCCCACGCAGAGGTCCATGGTCTCGTAGAGTTCCTTCGACGTCAGCGCGTCGGCAGGCAACTGCCCGGTCAGCGCCAGCCGCAGGCTGTTCGCACGCCCGCGGGTGACGTGCTTCTCGTCCTGCGTCACTCGAAAGGACGGACACATCACGCCGCCGGCCGCCTTCCGGCAGGCGCCGTTGTTGTTGCACATCTCGGTGGCCCGATGGAGGCCGCCCCAGGCCGACCAGTCCAGCGTTTCCTTCGGCTGCGACGGCTGGTACCGGTCGGAGAATCTCAGGATGCTGCGCTCGTCCATGCGCGGCGGATCGATGATCTTGCCCGGACTGAATCGCCCGTCCGGGTCGAAACTCTCCTTCACCTCGCGAAATGCGGACACGATCTGCGTGCCCAGGATCGGCTCCAGGAACTCGGACCTGACCAGGCCGTCGCCATGCTCACCGGAGTGGGTACCCTTGTACTCGCGGACCATGGCATGCGCCTCGGAGGCGATGGAACGCCAGTTGGCGACATCGTTGTCCGCCTTCAGATTGAGTATCGGACGCACGTGCAGGCAGCCCGCTCCCGCGTGCGCATACCAGGTTCCCGTGGTGCCGTGCCGGGAGAACACGTCGGTCAGGCGCCGCGTGTAGTCCGCGAGATTCTCCAGCGGCACGGCGCAGTCTTCGACGAAGGAAATGGGCTTGCCGTCGCCCTTCATGGACATGACGATGTTCAGGGCCGCCTTGCGCAACGACCACACCTTGGCCTGCAATGCCGCCGATTCGGCACGAAGTACGCTGCCAGGCAACCCCAGGTCACCCATCAGTTCCTCAAGCCGATCCAGGTTTCGCGACAGCTCCTTGAGGTCATCTCCAGCGAATTCCACCAGCAGCACCGCCACGGGCGTCCCGCGGATGAAACTGCGCAGGGACGAACTGAACGCCGGAATATCCGCAGCCAGTTCAAGAACGGTTCGATCGATCAGTTCCGTGGCGGCAGGGTCGAGCGTGACGATGTGCCGGACGGACTCCATCGCCTGGTGAAACGTCGGGAAATGGCAGATACCCAGGACCTTGTGCGCCGGGATCGGCTGCAGCGCAAGTTCGATCTCCTGGAACCACGCCAGCGTGCCTTCGGAGCCCACCAGCAGATCCGCCAGGTTCAGGTCCTCGCGTCCCAGCCGATTGATGTTGTAGCCGGCCACGTTTCTACGGACCTTGGGAAAGCGCCGGTCAATCTCATCGGCGTGACTCGCGTAGAGCTGACGCATCCTGTCGGTCAGAGCGCCGAGCCGGTCGCTGCCGGAGCCATTGCCATTGCGTCGGTCATGCTGCCCGGCGCCATTGCCGCTGTGGCGGTCCGGTCGCGCGGGGCCATCGCCGTTGCTTCGGCCCAGCCGCGCGGTACCCTGCGGGCGGCAGTCGAGCAACTCCCCGTCGGCGAGCACGGCCTGGATGCCGATGACGTTGTCCACCATGTGTCCGTAGTGCAGCGAACGGGCGCCCACGCTGTTGTTGCCGGCCATGCCGCCGATGGTTGCGCGGCTGGCAGTCGAGACGTCGACCGGGAAGAACAACCCGTGAGGTCTCAGGAACCGGTTCAGCTCGTCCAGGACAATGCCCGGATCGACGGAAATGGTGCGTGCCGGCGGCCGGAATGACCGGACTTCGCGAAGGAATTTGCTCGCATCGATGACCAGCGCTTCACCCACGGTCTGTCCGCACTGGGATGTCCCGGCGCCCCGGGGCAGGATCGGTACGCCATGCTCGGCGGCGATCTGGATCGCCGCGAGCACATCCTGCCGGGAGCGCGGCACGACCACGCCGATCGGCTGGATCTGGTACACCGAGGCATCCGTGCTGTAGCGGCCGCGGCTGAACGCGTCAAAAAGGACTTCGCCCTCGAGCTCGCGGCTTAGCTGATCGGCCAGCGGCGAGGTTTCTGCGTTGCGGGGCTTCGGTTGCATCGTCATTCAGGCTGCCGGCGCGTGTCAGCGCTATCCTAGCCTACGCAGCGCCGCGCACGCCCGCTGAATCCGCTGGCATGCCTCGGTCAGCTCTTCGGTCGAAGCGGCATAGGAAACCCTGAAATAGGGCGACATCCCGAACGCCGCGCCCGGCACCACCGCTACGCCCTCGCTCTCCAGCAGGTACGTGCACAGCGTCGGGTCATCCTTGATGACGGTACCGTCGGGCGCCGTCCGGCCGATCAACTCCCCACAGGACGGATAGACGTAAAAGGCGCCCTCCGGCGTCCGGCAGGAAACACCTTCCGTCTGGTTGAGCATGGAAACCACGAGTTCCCGTCGTTCCCTGAACGCCTGGTTGCGTGGTTCAAGGAAATCCTGGGGGCCATTCAGGGCCTCAACGGATGCCGCCTGGCTGACCGACGAAGTGTGCGTGGAGGATTGCGACTGCACCACGGTCATCGCACGGATCAGTTCGACCGGGCCTGCCCCGTAGCCCAAACGCCAACCAGTCATCGCATACGCCTTGGACACGCCGTTGATGGTCAGCGTGCGGTCGAGGATCCCGGGCTCGACCTGGGCGGGGGTCGTGAACTCGAACCCGTCGTAGATAATGTGCTCGTAAATGTCGTCCGTCATGACCCAGACATGCTCGTGGCGCAGGATCACATCGGTCAGCGCCTTGAGTTCCTCACGCGTGTAGGCCGCGCCCGTGGGATTACTGGGCGAGTTGAGCATCACCCACTTTGTCCGCGGGGTGATCGCTGCCTCCAGTTCCCCGGCCGTCAGCTTGAATCCGTTCGCTTCACGGCCCTCCACGACCACCGGCGCTCCCTCGGCGAGGAGAACCATGTCGGGATAGGAGACCCAGTACGGCGCCGGGATGATGACCTCGTCGCCGGCATCCAGCGTCGCCATGAGCGCGTTGTAGAGCACCTGCTTGCCGCCGCAACTGACGATCACCTGGTTGGGCGCGTAGTCGAGTCCATTTTCGCGCGCGAACTTGCCGCAGATGGCCTGCCGCAACTCCATCGTCCCCGTCACCGGCGTATACCGGGTCTGGCCCTCATCGATGGCCCGCTTGCCCGCCAGCCCGATGTTGTCGGGCGTGTCGAAGTCGGGTTCGCCCGCCCCCAGCCCGATGATGTCGCGGCCGGCGGCTTTCAGTTCGGCCACCTTGCCGGTCAGCACGTTGGTCGGAGAAGGTTTGATGCGAGACAGACGCCTGGCGATGACCGTCATATCGAAACTCTCTACTTCAATGGTGGAAAACCTGAAACTACGCCCTCCGCGCGCGCCACGCAACGCACAACTGCCGTAGTTGCATTGGGCCGAAGACCGCCGCGCCGAAGACGGCTGATCAAACGACGACGCATCCCGGCTGCCTGCGTTGCTCGCCGGTCTCGGGGCGACGCGGGACATTCGCCACGGACTGCTAAAATCGCAGCGCCATGGACCGTACCGAATTTCACTACGATTTGCCGACGGAACTCATCGCTCAACAGCCGTTGCCCGAGCGCTCGGCGAGCCGTCTGCTGGTAGTCCAGGGCGGTTCCACCGATGATCGGCACTTTGCGGATTTGCCCCGTTTTCTCAAGCCCTGCGATCTGCTTGTTCTGAACGACACCCGTGTCATTCGCGCCCGCCTGCGCGGTCACAAGCCCACGGGAGGGCAGGTGGAACTGCTGCTGGAGCGCATTACCGGCACGCGCACGGCGACGGCGCAGGTCAGGGCCAGCCGCAGTCCTCGCGACGGGGCCGAAGTGTGCCTCGCCAACGGTTCGAGCGTCCGGGTGCTGAGCAGGCACGGTTCGCTGTTTCGGCTTCAATTCAACACCGATATCGGGCCGCTGCTCGAAGCGCACGGCGAAGTGCCGCTGCCGCCGTACATCCGCCGCAGCGCGGCGCCCGAAGACCGGGACCGATACCAGACGGTGTACGCGCGGGATGACGGTTCCGTCGCAGCCCCGACGGCCGGATTGCACTTCGACGCGGACCTGCTTCACGCGATTCGCGGGCGCGGTGTCGAGACTGCATTTGTGACCCTGCACGTGGGCATCGGCACCTTTGCCCCGGTACGAACGCAACGCATCGAAGATCATCGCCTTCACCCCGAATGGTGCCGGGTGACACCGGAATTGTGCGCGCAAATTCAGCGAGCACGGCAGCAGGGCGGGCGTGTTATTGCAGTGGGCACGACCACGGTTCGCGCCCTGGAAAGCGCCGCTGCCGATGGGCTGCTCCAGCCGTTTGACGGTGAGACGTCACTCTTCATCCGGCCCGGATTCCGGTTTCGCGTGGTGGATGCGCTGATTACAAACTTCCACCTGCCGGAATCGTCTCTGCTGATGCTGGTCTGCGCCTTCGCGGGCCGCGACCGCGTGCTTGCAGCGTACCGTCACGCCGTGGACCAAGGCTACCGGTTCTTCAGCTACGGTGACGCCATGCTGATCGAGCCGTGAAGTTCGAGCCGTTGCCCGGCGTTCCGACGGCGATATTCCAGTTGATCGCGCCATGTTGCGGCCTGCCGTAGCCAGGTGTAGATTGAACCGGAGACCCTCCGGACTGGTACTGAGCAAAGACCAATGAAGCGCCCGTCCCTTGTTCTACCGATGGCGGTAACGATCGTTGTAGTCGCCGCGTCACCCTTGCTCGCCCAGAACTTAACCTGGACCGATTACGTCAGCCGGCAGGATTTCTTCAGCGTCAACTTTCCCGGCGAGCCAGACGTGGAAGAGTTCGACTATCCGACGGAATATCGGATCACGTTACCCGCCCGCGTCTATCGCCATGAGAGCGGCTTGCACCGCCACTCCGCTACTGTCGTGGATTACTCCGACGCCCTTGCAATCCACCAGGCGCGTGCAGACGATTGCCGGGCGGCCGGGGGCGACGGCGACATCTGTCAGAACGGCGGACGCGGCGAAATGCGCGGCGCCATCGTGTACGCGTCATGGAACATCCTGAACCGTGACGGCGCCCACATATCCCACTTCGCGTATCACAACACCGACCTTGTCGAAGGTCACGCGATCCACCTGACGAACGCCGATGGATCGCGGACATCGGCTGTGGTGCACATGCACGAGGACCGTCTCTATATTCTGGAGAGCACCGTGCCTCAAGGAGCGCCCGCGCCCGGGATATTTCAGATCTCGCTGCAGTTTCTGGACAGAGAATTCAAGCCGGTTCGCTATGCACAAATCTATTCCAACGAATATCCACCGCCGCGACGTGTTCCGGTCTATACCAACGGCTATCCGCCGCCGCCCGGTAGCCAGTAGTGCTGGCGATGACCGCGCAACTAAAACACGGAGCCCTGGCGCTGCTGTTTGCGGCGTCCCTGGTCGGCCCGGCCATGGCGCACCATTCCCACAACGCCTACGAACTCACGGAGTGGACGACCATGGAGGGCACGGTCAATCAGGTGCTCCTGTTGAACCCGCATTCCTGGATCTACCTGGACGTGACCGACGAGCAGGGTGAGACGACGACGTGGGCACTGGAGGCTGCCAATTTCTCTGCGTTTTTCGCAAAGGGCGTCAAGCAGGAGGATGTCCTGCAGGGCGACCGCATCCGCGTCAGAATTCATGTGCTCCGGGACGGTACCAACGGAGGGCTGCTCGGCTTTGTAACGCCGCTGCACGGCGACCCGGCGCGCGGCCACGGCATCGAACTGGAGTGGGATTAGCGGGCATTCTGCCCCGCAGCACCGCAAACGGCGCCAGCGCCATGTAGACGATGGTCGTGAATGCGAACAAGCCGCCGGCGCCATGAAGTTTGAGCTGCTGCACACCGACGGCGCGGCCCGCCGCGGGCGAATAGCCTTCCCCCGCGGTGTGGTGGAAACCCCCGCGTTCATGCCCGTGGGCACCTACGGCACCGTGAAGGCCGTCGATCCCGGGCAACTGCTTGCCTCAGGCAGCCAGATCATCCTCGGCAATACCTTTCACCTGATGCTGAGACCCGGGGTGGAGGTGATTCGCGCCCACGGCGGCCTGCACGAGTTCATGGGATGGCACGGGCCGCTGCTGACGGACTCGGGCGGTTTTCAGGTGTGGAGCCTCAAGTCGCTGCGCAAACTCGACGAGGAAGGGGTGGAATTCCGCTCACCCGTCGACGGCGACCTGGTGAGGCTGACTCCGGAGAGTTCCATTACCGTCCAGCACCATCTCGACGCCGACGTGGTCATGGTGCTCGACGAGTGCACCGCCTATCCCATTGCCGAGGACGATGCGCGAACATCAATGGAATTGTCCATGCGCTGGGCGGCGCGCAGCCGCGAACGGTTCGATGCCCTGAAGGGAGTGGATTCGGCCGCCGCACTGTTCGGAATTGTTCAGGGCGGCATCTACCCCTCGTTGCGGCATGCTTCCATGGCGGGACTCGGGGAAATCGGTTTCGACGGCTACGCGGTAGGCGGACTGGCGGTGGGCGAGTCGGAAAGCGAACGCCTCGCCGTGCTTGAAGCGCTCGAACCGGCGATGCCCCGGGAGCGCCCGCGCTACCTGATGGGCGTGGGCACACCGCAGGACCTGATCCGCGCCGTCGCCCGCGGAATGGACATATTCGACTGCGTCATTCCCACCCGCCACGCGCGCAATGGACAACTATTCACGCACAACGGCAAGATCAACATTCGCAACGGACGGTATCGTAACGACACGTCACCGGTGGACCCTGCCTGCTCCTGTTCCACCTGTCGCGGCTACAGCCGCGCGTACATCCGCCACCTGCAGCACTGCAACGAAATCCTCGGATCGACTCTGGCGACCGTGCACAATCTCCACTACTACCACACCCTGATGGCTGAAATGCGAGACGCCATCGAGAAGGGTCGTTTCGACGAATTTGCGTCACGACAAGCAGAACATGGGAAGGGAGCAGATCGGCGCCCGTGACCGGTTCGCTATAGCCGCCTGAAAACTCTCGCAATCAGGCCAAGCCGAGAAAAACGGCAATCGCTCGATTCAAACGCACCATTTCCGGGGCCGACAAGCGGCCGATGCGTTCGCCTACCCGTTGCCTGGAAACGGTAGTGATCTTGTCCACCATCAGCCGCGAGGTCGCGCGCAAGCCGTTGCGGCCGTCAGGCTCGATGGCGAGTCGGAACAGAGGCGCCTCGGCAGTATCCGTCGTGAACACGCAGATGGTCACCGACGCGGTTGCGTCGAAGCGGTCGTCCTGAACGATCACCGCCGGTCGCGGCTTTCCGGCGTAGCCGCTGCCGGATACGGTCCAGACTTCACCACGATTCATTCCGGCGTGTCGTCCGACACCTCATCGATAAAGGCCTGATCCAGATCCGCGCCAGGACTACGGGCCACTGCCAATGACTGGCGATGCGCCTCCGCACGAAACTGCGCCGACCGCGTGTCAGGCACCCAGATCTGAATTGGCCGCAGGCCCGCGGCCCGCAGTCGTGCCCGGTGACTTCGGACCCGGTCCCGCGATCCCGGGGAATGCGCTTCGCTCGTCATGGTTGTACTTCCTGCAGAGCAGTTACATGTAACGTATCGCAGGCGGTGCCCGGGCGTCAATGGGGCTGCGACAATTCTGGGACCGCAGCGGGGAGTTCCCTCGCCGCCTATGTCATAATACCGCGCTCCGCCGGACCATCCGCAGCGAACAGACCATGGATTTCTTCATCAGTACAGCATGGGCCCAGACGGGCGGGGCCTCCAATCCCATACTTCAGTTTCTGCCGCTGATCATCATTTTCGTGCTGTTCTATTTCCTCCTGATCCGCCCCCAGAGCAAGCGCGCCAAGGAACATCGGCAGATGGTGTCCGAACTGGCCAACGGCCAGGAAGTGGTCACCGGCGGCGGGCTGCTGGGCAAGGTCACCAGGGTCGGCGATACGTGGGTGACTGTTGAGGTCGCCGATGGCGTTTCCCTGAAAGTGCAACGCAACACGATCTCCGGGGTCATGCCTCCCGGCACCGTAAAGAACGCCTGATCGGACTTGCCATGAACCGTTATCCACTCTGGGTCAATATTCTTGTGCTCGCCGTGATCGTCGGCGGCACCCTGTTCGCACTGCCGAATATCTACGGCGACGACCCGGCGCTGCAGATCACCCGCGAAGACGGCAATCCCATGACCGACATCGTCCGCGCCCAGATCGTGGCCGCGCTGGACGAGCAGGAGATCGATTTTTCCTCGGTAATCCTCGAGGACGAAGTGGTGGTCGTGCGTCTCCCCGACGGCGCGTCCCAGTTGCGCAGCAGCGAAGTGCTTCGTGAGGCGATGCCGTTTCACATCGTCGCCATGACACTGGCGCCAAGAACGCCGGGCTGGCTGCGTTTTATGGGACTGGAGCCCATGAGCCTGGGGCTCGACCTGCGCGGCGGCGTTCACTTTCTGTTCCAGGTCGACCTGGACTCCGCCCTCGACCAGTTGATCCAGACCTATCAGGGCGACCTGCGTACGCGCCTGCGCGAGGAGGGGATACGCAACGGCGGCATCAATATGGACGGCCGTGTCATCAGCGTTGGCATCCAGGACGCCGAGAGAATGGACGACGCCGAGGAAATCATCCGCGTACTGGACCCGGGTTCAAGCGCAACCGTGCTCGGTGGCCAGCCGGGAATCAACGTCAACCGGACTACGATCGACGGCCTGCCCGGATTCCGCGTCGAGCCCACGCCGACCCTGGTCAACCAGCGACAGGATTTCGCCATCCAGCAGAACACCATCACGCTGAGAAACCGCGTGAACGAGCTGGGCGTGGCCGAGCCGGTGGTACAGCGACAGGGCCTCAATCGCATTGTTGTACAGCTTCCCGGCGTGCAGGATCCGGCCCAGGCGGAGCGCACGCTCAACGCCGTTGCCACGGTGGAGTTTCGCCTCGTGGACTGGGAGAACGACGCATTCGCCGCGGACCGAACCGGGCGGCCCCCGCTGGGATCGCTTCTTCGCTACGAGCGCAACGGAACGCCGGTGCTGCTGCGCCGGGATCTGATCGTGTCCGGGGATCAACTCACCGACGCCACGTTCATCTATTCCCAGGGCCAGCCCGCCGTCAACGTACGCCTGAACAGCCAGGGCGGTTCGCGGATGCTCGAAGCCACCCAGGCCAACCTCAACCGGCCGATGGCCGTATTGTTTGTCGAAGAGAAACCCGAACTCATCGAGCGCGACGACGGTGAGCCGATTCTTCGCACCACTCGCGAAGAGACGGTGATCAACGTGGCGACCATCCGGGGTATTTTCTCCACCAACTTCCAGATCACCGGGGTGACGCCCTTTGAGGGACAGGACCTGGCGCTGCTGTTGCGCGCCGGCGCATTGGCAACCCCGATCTTCAAGGTGGAGGAACGCACCATCGGGCCGAGCCTGGGGCAGGACAACATCGACAGTGGGTTCACCGCCGTGCTCACGGGCTTTCTGCTCGTGGTGCTGTTCATGGCCGCGTACTACCGGGTATTCGGGTTGACCGCGGACCTGGCGCTGTTCGCCAACCTGGTCCTGATCGTCGCGCTCCTGTCCATGCTGCAGGCATCGCTGACGTTGCCGGGCATCGCCGGCATCGTGCTCACCGTGGGTATGGCGGTGGATGCCAACGTGCTGATATTCGAACGCATACGCGAGGAATTGCGTAACGGCAATTCGCCCCAGGCGAGTATCCGCGCCGGCTACGAGAAGGCGTTTTCCACCATCGCCGACGCCAACATCACCACGTTGATCGCCGCCAGCGTGCTGTGGGTCTTCGGCACCGGCCCGATCCGCGGCTTCGCCACCACGCTGGGCCTCGGCATCATGACTTCGATGTTCACCGCCATCGTCGGCACACGCGTGGTGGTCAACCTGATCTATGGGTACCGGCGCGTTGACAGATTGGCCATCGGCACCGTCAGGACCTGACTGTGGACACCTCAAGGCTCAACATCGACTTCATGGGCGCACGCCGCGTGGCCCTGGCCGTATCGGCGGTGGTGATAGCGGCTTCGCTCGTGTCACTGGTCACGCGTGGACTGAACTTCGGCCTCGACTTTACCGGCGGCGATTCGCTGGAACTCTCTTATGCCGGCGAGGCGGACCTGGCCGACATTCGCGACGCGCTGAACGAGGAAGGCTTCGAGAACCCGTTGGTACAGAATTTCGGCACAACCAGCGACGTGCTCGTGCGCGTGCCGCTTCAGGCAGAATCGGAGGATGGCGATACTCGGGCCCGGATCCTTGAAGCGCTGCAGGCGCGGGACCCGACCGTGGAATTGCGCCGGACCGAATTCGTCGGTCCGCAGGTGGGCGAGGAACTGACCGAACGCGGCGGACTGGCGATGTTGATCGCCCTGATGCTCATCTTTGTCTACGTCATGCTGCGGTTCCGCTGGAAATTTGCCGCCGGCACCATCTCGGCGCTGGTCCACGACGTCATCGTCGTGGTGGGCTTCTTCTCCATCTTCGGAATCGGCTTCGACCTGACGATCCTTGCGGCCATCCTCGCCACCATCGGCTATTCGCTCAATGACACCATCGTGGTCTTCGACAGGATCCGAGAAAACTTCCGCCTGATGCGCCGCGGCAGCGGGGTGGAGGTGATCAACCGGTCCATCAACCAGATGCTGGGCCGCACCATGATCACCAGCTTCACCACGCTGCTGGTGTTGCTCTGCCTGTTCCTGCTGGGCGGTCAGACCGTGTCCGGATTTGCGCTGGCGCTCATCGTCGGCGTTGTCGTGGGGACCTATTCGTCCATCTACGTTGCCAGCGCATCCGCATTGGCCCTGAACGTCACGCCGGCGGACCTGATCCCCCCCAAGCGCGAGGAAATCGATTCGCTGCCCTGAGGGTGCGTCCCGTAACCCTGTCGTGGCTGCATCGGGCCACGCCAATCGCTAGCCGTCCGGCTCAGGCGGGCGCGAAGGGCGCGAAGAGCTTCGAAAGCGCCGCATAGACCTTCGGCGTCCCTGCGACGACATCGCCGCTTTCAAGGAATCGGTCTGTACCCCGGTAGTCGCTGATCCGCCCGCCGGCTTCGCGGATGATCAGCGCGCCCGCCGCAATGTCCCAGGGCTTGAGCCCCAGCTCCCAGAACCCGTCTACGCGCCCCGAGGCGAGGTAACAGAGATCCAGAGCCGCGGACCCGGCGCGGCGCACGCCCGCGTTGTTGTTGATGACCGCCCTGAGCATGTTGAGGTAGTTTTCCAGGTGTTCCTTGTTGGCCCGGTACGGAAGCCCGGTCGCCACCAAAGCCTGTTGCAGGCGCGTGCGCTTGCTGACCCGGATCTTGCGATTGTCCAGTTGTGCGCCCTGGCCCCGGCTTGCGGTGAACACCTCCTGCCGGTGGGGATCGTAGACCACGCCGTGCTCCAGTTGCCCCGCCCGACTCACGGCGATGGAAACCGCGAAGACGGGAAAACCATGCAGGTAGTTGGTGGTGCCGTCCAGCGGGTCGATGATCCACTGGTACTCGTGCTCGCCCCGCGCCCCGCTCTCCTCGGCAAGTATCGAATGCTCGGGGTAGTACTCGTGAATGACCTGGATGATGGCTTCCTCCGCCATCCGGTCCACTTCGCTGACGAACTGGTTGCGCCCCTTGTCGACGACCTCCAGCGACTCGAGCCGATTGACGTGGCGCATCATGATGGCGCCGGCTTCGCGGGCGGCGCGAACAGCGATGTTGACCATTGCGTGCATGGGAATCCGGGTGACGGGCCGGAACACCGGCGGCGCAAGAGTAGAATACTCGCCGACCCGCGGCAAATTCGAATTCACACGAACCATGCAGATACCGGTGCGAATCGTCCTCGTCGAGACATCCCACCCCGGCAACATCGGGGCCAGTGCCCGTGCGATGAAAACCATGGGGCTGGATGAACTGGTGCTGGTCGCGCCGCGGGAATTTCCAAGCGCAGAGGCCACTGCAAGGGCCTCCGGGGCCGACGATGTGCTTGCTCGCGCCCGCATCGTGGACACGCTGGCCGAGGCCATCGCCGACTGCGGCTTCGTGGCAGGCGCGAGCGCCCGGCTGCGCAGATTGTCATGGCCGGTGGTCGACCCCCGGGCAGGCGCCGCGGCGCTGTGCAAGCACGCCCGGGAGACGACGGTAGCCATGGTCTTCGGACCCGAGCATTCGGGCCTGACCAACGAGGATCTGGGCCGCTGCAACCAGGTGGTGCACATCCCGGCAAACCCCGCCTACAGCTCCCTGAACGTGGCCATGGCCGTGCAGGTGCTCTGCTACGAACTGCGAATGGCCGCACTGGAACACCAGGCGGACGCGGAACCGGCAGGACAGAGAATCGACGGACCGGAATCGCCCCCCGCGACAGCAGCGGAACTGGAGGGGTTCTATCGGCACCTGGAAACGGCCCTCAGCGCCGCAGGATTTCTCAAGCCGAACCGCCCGAGGCAGCTCAAGTTGCGCCTGCGCCGGATCTTCCAGCGCAGCGGCCTGGACCGCAACGAGATCAACATCCTGCGAGGCGTGCTCACCGCGCTCGAAGGCGGCCGCAGGGAGGGCTGAGCGATGCGCGGGGAAATCTACCTGGACTACGCGGCCACCACGCCCGTGGACCCGCGTGTCATCGAGGCGATGGTCGAGTGTCTGGGCCCGACGGGAGACTCGGCCAATCCGTCGTCGTCCCATCCGCCCGGGCGCCGCGCCAAAGCGCTCGTGGAACAGGCCCGTGCGCAGATCGCGCGGCGAGTCGGTGTCGCGCCCGCAACGCTCCGATTTACGTCAGGGGCCACCGAATCGGACAACCTGGCGCTGTTGGGCGCCATGGCGGCCAACCGGCACCGCGGCCGCCACCTGATCACGTCACGCCTGGAACACAAGGCGGTGCTGGACACCGCTGCCGCGCTGCAGGAAAGGGGTTGCGAGGTCACGTTTGCAGAGCATGGCGCGGACGGCGTCATCGACCCGGATGCGGTCGCGGAGTGTATTCGCGACGAGACGGTGCTGGTCAGCATCATGCACGTCAACAACGAAACGGGCGTCGTCCAGGACATCGCCGCCATCGGCGAGCGGTGCCGGCAACGCGGCGTGTTGTTCCATGTGGATGCCGCCCAGAGCACCGGCAAGGTGCCGCTCCGTCTTGACGACTGGCCCGTGGACCTGGCGTCCCTGACCGCCCACAAGACCTACGGACCCATGGGTATTGGGGCCATTTACGTACGCAAGGGCGTAAATGTCACGCCGCAGATCCACGGCGGCGAGCAGGAAGGCGGGCTGCGCCCGGGCACGCTTGCCACGCACCAGATCGTCGGCTTCGGTGCGGCACTCGAACTCGCCGATCCGGACAGGGAAGGCGCGTTGCTGGCCGACCGTCGCAACCGGCTCTGGAACGGGCTGAGCGTCATTGAGGGCATACGCCTGAACGGTCATCCCACGCAGCGCTCGCCCCATGTGCTGAACGTTACTTTTCCGGGCGTGCAGGCGGAGAGTCTGCAGCTTGCAGTGGCCGAGGTCGCCGTTTCCACCGGTTCGGCCTGCAATTCGGATGTTCCGGATCCCTCCCACGTGCTGCGCGCGATGGGACTGAGCGACGCACTGGCGGCGGCCACGTTGCGCTTCAGCGTCGGTCGCTTCACCACCAACGAAGAGATCGACCATGTGGTTGACCGCATGCAGGCGGAGGTTGCGCGCCTCCGGAATCTGGCCCGTGGAGCCCCGGACTGGACCGCCGAGTGAGAGTCAACGATTTTCTGGGCAGAATGACCAGGGCGAATTGCCGCAGACCATCGCGGCGGGTGGAATTCTGTAGCGGTACGCGAGATATCCGGGATAAACTATAGCGTTCTGCATGGACTACGATACCCAGGTGCGGCAGCGGTTTCTGTCGGCGCATCGAGCCGGGCCGTTGAACGACGGAAGCCTCGGGGATGTATCCGGGGAGGCTGAAGACCGAACACTGAATGTCTGGGTCCGGTTTCAGCTACGCGTATCGAGCGGCTCGATTCATGCCGCCCGCTACAATGTCTACGGCTGCCCGGACACCGTTGCCGCGGCCGAGTGGATCGCCGAGTGGCTGGAAGGCCGTGCAACCAGCGCGCTGGGCGAGCTTTCGATGCGCAAATGCCTCGAAACGCTGGGCGCGCCTGTGGAAAAGTTGGGAAAATTACTGGTTTTGGAGGATGCGCTGAACGGGTGTCAGCGTAGACTCAAAGAGCGGAAGAGCTGAAGAATGTCGATTTCATTGTCCGACAGCGCCATCGAACGCGTACGCAGCTATCTGGACCGACGAGGCCACGGCGTCGGGCTGCGCATCGGCATCAGGAAAACCGGTTGTTCGGGCTATGCCTACATTATCGACTATGCCGACGCCATCGAGCCGGCGGACTCCGTATTCGAAGACTCCGGCGTCACGGTGGTGGTGGACAACGACAGCCTCAAGCTGATCGACGGAACCCGGGTGGATTTCGTCAAGGAAGGACTCAACGAAGCCTTCAAGTTTCGAAATCCCAACGTAAAGGGCGAATGTGGGTGTGGCGAGAGCTTCAGCGTATAGATTTGGATGACAGCAGGACGACAATGGCAATCGAAAGGACTCTATCCATCGTCAAACCCGATGGCGTACAGCGCGACCTGATCGGTGAAGTGTATCGACGCTTCGAAGACGGCGGGCTGCGAATCGTTGCGGCGAAGATGCTTCACCTGACGACTCAACAGGCGGAAGGCTTTTACGAGGTCCACCGGCAAAGACCCTTCTATGGCGAGCTGGTGGAGTACATGACGTCCGGGCCGGTCATGGTCCAGGTGCTCGAGGCCGAAGACGCGATCAACCGGAACCGCGAAATCATGGGCGCGACCAATCCGGCGGATGCCGCCCCCGGAACCATCCGGGCGGACTTCGCCGCGTCAATCCAGGAGAACGTGGTCCACGGATCCGATGCTCCGGACACCGCAGCCCGGGAAATCGACTTCTTTTTTGACGGGACCGAAATTTGCAAGCGCACGCGTTAAGCGACACCGGATCGTTCGATTCCTCAGCGGAGAGGCTGAATCTGGTCGGCCTTGCCCCGGATGCGCTTGCGGAGTTCTTCGAGGGTCTGGGTGAAAAGCGCTTTCGCGCGCGGCAGATCATGCGCTGGGTGTACCAGCGCGGCGTCCTCGACTTCAGCGAGATGACGGATATCAGCCTGCGCCTGCGCAGGGAACTGCAGCAAATCGCGTGCCTTGACCTGCCGCAAGTCATCCGTGTCGAGGAGTCCGCCGACGGCACGCGCAAGTGGTTGGTGGATGTCGGCGGTGGCCAGGCGATCGAGACCGTCTACATCCCCGAACCCAACCGCTCGACGCTGTGCATTTCCTCGCAGGCCGGGTGCGCCATGGACTGCTCCTTCTGTGCAACGGGGCACAGCGGTTTCAATCGCAATCTCGGGGCCGAGGAAATCCTGGGCCAGGTGCTGCTTGCGAATCGGGCCCTGGCAGCCCCTGGGGAGAGCCCGGCGCCGCACCGAGACCGGCGAGGCTCTCGCCAAGGGCTGCCAGGTTCGTCCTCGTCGATCACCAACGTCGTATTCATGGGCATGGGCGAACCGCTCGCCAACTACAAGCAGGTGGTTCCGGTGGCCAAACTGCTCACCGATGACCATGGGTTGGGTTTGTCGCGCCGACGGGTGACCATCAGCACCGCGGGACTGGTACCCCAGATCCGGCGACTCGCTGCGGAATGCAATGTGGCACTGGCCGTTTCGCTGCACGCTCCCACCGACGAAGTTCGAGATGAACTGGTGCCCATCAACCGGCGCCATCCCATTGCCGAACTGCTGCAAGCCTGCTGGCACTACGCCGAGGGCCTGGCGTCCCGGCAGATCACCTTTGAATACGTCATGCTGGACGGTGTGAACGACAGTCTCCGGGATGCAGCGCGCCTGGCGACGTTGTTGCGAGATCGGCCCGCGAAGGTCAATCTGATTCCCTTCAACTCGTTCCCGGGCACGGCTTACCGATGCTCCTCACCCGAAGTCATCGAGCGATTCTGTACACATCTGCGCTCCCGGGGGATCGTGGCGACCATTCGGCGCACCAGGGGAGACGATATCGACGCTGCCTGCGGACAACTGGCCGGCCAGGTCACGAATCGAGTGCGGGCGCGACTGGGAGACAAGCGGTTCAGGGGGGCACGGATATGTGCTCAATGAACCGGATTGCTACATGGTTGGCGGGAGCGCTGCTGCTCTGCCAGGGGTGTGCCGGCACGGCGGTATCGAGCTCAGACTATTCCGCCGGCAGCGCCGCCACCGCGAATCTCAGTCTGGGTGCGGCCTACCTTCGCCAGGGACAGCTTGGATTGGCGCTGGAGCGGCTGGACAGGGCGCTTGAACATGATCCGCGGCTGGCGGAAGCGCACAGCACGATCGCCATGGTGTATGACCGGCTGGGCGAGGTTGACGCAGCCAGGGACCACCACCTGCGCGCCATCCGGCTGGAACCGGACAACCCTTTGACGGCAAACAGTTTTGGCGTTTTCCTCTGCCGTCACGAGCGCTGGAGCGACGCCGAGCCGCAATTCCTGCGAGCGGCCGGTAACCCCCGCTACCACACGCCTGAGGTGGCGCTCACCAATGCCGGGATATGCGCCAGAAATGTCGGCGACGAAACGAAGGCCGAACGCTACCTTCGTGACGCGCTGGCACGCAATCCGGGTTACCCGGACGGCCTTCTCAACATGGCGGCCCTGGCCTTCGGCAATGACGAACTCGATGCGGCGCAACAATTCCTGCGGCGCCACCTGGAACACTCGCCGGTCAGTCCGGAAGTTGCCTGGCTGTGCTACCAGGTAGAGACCCGACTTGGCAACACCGGAAACGCGCGTCGCTGTGCATCCGACCTGCGCGATCGATTTCCCGACTCCCTGGAATCCGCACAACTGGACCTGTCGGAAGATGTCGGACAACGGTAACAGTAACTCGCATCCGCCCCAGGAGGAACATCGTCCGGAAACTGCGGTGGAGTCGCTGGGGAGCATCCTCGCAACCGCCCGGAACCGGCACGGTCTGACCATCGAACAGGTCGCCGCAGAACTGCGGGTCGAATCCCCGTACCTTGAAGCGCTGGAAGAAGACCGACTGGAAGTCTTTGCTGCGCCGGTATTCGTCAAGGGATACCTCAGGCACCTGGCCAATCGCTTTGGCCTTGAGTATGACAGCCTGCTCCAGCGCTACGTCGAACAGACGGATGCAAGAGATGCTCCCGTGACGTACAGCGAGCCCATACGCGAAACCAACACGCTGCTGGTCCCGCTGATCATCGGGGCATTGATTCTGGTACTGGGCATCCCGGCATTCTGGTTTACGTGGGTAAGCCGGGATTCCCTTTCCGATGTCATTTCTACCGACGGTGAACCTCCGCTTCCTGCCGAGACACAGACGCTTCCCGAAGGGACGACAGGTTCGCCCGATCCGGGAATCATTGCGGATCCGTTTGCGCCACCTCTGATTGGCGCGCCCGACATCGGACAGACTTCGTCCCCTGACGATGACCCTGAAGACGCTCCCATAACTGTTCCCGGTCCGAATCCCGGGGCCGCAGCGCCCGCTGACGGCGAATTGCCCGCGGAGGGCGAGCTGCCTGCGGAGGGCGTGCCGCCCGCGGAAGGCGAAGCGCCGGCTGACAGTGGAGTGCCGGTCGACCCAAACCAGGCAAATCCGACATTGCCGGAGGATCAACCGCCCATCGGTGAGGACCCTGCCGAGGTCGCGCAACCGGAAAACGCCGACACACCCCCACCGGGCTCCGCTTCCGTCGGAGAATCGCTCGCCCCGAGCCCGTCGTCGGACGCTCTGATAAACGTCGCGATCCGATTCGAGGAGGATTCGTGGACCGAAGTGAGCGACGGCAGCGGCAATTCCCTCTACTATGCCCTCGGGATGGCCGGCACGACGGCGAATCTTGATGGTGTTCCGCCGCTCTCGTTCATGTTGGGAAATCCCCGCGGGGTCGAGGTATCCATCAACGATCAACCTTTCGCTGTACCGCCGCCCCAGGGAAACGACGCAACAAGCCGGTTTGTCGTCTCGGAGGCGCCCTGAGGCCCATGCTTCCGTTCAGCGCTTCTGCGGAATAACCATTCACCGACTCTGACCAATGGGTTACATGAGTAAACCGACCGTTCACGGGGGTCCGATCCAACATGCAGATTAGGCCCGTCCGCGGCATGAACGACGTCCTGCCGGACGCCGGCGCCCTCTGGTTCGCGGTGGAATCAGCGGCACAGGAAATATTCGAAGACTACGGGTATCGGCAGATTCGGCTGCCGGTCATGGAGCACACAGAACTCTTCAGCCGCTCCATTGGCGAAGCCACCGATATCGTCCAGAAGGAGATGTACACCTTCGAGGACCGCAGCGGCGCAAGCGTAACCCTTCGACCCGAAGCGACTGCGGGAGTGGTGCGCGCCGGGCTCAGTCATGGTCTGTTTCACAACCAGCAGCAAAAGTTGTGGTGTTCCGGGCCAATGTTTCGTCACGAGCGTCCGCAAAAGGCACGCTATCGCCAGTTCCACCAGATCGACGCGGAAGCCATCGGCTTCGCCGGGCCCGAGGTGGATGCCGAACTGATCGTCATGTCGGCTCGGCTCTGGCAACGGCTCGGTCTCGAAAGCCCGCGGCTGGAGCTGAATTCGCTGGGAACGCCCGAAAGCCGCGAAGGCTATACGGAAGCACTGCGCGCGTACTTTTCTGCTGTGGCCGACAGGCTTGATGACGCCAGCAAGGAGCGCCTCCGGCGCAATCCCCTGCGAATTCTCGACAGCAAGAACCCTAGGATCAGGGAGCTGATCGACCAGGCCCCGGTGCTGACCGGCTACCTCGACGACGAATCGGCAGCGCACTTTCAGCGCCTGACGGATCTCCTCGACGATGCAGGAGTGACGTACAAGGTCAACCCCCGACTGGTGCGGGGGCTGGACTACTATTCGCGTACGGTCTTCGAGTGGGTGACGGACCGTCTCGGCGCCCAGGGGGCAATCTGTTCCGGTGGTCGCTACGACGGGCTGGTTGCCCAGCTTGGCGGCAGGGACACGCCGGCCATCGGCTGGGCCCTGGGCATGGAACGAGTGGTTGAACTGATGGACGAGGAAGGCCGTCTTCAGGCCGGTCGCCCTCCCCATGGGTACCTGGTGCTGGCAGGCGACGAGGCCCGCCGACGCGGCCTCGGTATCGCCGAAGCGCTGCGGGCACGGGTCCCCGGCCTCAGGCTCACGATGGACTGCGCAGGCGGCAGCTTCCGGTCGCAGTTGCGCCGCGCCGACCGCGCTGGTGCAGTGCTGGCGCTGATCCTGGGTGACGACGAGCTTGCAAAAAATGCCTTGAGCATCAAGCCGTTGCGCGTAAACTCACCGCAATCGCTGTGCAGCATGGAAAAAACGGTGGCCGAATTGCTCCGAGTGCGGGACGATTCACCGTAAAATACCCACCTTCGCCCGGCGAAATCGCCGGGATGCACGAATCCGGGAGAATTCTGGTGGACGAGTTTCTTTCCGAAAAGGAACAGATCGAGATATTTCGCCAATGGTGGCGCGAGAACGGCTGGTACCTGGTCGGCGGCATCACGCTGGGCGTGGTTGGCTTGTTCGGCTGGAACCGGTACAACGACTATGTGGATACGCAGGCCGAGGAAGCCGCCGCAATTTACGTCGAGCTGCGCGACGCGGTGGGCGACGACGACATGGGAAGCGCCCGCAATCTGCTGAATGCGCTGCGCGACGATTTTCCTGCAAGCCCTTATACGGACCAGGGCGGTCTGCTGGTCGCGTTGATCCGCCTCGACGCGGGCCAGGTGGACGGCGCCATTGACGACCTCCGATTCGTCATGGAAACCACCAGCGATCCCGAGCTGGCGCTGATCGCGCGGCTCCGTCTGGCCAGGGTGCTTGCACAGGACGAATCGTACGAAGAAGCATTGACGGTGCTGGATGTGGCCCCCGGGAGCTTTTCCGCACGTTACAACGAGATACGAGGCGACATCCACACCGCCCTGGGCGATGCCGACAGCGCCCGGGCAGCCTACAACGCAGCCCTCAACGCCGACGAAACCGGTCTTGTGGATCGCAATCTCGTGCAGATGAAGCTGGACGATCTTCCGTCCGCGGAGGCGCCCGAATGAGAAGCTGGCGCCTGGTTGCGGTCGCCGCGCTGATCACGGCAACGGCCGGTTGCGGCGGAAACAACGACTCCGGCGAACCGCCGGCGGAACTGGTGTCGTTCGACGAGCGACTGGAAGTACGCAGAATCTGGAGCACGCGAGTCGGGAGAAGTGCCGAACGCCTCCGCCTGGGCCTGTCCCCGGCCACCGACGGCGACCGGATTTTCGCCGCAAGCCATGGCGGCGATGTTGCCGCCCTGGACCTCCAGAACGGCCGCCGGAGCTGGTCGTCTCAGACCAATCTGCCGCTTTCCGCCGGGCCAGCCTACGGCGACGGCATCCTGGCGCTCGGCACCACCGACGGCGACCTCATCGCGCTGGAAGCCGAAACCGGTTCAGAACTCTGGCGCCGTGCCGTCGGCGCGGAAGTGCTGGCGCCTCCGGTCATTTCCGACGAGGTGGTGGCATTGCGCACGGTGGACGGCAGGCTCCGCGGCTACTCCAGTCTGGATGGCCGCGAGATCTGGGCCGTCGTGCAGACCGTGCCTGCGCTGACGATGCGCGGCAATACGGCGCCCTACGCGGCCGGCACCAGCGTGGTGGCCGGCTTCGACAATGGCCGGCTGGGCGCCTACGAACTGGCAACGGGCGACGTGCTCTGGGAGTTTCCGGTGGCGGCGCCGTCCGGACAAACCGAATTGGACCGACTGGTGGACATCAGCGCCGGACTCCAGGTAGCCGGCAACGACGTGTTTGCCGTCGGTTACCACGGCCGTGCGATCGGTGTCGCCCTGGAGAACGGCGTGGTGCTGTGGCAACAGGAACTCTCCAGTTATGCAGGACTCGGCGTCGACGTGAGCAGTGTCTACGTTACCGACGAATTCAGCGAACTGGTGGCGCTGGACCGGGGTACCGGTACGCCGAGATGGCGACAGGAAGCGCTGCGGCTCAGGGACGTCACCGCCCCCAGCGCCTACGGCAACACGATCGTCGTCGGCGATTTCGAAGGCTTCATACACTGGATCGATCCCGGCGACGGCAGTTTCCTCGCCCGCGAGCGTGCGGCCTCGAACCGAATCACATCCGCGCCGCTGGTGGTGGGCCGGAACATGATCGTACAGTCCGAGGACGGTACAGTGGCCGCCTATACCGCGGAACTGGAAGAATTCGCGTCTGTCGACGACTAGTGCTCCGGCCGCGAAACCTGACCGGCGCCCGTTGCGAGACAATCAGGCTGGATCATGCTTCCCGTAGTCGCATTGGTGGGCCGACCGAACGTCGGCAAGTCCACGCTGTTCAACCAGTTCACCCGTTCCCGGGACGCACTGGTTGCGGACTTCCCGGGCCTGACCCGGGATCGCCGCTATGGCTTCGCCGACTCGCACGGGCGAACCATCGTCGTCATCGATACCGGCGGCCTCGGCGATGACCAGGGTGAGCTGGCCTCACGGGCCGCCCGCCAGGCCCAGGCCGCCATGGACGAGGCCGACGCGGTGGTCTTCGTGGTCGACTACCACGAAGGCCTGACCGCCGCCGACGAACACATAGCGGCCCGGATTCGCGTCGGCGGGAAGCCGGTCATCGTCGCCGTCAACAAGGCCGAAGGTCTCGCGCCGGAACTTGCCGAGGCGGAATTTCACGCGCTGGGCTTTCCCGGCACGACTGGCATCGCCGCCCTCCACGGACGCCGGGTCGGGGCACTGATGCACGCAGTCATTGAAGCCTTGCCCGATCAGGACGATGATCAGGAATCCACCTCGCCGGAGCGTTTCCGGGGGCCGAAACTGGCAGTGGTCGGGCGCCCGAACGTGGGCAAGTCGACCCTGATCAACCGCTTGCTGGGAACCGAACGACTGGTCACCTCGCCTGTACCCGGTACCACCCGCGACAGCGTGCTGGTCCCCTGCGAGCGCCGCGGCAGGCACTTCGTGCTCGTCGACACCGCCGGCATTCGCCGGCGCGCCAGGGTCCGTGACGCCATCGAGAAATTCAGCGTGGTGCAAAGCCTCCAGGCCATCGAGAATTCCGGCGTGGTCATTTGCATGCTCGACGCGCAGGAGGGGGTGACCGAGCAGGATCTGCACCTCATCGGTCTCAGTGTTCAGAGGGGCCGTGCGCTCACCATCGCCGTGAACAAATGGGACGGCATCGAAACGTCCCGCCGCCGCAGGATCGAAGCCGAAGCCACTCGGCGACTCGCGTTCGCAGACTTTGCCCGGGTCTCCTATATCTCCGCGCTTCACGGCAGTGGAATCGACGGCACGATCAATGCTGCGCTGAAGGCCCATGAGGCGGCCGGTCGGGAGATGCCGACGCCGGAATTGAACCGCATCCTGGAACAGGCGCTGGTCGCGCACTCGCCGCCCCTTGTGGGTGGCCGGCGCATTCGCCTGCGCTACGCACATCAGGGCGGACGGCACCCTCCGGTCGTCGTCGTCCACGGCAGCCGGCTCGACCTGCTTCCCGGTCACTACCGCCGGTACCTGGCCAACGCGTTTCGCAAGGCGATGCGCCTTGAGGGTGCGCCGCTGAGGCTGGAGTTCAAGAGTGGCGGAAATCCCTTTGCCGGCCGGCGCAACCGGTCCAGACCGCTGCGCCGGCGCAAGGCGTCCCGCGGTCGCGGCTCCTGAACCTCCTGCATGCCCGGGGGCATGACCCCGGGCGCGGCGCCGTGCCGGTGGCTTCGGATTCCTGCGGGATACGAGTCCTTATTCGGGTTAAACTTCGGCCCCCGCAGGAAAGCCCAACGCGACGGGATACCCATGACAGGCGGCGCGAGACAATTCATTACCGTGAAGGGTGCATTCCCGATGCACCGGGGCGGCGTCCTGTCGAGTCCCACCATCGCCTATGAGACATGGGGTGAGCTGAGCCGGGCACGCGACAATGCCGTGCTGATCTTCACCGGCCTTTCGCCGTCCGCACACGCAGCGTCCTCACCGGGAGATCCTGCCCCGGGCTGGTGGGAGGAGATGATCGGCCCCGGCCGGCCGATCGATACGCGGCGCTTCTTCGTCGTCTGCGTGAATTCCCTCGGAAGTTGCTTCGGCTCCACCGGGCCTGCTTCCACGAATCCCGAGACCGCTGAGATCTACCGTCGATCGTTCCCGGTCCTGTCCCTGGAAGACGTCGCGCGGGGTGGCCGCGAGGTTCTGCGGCACCTGGGCGTGGAGTCGCTTTACGCCACGGTGGGTCCCTCCATGGGCGGCATGACGGCGCTGGCCTTCGAGATTCTTTTTCCGGGCCGATCGGAAGGCCTGATGATCATTTCCTCGGCCACGCGCTCGCTGCCCTTCGCCACGGCGCTGCGTTCGTTGCAGCGGGAAATGATTCGCCGCGACCGCAATTGGAAGCAGGGCGATTACACGCCGGGCGCCCTGCCGCTGACCGGCATGCGCCTGGCGCGGAAGCTGGGCATGATTACCTACCGCTCCGCCGAGGAATGGCGCGGGCGCTTCGGGCGCGAGCGCAGTTGCGAAGAGTGCGAGACGGGCGATCCCTTCGCCCACAGTTTCGAGATCGAAGCGTATCTCGAACACCATGCCAACAAGTTCACCGGGCAGTTCGACCCTAATTGTTACCTCTACCTGTCCCGGGCCAGTGACCTGTTCGACGTCGCCGATCACGGCGCGTCGGTGGAAGCGGGTCTTGCGAGGATCCAGTCGAAGCGAGTCTGCGTGATCGGCGTTGCCACCGATATTCTTTACCCGCTGCACCAGCAGCAGGAGCTCGCAGAGCAGCTTGAGCAACCCGGGCGGCAGGTCGAGTTCGTGGAATTGCCGTCAATCCAGGGTCATGACTCGTTCCTGGTGGACATGGACAACTTTCGCCCGGCCATCGCCGCGTTCTTCAGTCCCTGAAGCCCGCGCCGCGCCGCGCCGGACTTATCCGCGGACGCGTTTTCCGCTAAGGTGTGATGAATCGGGCCAACCCGAGGCGAAGACCAATCAGAACGGGGAGCGTCACCATGAACAATACAAGTCCAACAATCGCAGCCGGCATCGGCCTCCTCCTGTGTCTGGCAGGCTGCTCCAGCGAAGAACCCGCGGCCGACGCCGCCGAACAGGCAGGCAGCGACGCGGACCAGATGCCGGCAGCGGAAGTCGCCGCCGCGGAAAGCGATGCTTCGACCAATGAGGCGCCGCAATACGAGGTTGATCCATCATGGCCCGGGCAACTGCCGAACCGCTGGACGCTCGGCCAGGTTTCCGGAATTGCCACCGACAGTCAGGACAATATCTGGATCATCCAGCGTCCCCGGAGCCTGACCGAGCATGAGATGGGCGCGGCGCACAATCCACCGTGGCACGACTGCTGCGTGCCGGCGCCCTCCGTCATCGCATTCAACCCGGCAGGAGACGTCATCCACGCGTGGGGCGGGCCCACCTGGGATCAGGAGTCAGGCGAATGGGTCGAGCCGGACGACTGGCCCGCGAACGAGCACGGCATATTCGTGGACTACCAGGACAACGTCTGGATCGCCGGCAACGGCATGTCCGACCACGTGGTCCTGAAGTTCACACCCGAGGGCGAGCGGCTGCTGCGCATCGGCGAATGGCAGACGACCATGGGCAGCAACGACCCTCAAACCCTTGGCCGGCCCGCGGACATCACCGTGGACCCTGAGACCCACGAGGTCTACGTTGCCGACGGCTATCTCAATCGCCGGGTCATCGTATTTGACGCGGAAACCGGTGAGTACAAGCGCCATTGGGGCGCGTTCGGAAACGTCCCGGACGATTCCATCGACACCTCTGAATTCTTGCCCGATGCGGAGCCTCTGCAGGTGTGGCACAACCCCGTGCACGCGGTGAGGATCGCCAACGACGGACGGGTCTACGTCGCCGATCGCATGGGCAACCGCATACACGTCTTCAACAAGGATGGTTCATTCCTCATGGAAGGCCGCTTTGCCACCTGGACCATCGGTGGCCAGGGCTCGTCCTGGGACATCGAGTTTTCCCGGGACCCGGAGCAACGATGGCTGTTTGCGGCTGACGGCGCCAACAAGAAAGTCTGGATCCTCGAACGCGACACCCTGGAAGTGGTGAGTTCCTTCGGTCACGGCGGCCGGCAGGCGGGCCAATTCGAATGGGTCCACAATGTCGCAGCCGACAGTTTCCAGAACCTCTACACGGCGGAAGTCAATACCGGCAAGCGCGTTCAGAAGTGGGTGCCGGTGGGGGGAGGATAGCCCGCCGATCTCATCGGGTTTCCGGTGGGGGCGAGAACACCGTCTCTGCCTGGCGGGTGGGCCTCCGGTTGTAGCCGAGTTGCCCGGCCGGTCTCAGCGGGCCTGAGGATCAGACTTCTCTGCGCTCTGCTCACCGTCAGGCGGGCTTGATGTTTCCACAGTGGCCGCCAGCCCACCTCGGGCCAGGCGAATGTCCACGGAACTACCGGGCGGCGCGCTCCGGGCATCCGTGATGATGGCGCCGCTGTCGCCCGAGGAAACGATGGCGTAGCCTCGCTCGAGCGTTGCGATCGGACTCACCGACTCCAGCGTGCGCCGGGCCAGCAACAAACGCTCCCGCCGTTTGTGCAGCGCGTCGCGGGCGGCGCGTCCCAGGCTGCGGAACAGGAAACCCAGGCGCTCATCGAGACTTCCGATCCGCTCGGCGGGACTTGCCCCGCGAAGTCGCGCGGCCGATTCGGAGAGCCTGGATCGACGCTCAACCAGGGACTGCCGCAAGGCCAGCCGGTAGCGCGTCTCCAATTCGTCAAGCCGCTGGGAAGAATGGCGCAACTGCACGCCGGGATGACTTTGCTGGAGGCGGTGCCCGAGCGTCGTCAGCCGATTCGAAGGCGCGGCCAGCCGCTGCCCGACAGCCCTGGACAGACGCTCGCCCAAGGTCTCGATCCTGGCCATCCACTGCGCCTGATCCGGCACGGCAAGTTCGGCCGCACCCGAGGGCGTGGGCGCACGAATATCGGCCACGAAATCGGCAATGGTGAAATCGATCTCGTGACCCACACCGGAAATGATGGGAATGCTCACCGCAGCCATCGCCCGAGCGACAACCTCTTCGTTGAAGGACCAGAGATCCTCCAGCGAACCGCCGCCTCGTGCCAGGATGAGCAGGTCGCATTCGCCGCGCCGGTCAGCCAGTTCCAACGCCGAGGCAATTTCCACGGCGGCGCCCGAACCCTGCACCGTGGTGGGATAGATCAGCACCGGAACCGCGGGGAACCGGCGCGCCAGCACCGTGACGATATCCCGTACGGCAGCACCGCTCGGAGACGTTACAACGCCTATCCGACGCGGCAGCTCCGGCTTCTCCCGCTTGCGCCCCGGGTCAAACAGGCCCTCGGCCGCCAGTTTGCGCTTCAGTTCCTCGAAGCGCCGCCGCAGAAGTCCCTCTCCCACCTCTTCCAGGTACTCGACAACCAGTTGATACTCGCCCCGAGGCTCGTAGATGCTCACCCGGCCCCGGGCAAGCACGTGCTGACCGTCGTTCGGCCGGAAGTTAAGCAGCCGATTGTTCTGCCGGAACATGGCACAGCGAAGCTGCGCGGATTGGTCCTTCATGCGCCAATACAGATGCCCCGACGACGGCCGTACAAGCCCCGAAATCTCCCCCTCCACCCAGACGACACCCAGTCGATCCTCGATCACCCGACGAGCCTCACGGTTGAGCGACGACACCGTGTAAACCTCCCGCGCGGGCTGGAGGGGAAGGCCCATGTTCTCGCCGAGGTAATTCATGCCCGAAGTATACGTCGGCGAACGACGTTCCGACGCACCTCCAGCCAGTCGAAACCTCCACCCTGTGTTGGGCTAGCGGCCCAGGGCGTGAGCGCACAATGCAAAACGACGTTTACCCTGAATAGGCACATCCGTATAATTTCGCGTTTGGACGGCGGTGAGTTTGCCCATGCGGATACTTCACGAGGCTCTCACGTTCGACGACGTGATGCTCCAGCCCGCCTACTCCGAAGTCCTGCCTCGGGAAGTGTCCTTGGATACGCGCCTCGCACGAGCGCTTCCCCTCAACATTCCGATCGTCTCCGCCGCCATGGACACCGTCACGGAGGCTCGCCTGGCCATCAGCCTGGCCCAGGAAGGCGGCATCGGCATCATCCACAAGAACATGTCGCCCGAAGAACAGGCCCGGCACGTGTTCCGGGTCAAGAAATTCGAGAGCGGCATCATCAGCGACCCGATCACCGTGGCCCCTGACACCTCCATCCAGGCGGTGATCGAGTTGACGCAGGCAAACAGCATTTCCGGCGTTCCGGTCGTGGAAGGCGAGGATCTCGTCGGCATCGTCACGCATCGCGACCTGCGCTTCGAGACCCAGCTCGACGCGCCGGTATCCGCGGTGATGACACCCAAGGATCGTCTGGTCACGGTCAGGGAAACCCCGGACAAAGACGAGGTGTTGACGCTGCTGCACCGCCATCGAATCGAGAAAGTTCTCGTGATCGACAACGACTTCCGCCTGCGCGGGATGATCACCGCAAAGGACTTCCAGAAGGCCACCGACTACCCCCGGGCTTCGAAAGATGAATTGGGGGCGCTTCGCGTCGGTGCTGCGGTGGGAACGGCCTGGGATACCGACGAACGGGTCGCCGCGCTGGTGGACGCCGGCGTGGATGTACTGGTCATCGATACCGCGCATGGCCACACGAGGAGTGTCCTTGACCGGGTTCGGCAGATTCGTGCAGACCACCCGGACCTGCCGCTGATTGCAGGCAACGTGGCCACTGGCGAAGGCGCCCAGGCACTGGCCGAGGCCGGCGCCGACGCGGTCAAGGTGGGCATCGGGCCGGGATCGATCTGCACGACCCGGGTCATTGCCGGCGTGGGCGTGCCCCAGATCACGGCCGTCGCGGAAGTGGCGGCAGCCCTCGAGCACACCGACGTGCCCCTGATTTCAGACGGCGGCATCCGATACTCCGGGGACATCGCCAAAGCCATCGCCGCCGGCGCCCACTGCGTCATGATCGGCAGCCTGTTTGCCGGCACGGAAGAATCGCCGGGGGAAGTGGAGCTGTACCAGGGCCGGTCGTACAAGTCCTACCGCGGCATGGGATCGCTGGGCGCCATGGCACAAAGTCACGGCTCGTCGGATCGGTACTTTCAGGACACCAGCGAAGAACTGGAGAAGCTGGTACCCGAAGGCATCGAGGGGCGTGTCCCCTACAAGGGCAGCCTGGTGCCGATCGTGGGCCAGTTGATGGGCGGCGTTCGTGCGGCCATGGGCTATACCGGTAACGATAGTATCGAGAAATTGCGTTCCAGCGCATGTTTCGTGCGTATAACCGGGGCGGGACGCAAGGAAAGCCATGTGCACGACGTCACGATCACCAAGGAACCTCCGAATTACAGTGCCGAGTAACGCCCTGTGCTAGCAGAAGATCGTGCCCGCGAGGTCAGCGCCCCGGACGACGCGCGCATCCTGATTCTCGACTACGGGTCCCAATACACCCAACTGATCGCTCGACGCGTTCGCGAAGCGGGCGTGTACAGCGAAATCCATCCTCCTGAAATCTCCCCCGACAAGCTGGCGGAGTTTGGGGCGGCGGGCATCATCCTGACGGGGGGACCGGAGTCGGTGGGCGCCGAGGACGCGCCTACCGTAAGCGATGCGGTCGCCGAATCGGGCGTTCCGTTGCTGGGCATCTGTTACGGGATGCAGGCCCTGGCCGAGAAGTTCGGCGGCACCGTGCAACCGTCCGCACACCGCGAATTCGGTTACGCCGAAGTCAGCCTCAGCGACGGCGACGGACTCCTGGGCGAACTGCCGGGGGGTGGCGGCTGCCTGAAGGTGTGGATGAGCCACGGCGACCGGGTGGAAACGCTGCCGGCGGGTTTCCAGCGCATCGCCTCCACGGGGAACGCGCCGCTGGCGGGCATGGCCGACCCGCGCCGGCGCATCTATGGCCTGCAGTTTCATCCCGAGGTCACCCACACGGAGCACGGGCAAGCCATCATCGAGCGCTTTGTCCGCGGCATCTGCGGATGCCCGGATCGCTGGACTGCGGGCAACATCGTTGCCGAGCACATCGAGCGGGTGCGCCGCGAAGTTGGAGGGGAGCGCGTCCTGTTGGGTCTTTCCGGAGGGGTGGACTCGTCGGTCGTAGCAGCCCTGCTGCACGCGGCGATCGGCGATCAACTGGTGTGCGTATTCGTCGACCACGGACTGCTTCGCCTCAATGAGGGGGACGAGGTGATGGCGACGTTTCGCGAAAGCCTGGGCGCGAACGTGATACGCGTCAACGCTGAAGAGTCGTTCCTTGACGCCCTGCGCGGCATTGCCGATCCGGAAGAAAAGCGCAAGATCATCGGCGGGAAATTCATCGACGTTTTCGAGGAACAGGCGAAGAAGCTGGCGGGCGTCCGCTGGCTCGCGCAGGGGACGATCTACCCGGACGTCATCGAATCCGCAGGCGCCTCCTCCGGGGGCAAGGCGCACGTCATCAAGTCGCATCACAACGTCGGCGGCCTGCCCGAGCGCATGCGCCTGCGGCTGATTGAGCCACTGCGCAGTCTGTTCAAGGACGAGGTGCGCAAGATCGGCCTGGAACTCGGCCTGCCGGCGGAGTTGGTGGGCCGGCACCCATTCCCGGGTCCGGGCCTGGGGGTGCGCATCCTGGGGCCGGTCAGGAAGGAATACGCCGACACCCTGCGGCGGGCCGATCACATCTTTGTCAGCGAGCTTCGCGAGCAGGGGCTCTATGACCAGGTGAGCCAGGCGTTCGCGGTGTTCATGCCTGTAAAGTCCGTGGGCGTGATGGGCGACGGACGACGCTACGACCACGTGGTCTCGCTGCGCGCGGTGGAGACTGTGGACTTCATGACGGCGCGCTGGTCACACCTGCCCTACGACTTCCTCGACCATGTCTCGCGGCGGATCATCAACGAAATTCCCGGCATCTCCCGGGTGACCTATGACATCTCCGGCAAACCTCCCGCAACCATCGAGTGGGAATGAACCACGCTCCGTGGCCGCAACCGATGCCGGGCACATGGCGCGCGCGCTGGCGATTGCGCGGGAGGCACAGGCGCTGGGAGAGGTGCCGGTCGGGGCCCTGCTTGTCGGCCCCGATTGTGAGGTATTGGCGGCATGCGGCAACGCCCCGATCGCCTCCCATGATGCGACGGCTCATGCGGAAATCCGCGTACTTCGAGAGGCCGGACGTGTGCTGGGCAACTACCGGCTTCCGGGCACGACGATGTACGTCACTCTGGAACCCTGCCCGATGTGCGCGGGCGCACTCTTGCATGCCCGGGTCTCACGCCTTGTCTTCGGGGCGCCGGACCCACGCACCGGTGCATGCGGCAGTGTCATCGATCTGCCGGGGGATCACCGCTGGAACCACCGGATCGAAGTGGTGGGCGGCGTCCTGGCCGAGGAAAGCACGGCGTTGCTGCGCGGTTTTTTCGCGGCGCGGCGATCTTCAGTCTAGCCCTCCACAAATCGGCTGGTCGCTTCCGGGTCGCATTCGCCTGGGAACATCTGCATGTGCGGCGAGTAATTCAGTTGCCGGCTGTGAACCATTGGCTCTGCCATGAATTCGGGATCGTCCAGGGTAAATTCAAGATCGATGTGGACGCCGTCCTCGTTCAGGCCATAGCGTTCCACCACGTGCTTCTGCCCGCCGGAGGGTACACCAACCTGGTAGGGCGAACGGTGATCCTCAAAGTTGCGCGTATCCACGACCAGCGTATCCCCTTCCCACCAGCCGATCGAGTGACCGGTGACGAACCGTTCACTGGGGTCCGGATGCTCGCGGCCATCCATGTACACGGTTCGGACCTCATCGAAATACTCGCTGCGCAGCACAACGGTCTGCTCCTCTTCCCGGATATCGATCTCCATCAGGTAGAGGCTTGTCGAGACCAGAGCCGCAGGCGTCGGTCGCCCGACGCAGGAGGCTTCCGGATTCTCGTCGGATAACGGATCGTAGGCGGCCTTGGCCGCCCTCCCCGCGTCGTTCAGCGTCAGCAGCGCATTGAAAAACCCGTCAAATCCGCCCGGATAGCTCATCGTGACCGAACGATCCGCAATCCACCTTCCTTCCAGCGTCGTCGTTGTCGCCGGTGCCGGCGCCGCTCCCGCGGCCGCTGCGAGCTGCAGGCCGCCGTCCTTGTCGATGGAGTCGATAATCCCGTAAGTGCGACCGCTCAGGGCAGCATGGGCCCGCACCGAAACCCGATCGCCGGGCTGGAGCGTATCCCGCCTCCAACCGCGCCGGGAAATGACGTTGACCGGCCCCATTTGCAACTCCCACTCCACAGCCTCGCCATCCCCGCCGTCGCGGTCGACCAGAACGTAGACGTGAGGATTTCGCCAGACAAAGTCCGTTACGACGCCCTCGAAGGCGACGATGGATTCCATGTCGATGCCGGCGTCGCTGTGGTGTGCGGAAACAGGCAAGGCGGTGACCGACATTATCGCGATGAACGCAGGCCCCAGGAGGTGATTGGTTCTTGTGACCATGGCAGGTTCCCCAATTTTTTCTGCCACGCTACTTTACCATCGGGCAGGCGGCTTCGGCTGTTGAAATAGTTGCGAACGGCCCTGCTCGACGTCGGCTAGCACCCCGTGGCAAAAGTCGCGCGAAGATTATTTCCCTGTGGAATAGGCTGTTGCGTCGGCCGAGTGACCGGACGTCATCCACTGCAGAATCTCGTAGTAGCGCCGGACGTTGTCCACGTAGCGGACGGGTTCCCACCCGCGCGCATAACCCCGGGACACCCGCTGGTACCAATCGGGATCGGTGAGCAACGGCAGCCGTTCCCGCACCTGCTCCCACGAATCGGGGTCGCCGCCCTGAATCTCGGTGATGATCCTGGCGTCTTCCAGGTGCCCGAAGCCTACGTTGTAGGCCGCCAGCGCAAACCAGGTTCGATCGGGCTCTGCAATTCGCGGCGGTATCTTGCCGGTCACCCGAATGAAATACGATGAGCCGCCCAGGATGCTCTCAAGCGCGTCCGTCCGGTCCTTGACCCCCATCATCTGCGCCGTCCCGCGGGTCAGCATCATCATGCCGCGCACGCCCGTGGGCGATACGGCATCGGGGTTCCAGTGGGATTCCTGATACGCCATCGCGGCCAGCAAACGCCAGTCAACGCCCGTATCTCCGGCCGCCTGTTGAAAGAACGCCTCGTAATCGGGCAATCGGGACTCGAAGTGTCGGACGAACGCCCGTGACCCCACGTAGTCGAATTCCTCGTCAACATGAAAATAGTAGCGTTCTATGATCCCGGCCACCGCGTCGGTGGATTCAAGTTCCGAAAAGTATTCTGCGACCTTGTCCCGCAACGATGAATCCGGGCCCTTGCCGAGCGCCCATGCCACAGGTGACTCCTCGCCCACCGCAAACGCCGCTTCCACACCGGGTATCGAGTGTCTGAGGAGGTCGAACAGGTTCGAGTCCACGACCGTGAAGTCACTCTGCCCCTCGGCTACGCGCCGCACGAGCCCTTCCACGCTGATATCGAGTATTTCTTCCCATGTCAGCTCGGGCTGCTCGGCCCGGGCAGCGTCGAGCGCACCCACGTACGAGGACCCGCCGAGCACCTCCACTCGCCGGTTCAACAGATCCGAGAGGTCCTGCGGCTTGCGCGCGCCCCGCCGGTAGACCACCAGGGGTTGTACGTTCAGATAGGAGGGGCCGAAGTCCACCGTCTGGCGGCGCGATTCGGTTGCCGACAGGCTCGCCGCGCCTACATGGGCCTTGCCGGAGCGCACATCCTCCAGTATCTGCGGGTATTGATCGACCGTGTAGATCTCAAGCTCGACACCCAGCCAATCCGCGAAGCCGCTGGCCAGGTCGTAGTCCACGCCACGAGGTTCGTCGAGGCCATGGTAAAACGTCCCCGGACCGTTGCGGGTCGCCACGCGCAACTCACCCGAGCGCAGTACCTGCTCGAGCAGGTCGGGCGGCGAAGTGCAGGTGGCAAGTGCCACGCATGCCGCAG
>LXNI01000312.1_pt1 | contig 61103 bp, 62 predicted proteins | sample 809091 | NCBI WGS metagenome assembly LXNI01 (sample SAMN04870527, study PRJNA318959) | sponge metagenome | biome: 01000161; feature: marine sponge reef; material: water | host: Sarcotragus foetidus | place: Greece: Milos, Mediterranean Sea | collected 2013-05-29 | depth 5-7 m
ATAAGGCTGGACCATGTTCTTCACCCGGCTGGTGACGCCCCAAGGGGCGGGTTAGAGGCACTAACTCATTGTAAGCAATGGCCCAGCCGGGCACTCACCCTTTTCTGCTCGCCGATCGGGGGAGGTCGTGACGTCTTCCTCCAGCAGGGTTTCGTACTGCTCGGGCTCGACGCGCTCGATGATGTCGAGCTCGCCGCTCAGCAGGCTCACGAGCCGCGTACTGGCGTCGGGCACGAACTGGTAGACGACCTCCTCGATCTCGGGGCTGCCGAGCACGTAGTCCGGGTTGGCGTTGAGGATCGTCGTCGGACCGTCGCGGCTGATGAACTTGTACGAGCCCGCGCCGTTGGGGAACTCGTCAATGGCCTTGGTATCGATATCGTCCTTCGACAGGATCGGCAGGAAGCCCGCGAGGAACCAGAACAGCGAGCCCGGATAGGAGCCGCCCTCGCCCCGCACGCGGCAGGTGTAGTCGTCGACCACCTGCACCTCGGCCTGGCCGGGATACCAGGTGCCGGACGGCCGCTCAGGGTTGGACGCGTACTCGAAGGTGGCCTTCACGTCATGCGCGGTGAAGGGCTGGCCGCGGTGGAACTTGATGTCCTTGCGCAGCGTGTACTCGAGCCAGCCGTCCTCGACCACGTTCTGGCTGGTCGCCATCTCGTAGACGATCTCGTCCGGCTGGGCCTGCGACATCGGCGTGCGGATGAGCTGGCCGAACACGTCGTAGTCGAAGTAGATCTGCGCCAGGATGGTGTGGCTGCTGGGGTCCCAGCTCGACGTGAAGGGTTCCGTCTGCCCCCACACGACGCTCTTCTTGCCTTGGCCCAGCGCCTTCTTGAAGAAAGGCGCCTGACCGCCGAACGCGGCGATCGTGCCCGCAGCGGCGGTGCCCTTCAGGAAAGTGCGCCGTGTCGTCTTGGTCATCGGAGTCTCCCTTTTGCATCGTGCGCGCTTGTATCAATGAGCGATGCTAGTACACCGACGATGGCGCTGTACAGCCCGCGAGCCGCGGGGCGATCGCCGTCGGTTGCCGGGCGCTTCCCGGCAGCGATAGGATGGCCGGGAGGAAGGCGGGGAAGCGACATGGCGGTTGCAGCGGAGCATACGGACGCAGCGGTGACGCGGGACGATCTCGCCGCCCGGCTGGCAGCGCACCCACGCATCAGGCTCGCGCATCTGCCGACACCGCTCGACCCCTGCCCCAGGCTCGCCGAGGCGATCGGCGTGCGCGCCCTCTACATCAAGCGGGACGACCTGACCGGGCTCGCCTTCGGCGGCAACAAGACGCGCCACCTGGAGTTCACCTTCGCCGAGATCCTGCGATCGGGCGCGGATACGGTGGTCGCGGGCGCCTACACGCAGTCCAACTGGTGCCGGCAGATCACGGCGGCGGCTTGCAGGAACGGGCTTGCGGTCTCGCTGGTGCTGATTCACGGCGTCAAGGGACCGCGGGTCCAGGGCAATCTGCTGCTCGACCGCCTGATGGGCGCGGACGTGACCGTAGTGGACATCGACAGCATGGAGAAGATCCAGCCGCTGCTCGACGAGAAGGCCCGCGCGCTCGAAGCGGCCGGCCGGCGCCCCTTCGTGATCGCGCCCTTCGCCCTCGACCAGCAGGTCCTCGCGGCGCTCGGCTACGTCGGCACCGCGATCGAGCTGGATGCCCAGTTCGAGGAGGCCGGGATCGACCCCGCCCAAGTCTTCATCTGCGGCGCCAACAACACGCCGGCGGGCCTCATCGCGGGCCTGCGCGCGCTGGGCCGCCAGGCGCGGGTAGCGGCGATCAGCCCGATCCGCTGGGAAGAGCCGCGGGAGCTCGACATCGCGCGGGTCGCCACCGCGACGGCGCGCGCGCTCGATCTCAACCTCGCGATCCAGCCCGGTGACTTCCTCGCCGACGAGAACCATATCGGCGAGGACTACGGCGTGCTCTCAGCCGAGGCGCGGGCCGCCATCGAGCTCGTGGCCGGGACGGAAGGCATCTTTCTCGACCCGGTATACTCGGGGAAGGCCATGGCCGGCCTCATCGATCACGTGAAGCGCGGCGCGATCGAGGCGGACGAGACTGTGGTCTTCGTCCATACCGGCGGCATGCCGGCGCTCTTCGCCTACGCCGAGGACCTGATCGATGGCGGCTGAGACCGCCGAGGCACGGGCCACCGGCCAGGCAGCCTCAGGAGCGCGCGCCGACGACGGCACGCGCGCGCTCCGGCAGCAGATCGCGCTGCTCGAAGACGCGCTGGCGGAAGCCAGGAGCGCCCGCGATGCCGGCCGCACCTCGGAGGACAGGTTCCGCGCCCTCTTCGACATGAGCCGGGACGGGATCGTCTTCGTCGACCTCGAGGGCCACATCGAGGAGATGAACCAGGCCTATCTCGACCTCGTCGGCTACGGCCGCGACGAGATCACCAAGCACACCTACCAGGACCTCACGCCCGAGCAGTGGCGCGCCGGCGAGGCGGAGATCATCGCGACCCAAGTGATGCAGCGGGGCTTTTCGGACGAGTACGAGAAGGAATACGTGCGCAAGGACGGCTCGATCGCCCCCATCAGCCTGCGCACCATCCTGGTGCGGGACCTCAACGGGCGGCCGATCCGCTTCATGGGCATCGTCCGCGACATCACGGAGCTGAAGGAGAAGGAGGAGGCGCTCAAGGCCTCCGAGAAACGCTATCGCGGCCTCTTCGACCTCAGCCACGACGGCGTGGTCTTCGTCGGCCTCGACGGCCCCATCGAAGAGGCGAACCCCGCCTATCTCGACATGGTGGGCTACGACCTCGACGAGCTCATCGGCGTGACCTACCAGCAGCTCACGCCTGCCCGTTGGGACGAGATGGAGGCCGAAATCGTCGCCCGGCAGCTCATGTCGCGGGGCTACACCGACGAGTACGAGAAGGAATACATCCGCAAGGAAGGATCGATCTTCCCCGTCGCCGTTCGCTCCATCCTCGTGCGTGACGAGACGGGCACGCCGGTGCGGATCATGGGAATCGTGCGCGACATCACCGAGCAGAAGCAGGCGAAGGAGGCGCTGGAGCGCCACGCCCGCGACCTCGCCCGCTCCAACGAGGAGCTCGAGCAGTTCGCCTACGTCGCTTCCCACGACCTGCAGGAGCCGCTGCGCAAGATCAGGGCCTTCGGCGCGCTGCTCGCGGACGAGAAGCGGGAGAGGCTCGACGACGAAGGCCAGCAGTACATCGACTTCATGACCGACGCGGCAGCCCGGATGCAGACGCTCGTGAGCGACCTGCTCGCGCTCTCCCGCGTCACCACCGCAGCGCAGCCCTTCGAGGACCTCGCGCTTGCCGAGGTGTTCGACACCGTGCTCTCCGACCTCTCCGTCGCGCTCGAGGAGGCCGGCGGTCAGGTAGACGTGGACGCGATGCCCACCATCGAGGCCGACCGCACCCAGATGGAGCAGCTCTTCCGCAACCTCATCGGCAATGCGCTCAAGTTCCGCAGGCCCGGCGTCGCGCCCCGCGTCACGGTGGAATTGGCGGCGGGGGCGGAGCGGCTCGATGCGATACCGGGGCCCGCGCATACCATCGTCGTGTCAGACAACGGCATCGGCTTCGAGTCCGCGCAAGGCAGCAAGCTCTTCCAGCCGTTCAAGCGGCTGCACGCGCGCCACCAGTACGAGGGCGCGGGGATCGGCCTCGCCATCTGCGAGAAGATCGTCCTGCGCCATCACGGCCGCATCACGGCCTCCGGCACGCCGGGCGAGGGCGCCACCTTCACGGTAACCCTGCCCCGCCGGCAGCCCCGGTGAGCCGCCGATGAGCGCCACACCCAGCACCCGGCCGGTCCTGATCCTGATGGCGGACGACGATCCGGAAGACTGCCTGCTGACCAAGAAGACCCTGCAGAAGGCGCGGCTCTCGAACGAGCTGCGCTTCGTGCAGGACGGCCAGGAGCTGCTCGATTATCTCGGGCGGAGCGGCAGGTTCGCCGACCCTGCTTCCTCGCCGCGGCCGGATCTGATCCTGCTCGACCTCAACATGCCCAACATGGCCGGGCTCGACTCGCTCTGGGAGATAAACCTGAGGCCGGCGCTGAGGAAGATCCCAATCGTCATCCTCACGGCCTCGGAAGACAGCCTGGACATTTCCGGCAGCTACAACCTCGGCGCCTATGCCTATCTGGTGAAGCCGGTGACCTTCACCAAGCTGCACGAGGCGGCGTTGCGTCTCAAGAGCTGCAGCTACGAGCTTACGGCACCTTCGGACACGGGCGACGAGCCCAGGCCCGCGGTCATCGTCATGGCGGACGACAACCCCGAAGCCTGCCTGGAGGCAACCAAGACCCTGCAGGCCGCGGGCCTCGGCACCCCGCTGACCTATGTCACGAACCACGCCGCGCTGATGGACCACCTGCACGGGCGGCATGTGTTCGGTGGGGGCGTGCGCGCGCCGCGGCCGGATCTGGTTCTTCTCGACCTCGACAGCGCCGGGATCGACGGGCGCCAGGTGCTCACGGAAATCGCAGAGACGCCGGCACTGCACGATCTGCCGGTGGTCGCGCTGAGCGGCTCGAAGGCAGACCCCGCGAGGCTGCCTTCTGCCGGGGAAGCCGGGCGGGCGTTCGTATCCAAGCCGATCGAGTTCGGCACGCTTGCCGGCGCAGTCGCGGCGTTTCCGTCTCTAGCGCTGCGCCTCGTCACGGCAGCCAAGGAGGAGGCCGGCACAGCCGGCTACTCCCAGCCACCCGGGGGATGAGGATGGCGAGAGCCGATACCGCAGACAGCACCGTCCTCCTGATGGCGGACGATGACCCGGGCGACTGCCTGCTTACCGAGAAGGCGCTCCGCAAGGCGGACATCACGTGTCCGCTCTACGTCGTCCACGACGGTGCCGAGCTGATGGATTACCTCAAGCACGAGGGCGACTACGCCGATCCGGCGGCGGCGCCCCGGCCGAGCCTGATCCTGCTTGACCTCAACATGCCGAAGATCAACGGCACCGAGGTGCTGGAGCGCCTGCGCGAGGAGCCGGAGCTCTCCCAAATCCCCGTGGTGATCCTGACGACCTCGGACGAAGAGCGGGATATCGCGGCGAGCTACGCTTTGGGCGCGAACGCCTACATGGTCAAGCCGTCGGCCTTCGACGACATGGTCTCGGTCGCGCAGATCGTGAAGGCCCACTGGCTGGAGACGGTACGCCTACCGCCCTGACCGTCGTTCTCCCTCGTCAAGTTCCCCTTCGAGTTCGGCGAGGCGCTCAAGAATGCGGCGGACGTATCCTTCTTCGATCATGTGGCCCCAGTGGCCCTCGCCGAAGCGCTCGCCACGGACGAAATAGGTAAGCATGGCCCGGACCTGGGGCAGGGTCGCCGTCCTGATCCCGTCCTCGCTCTCGATCAGCCTGCCCACCTCCGCGGGAACATAGCCGCTGTCCATCCAGTCGTCTCGGACAATGGTGTCGACGAAGTCGCTGACAGTTTGATCGTATTCGGGATATGGGATCACCAAGACGCCATCCTCCTTCCCGCCGCCAGCCCAGTCCCTGATCGGCTGGAACCCGTCCGCATAGAGCTTCGGCAGGAAGGCGAGCAGATCCCGAATATCCCGTGCCGTGGGTTGCTGCTTCCGCGCCCTCGTCATTGCATTGCTGCCGTCAACTTGTGCTGATTGTCGCAGGTCACGATACGCCGGCGGGGAGAGCCGCCGCCCCGTCATGTACGAGCCGTGTGGGCTCTACCCACCAGGACGGATGGTCTCGCGCGATGACGCTCGCCGCACCCGCTGCCGCCGCCTCGTCTTCGAACAAGCCAAAGCAGGTGCCGCCGGAGCCGGACATGCGGGCCAACAAGCAGCCCGGTGCGTCTGCGAGGCGTGCCAGCACGCGGCCGACCTCGGGCGCTTGCGCCAAGGCCGGCTGCTCCAGGTCGTTGCGCCGCATGCGCAGCATCGCCGCAAGCGCCGCTGCGTCCTGCGGCGCTTCTTCGATGGGATCCGCGGCCGAGAACGGCCCGCGCCTCGCAGCGAACACGGATCCGGTCGGCACCGGCACGCCCGGATTGACCAGGAGCGCCGCACAGGGTGGCAGGCAGGGCGGCGTGCTCAACCTCTCGCCGATGCCGGCCATGTGTGTCGCGCGCGAATCGAGGCAGACCGGCACGTCGGCACCGAGGCTCAGCGCGACCCCCTGCAGATCGACCGCGTGCTCGGCGCCGAGCCGCCACAGCCGTGTGAGACCGCGCAGCACCGCCGCCGCATCGGCCGAGCCGCCGCCGAGACCGGCCGCAACGGGGAGGCGCTTGTCGAGCGTCATCCGGACGCCGGCGGGGCGGCCCAGCTTCTCGGCCAGCGCGGTTGCAGCCCGCGCTGCGAGATTGTCTCCGGCATCCAGGGCATCGGCGAAGGGTCCCTTCACGGTGATGCCCAAGGATTCAGCCGGCGCAATCTCCAGGGTGTCCGCCAACGCCGTGAAGGTGACGAGGCTGTCCAGCTCGTGATAGCCGTCGGCGCGGCGCCCGGTCACATGAAGATAGAGATTGAGCTTGGCCGGCGCCCCGACCCGAATCGCTGCCGGCACGCTATTCCGCTTCGTCCGCCTCTGCGCCTGCGGAAAGGCCGCCCGCGAGCTTGCGCCGGACCTGGTCGGCGAGTTCGTCCTCGGGCTCGAGGGTGAGTACGCGGTGCCACTGGAATCGGGCCTCGTTCAGCCGGCCCACCTGCCAGTAGGCATCGCCCAGATGATCGTTGATGATCGGATCGCCCGGCACCAGCTCGACCGCCAGCTCCAGCTGCCGGGCGGCCTCCTCGAAGTCGCCCAGCATGTAGGCCACCCAGCCGAGACTGTCGACGATGTAGCCGTCGTCCGGCCTGAGCTCGACCGCCTTCTCGATCATGGTCTTGGCCTCGTCGAGATTGCGCCCCTGCTCCACCCAGGAATAGCCGAGATAGTTGAGCACCAGAGGCTGGTCCGGCTCCAGCTCCAGCGCACGCAGGAAATCGACCTCGGCCTTGGGCCATTCGCCGACGCGCTCGTACGCGATGCCGCGCACGTAGAACAGGCGCCAGTGCTGATTCTCGACGTTCGCGATCCGCCGGACAGCGGCGTCGTAAGCCTCCGCAGCGTCTTCGTAGCGCTCGTCCCTCCTGAACACGTCGCCGAGCGCGGATGCCGCGTCGATACGCTCGGGCCGCTCGTCAATCATCGCGCGCAATGCGGCAACCGCTTCGTCATGGCGCTCGAGGTCCGCGAGGTCGGACGCCGCACGAAGCTGTGCGGCCCAGGCGTAGTCCGAGCCGGCGGGGATGGACCGGTAGGCGTCCACCGCATCCTCCAGCCGCTCGGCTCCGTCCAGAATCTCGCCGATCAGGAAGCGGACGGTGTCCAGCTCGTCGTGGAGGAAGAGGGCGAGGCGCGCAAAGATCAGGGCGGCGTCGCCGTTGTCCCGCTGCGGCAGGGCGGCCGCCGCGCCGAGCAGCGCCTCCGCCAGCCCACCGCGAGCGTCACGGACGAGCGGCGGCACCGACATGCCGGCGTGGGAGGCCGCGAGCATCCGCTCGGCCCAGATGTTCTCCGGGTTTTGCGCACGATACTCCGCGTAGACCGCACGCGCCTCGACGGCGCGCCCCGCCCGCATCAGCATGCTGCCGAGCGCCGCCACCGGGCGGTGCGAGCCGCCGGAGATCGCCACGGCCTCGCGCAGGAGAGCCTCGGCGTCCGCCTCGCGACCCGCGAGATCATGCATCAGGCCAGCATGGAGGAGATAGAAGGGCCGGTACGAATCCCGCTCGTCCAGCGGCGCGAGCGCCACCAGCGCCGCTGCATCCGCCCCGGACCCGGTGTGCAACCATCCCTCGGCAAGCGGGACCAGGAGGGAATAGACGCCGTCCCGGGGAATCTCGTCGATGCGCTCGAGAGCGCCTTCGTAGTCTCCGGTCCGAGCCTCCTGCAGCCCGAGAATGAAGCGAGCCAGGCGCGCATCGTCACGAATGTCGACAAGCCGGCGGGCAAGTTCGGCGGCATCTTCGATCCGACCCTCGGCGGTCAGCAGGGACACGGTGCGGCGCAACAGCGAGGGATTGTCGGGATCCGTATTCAGGACACGCCGAAGGTGCCGGGCCGCTGCGGCATAGTCGCCGCGGCTATGGGCGTAGCGCCCGGCGAGATAGCTGCCGATCGGCGAGCCGTCGAACCGGAAGGCGCTGGCCGCGGGCTCCGGCGGCAAGGGCGGGGCCTCCTCGTCGGCCGCCACCGCGCCGCCGGCGCCGACGACTCCTATCAGACAGGCGGCGAACGCGCCCTGCACCCAGCCGCTCCTGCCGCGACGCCGGCCACGCGGGCCGTGCCCTCGCTCGCTCGCCCCGTCCCCTGCCCTACATGTTGGCATAGTTGGGGCCGCCACCGCCTTCGGGCACCACCCACTCGATGTTCTGCGTGGGGTCCTTGATGTCGCAGGTCTTGCAGTGCACGCAGTTCTGCGCGTTGATCTGCAGACGCGGCGGGCCGGCATCTTCCACGATTTCGTAGACGCCCGCCGGGCAGTAGCGCTGTTCCGGCGCGTCGTAGAGCACGAGATTCACCGCGATCGGCACGCTCTCGTCCTTGAGCGTCAGGTGCGCGGGCTGGTCCTCTTCGTGATTCGTGTTGGACAGGTAGACCGAGCTCGGCTTGTCGAAGGAGACGACGCCGTCCGGCTTCGGGTAGGCGATCTTCGGCGCATCGGCCGCCTTCTTCAGGCTCTCGTGGTCGTGCCGATGGCGCAGGGTCCAGGGCAGCATGCCGCCCGTCCAAAGCTCGATGAAGCTGACCGCGGTGCCGACGGCGAGGCCCCAGCGGAAGGCGGGACGGCAGTTCCTGACCTGCTTCAGCTCCTTCACCACCCAGGAGGCCCGAAGCGCTGCCGGATAGGCGTCGAGCGGCCTGGTGCCGTCATCGGCCTCGCCCAGCGCGGCGAACGCCGCCTCCGCCGCCAGCGCGCCGCTCTTCATCGCGTTGTGGCTGCCCTTGATCTTGGGCACGTTGAGGAAGCCTGCGGCGCAGCCGATCAGGGCGCCGCCGGGAAACACGGTCTCCGGAATCGACTGGTATCCGCCCTCGTTGATGGCCCGCGCGCCGTAGGCCAGCCGCTCGCCGCCCTCCAGCGTAGGGCGGATGAGCGGGTGGGTCTTGAAGCGCTGGAACTCGTCGAAGGGCGAGAGGTGCGGGTTCTCGTAGTCGAGCGCGACGACGAAGCCGATCGAGACCAGGTTCTCGTCGAAGTGATAGAGGAAGGAGCCGCCGTATGTGCGGCGGTCCAGCGGCCAGCCGAAGCTGTGCTGGATCAGCCCCGGCTTGTGCTTGCCGGGCTTGATCTCCCAGACCTCCTTGAGACCGATGCCGTAGGTTTGCGGGTCCGAGCGTGCGCGCAGGTCGAAGCGCTCGGCCAGTTGCTTGGTGAGCGAGCCGCGCGCGCCCTCGGCGAACAGCGTGTACTTCGCGTGCAGCTCCACGCCCGGCTCGTAGCTCGCCTTCTGGCTGCCGTCCCCGGCGATGCCCATGTCGCCGGTGGCGACGCCCTTGACCCGGCCGTCCTCGTGGTAGAGCACCTCGGCCGCGGCGAAGCCGGGGTAAATCTCGACGCCCAGCTCTTCCGCCTGCTGGCCCAGCCAGCGGCAGAGATTGCCGAGGCTGATGATGTAGTTGCCGTGGTTGCGCATCTGCGGCGGGAGGATCGCCCCCGGCATGCGGATGCCGCCCGTCGCGGTGAGGTAGCGGAACTCGTCGGCCCGCGCCGGCGTGTTGAGCGGCGCGCCCTTCTCCTTCCAGTCCGGGACCAGCTCGTCCAGCGCGCGCGGCTCGAAAACGGCGCCGGAGAGGATGTGCGCGCCTACCTCCGAGCCCTTCTCGAGCACGGTGACGGAAACGTCCCGGCCGGTCTCCTCGGCGAGCTGGCGAAGGCGTATCGCGGCGGCGAGCCCGGCAGGGCCCGCACCCACGATCACCACGTCATATTCCATCGATTCCCGGCTCATACGCCCTGCCGATTGTCGCGGAAAAAGCCGGGCACGCAAGCGGACCTCGCCCCGCCGCCGAATGCCGGGTGAACATAGCATCTTCGCGGTGGGTCACGATGCGGCGGGCAGTCCACCATGGCAGGATGCGGCCTATGAAATTTCTTGCCGCGGTCGCCCTCGGGGTCATGATCGCTGCCGCAAACGCCAACGCCGAGGGCGTGGGCTTTCGCGACATCCACGTCGAGGCCGGGAGAGACAAGCTGCTCGTCGCGCTCTGGTATCCGGCCGACCGGAGCCTCGGCGAGACCACCATCGGACCGTTCACCTTGGCGGCGAGCAGGGACGCGCCGGTCGGTGGCGGGCGGCACGGCCTTGTCCTGATGTCGCACGGCACCGGCGGCGGTCGTCTCAATCACCGGGACACGGCGATCCGCCTAGCCGAGGCCGGCTACATCGTGGCAGCGCCGGAACACGCCGGCGACAGTTGGCGCGACGGCCGCTACAGCGGCACGTCTGCGAACTGGCGCCGCCGCCCGCGCCAGTTGAGCGCAGTGCTGGACCGGCTATTGGGCGACGACGAGTTCGGCCCCCGCATCGACCCGGTGCGCATTGGCGCCGTCGGACACTCGGCCGGCGGCTATAGCGTGCTCGCCCTGATCGGCGGACGGGCAAACATGGCGCTGCTCGCCCAACATTGCACCGAACGGCGCATCGAGGATCCGGAGTTTTGCGGCTACGGACGGCCCGGCGGAACCGACGACGCGCCCATGCCCGACCTCTCGGATCGGCGGATCGCTGCCGTCGTGGCCGTGGCGCCGGTCGGCGTGCTGTTCGGCACAGGCGCTTTCTCAGGGGTCGATATCCCGGCCCAGATCCATCGTCTCGGCCAGGACCGGGTCCTGCGCAGGCCATGGCACGCGGACAACATCGCGACCCTGCTAGGCGACAGCGCGCGGCTGGTCGTCCATCCGGACGCACATCACTTCGCGTTCATTTCGCCGTTCCCCGCCGCTCTGGCCGGGAGCGTCGGCAGGCCGGCGCACGATCCCGCCGGCTTCGACCGGCGTGCCTTCCTCGCCGGGATCGACGGGCAAATCGAGCGCTTCTTCGACGAGGCCCTGCCTCGGCCGTGAGGGCTGCCGTTCGACGGCCTCAGGCGTCCGCGACGTAGCCGTACTCCCGGCTGGCCTCTTCGGGCGTGATGTAGCCCTCCGCCAGGTCCTCTTCCACCGCCTCGCGCGCACGCTCCGCGGGCTCGCCGTAGCCGCCGCCGCCCGGCACGATCAGCCGCACCCGGTCGCCGGGGCGGAGGCGGATGTTGGCGTACTTGGAGGAGGAGGCCTTGCCGTGGGTCTCGGTCACCGGGCGCCAGTCGTCCGCGCCCTCGGGCCGGACCAGCGTCGCGCCGACCGCGCCTTCCTTGCCGCCAAAGAGTCCCCAGGTCTTGATCCGGTGGCGGTCGGTGCACTGGCTTGCGGTGATCTCGGCCGAGAGCGTGCGGAGCGTCTTGCGGTAGCCGAGCCCGCCGCGGTGGCGCCCGGGGCCGCCGGAGTTGGGCGTCATCGCGAAGTCCTCGACATGGAAGGGGAAGCGGGTCTCGAAGACCTCGACCGGGTTGAAGCGGCAGTTGCCGTTGATCGCGATAACGCAGTCGTTGCCGTCGGCGTAGTCACGCCCGCCCCAGCCGCCGGAGATCAGGTCGTAGCAGGCGAAATACTCGTCGTAGTCCGGATGATGGCCGCCGAACACGAAATTACCGCCGGTGCCGCTCTCCGCCGCCATGGCGCGTTCGGGCACGCCTTGGGCGAGCGCGCCAATGACGATCAGCGCGAGCCTGGGATGGGTCTCCGTGTTGCCCGCCACCTCGGGCGCCGGATAGTCGACATTGGCGACCGTGCCGGGCCGCGCCACGATCTTGATCGGCCGGAAGCAGCCGGAGTTCTTCGGGATCGACGGGTCGGTCATGTGGAAGAGCGCGTTGTACGTCGCCGACCAGGTGACGCCGAGGGTGGCGTTGATCGGCCCCTTGGCCTGGTTGTCGGTGCCCGAGAAGTCGGCGATCAGCTCGTCGCCCTGGACGAAGACGTCGACCCTGAGCTGGTAGGGCTTGTCCTCGATCCCGTCGTTCTCGACGGTGTCCTCGAAGTGGTAGCGGCCGTCCGGAAACTGCACGATCTCGGCCCGCATGCGGCGTTCCGAGTAGTCCATGAGGTCGCGGCATGTCTCCTGCCAGAGGTCGCGGCCGTACTTCGCCACCATCTCCTTGAGACGCGCCTCGCCGAGGTCGAGCGCCCCGATCATGGCGCGCAGGTCACCGTAGTTGTAGCGGGGCGTGCGCACGTTCGCGAGCATAAGCTTCCACACCGCATCGACATCGCGGCCGCGCTTCATGATCTTGACCGGCGGCACCCGCACGCCTTCGTGGAAGATTTCCGTCGCCTCCCCCGCGAAGCCGCCCGGCACCATGCCACCGACCTCGGCGATGTGGCCAATGGCGACCACGAACGCCAATAACTTGCCGTCGGCAAAGACCGGCTTGAACAGCGTGTGCTCGGGCACGTGCAGGCCGCCCCGGTAAGGGTCGTTGTGGATGATGACGTCGCCTTCCTCGATCTGGTCGATCGGGATTTCCTCGGCGCAGGTCTTGATGAGGAGCGGCATTCCGCCGATCTGCGCGGGGCAGAACTCGGCGACCGAGACCATCTCGCCGTCGGTGTCCGCGATGGCGCAGGTAAAGTCGAGGCCCTCGTTGAAGATCGTCGAGTACGACGTCTTCATCAGGGTGATCCCCATTTCCCGGCAGATCGACACCATCGACGAATCGATGATGTTCATCGTCACCATGTCCATGCTGCGCCCTCCCCGCGCTGGGCCGTGTGCCGCGCAGACATTACGGGCTCGGCGGCTGCTTGAGAAGCCGCGCGTTGGCCCGAGAGCGGAGCGCTATACTCGCGCCATGACCCGACTCGCCGCGGTCTTGCTCCTCGTTTTCGCCGCCGACGTGGCGGTTGCCGCAGACGGCTGGGTAGTGCCGCCTCCGCTCGGCCTCGTGGTGGAGAGTGAAGCCCGCGTGGTCGAGGTCGTCGACGCCGGCACGGTTCTGCTCGATGACGGGGAGACAGTGCGGCTCGCCGGCATCGAGGCAGTGGCACCCGCGCATGGCGACGCCGCTTCGCCTGACGCGCAGCTCGCGATGGACGCGCGGCAGGCGCTCGCGGCGCTCGTGCAGGGGCGCCGGGTCGGACTGGCCTCGGGCGGCACCCGTCGGGACCGGTACGGCCGCCTGCGCGCGCACCTCGTGCGAACGGATGACGGCGCCTGGATTCAGGGCGTGCTGCTCGCCGACGGTCTCGCACGGGTCCACAGCCTCATCGACGACCGGGCGGTGGTTGCCGACATGCTCGCGATCGAGCGCGGCGCGCGCGCTGGCCGGCTCGGCCTCTGGTCGCGGCCCCGCTACCGCGTGCGGGCTGCAAGCGAGGCCGGCGCCGGGCTCCACAGCTTCCAGCTCGTCGAAGGGCGGGTGAGAGCGGCGGCGGTGGTGCGCGGTCGCGGCTACCTCAACTTCGGCGCCGACTGGCGCACGGACTTCACCGTCTCGATCGGGCCGCGCGAGCGCCGACGCTTCGAGGACGCGGGCATCGCCGTCGAGGACTACGAGGGGCAACTCGTGCGTGTGCGCGGCTGGGTCGAGTCCTTCAACGGCCCCATGATCGAGGCCACCCACCCCGAGCAGATCGAGGTTCTCGAATGATGGGTCTCCGCCGCGCGGCCGAGGCACCAGCGATTCTGGGGCTGGGTCTTGTGCTTGCCGCAGCCGCGCCGCTCGTGCTCGGCGGATGCAGCGTGAATCCCGCGACCGGCGAAGAGCAGTTCACCGCCCTGATGTCGCCCGAGGAGGAGAGGCGTATCGGTGCCCAGGAGCATCCCAGGCTGGTGAAGGCGCTCGGCGGCCTCTACGACGACCCGGCGCTTCAGCGCTACGTCGCGGCTCTGGGCAGGCGCGTTCAGCAGACCTCCGAGCAGCCTGAACCGCCGTTCACTTTCGTCGTCCTCGACAGTCCGGAAGCCAACGCCTTCGCTCTGCCCGGGGGCTACATCCATGTCACGCGCGGCCTGATGGCGCTCGCCAACGACGAAGCTGAGCTCGCCGGCGTGATCGCCCACGAGATCGGCCACGTGACCGCGCGCCACAGCGCCGAGCGCTACAGCCACGGCGTGGTGGCGGGCCTCGGCGCGGCCCTGCTCGGCGCGGTCATCGACAGCGACGGCGACTCGGACTTCGCGGAACTCGCGGCCGGCGCCTACGTGAAAGGGTATTCGCGCTCGCAGGAACTGCAGGCGGACATGCTGGGTGTGCGCTACCTGAGCCGCAGCGGCTTCGACGCGACGGCGATGTCGAGCTTTCTGGAGACGATGGGAGCCGAGACGGCGCTCGATCGGATGATGGCCGGGGCACGGGGCGAGGAAGCGCCGGTGGGTCTGTTTGCGAGTCATCCGCGCACTGCCGACCGCGTGAGGAAGGCCGCCGAGGCCGCGCGCGCCCAATTCGGCGGCGACCGTGCCCGTGACAGCTACCTCAGACGGATCGACGGCATGATGTTCGGCGACTCTCCGGAGGACGGGTTCGTCCGCGGCCGGGCGTTCGCCCATCCGCGCTTGCGGATCGCCTTCACCGCCCCGCCGGGATACCGCCTGCGCAATGGGCCGCACGCGGTGGTGGGCACCCACCCGACAGGCGCCCTGCTGCGCTTCGACGAGGCCAGGCTGAAGGACCCCGCGATCGGCACCTCGCGCTATTTGCGGGAAGTTTGGGCATCACAGGTGCCGCTCGACAGGATCGAACGCCTGGCCATTGACGGCCTCGATGCGGTGGCGGCGCGCACCCGTGTCCGCACCAGCGCGGGCGTGCGCGACATCCGGCTCGTCGCCATCCGCGCGGCGCCCCAGCGCCTCTACCGCTTCTTCTTCGTGACGCCCCCGGATCGGACGAAGGAATTCGCGGCGCCCTTCCGGCAGATGATGGCGAGCTTCAGGCGGCTCAGTCAGCGGCAGGCCGCCAATCTCCGCCCACTCAGGCTTCGAGTCGTCGAGGTTGCCTCCGCCGATACGGTGGAATCGCTCGCGGCCCGGATGCCGTTCAACGACTTCCGCGTCGAGCGGTTCCGGGTCCTGAACGGCTTGCGCTCCGGCGAGCGCTTGCGGCCCGGTCAGCTCGTGAAGATCGTCACCGAATAGGGCCGCCCGGCGTCCGCCTCTACTCGGCCGCTGCCTGCCAGCCGATCTCGGCGCGGAGGCGCGGCATGAGCTCCGTCGCCGTGAGCTCCATGTGGCGCCGCCACAGGTCCTTATGCACCCAGTCGTGGTGCGAAACGATGAGGGTCTCGAACGGCCCCACCTCGTCGCGGAACTCGGCGATCTTCCTCGCCACCGTCTTGGGACTGCCGGCGGTGACGATGGTGTCGATGCAGTATTCGGGCGTCACCTCGTCGTCCGGCATGTCGGGGTCCGACTTCAGCATGTGGACGAAGCCGCCGTGGCTGGTGACGCCGATGATGTACTCGAAGTACCAGCGGAAGGCGTTGTCCTCGCGCCGGAGATACTGGCGCGCCTCCTCGTCGGTCTCGGTGATGAGCAGGGTGCGACCGGCCTTCCACTTCGACGGATCGGGCTGCTTCTTGAGCTTCCTGCATTCGTCCAGGTAGTCGCGCCAGTGGCCCTTGAGCACCTCGTCGGGCACGAAGTTGGCGGAGATGCACATCCAGTCCCGCTGGGCGGCGAGGCGGATGCTGCCGGAGCCCCGGCTCATGGCCGGGATCATCACCGGCGGATGGGGCTGCTGGTAGGGCTTGCCCATCGCGCCGACGCCGATGTCGTTCAGCACGTTGTCCTTGATCACGAAGTCCCAGTACTTGCCGTGGAACTCGTAGGGCGGGTCCGCCGCCCAGATGCCGTGGATCATGTCGATGGATTCGACCAGCATCTCCATGCGGTCGAGGTCGGTGATCTTGAACATCTCGAAGTCGGGCGGGGTGGCGCCCGGCCCGATCCCCATGAGGAACCGGCCCTCCGACATGTGGTCGAACTGGGCGGCCTGGCCGGCGACGATGGCCGGATGCTGATAGGGCAGGCAGAGGACGCCGGAGCCGAACTTGATGCGCTCGGTCTGTGGCACCAGCGCGGCGAAGAGCATGAGCGGCGACTGGATCGGCTCGGAGGGAAGCGCGAAGTGCTCGCCGAGCCACACCTCGTCGAAGCCGACCGCGTCGGCGCACTTGATGATCTCGAAGTCTTCCTTCAGCAGCGTGTGGTAGCCCCGCCGGAAGTCCTGGATCGGGTGCATGAACATGCCGAGCTTCATGATGTGCCTCCCTGGCGGCGTTCTCTCTCCCGGCGCCTATTATGGTGAGGGGTTGAACCTGCGTCCAATCGGCGGGCGGGTGGGCAGCTCTTATCCGCCTTGCCAGCGCTTCAGCTCTTCTTCCGGCAGTGGGTCGAAGAAGTCGTCGGGAATGACCACTCTGCCCTTGAGCCGACCGGGGCGTCGCTTCTTTCGGGGTTTGCAGGCGACGAGCCGCGCTACTGGCTTGCCGCGACGGGCGATCACGATCTCCTCACCGGCCTCCGCCCGCGCCAGCAACTGGGAGAGTTGGGCTTTCGCGTGGCTGACATTCACAACGACCATGGTCCAACGAGTCCTGTTCAACCGGCTTTCTAGTGTCGGCCGTCGACAAGCTCGGGCAGAATAACATTCTCGGCGCGCTCCACGTCCTCGGGAAAGTCGATCTCGATCCAGGGCAGGCCGGTCACGTCCTCGAAGCCGAAGGGCGGGCTGGCGGCGCGGAGGACGGCGGCAACGGCATCCTCCATGGGGCGCTCGCTGCCGCCCTCGTCGATCATCCGCCCCGCCGTCTCGCTCAGCGCGTTCGCCGTCCGCTCGCTCAGGCGGAAGAAGCCGACCGATTCGCCCAAGGCTTCCACCGCAGGATCGATGGTCTTGCCGAAGTCGGTGGGCACGCCGGCCTCGACGCCGACCTTGACCGGCTCGTCGCCCGGCTCGTAGGCGCGGTCCACCAGCAGGCAATCGGCGTGGCGTGTCTCGACCAGGGGGGCAAGGACCCGGCGGTCGTAGAGCACGTCGCCATCCATGAGCAGCACCGGGCCGCCCGCTGTGAGCGCCTCGCGCACGCACCAGAGCGTGAGAATGCTGCCCTGCTCGTAGTCGGGATTGTAGACAGTGGAGACGTCCGTCTGCCCGAGCGATGCCAGCGCGCGCTCGATGGCGAGGGCCTCGTGGCCTACGCCGATCGTCACGTCCCGAACGCCGAGCGCGGCGAGAATGGCGAGGTGGCGCTCCAGCAGAGTGCGGCCGCCGAAACGCAGCAGCACCTTGGGCTCCTCGATCCCTAGGCGCCGGCCGACCCCGGCGGCGAGGATGACGGCACGCATGGCGAAATGTTCCGGCGTTGTCTCAGGCCCGTTTCGGGCTATATGACGCCCCATGGTCGAACGCAAGACGGCCGCAGGGGACGGCAGCGGTGAGGAGAAGGCCGAGCCCGAGGCGGTGAAGCCGCGCAAGGCGTGGGACCAGCGGCTCGCCGGCTGGATGGTGCGCCCGCTGGTGCACACGCCGGTCACGCCGAACCACATCACGACGGTCAGGCTTCTGCTCGGGCTCGCGGCCTGCGGGCTTTTCGCCGTGGGCACGCGGCCGGAGATCCTCTATGCCGCCGGACTCTTCATGCTGTCGAACTTCGTCGATCACATGGACGGCGAGCTGGCGAGGCTCACCGGCAAGTCCAGCCGCTTCGGCTACCACTTCGACAACTACTCCGACGCCGTCATCCACGTGGCACTGTTCCTCTGCATCGGCATCGGCCTGCAGGGGAGCTGGATCGGCGACTGGGCGCCGTGGCTCGGCCTGATCGCAGGGGTCTCGGTCTCGACGCTGTTCCTGCTGTTCTGGCGGATCGAGCAGCGCGCCGGCACGCGCCAGGCCCGCCAGCCGATGTTCAAGGGTTTCCACCTTGAGGACACGATGTATTTCATCGGGCCGATCACCTGGGGCGGCGGCCTGATCGTGCTGCTGCTTGCAGGCGTAGGCTTGGCCCCGCTCTACGCGATCTGGCTCATCTGGCGGGAGCGGCGGCTCCTGTTCGGCAGGCTACCGGAGACGCAGGCATGACCACACTCGTCACCGGCGCGACCGGCTTCCTCGGCTCGGCCGTCGCCCGCAAGCTGCTCGACGCCGGCCACGCGGTGCGCGTCTTGACGCGGCCCGGCGCCGATACGCGCAACATCGACGGCCTCGACGTGGAACGGGCGACCGGGGACCTCAACGACCGCCCCTCGCTGGAGCGTGCCGCGCGCGGCTGCGACACCCTCTTTCACGTGGCGGCCGACTATCGCCTCTGGATCCCCGATCCGCCGGCGATCTACCGCACCAATGTGAAGGGCTCCCGCGACCTGCTGCGCGCCGCCGCCGCCGCCGGGGCCACGCGCATCGTCTACACGTCGAGCGTCGCCACTCTGGGCCTCAATGCCGATCACAGCCCGGCCGACGAGGAGACGCCCGTGACCGAGGCCGCCATGATCGGCCACTACAAGCGCTCGAAGTTCCTGGCCGAGGAAGCCGTGCGCGCGTTGATTCGCGAGGAAAGCGTGCCGGCGGTCATCGTCAACCCGTCCGCCCCCATCGGTCCGCGCGACATCAAGCCGACGCCCACCGGGCGGATCATCGTGGACTTTGCCACGGGTCGGATGCCGGCCTATGTCGATACCGGGCTCAACGTGGTCCACGTCGACGACTGCGCCGCCGGGCACCTGCAGGCGCTGGAGCGTGGCACCGTCGGCGAGCGCTACATCCTCGGCGGCGAGGACATGACCCTGCGCGAAATCCTCGAATGCCTGGCCGGAATCACGGGGCGGCCTGCGCCGCGCATCCGGCTGAATCACCGCATGCTCGCGCCGGTGGCCGCAACCGGCGAAGCCTGGGCACGCATCGCCGGCGGCGAGCCGAGATTGACGCGGGACAGCCTGCGCATGGCCCGCAAGATGATGTTCTTCTCGTCCGCCAAGGCCGAGCGCGAACTCGGCTACACGGCGCGGCCCGCACGCGAAGCGCTGGCCGATGCGCTGAGCTGGTTCAAGGCAAACGGCTACGTGTGAGCGCCCGGCCGCGACGCGGGCCGTGACAGTGACGAGAAATCCGGGCTAGAACGAGCGCCGTCGCCCTCCGGGCGGCATGCCAGGGTGAACCTCCAACCTGACGGGACAAGGGAATGGAATACGGCTTCAACGTACCCAACGGCGGGCCGCTGGCCGTGCCGGAGCACATCGGGACCATCGCCCAGCACGGCGAGAAACTCGGCTACCGCATTCTCGCGATCCCGGACCACATCGTGGTGCCCAAGGGCATCGATTCGCCCTATCCCTATTCGCCCGACGGCGCGCTGAATTTCCCCACCCTGCTCGCCGGCGAGTGCCTGGAGCCGATCGCGCTCATGGCTTACCTCGCGGGCATCACGAACGAGATGCGGCTGCTCACCTCGGTGATGGTGGTGCCCTACCGCCAGCCGGTGCTGACCGCGAAGCTGCTCTCCACCATCGACCTGCTCTCGGGCGGGCGCGTGATCGTGGGCGTCGGCGCCGGCTGGATGGCGGAGGAGTTCCCGCCCGTCGGCGCGCCGCCGTTCGAGGCCCGCGGCCGGGCCACGGACGAGTACCTCCGCGTCTACAAGGAGCTCTGGACCGCCGACGCGCCGAAGTACGAAGGAGAGTTCACCTCCTTCGACAACATCCTGTTCCACCCGAAGCCGGTGCAGCAGCCGCACCCGCCCATCTGGGTCGGCGGCGAGAGCAAGCCAGCCAAGCGCCGCACGGCACGCTACGGCGACGCCTGGTTCCCGATCGGCTGCAACCCGCGCTTCCCGCTGGACACGATCGGCCGCTTCTCGGCCTCCCTCGACGACCTCCGCGCCATGGCTGAGGCGGAAGGCCGCGACCCGGCGGAGATCGACCTCGCCTTCTGGGCCGTCTGGTACGGCGCGAACCAGGAGCCGATCATGACCGATACGGGCGAGCGGATGCTGCTCTCCGGCTCGGCCGACGACATCGCGAGCGACATCCGGGCGCTCCGCGAGCTCGGCTGCCGCCACCTGCTTCTGCAGTTCCTGCGCGAGACCATCGAGGAGACGCTCGACGCCATCACGGAGTTCGCCGAGGAGGTGCGCCCCAAGGCCGACGGCTGAGCGCGCGCGCTTGACCTCGGCCACCCGGCGTCATAGCTAAGCAACGGCTCTGCTTCGGTCCAAAGCGATGGCCATACGCCCGATCATCACCGCGCCCGACAAGCGTCTGAAGGCGCGGTCTGCGCCCGTAGACGCGGTCGACGACGAGGTGCGTGCGCTCCTCGACGACATGCTGGAGACGATGTACGCGGCGGACGGTATCGGCCTTGCCGCCATCCAGGTCGGCGTGCCGAGGCGCTGCATCGTGACCGACGTGCACATGCCGGACGAGCCGCCGGCGCCGCTCAAGCTGGTCAACCCCGAGGTCGTCTGGCGGGCGGACGAGCGCGTGAGCCGCGAGGAAGGCTGCCTCTCCTTCCCCGAACACTATGCGGAGGTCGAGCGGCCGGCGTCGGTGACGGTGGCCTATCAGGACGAGACCGGGGCGGCGCAGGAGCTGACGGCCGACGGCACGCTCGCCGTCTGCGTGCAGCACGAGATCGATCATCTGGAGGGCGTGCTCTTCGTGGACTACCTGTCGCTGGTCAAGCGCAGCATCATCCTGCGCAAGCTGACCAAGGCGCGCCGCGCCGCCGCCGGCTGACCCGCCGTTCCCGCGCAGTACGCCATGAGGCCCACCAGGCTGGTGTTCATGGGAACGCCGGCCTATGCGGTCCCCACCCTCGACGCGCTCGTTGCGGGCGGCCATTCCATCGCAGCCGTCTACACTCAGCCGCCACGGGCCGCCGCGCGTGGCAAGAAGGTGCGCCCGACACCGGTGGCCGAGCGCGCCGAGGCCGCCGGGATCGAGGTGAGAACCCCGCCGAGCCTCAAGCCGGCGGAGGTGCAGGCCGCATTCGCGACGCTGGACGCCGACCTTGCGGTGACGGTCGCCCACGGCCTGATCCTGCCGCCTGCCGTGCTGGCGGCACCCCGGCTCGGCTGCATCAACGCTCACGCCTCGTTGCTGCCGCGCTGGCGGGGCGCGGCGCCGATCCAGCGCGCGATCATGGCGGGCGACAGGGAGACCGGAGTCACCATCATGCGGATGGACGACGGTCTCGACACCGGCCCCGTCCTTGCGGCGGAGACGGTACCCATCGGGCCGGAGACCACCGGCGGTTCGCTGCACGACACCCTCGCGACACTCTCCGCCCGGCTGATCGTGGACGCGGTTGGCGGGCTCGTGGAGGGCACGCTGACCGAGACGCCCCAGCCCGAAGACGGCGCGACCTACGCGGCCAAGCTGGAGAAGCACGAGGCCGCCATCGACTGGCGCAGGCCGGCAGCGCACATCGAGCGCACGGTGCGCGCGCTTAGCCCCGCACCCGGCACCTGGTTCGCCCATGAGGGCGAGCGCATCAAGGTGCTGGCCGCGATGCAGGCCGTCGCATCGTCGGATGCGTTGCCGGGTGCGGTCACCGATGCGACGCTCACCGTCGCCTGCGGGGAAGGCTCGGCGCTGCGCCCGCTCCGCCTTCAGCGCGCCGGCAAGGCGCCGATGGCGGCAGACGCCTTCCTCCGGGGCCGGCCGATCGCGGCGGGCACGCAGCTGCCATGCCCCGCTACAGGCTGACCCTCGAGTACGACGGCACCGGCTTCGTCGGCTGGCAATACCAGGGCGACGGGCGGTCGGTGCAGGAGGCGCTGGAGAGCGCGGTCGAGCGCTTCTGCGGCGAGCAGGTCAGGGTCCACGGCGCGGGCCGGACCGATTCCGGCGTTCACGCGCTCGGCCAGTGCTGCCACCTGGACCTGGCCCGGCAAGCCGCGCCCGAGGTGCTGCGCGATGCGCTCAACGCTCACCTCCGGCCCGCGCCGGTCACCGTCCTCGAGGCGGCCGAGGCGCCGCCCGGCTTCGATGCGCGGCGCGATGCGACGGCGCGGGTCTATCTCTACCGGATCGTCAACCGCAAGGCGCCGCCCGCGCTCGCGCACAAGCGCGCCTGGCATCTGCCGCGCCCGCTCGATACCGCCGCCATGACCCGGGCCGCGCGTCTGCTGGAAGGCACCCACGACTTCACGACCTTTCGCGCCGCCAAGTGTCAGGCGAACTCGCCGGTCCGCACCCTGCAAAGCCTCGCCGTCAGTCGCAGCGGCGAGGAGATCGCGATCCGCGCCTGGGCGCGGTCCTTCCTCCACCACCAGGTACGCGCCTTGGTGGGGACGCTGGTGGAAGTCGGCGAAGGTCGGCGGACGCCAGCCGACGTGGGCGCCGCGCTTGCCAAATGCGACCGCAGCCTGTGCGGCCCGACGGCGCCGGCCTGGGGGCTCTACCTCGAAGCGGTGATCTATCCGCCGCCGCGCGGCTGACCCATGCGGCGACGGATCGTCGCGTCGTGCGCTACTTCTTGACCCCGAGCACGTCCCTGGTGCCCTGGATACCGAGGCGGTAGATGCCCTCGGCGAAGTCGATGCATTCCGCCTTGGTCTTGCCCCTCTTCGGCACGAAGCGGCTGGTCCATTCGACCGCAGAGCGCCGCGACGTGATCGGCTTCACCTTGATCGTCGCGGTGTAATCGTTGAAGGGCGCTATGTCGTCGGCATCGGCGGTGATCGTGTAGATCTGCGTGCGCGTCGCCGTGTCGTACTTCAGCAGCGTTTCGTCGAGCGTGCCTTTCGCGCCCTTTATCTTGAGCGTTCGCACCGTGCCTTTCTTGTTGAGCGTGCTCCGCGTGATGGCGGCGCCCATGATCACCGGCAAATTGTTGAAGGCCCCGATCTCGCCGAAAACACGGTCGGCCGGTGCGCTGATCTCCTCGACGACCTTCGCTCGCGTGTACGCCATTTGCCTCCCTCCGTTCGTTGTATGCGGAATGGTGGACGGAAATATCGGCGAGCGCAAACCGCAATCGGACGCAAGGTCGGGCGCGGATGTCTCCTGACTACCCGCCGCCCCGCTGGAAGGAGATGTCGAGACGGGCGAGGTGCGCGGCGGGGTCGTCGTAGCCGCTGTAGTGGAACCGCGCGGTGATGACCGGGAGCGCAAGCAAGCCGATCTTTCGCTCACGCTCGGGCGAGAGCGTGATCTCCAGCGTGCCGTCGCCCTCGCGAACCGTGATGGCGTCACCGTCGTCCGCGATCTCGGCTGCCGGCAGGGCGCGCCGCAACGTACGCCGGAACTCGCGGCGGTCGGTCGCCATCTCCTTCTCGACCGTGAGAGTCTCGGGCACGGGTACGGCTCGTGCTGGAACGTATACCGGGGTCTCGCGGCCGGAGCGGCGGCTCAGCCGCCGGCCACGGGCGGCCAGATCGCCAGCGTGTCGTTCTCGCTGAGAGCGTGGGAGCTGCGCTCGCTCGGCTCCACGTAGACGCCGTTCACCAGCACGATGGAACAGTACTGCCGGGGCAGGTTGAACCTGGCGAAGACGTCCTCCGGCGTCGTCCCTTCGGGCAGCTCGATCTCGACCTGGTTGTCCACGGCGCCGGCGGGGAGATAGTCGCTCAGCAGCGCGTACAGCTTGACGCTCACCTTCATGGCGTCTTCACGGCTGGCGTCGCCGTCACCGCCCCGTCACCGCTGCTGCCGTCGCCGCTCAGACCTGGCTGTGGGCGACGTAGGCCTCCATCACGCGGTGCGGGTTCTCCAGCAGTCTCTCCTTCCAGTCGGAGAGCACCGTCTTGTTCTGGATGAGGCCGCGGATCACGCCGACGTGGTCGGTGAGCCCGAGGCCCAGCGCGCCGACCAGATTGTCGCCGTCGAACTCGAGCCGGAGGTACTTGAATCCGTCCTCGTCCACGGCGACGCCGCTGTCGCCGCCAAAGCCGTCCCAGCTCCCGAACGAGCTGGAGACCAAGCCGACGGTGGCGAGCACGTTCATGTTGAGGCTGCCCTTGTAGTGCGCGTGGCGGCCCAGCATGTTGAGCGCCGCGATGCGGCCATGCTCGGTGGCGGTCGGCTGGATCGCGTGCACCGAGTATTCGCCGGTGGAGAAATCGAGGCCCTGGGCCACGTCGCCGGCAGCGAACACGCCCTTGGCGCTCGTCTCCAGGTGCTGGTCGACGAGCACGCCGTGCTCGGTCTTGATTCCGCTGCCCTCGAGGAAGCCGACGTTGGGCGCAACGCCGACGGCCATGACGACCAGATGGGCGTCGAGCCTCTCTCCGCTGTCGAGCACCACCGCCTTGTCGCCGGCCGACCCTTCCTGCGCCTCGATCCCGGTGACCCGCGCCGACGTGAGCACCCGGATGTTCTTGGTCTGGCACCAGCGTTGCAGCATCCCGCTTGCGGTCGTATCCATCATGCGCGAGACCATGCGGTCTTCCATCTCGACCACCGCGAGCGTGCCGCAGCGCTTGGCGAGCGCCTCCATGATGATGCAGCCGATGAAGCCCGCGCCGATCAGCACGACGTTGGCATCGGCATTGAGGAGGGCTGCGATCTTGCGGCAGTCCGCGAGCGTCCAGCAGTTGTACACGCCCGGCAGATCGAGGCCCGGCACGGGCGGGCTGAGCGGCGTCGCCCCGGTGGAGAGCAGCAGGCGGTCGTAGGAGACCTTTTCGCCGCCTGCGAGCGTGAGCGTGCCGTCCGCAGGCGCCACGGATTCGGCCCGGCCCTGCCGGTACTGGATGCGGTGCCCCTCGTAGTGCCCGTCCGTCTTGCGCAGATGGGTCCCGCCCGCCTCGATCATGCCTTCGAGGACGTAGGGAATCGCCATCCGCGAATAGGGCGGCTCCGCCTCGTCGCCGATCAGGACGATGTCGGCGGCCTGGTCTCCCTTGCGCAAGGTTTCGGCAGCGACCACGCCGGCCGGGCCGGCACCCACGATCACATGCTGCATGTTGGCTCCCGCTTGGCTCTTTGCGCCGTTGCCGCGATACGCGCACCTGCGCGGCCGAGCACGGCTCGTTTCATGGCGTTCTTGTCCGCCACCCCCGATGCAAGCCGGGGGGCCGGCGCCCTTGCTGGTGCGCGCGGCCCCCCGCCGTCACGAGAATGACGAATGATCCGGCGCCGGTCGAAACGCCCGACGGCCGGCCGTCCTCGACCTAGAGCGCGAGCCGCTCCAAGGTCTCGTTGCTGGGCACGCCCTCGTCGGTCCAGCCGCGCACCTCGTAGTATTCCGGCAGCATCTGGTCGAGGCCGTTGGTCAGCCCCTCGGCCGGTCCGGTCTTCGCCGCGTCCTTCAACAGGCGCGCGGGCAGGGTGTCGTCCTTGCCCGTGAAGCCGGCCGCATTGTTGTACTGCCGCTCCAGGTTCCAGACGCGCTCGCCCACCTCCAGCAGCCGCTCGGCGGTCCACTCGCCCTCGCAGGCCGCATCGATCTGCGGGGCAATGTCGTCGAGCGACCAGGCGAAGGTGGTGAACACGCACAGGCCGGAGGAATCGACCGCGGAGGTCGCGTCCTGGAAGGCCTTCACCAATCCGGCCTTGCCGTCGGTCACGTGCGGGTCGGTCTTCTCCGGCACGCCCAGGATCTCGGACGAGACGGTGTAGGCCCGCAGGTGGCAGGCGCCCCGGTTCGCCGTAGCGTAGGCGAGACCCATGCCCTGGATGCCGCGCGAATCGTAGGCCGGGAACTCCTGGCCCTTGACCGACATCGAAAGCTCGGGCTTGCCGTACTTCTCGCAGAGCCGCTTGGAGCCGAGGCCGATTTCAGCGCCGAAGCCCTCGCCCTTGCCGGTAAGCTCGGCGAGCTCGGTCAGCGCCTTGGCGGAGCCGAACTTGCACTCGATGCCGCCGGTCTGGTCGTCACCGATAGCGCCTTCCTCATAGAGCTCCATCGCCGCGCCCACGGTCGCACCGAAGGAAATCGGGTCGATCCCCTGCTCGTTGCAGATGAAGTTGGCAAAGGTGAGCGCGTCGAGATCGTCGACGCCGGTCGCAGCACCCAGAGCCCAGGCCGCCTCGTACTCGAGGCCGCCGGAGGCGATCTGGTACTGCGGCCGCTCGGCCACGGTGTAGTGGGTGCGCTCGACCGTGGAAATGCGCCCACAGGCGATGGTGCAGCCAAAGCAGGCCGCGTTGGTCACCAGGTTCGGCTTCCCGTCGGCGCGGGGCTCGGCCATCGCCTCGGCCGAGATGTTCTTGGCACCGTCGAACTGCACGTCCCGATGGTTGTGGGTGGGCAGCGCGCCGACCTCGTTGATGACGTTCATCAACACCTGGGTGCCGTAGGCCGGCAGCCCCTGGCCGGTGACCGCGTTGTCGGCGAGAGTCTGCTTGCCCTCGGACGTCGCCTGCATGAAGGCACCGACATCTTCGACGCTTACGCCGAGGGTCCCGCGAATCGCGACCGCCTTGAGGTTCTTCGACCCCATCACGGTGCCGACGCCGGAGCGCCCTGCGGCCCGATGCATGTCGTTGACCACGCAGGCGTACTTGACGCCCTTCTCGCCGGCGACACCGATCGAGGCGACGCGGATCAGCGGATCCTGATGCTTGGCCTTGAGCCCCTCCTCGGTATCCCAGACCGACTTGCCCCAGTACTCGCTGGCGTCGATCAGCTGGGCGTTGCCGTTCTCCAACAGGAGGTAGACGGGGTTCGGCGCCCGGCCCTCGAAGATGATCATGTCGTAGCCGGCGTTCTTCATCTCGTTGCCGAAGAAGCCGCCGGAGTTCGAGCACGCGATGGCGCCGGTGAGCGCCCCCTTGGTCACGACCGAATAACGCCCGGCCGTCGACGCGCAGGTGCCGGTCAGCGGACCCGTGGTCATGATCATCTTGTTGTCAGGCGAGAGGGGATCGACCCTGGGGTCGGTCTCCTCCACCAGGTACTTGGTGGCGAGTCCGCGCTGGCCCAGGTACTTCTGGGCCCAGTCCATGTTCAACGGCTCGTCCTTGCAGGTGCCCTCGGTGAGGTTCACCCGGAGAATCTTCCTTGCCCACGCCATGACAAGCCCTCCCTAGGCCTCGGCCTGCGCGCCGGCGTCGGTCTTGGCCGCCCACTGGCGCATCCTGTCGAGGCCGGTCCAGTTCGCGTCCACATAGGTGATCGCCGCAGTCGGGCAGGCCTTGGCGCACTCCGGGTCGCCACCGCAGAGGTCGCACTTGATCACCTTGCCGGAGGACGCGTTGTAGTTAACGGTCCCGAAGGGGCAGGCGATGGTGCAGACCTTGCACCCCACGCAGAGCGAATCGGAGACCACCTTGGCCCCGGTCGCGGCATCCAGCGTGATCGCATCGACCGGGCAGGCCTGCATGCACCACGCCTCGTCGCACTGGGTGCAGGTGTAGGGGACCATCCGCCCCTGGTCGTGGAAGTTGAACACCTTGATGCGAGACTTCGCCGGGTTGAACACACCCTCATTGACATGAGAGCACGCCAGCTCGCACTGCAGGCAGCCGGTACATTTGTCCGGGTCGATATGAAGCGATTTCTGCACGTTCGTAACCTCCCAACGCGCCGGTCAGGCGCTCAAAGCCACTCTACACCACTTGTCGCCCGCCTTGCATCGGGCAATCTGCGCCTTGGTATGACAGGCGGTCATACGACTCAATCCCGAACCGCCTAGTCTGCCATCGCTTCGGCGCCCGCAGCGATGGCCTTCACGATATTGTGGTAGCCGGTACAGCGGCAAAAGTTGCCTTCCAGATAGGAGCGAATTTCCGCCTCGCTCGGCTTCCCGTTCCGTTTCACCAGGTCGAGCGCGCACATCACCATGCCGGGCGTGCAAAAGCCGCACTGCAGCGCATGGTGCTCCTTGAACGCCGCCTGCATGGGATGGAGCGCATCGCCGTCGGCCACACCCTCGATGGTGAGCACGTCCGCGCCGTCCGCCTGGACCGCGAGCATCGTGCAGGCCTTCACGCACTGGCCGTCGACATGGACGTTGCACGCCCCGCACTGGCTGGTGTCGCAGCCGACATGGGTGCCGGTGAGGCCGAGATCGTAGCGCAGAAACTCGACGAGCAAGGTGCGGGTGGACACCTCGCGCGCCACCTGCTCGCCGTTGACGGTCATGCTGACTTGCGCCTGGGCCACGCGGACTCCCCCAACCCGTTGCTCACGCTTGGCCGAGAGAATAACCGCGACCGCTACGGCGGACAAAGCGTTTGTGCAGCGCCCTCAAGCGGCGGGTCGCCAAATCGTCGGTGCCAACGATATCGGGTTCTTGATGACCTCTCTCAGGCGGCGACGAACTTGCGGACTTCGACCTCTTCCCGGTTCTGCTGAGCGTGCCAGAGATCGTACTGCATCTGCTGCTGCAACCAGCTCTCCGGACTGCCGCCGAAGGCCTGGGACAGCCGGATCGCCATTTCGGGAGAAATCCCGATTCGGCCATTGAGCAGCATGGAGAGCGTATTGCGCGACACTGCAAGACCCCTGGCGGCTTCGGTCACCGTCAGTCCCAGGGGGTCGAGGCACTGGCGCCTGATGAAGGCGCCGGGGTGGGGCGGGTCGTGTACGAGCATCGCGAAACCCCTCTAGTGGTAGTCGACTGCGCGTATGGGTGCGAGTGTAGCCTCGCCCCTGCCCCGCCGGTATAGGATGCCGGTCGCGCGCGAATCGAAGAATGAGGCGCAGGCATGAACATCGCAGCCCTGCTGGCGAAGACGGCACGCACCCTGCCGGAGCGGCCGGCGGTATCGCTCGGCGACAGGGTGACGGCGCGCTACGGCGAGCTCCACCGGCGCGCCGGCGCGATCGCAGGCGCCCTGCTGGCCCGGCATGGGCTGGCGCCCGGCGAACGGGTGGCCATCGTCATGGCAAACCGGCCGGACTATCTGGAGGCGCTCTTCGGCATCTGGTACGCGGGCCTCGTCGCGGTCCCCGTCAATGCCAAGCTGCACCCGCGCGAGGTCGAGTACATCCTGGGCAACTCGGGAGCCACGCTCTGCATCACCGACGAAGGCCACGCGGAGGGGATCGAGAGCGTGCGCGCCGACGTGCCGGGGCTCGCGCCGCCGCTCGTCGCGGGCAGCGCGGCGTGGCATGCCATGCTCGGCCACGATGCGGCAGGCCCGGCCCCGGTCGAAGCCGGCGCCCCCGCGTGGCTCTTCTACACCAGCGGCACCACCGGCCGGCCCAAGGGCGCCACGATCACGCACCGCAACCTGCTGGTGATGACGCTGAGCTATTTTGCCGACCTCAACCGGATCGCGCCGGCCGACAGCGTGCTCCACGCCGCGCCGCTCTCCCACGGCTCGGGCCTCTACGCGCTGCCCTTCATCGCCAAGGGCGCCAACAACGTGATCCCCGAGAGCGGCGGCTTCGAGCCGGCGGAGGTCCTGAGCCTGATCGAGCGCCACCCGGGCTTGAGCATGTTCGCGGCCCCCACCATGGTGGTGCGGCTGCTGGACAGTGCGGCGCTCAGGCGCGCCGACACGACGAACCTCGACCTCATCATCTACGGCGGCGGGCCGATGTATGTCGCCGACGTGGAGCGCGCGCTGGCTGCCTTCGGCCCCAAGCTCGCCCAGATCTACGGTCAGGGCGAGGCGCCGATGACCATCACCGCGCTCTCCCGCGCCTATCACGCCGACAGCGCCCAGCCCCGCTTCCGCGAACGCCTGGGCTCGGCCGGGGTCGCGCGTACAGACGTCGAGGTACGGGTCGTCGACGAGGACGACCGCCCCCTGCCGGCGGGCGAGAGCGGCGAGATCGTCGCACGCGGCGACGTGGTGATGCCCGGCTACTGGGAGAACCCGGAGGCCACCGCGAGCGCGCTCAAGGGCGGCTGGCTGCACACCGGCGACGTCGGCCGCTTCGACGAGGAGGGCTTCCTCACCCTGCTCGACCGCGCCAAGGACATGATCATCTCCGGCGGGACCAACATCTATCCGCGCGAGATCGAGGAGGTCCTGCTGCGCGACGCCGCGGTGCGGGAAGCGGCGGTCGTCGGGCGCGCGCATCCCGAATGGGGGGAGGAGGTGGTCGCCTTCGTCGTGCCCCACGACGGGCAGAGCGTCACCAGCGAGCGGCTCGACCGGCTCTGCCTGGAGAGCATCGCCCGCTTCAAGCGTCCGCGCGACTACCGCATCGTCGGCGGCCTGCCCAAGAACAACTACGGCAAAGTGCTGAAGCGCACGCTGCGCGAGGAACTGGAGGCGGATGGCTGAGCGCCTTCTCTCGCGCTCAGGAGGGTGCGTAGGGGTTCTTGCCTGCGCGCAGCATGAGCCGGATCGGCACGCCGGCGAGACCGAACTCGGCGCCGATCCCGTTCACCAGATAGCGGCGATAGCTCTCGGGCAGGGCCGACGGTTTGCTGGCGAAGAGGGCGAAGGTGGGCGGCCGCGCCTTGACCTGGGTGATGTAGCGGAGCTTCAACCGGCGCCCGGCCACGAGGGGCGGCGGGTGATGCTGGGCGGCGCCCTCCAGCCAGCGGTTGAGCGCAGAAGTGGGGATGCGGCGGTTCCAGGTGCCGTAGGCAGCAAGCACTGCCGGCATGATCTTCTCCGCGCCGGCGCCGGTGAGCGCCGAGCACGTCACGAGCGGAACCCCCTTCACCTGGGCGAGCGCGACGTCCAGTCGATCCTTCACGGCGGCGCGGGCGGCGGCGCGATCCCGCACCAGGTCCCACTTGTTGAGCAGGATGACCAGCGCCCGGCCTTCGTCGGCCACACGGGCGGCGATCGTCATGTCCTGACGGCTGGCGGGATCGGTCGCGTCGAAGACGACAAGGACCACCGCCGCCTGGCCGAGCGCGCGCTCGGCGTCCCGCGACGAGAGCTTGTCGAGCGTCGCCACGGTCTTGGCCCGGCGGCGCAGCCCCGCCGTATCCACCAGCTCGACCGCCTGGCCCTCGTAGGACCAGCGCACCGCGATGGAATCCCGCGTGAGGCCGGGCTCCGCGCCGGTGATCACGCGCGCCTCGCCGACCAGCCGGTTGAGCAGTGTCGACTTGCCGACATTGGGGCGGCCCACGATGGCGAGCCGGAGCACGTCGTCGCCGCCGGACGCTGCGGCGGCACCCTGCGCCGCCTCGGAATCGAACGGGCTCAGCGCATCGTAGAGGTCCGCGAGGCCCTCGCCGTGCTCCGCCGAGATCGGGATGGGCTGCCCCAGCCCGAGGGCGTAGCTCTCCGCTATCCCGCCCTCGGCGGCGCCCCCCTCGCACTTGTTGACTGCGAGAACGATGGGGACCTGCAGCCGCCGGAGCTGGTTCGCGAAGAACTCGTCGGCCGGCGTCACCCCTGCGCGGCCGTCGATCAGGAGAAGCGCAGCGTCGGCTTCCTCCAGGGCACGTGCGGTCTGCGCCACCATGCGGCCGGCAAGAGTTTCGGGCGCCGCTTCCTCGAGCCCTGCCGTGTCGATGGCGCGGAACCGGAGGGGGCCGATCCTGGCCCAGCCCTCGCGGCGGTCCCTCGTGACCCCGGGTGTGGGTGCGACGAGCGCCGCGCGCCGGCCGACCAGCCTGTTGAACAGGGTCGACTTGCCGACGTTGGGGCGGCCCACGATGGCGACGGTGAAAGCCACGGGCGGGGGTTAGCGGAGCGCGATCAGATCCGCGTCGTCGGTCAGGATGTAGAGCGTCCGATCGGCGACCACGGGCATCAGGCGGACCGCCCCTCCCGCGTTGTATGCCCCCAGGTAGCGGCCGTCGTAGGGCGAGATCGAGAGCACGCTGCCGTCCGAGCCCACGACGATCAGCCGATCGCCGACCAGGGTCGGGCCGGTCCAGAAAATCGGATCCTCCCGTTCGTCCGGATCCTCGAAGCGCGGCAGCGACCGGACCCAGAGAATGGCCCCGCGCTCCCGGCTCATGCAGACGAGTTCGCCATCCGCCGTGATCACGAAGACGAAGTCGCCGGCGACCCAGGGCATGTCGAGACCGGCGATGTCGCGCTCCCAGACCCGGCGCCCGCTTCGCGCATCGATGGCGACCATGCGCCCGCCGTGGCCGATGGCGAAGACGGTGCCGCGGTCGGAGACGGGATGCCCGTCGATATCGTTGAAGGTCGCGATGGCGCCGATGCGCGCACCCTGGACGCCGAGGATGTCGGTCCAGACGGCGCGTCCGTTCTCGACCCGATGCGCCGTCAGCTCACCCGACGAGAAGGGTGCGACGACGATGCCGCCATCCACGGCCGGGCTCGCCCCGCCGAGGAAACCGGCGCTCTCCTCGATCGCCGCGTGGCTCCACTGCAGGGCGCCGCTCGACGCGTCCAGGGACCAGAGCCGGTTGTCGTGGCTGACGGCGAAGACGCGGCCGCCGGAGACCACGGGCGCGGCACGAACGGGCACGCCGATCGGCTGGCGCCACTGCAGGGCTCCGGTCTCCGCGTCCAGCGCGAGCACGTGGCCGAGGCCCGTGGTCGCGAACAGCCACCCGCCTGCCACGGCGAGGCCGCCGCCGAAGGCGCCCTCGTCATCCTCTTCGGGCAGCGTGTCGGCGGTCCACAACCGCGCACCGGTGGACGCGTTGAAGGCCGAGATCAGGCTCCTCGAATCCATGGTGTAGACACGCCCGCCGGCGACCACGGGCGTGGACAGGACGGGCTCTTCCTCGCCGGTGCCGCGGCCGATGCGGACGCGCCAGGCCACCGACAGCACGTCGTCTGCGGCGAGGTGGTGCATGGCATGGTGGGGATAGCCGCCCGGCTGGGGCCAGTCCTCGTTAACATAGGGCGGCGGCAGGCGCACCGTCAGCAGATCGCTGTCGGGATCCGGCTCCAGCTGCCGATCGAGGGATATCACCGAGAGTCGCTCGCCGGTAAGCCGCTCTTCGTCCGCATCGCCGAAGATATCCGACACCGTCTCGCAGCCGCCGAGGCCGACGACGAGACAAAGGCCAAGCAGGGCGGAACCCCGTGCGATCCCTCGTGTCACCATGTGCCTCATTCCGCCGAGTCTCCGGATGAGCCGGCCGCATCGTCGTCCTCCCAATCGGGGGACGCGCTGCCGCTCGCGAGCGCCGCCTCCAGATCGCCGCCGAGGCTTACCAGCAACTCCGCCGCCCGCTGGCGCTGGCCAAGCGGCGCGGCCGGATCGCTGACGAGCTCCGCTAAGAGCGTCCGCGACGCCTCCGTGTTGCCGGCGCGCATCTCCGCGATGGCGGAAAGCTCCGTCGCGAGCGGCCGCCACGGCGAATGGCCCGCCAGCAGGGGCGCGAGGCGCTGGTTGACCTCCGACACGTTCGCGCGGTCGACCAGCCGCTGCGCCGCAAGCAGAGCGCCAAGGTCGCGGTAGAGCGGGTCGATGCTGCTGTCGTCGGCCAGAAGATCGTAAATCTGCACGGCGCCGGTGATGTCGCCGCGCCTTGCGCGCGCATCGGCCTCGCCGAGCCGGGCAAGCGCCGCGTAGCCCGTCTCCGCATCGGCCGCGAGCATGGCGAGCCGGTCTGCCGCCTCGGCGCCGCGACCGGCCTGGACTTCCGCCATCGCGGCCGCGAACTGCTGGCCCTCCGCCTTGCGGGCGCTCTCCTGGGCGTCAGAGAGCATCACGTAGGCGACCGCAGCGCCGAGCCCCGCCACGCCCACGCCGAGCAGCCAGTAGCGCCAGCGCCGCCAGAGCTTGAGATAGCGCTCATGCCGAAGGTCCTCATCGACCTCTCGGAAGATATCCGCCACGCTCGCGCCTCCGTCAACGCCGCTGCCGTGCCGTCCCGCGCGCCGCGGGAAGCGGGCTCAGGCGGCCTCGCGCCACTTGATCGAACATCCCATGGACGGGAGCTGCTGCTCGGGCCCGCGCCCGCTCTCGGCGACCTGGATCATGGCTTCGACGAGGTCGCGGCGCGCATCGGGCACCGGCTCCATCCGCGAGGCGTCGAGCCGGCCCCGGTACTGCAGGCCGAGGTTGCTGTCGAAGCCGTAGAAGTCCGGCGTGCACACGGTGTCGTAGGCCCGCGCGATCTCCTGAGTCGGGTCGATCAGGTAAGGGAAGCCGAACCCGTGCTCGGCTGCGAACTGCTTCATGTTGTCGAAGGAATCGGCGGGATAGGCCTCGGTGTCGTTCGGCATGATCGCGACCGCGCCGATACCGTGGCTCTTCAGTTCGTTCACATCGTGGACGATCCGGTCGATGATCGCCTTCACGAAGGGGCAATGGTTGCAAATGAACATCACCAGCGTGCCGCGCTCCCCGGCGCAGTCCGCGAGCGTGTAGGTCTTGCCGTCGGTCCCTTCCAGCCGGAAGTCGACGGCCTTCCAACCGAAGTCGCAGATGGGCGTTGTCATCGCCGGCATGGGCGCAGCCTCCCTCTCGCGGGGGTCCACCGCGTGATCGAAAACCAGGAACTATGGTGTAGAATCACAAACATCGCCCGAAAACGCAACGAAGCGGTGGAGGCGAACAGGATAACGCTCGGCGCATCCGATGCCATCCACGGTGTCCCGGGATGCGTCGGAGCAGCCGGTGTCACGTCGGAGCAGCGTCGATGACCGAGCGAATTCGTCGGTACCGGGCCTTCTGGCCCTACTATGTCGCCGAGCACAGCCGGGCGTGGACTCGCCGGATGCACTTTGTCGGCACATCAGGCGCCGTTGCCCTGGTCGTGGTCGCCGGCGTCATGGGCGAGCCGCTGCTGCTGGTTGCGGCGCTGGTCTGCGGCTACTTCTTCGCCTGGCTCAGCCACCTCCTGATCGAGCGCAACCGGCCGGCGACCTTCACCTACCCGCTGTTCAGCCTGGCCGGCGACTTTCACATGTGGGCGCTGATGTGGCAGGGCCGCATGGACGCCGAGGTCGAGCGGCTCGCCGCCGCAGCCGACTCCGACGGACCGGCGAAGCCTTAGCGCCGCCGACGTCGTGCGCCTTTCGCAGGCGGATCAGGCGGCGTCGGAGCGGGGCCTGACGGCCACGTATGCCTTGCTGTAGTGCTCCGGGCAGTACGGCTTGCCGAGCAGCGCGTGCTCGCCGCAGAAATGGAAGCCGGGCTCGTCCGGGTGACCGATGGGCCACTTGCACGCTGAGTTGCCGACGGCCAGCGGCGGCTGCGGCGCTCTCGGCTTGACCCGAACCACGACCCCATTCGTCCCCTTGGCGGATTGCCGCCCGTTCGACCGGCATGGCGCTCGCGGCACGCTGGGCGTGCTCGACCCGCGCCTGATTGGCGACGGACGCGGCGGGAGCTGAAGCCTGTGCGCCTTGCCGACGACGGCATTCTTCGACATGCCGACTGCACGTCCGATCTCGGCGGTCGTCAGCCCCTCGTTCCACAGCCGGGTTACGGTTTCGATCCTCTCCGGTGTCCAGGCTGTCATGACCGTTCCTCCATCCGGTGCCGGGCACACACCGGTTCAAAATCTTGAAGTGTTTTGCCCTAAAGGCTCAATATACAGTATTACCCACTAAATGCAACACGAGCTCGACCGGCAATCTCCGCCAGCGTTGACTTGCGGACAGGGCGCAGGCGCGCCGCAAACCTTGCGCGACCGCCGTCACTTGGGCTAACTCTCCGGATTGGGGAGAAAAAAAGAAGGGCTGACGCGCAGTTGGGGGGGATGCGATGAGTTTGTCGGCGACTCGCGGCCTTGTGCTGCGCGCACGGCCGGAGCGGAGACTCCTGCCGAACGCGGGCTGACGCGCGGGTCGCCATGAGCCTGTTCCGCCGCCGCGACAAACTGAGCCGATGGGCCCGGCTGAGGCGGTTCGTGTGGCCCCGCATGGGCTGGGGCCGGGTTTTCAGATTCTGGACCTTCAAGCTCAAGCGGCTGCAGGGCTCGCCCTATGCCATAGCCTGCGGCTTCGCCTGCGGCGCGGCGGTCTCGTTCACGCCCTTCATCGGCTTCCACTTCATCCTCGCTGCGGTGCTTGCCTGGGTGATGCGCGGCAACGTCATTGCGGCCGCCATCGGCACGGCGGTCGGCAATCCGTGGACCTTCCCCTTCATCTGGGCCGGCATCATGTGGATCGGAACCTGGATCCTCGGCTACGAGCGCGGGCAGGAGCTGCCCGCAGAGCTCACCTTCGGCGCCATTTTCGAGCAGCCGGGGACGGTGCTCCTGCCCATGCTGGTGGGCGGCCTGCCGACGGGGGTGATCGTCTGGCTCCTGTTCTTCTTCCCGATTCGCCGGGTGGTGGGCAACTACCAGCACCACCGTCAGGCCAGGCGCCTGCGCCGGCGCCGCGTGTTGGACGAGGAGCGCCGCGCCAGGGAGAGGCAGGCGCAGGGGGCGGAGGACGACATCTCCATCCCCGACGACGCCGAGCCGGTCGCTGCGAACGTGACCCACCTCGACCAGGTGATGGTGGACCGCGGGCGCTGATGGCGCACCCGGGCCGGTGCGAGCGGCGGTCTGGAACGGCCCGTGTGCCGGCGCCATGAGCGCGGCGATCGAGCCGCAGGGGTGGCCGATGATCGTCGGTCTCGGCACCGATATCGTCGACATCAGACGGATCGCCGCAACGCTCGACCGCTTTGGCGCTCGCTTCACCCATCGCGTCTTCACCGCGGTCGAGCGCGCCCGCGCCGAGCGCCGCCTGCGGCCGGAGGAGACCTACGCGCGGCGCTTCGCGGCCAAGGAGGCCTGCGCGAAGGCGCTTGGCACCGGCTTGCGCAACGGCGTCTTCTGGCGCGACATGGCGGTGGTCAATCTTCCCTCGGGCCAGCCGACCATCGAGCTCACCGGCGGCGCTCTCGAACGCTTGCAATCGCTCACGCCTTCGGGCATGAGGTGCCGCATCGACGTGACGTTGACCGATGAGCCGCCCATCGCGCAGGCCATCGTGGTGATCACGGCAATCCCCGCGACCGACTGACGGCGAGCAGATCGACGGTCGGCCTGGGCCGCAATCAGCTGGAATCGTACCGACCGCACATGTGGCGCGCCAAGACTGAAAGCAACGACTCGGCCAAGAAGAAGGCCAGCGGCCTGTGGGACACGGTCCGGACCCTGATCTACGCGGTGATCGCCGCGCTGGTCGTGCGCACCGTCGCCATCGAGCCCTTCAACATCCCGTCCGGCTCGATGATCCCGACGCTGCTCGTCGGCGACTACCTGTTCGTATCCAAGTATGCCTACGGCTACAGCAAGTACTCGCTGCCGTGGAGCATCGACCTGTTCGACGGCCGCATTATCGACAGCCCGCCCGAGCGCGGCGACGTCGCCGTCTTCAAGCTGCCGCGCGACAACGAGACCGACTACATCAAGCGCATCGTGGGTCTTCCGGGCGATCGCATTCAGGTCCTCAAGGGCGTCCTCCACATCAACGGGACGCCGATCGAACGAGAACGCATCGACGACTACAGCTACAAGGACCGCTACGGGCGCGAGCGGGTCCTCCGCCAGTACCGCGAGACGCTGCCCAACGGCGCCTCTTACATGATCCTCGACGCGAGCCCGACGGGCAGCCTCGACAACACGCAGATCTACACCGTGCCCGCCGATCACTATTTCGCCATGGGCGACAACCGCGACAACTCGCTCGACAGCCGCGTGCCGTCGGTCGGGTTCATCCCGTCGGAAAACCTCGTCGGCCGGGCCGAGTTCATCTTCCACTCGCTGGACGACGGGGTCGGTATCGGAGAGGTCTGGAACTGGCCGGACGCAACGCGCGGCGAGCGGATATTCAAGGCAATCGACTAGCGCCCGAGGGCACGGCGGCCCCGCCGGCCAAGGCGGACGCGGCGGCAGCGGCGGAGAACCTCGAAGAGGCGCTCGGCCACCGCTTCGCACGCCCGGCGCTGCTTGCGCGCGCTCTTCGCCACCCGAGCGCAGGCACGCAAGGCGGCAACAACCAGCGCCTGGAGTTCCTGGGCGACCGCGTGCTCGGCATGGTCGTGGCGGCAATGCTGTACGAGGCCTTTCCGCAGGAGGCCGAGGGCGCGCTCTCCCAGCGTTACTCCGCGCTTGTCCGCCGGGAGGCGTTGGCGGACGTGGCCCACGCGCTTTCGCTCGGCCCGCAACTCGCAATGGGCCGCGGGGAGGGCGCCGCGGGCGGGCGCGACAACCCGGCCAACCTGGCGGATGCCTGCGAAGCGGTGATCGGCGCGCTCTACATCGACGGCGGGCTCGACGCTGCGGAACGCTTCATCCGCCGCCACTGGGCCCCGGCGATGGCGGCCGATCCCGAACCCCCGCGCGACGCCAAGACGCGGCTCCAGGAATGGACGCAATCCAGAGCGCTCGGGCTGCCTGTCTACCGCACGCTGTCCTCGAGCGGGCCTGCCCACGCGCCGCTCTTCGAGGTCGAGGCGGAGGTCGCCGGGCTCGGCAGGGCGGTCGCCACCGGCGCCAGCAAACGCGCGGCGGAGCAAGGCGCCGCCGGTGCGCTTCTCTCGTGCATTGCCGGCGACAATGCGCGCGGCGATGGCTGAGGTCGCTACGCGCGCGGGCTTCGTCGCCGTGCTGGGGGCGCCCAACGTCGGCAAGTCGACCCTGGTCAACCGACTCGTGGGCGCCAAGGTCGCGATCGTCTCGCCCAAGGTGCAGACCACGCGGAGCCGCCTGCGCGGCATCCGCGTGCTGGACGAGGTCCAGCTCGTCTTCGTCGACACGCCCGGTATCTTCGCCGCGAAGCACCGCTTCGAGCGCGCCATGGTCCACGCCGCCTGGAGCGGCGCGAGCGACGCCGACGCCATCCTGCTGCTGGTGGATGCAAGGCGCGGGCTGACGCGCGAGACCAGGGCGATCGTCGAGAGGCTCAAGGAGACAGGCCGCGAGACCCTGGTCGCGCTCAACAAGATCGACCTGGTGCCGCGCCACAAGCTGCTGCCGCTCGCGGCCGCGGTGCAGGAGACCGGCCTGGCAGCGGATATCTTCATGGTGTCCGCGCTCGACGGCGACGGCGTCGACGACCTGACGGACGTGCTCAAGGCGCGGATGCCGCGGGGCCCCTGGCTCTATCCCGAAGACCAGCTCACGGACATTTCGGAGCGCCTGCTGGCGGCCGAGATCACGCGGGAGCAGCTCTTCCTTCAGCTGCGCCAGGAGCTTCCCTACGCGGTCGCGGTCGAGACCGAAGGCTGGAGCAGCGGCCGCGGCGGAGCCGTCAGGGTCGAGCAGGTGATCTACGTGCAGCGCGAGACGCACAAGGGCATGGTCCTCGGCAGGGGCGGGCAGCGGATCAAGGCCATCGGCACGGCCGCGCGCGCCGAGCTCTCGCAAATCCTCGGCTGCCCCATCGACCTCAAGCTCTTCGTGAAGGTGCGCCAGCGCTGGCTGGAGGACCCCGAGCGCTACCGCGACATCGGTCTCGAGTACGACGTGTGATGCCGCGAGAGCAGGGAGCGCCGCGCGTCACTTAATCGCAGCGCGCTGGTGTGCCACAGTACCCCCCGCACTCCGAGACAGGGAGGGTGCGACATGACGAAAGGCGGCTCCGAGCGGCCCGGCGGGGTTCGCTACGAGCCCGACGAACGACCGCCGCCGTTGCTCGCGGGCGGCCTCGGCATACAGCTCGCCGTCCTCTGCATCGCGGGCGTCGCGCTGACGCCGGCGATCGTGGTCCGGGCGGCGGGCGGCGAAGAGTCCTACCTCTCGTGGGCGGTCTTCGGCGCCGTCCTGGTCAGCGGCATCACCTCGGTAATTCAAGCGGTGCGGGTCGGGCGCATCGGGGCCGGCTACGTCCTCGTCATGGGCACGTCCGGCGCCTTCATCGCGATCTGCGTCGGCGCGATTGCGCAAGGCGGGCCGGCCATGCTCGCCACGCTGGTGGTGATCTCCTCCCTTTTCCAGTTCTTGCTGGCATGGCGGCTCTCGCTGCTCCGGCGCATCCTGACGCCCACCGTCGCGGGCACGGTCATCATGCTGATCCCCGTCACGGTGATGCCCATCGTCTTCGGCATGCTGACCCAGGTGCCGGCGGACACGCCGGCGCTGGCCGCTCCGCTTTCTGCGCTGGTAACGGCGCTGGCTATCGCCGGAATCTCGTTGAAGGCAACCGGCGTGCTGCGCCTCTGGGCGCCGGTCATCGGCATCGTCGCCGGCTGCGGCGTGGCCGGATATTTCGGCCTCTACGACGTCGGCAGCATCGCCGCAGCGCCGTGGGTCGGCCTGCCCCAGGGCGGATGGCCGGGCTTCGACCTCGACTTCGGGCCGGTCTTCTGGGGCCTGCTGCCGGCCTTCGTGTTCGTGACCCTGGTCGGCGCCATCGAGACGGTGGGCGACGGCGTCGCCATCCAGCGCGTCTCCTGGCGCAAGCCCCGGGCGGTGGACTTTCGCGCGGTCCAGGGCGCGGTGAGCGCAGACGGCGTCGGCAATCTGTTCTCGGGCCTGATCGGGACGGTGCCCAATACGACCTACTCGACGAGCGTATCGGTGACCGCGCTTACCGGGGTCGGCGCGCGCAGCGTGGGCGTAGCACTTGGGATCTCCTTCGTCGTCGTGGCGTTCATTCCCAAGGCGCTCGCCCTGGTGCTGGCGATTCCGGGGCCGGTCGCGGCGGCCTACATCACCGTGCTGCTGGGGCTGCTCTTCGTGGTCGGCATGCGGATCGTCGTCCAGGACGGGATCGACTACCGCAAGGGCCTGATCGCCGGCGTCTCCTTCTGGATCGGGGTCGGCTTCCAGAACGGCGTGATCTTCCCCGAGCATGTCTCGGGCATCGCCGGCGGGCTCCTGGAGAACGGCATGACGGCCGGCGGCATGACCGCGATCCTGCTCACGCTCTTCGTCGAGCTGACGGCGCCCCGGCGGCGGCGCATCCAGACGCCCTTCGAGGTCGCGTCCCTGCCGAAGATCAGGGAGTTCCTGCAGTCCTTCGCCGCCCGCAGTGGTTGGAGCGAGGCGATGGCGCACCGCCTGGACGCCGCCGCCGAGGAGGCGATCCTGACCCTCCTGCGCCACGACGAGGAAGAAGAACAGGAGGCCGGCGAGACGCGGAGCAAGCGGCGCCTGCTGCTCACCGCCCACAAGGAGGCCGGCGGTGCGGTGCTGGAGTTCATCGCAGCGCCTGGCGAGGAGAACCTGGAGGACCGGATCGCGGTCATCGGCGAGGGGAGCAACGATGCGCCAGAGCGAGAGGTCTCGCTACGGCTGCTGCGCCACCTCGCCTCCTCGGTTCACCACCAGCAGTATCACGACACGGACATCGTCACGATCCGCGTGGATGCCAGGGCGGGCTAGAGCATTTCCGCCTCAGGCGGAAACGCTCTATCAATTTATCGCTCACGGCAGGCGGCCTTCGGCCGGCGCCTCCGCGAGGGCGCCGCATTCGCGGCGGGCCGCTGTCGCGGCCTGTCGCGCGTCCGTCAAAGACGGATGCACTCCAACCCGCATCGCTCATTCGCCTGCCGTGCTGCCCCGTGAGTGACACGGAACGGCGGTTCCTGTATTCGGGCATCCACAGATGAAGAAGTTCTCGATCTTCAGCCTCGCGCGCAACGCGCTGAGCCATCACGAGCGCTGGCCGGAGCAGTGGCGGAGCCCTGCGCCGAAGCCGGCCTACGACGTCGTCATCATCGGCGCCGGCGGGCACGGGCTCGCCACCGCCTACTACCTCGCCTCCCTGCACGGCATCAGCAACGTGGCGGTGCTGGAGAAGGGCTGGCTCGGCGGCGGCAACACCGGGCGCAACACCACCGTGATCCGCTCCAACTACCTGTGGGACGAGAGCGCGGCCCTCTACGAGCATTCGCTGAAGCTCTGGGAGGGGCTCGCGCAGGAGCTCAACTACAACCTGATGTTCAGCCAGCGGGGCGTGCTGAACCTGATCCACAACGTCCACGACCTGCAGGAGGCGACGCGGCGCGTCAACGCCAACCGGTTGAACGCGGTGGACGCCGAGCTGCTGTCCACCGAGGAGGTCAAGGCGTTCTGCCCGATCCTCAACACCTCGACGAAGACGCGCTACCCGATCCTGGGCGGCACCTTGCAGCGGCGGGGCGGCAACGCGCGCCACGATGCGGTCGCCTGGGGCTACGCCCGGGCGGCGGATGCGCGCGGCGTGGACATCATCCAGAATTGCGAGGTCACCGGCATCGACGTGGACGCCGGCCGGGTGACCGGGGTGCAGACCACGCAAGGGGCGATCAAGGCCGGCAAGGTCGGCATCGTGGTCGCAGGGCACAGCTCCGTGCTGGCCGCGATGGCGGGCTTTCGGCTCCCGATCGAGAGCCACCCGCTTCAGGCCCTGGTCTCGGAACCGCTCAAGCCGGTGCTGAACTGCGTCATCATGTCGAACGGCGTGCACGTCTACGTGAGCCAGTCGGACAAGGGCGAGCTCGTGATCGGCGCGGGGCTCGATCCGCCCAACTCGTACAGCCAGCGGGGCGGGCTCCACACCATCGAGGACCAGATGGGGGCGATCGTCGAGCTGATCCCGATCTTCAGCCGGGTGCGCATGATGCGCTCCTGGGCCGGGATCGTGGACGTCTGCCCCGACGCCTCGCCGATCATCGGCGAGACCCCGGTGGACGGCCTCTTCATCAACGGGGGCTGGGGGACGGGCGGCTTCAAGGCGACGCCGGGCTCGGGCTGGGTGCTGGCGCACACCATCGCGACCGGCGCGCCGCACCCGCTCAACGCGCCCTTCGCGCTGGACCGCTTCACCTCCGGCGCGCTGATCGACGAGCACGCAGCCGCAGCCGTGGCGCACTAGGGGACGCGGGATGCTCTGGATCGACTGCCCCTGGTGCGGCACCCGGCCCGAGACCGAGTTCCGCTACGGCGGCGAGGCCCATATCGCGCGCCCCGATCCCGCCGCGACCGACGATGCCGGCTGGGCCGACTACCTCTTCATGCGCACCAACCCCAAGGGCGTCCATGCCGAGCGCTGGATGCACCAGGAGGGCTGCCGGCGCTGGTTCAACGCGCTGCGCGATACGGTCAGCAACGACGTGCTCGCGATCTATCCCATGGGCGCGCCGAGGCCAGACGCGCCGGGCGACGAGACGGAGGGCGGATAGTGCGCTTTCGTCTCGAGGAAGGCGGGCGGATCGACCGGGCGCAGCGCCTGCGCTTCAGCTTCAACGGGCGCGGCTACGAGGGCTATGCAGGCGACACGCTCGCCTCCGCGCTGATCGCGAACGGCACCCACCTCACGAGCCGCAGTTTCAAGTACCACCGCCCGCGCGGCATTCTCACCGCAGGCGCCGAGGAGCCGTCCGCGCTGGTGCAGCTCGGCGAGGGCGCGCGCACCGAGCCCAACCTCCGTGCGACGCAGGTGGAGCTTTATGAGGGACTCACCGCCTCGGGCGTCAACGCTTGGCCGAGCGCGGACTGCGACCTTGCCGCCTGGACCGGGAAGCTCGCCCCGCTCTTCCCCGCCGGCTTCTACTACAAGACCTTCCTCTGGCCGGCGTCGTTCTGGAAGTTGCTCTACGAGCCCGTCATCCGGCGCATGGCGGGGCTCGGGCGCGCGCCAGAAGCGCCGGACCCCGACTCCTACGACAAGATGCACATCCACTGCGACGTGCTCGTGGTGGGCGGCGGCCCGGCGGGGATTTGCGCCGCGCTCGCCGCCGGCAAGGCCGGCGCGCGCGTCCTGCTCGTGGACGAGCAGGCGACGCTCGGCGGTGCGCTGCTCGGCCTTCGTCACCGGGTGGACGGCACGGACGGCGCGGCCTGGGCGGAAGCAGCGATGGAACGGCTGGCCACCATGCCGGAGGTGCGCGTGCTCACCCGCACGACGCTCTTCGGCTACTACGACCACAACTCGCTGAGCGCGTTCGAGCGCCGCACGGATCATCTCGGGCCGGGCGCGGCCACTGGTGCGAGCCGCCAGCGGCTCTGGAACATCAAGGCGGGGCGCGTGGTGCTGGCCACCGGCGCCCACGAGCGCCCGCTGGTTTTCGCCGACAATGACCGCCCCGGGATCATGCTGGCCTCGGCGGCGCAGCGCTATGTGAACGACTATGCGGCGCTGCCGGGCGAGCGCGCCGTGCTCTTCACCAACAACGACGCCGCGTACGAGGCGGCACACGACATCATCGAGGCGGGCGGCAACGTCGGCGCCGTGGTCGATTGCCGGCCCGAGCCTGCGGCGCCGCTCGCAGCGGCGCTCAAGGAGGCGGGCGTGCCGCTCCACACCGGCTCCGTCATCGCCGCCACGCATGGGACGAAGCGGGTGAGCTCCGTCACCGTCGCGAAACTCGGCAAGGGCGGCGGGCTTACCAGCGAGCACTATCGCATCTACTGCGACAGCGTCCTCGTTTCCGGCGGCTGGAACCCGGCGGTGCATCTCTTCAGCCAGTCGGCGGGCAAGCTCGCTTACGAGGAAGCGCGCGGAATCTTCCTCCCCGGCCGGGCTACGCAAGCGCTGGAGGTCGCGGGTGCGGCAGGCGGCAGCTTCGGCCTCGCCGCCTGCCTTGCGGAGGGCGCAGCCGCCGGCGTGCGCGCGGCCCAGACGGCAGGCTTCGGCGACGGCACGGCACCCCCCGCGCCCCCGGTCGAGGCGCCCGAACCCGGTGCGATCACGCCCTTCTGGCTGGTGCCGGGGCTGAAGCCGCTCGGCCACGGCAAGGCCAAGCACATGGTCGACCACCAGGACGACGTGACCGCGGCAGACATCCGGCTCGCGGCGCGCGAGGGATTTCGCTCGGTCGAGCACGTCAAGCGCTACACCACCGTCGGGATGGGCACAGACCAGGGCAAGACGGCGAACGTCAACGGACTCGCCATCCTGGCGGACGCGCTGGGCAAGACCGTGCCGGAGGTGGGCTTCACCACCTACCGGGCGCCATACACGCCGGTCACCTTCGGCGCGCTTGCAGGCCGCGACACCGGCCCGCTGATGGACCCGGTGCGCCGCACCGCCATGCACGAGTGGCACGAGGAGCATGGCGCGGTGTTCGAACCCGTGGGCCAGTGGCACCGGCCCTGGTGGTACCCCAAGGCGGGCGAGGACAAGCACGCGGCGGTGGCGCGCGAGTGCCGCGCGGTGCGGGACGCGGTCGGCATCCTCGACGCCTCCACCCTCGGCAAGATCGACATCAGGGGGCCGGACGCCGCGGCCCTGCTCGACATGGTCTACACCAACGCCTTCTCGACCCTGAAGGTGGGCCGGGTGCGCTATGGGCTGATGTGCGGCGACGACGGCATGGTCTTCGACGACGGCACCACCGCACGCCTCGGCGAGCAGCACTATCTGATGACCACCACGACCGGCAACGCGGCCCAGGTGCTGGAGTGGCTGGAGGAATGGCTGCAGACCGAGTGGCCGGAACTGAGGGTGTATTGCACCTCGGTCACCGAACAGTGGGCGACCGTGGCGCTGGCCGGCCCCAGGGCCCGCGAGGTGCTCGCCGCCTTGGCACCTGAGATGACGCTCGATATCGATTCCTTCCCCTTCATGAGTGTGAAGGAGGGCGTCGTCGCAGGCGTGGACGCGCGCGTCTTCCGCATCAGCTTCACCGGCGAGCTCAGCTTCGAGATCAACGTGCCCTGGCATCACGGGCACCACCTGTGGGAGGCGCTGATGGAGGCGGGCGCCGGGCACGGCATCACCCCCTACGGCACCGAGGCGATGCACGTGCTCCGCGCCGAGCGGGGCTTCATCATCGTAGGCCAGGAGACCGACGGCACCACCACGCCGCACGACCTCGGCATGGACTGGATCGTGTCCAGGAAGAAGCCCGACTTCCTGGGCAAGCGCGCCTGGAGCCGGGAGGACGCGCGGCGGGAGGACCGCAAGCAGCTCGTCGGCATTTTCACCGAGAACCCCGACACCGTGCTGCCCGAAGGCACGCAGCTCGTCGACAAGCCGGGGCGCCCGCCGCTGCCGATGATCGGCCACGTCACCTCCAGCTACGCGAGCCCGGCGCTGGGGCGCTCCATCGCGCTCGCGCTGGTGAAGGGCGGCCGGGCGCGCAAGGGTGATACCATCCATGCCGCGCCGGAGAGCGGGTTCGTCCCCTGCAAGATCACGGAGCCGGTGTTCTACGATCCGGAAGGAGCCAAGCGGGATGGCTGAGGCGCCAGCACCGCGCAGCCCGCTCGCGAGCCTCACGGGCCCGCTGGCGGAGGCTGGCACGGGCGATGCCGTGCTCGCCGAGCGGGCGGATCGCGCGCGGCTCAACCTCAGGCTCGATCCCGACGACGCGGAGGCGCTGACCGCCGCGGGTGCGGCGCTCGGCGGCGCGTTGCCGCTCGCGCCCAACACCGCGGCCACGACCGTCAACGGCTGGTCCGTGCTCTGGCTCGGCCCGGACGAGTGGCTGGTGACCGGCCCGGCTGCGGGTGCCGGCGCGCTTGCCGATGCTCTCGAGGCCTCGCTCGCCGGCAAGCACCACGCGGTGGGCGACGTGAGCGCGATGTACACCACGCTCGCGCTCTCCGGCCCGCGGGCGCGCGAGGTGCTGATGAAGGGCTGCCGCCTCGACCTGCACCCGCGCGCGTTCTCCGCCGGGACCTGCGTGCAGACGGCGTTCGCCAGGGCGCAGGTGATCCTGCACCAGACCGACGACGCGCCTGCCTACGAGATCACCATGCGCAACTCATTCGCCCACTACCTCGCCACCTGGCTGCTGGACGCCATGACGGAGTACCGCCGGGCCTGAGCGCGCCGCTATTGCCGCAGCGGCTCCATGCCGGCGACGGACCTGGCCAGACGGGCGAGGCTCAGGAACTCGGCGCGGTAGCCGAAGGGGTCTCCGGCTTGTCCCTCGCGCGCCGCTCGCCTATGGTGCGCCGGCGAAAGCGGACGGGGCGGCCGCGTCGCTTCCCTCGGGTGGCCGCACGGCGGCACGGCGCCGCGCCCCCGGCGCCAGAGGCGACCAATGGACAGCATTCGCATCAGGGGCGGCCGCCCGCTCGAGGGTGAGATCGAGATCTTTGGCGCCAAGAACGCGGCCTTGCCGCTGATGGCGGCGTGCCTGCTCACCGAAGAGACGCTGACGCTCTCGAACATCCCTCACCTCACCGACATCACCACGCTGGCCCACCTCCTCGCCCAGCACGGCGTCGAGATCGGCATGGAGGGCAATGCAGGGCGCGGCGGCAATGCGGGCCGCGTGCTCTCGCTCCGCGCCCGCCAGATCAGCGACACGCGGGCGCCCTATGAGCTGGTAAGCCGCATGCGCGCCTCCATCCTGGTGCTGGGGCCGCTGCTCGCCCGCACCGGGCAGGCGACCGTCTCGCTCCCCGGCGGCTGCGCCATCGGCTCCCGCCCCGTGGACCTGCACATCGACGGGCTGACCCGGCTCGGCGCCCAGGTCGTGCTGGAAGACGGCGACGTCCGCGCGCACGTGCGCGGGCGGCTGCGGGGCGCCGAGATCAGGCTGCCCTTCGCCTCGGTGGGCGCCACCGAGAACCTGATGATGGCGGCGACGCTGGCGGACGGCGAGACGGTCATCCGCAACGCGGCGCGGGAGCCCGAGATCGCCGATCTCGCCCTCTGCCTCAACGCGATGGGCGCCGACATCGCCGGAGTCGGCAGCGACGAGCTGGTGATCCAGGGCCGGGAGACGCTGTCCGGCGCCGAGCACCACGTGGTGAGCGACAGGATCGAGGCCGGAACCTATGCGCTGGCGGCGGCCATCGTCGGCGGCGACGTCGAGCTTGCCGGCGCGCCTGCGGTGCTTCTGCGCTCCCTGCTCGACTATCTGGAGGCCACCGGCGTCGCCATAGCCGAGACCCCGCGCGGGCTCAGGGTGCGCGGCAACGGCCGGCCCGCGGCCACCGACGTGACGACGCAGCCCTACCCCGGCTTTCCCACCGACCTCCAGGCCCAGGCGATGGCGCTCATGACGGTTGCCGAGGGCGCCGCCATGATCACCGAGACGATCTTCGAGAACCGCTTCATGCACGTGCAGGAGCTGCGCCGCATGGGCGCGGACATCGCCGTGCGCGGCGGCAGCGCGCTGGTGCGGGGGGTCCCGTCGCTGACCGGCGCGCAGGTGATGGCGACCGACCTGCGGGCCTCGTCGTCGCTGGTCATCGCAGGGCTTGCTGCTGCGGGCGAGACCGTGGTGCACCGCGTCTACCACCTCGATCGCGGCTACGAGCGGATCGAGGACAAGCTCGCGGCCTGCGGCGCCGACATCGACCGGGTCCATCATTGACTGCATCGGCGCGTCTCAAGCTGCGGGCGGAAGACGCCGGCGATCTCGCCGTGATCTCTGCGTGCCTCGAGGACGCCGTCTTCGCAGTGGGCGAGATGGCCTTCGAGCCTGCCGACAGCCGCTTCGCGGCCATCGTCGTGCGCCGCTGCCGCGAGGCCGCGGGCGGCCCTGCAGGCCAGGCGAAGGCGGCGATCCACTTCGACGACGTGTGCGCGGTCAAGCTGCGCGGGATCGACCGCACGGACCCCGCGCGGCTGCTCAAGCTCGCGGGCATATTCGCCGAGCCTGGCCGGTCGGCGACGGTGGTGCGCCTCCTGTTCCAGGACGGCGGCGAGGTGTGGATCAAGACCGGGCACCTGGCGTGCCTCTTCCAGGACCTGGAGGAGCCCCGGCCGGCTTCGCAGGCAGAGCCGGAGGCCGTGCCATGAGCAACGGCCTGCTGCTCGCGCTGCCGAAGGGCCGGATCGCGCGCGAGCTTGCGCCGCTGCTGGCGCGCGCAGGCATCGAGCCCGAGCCTGCCTTCGCGGACGACGCCGCGCGCCAACTCCGCTTCTCGACCTCGGAGCCCGGGCTCGGGCTGATCCGGGTGCGCAGCTTCGACGTCGCCACCTTCGTCGCCTTCGGCGCGGCCCATCTCGGCGTGGTCGGCAACGATGTGCTGATGGAGTTCGACTACCGGGAAATATACGCGCCGCTGGACCTCGGCATAGGGTTTTGCCGCATGGTGGTGGCGGAGCCGGCGGAGCTCGCGACGGGCGACGATCCCTCGCGCTGGAGCCACGTGCGGGTGGCCACCAAGTATCCGCAAGTGACGCGCCGGCATTTCGCGGCCCGCGGCGTCCAGGCGGAGTGCATCAAGCTCAACGGCGCGATGGAGCTGGCGCCGGGGCTCGGCCTCTGCCGCCGGATCGTCGATCTGGTGGAATCCGGCGCGACGCTCCGGGCCAACGGCCTGGTCGAGGTCGAGCATATCGCCGACATCTCGTCACGGCTCGTGGTCAACCGCACGGCGCTCAAGACCCGGGCCGGCGAGCTTCAGACCTGGATCGAGCGCTTCGGCGAGGCGGTGAATGGCGCGCAAGCTGCATAGCGCTGGCGCCGGTTTTTCGGCGGCCTTCGACGCCCTGCTCGCGGCCCGCCGGGGCGTGGCGGAAAACGTCGACCGCGTGGCGGCGGCGATCTTGGGCGCGGTGCGCGAAGGCGGCGATGCGGCGCTGCTGGACCATACGGCGCGCTTCGACCGCATCGCGCTGACGCCGGACACGATTCGGCTGTCGGAGGACGAGCGTGCCGCCGCTGCCGGCGCCGCGCCCAACGCGGTGCGGGACGCGCTGGTGCAGGCGGCGGAGCGGATCGAGGCCTTCCACCGGCGCCTCATGCCGGCCGATCTCGACTACCGCGACGAGGCCGGCGTGAGGCTGGGCGCCCGCTGGCGTCCGCTGGATGCGGTCGGGCTCTACGTGCCGGGCGGCACGGCCGCCTACCCCAGCACGGTGCTGATGAACGCGGTCCCTGCGCGCGTCGCGGGTGTGGAACGCATCGCCATGGTGGTGCCGACGCCGGGCGGCGCGCTCGACCCTGCGGTCATGGCCGCCGCCGAGGTCGCCGGCGTCACGGAGATATACCGTGTGGGCGGCGCGCAGGCCGTCGCCGCGCTCGCCTACGGTACCGAGACCATCCAGCCGGTGGACAAGATCGTAGGCCCCGGCAACGCCTACGTGGCCGCCGCCAAACGCCTCGTCTTCGGCACCGTCGGCATCGACATGATCGCGGGCCCCTCCGAGATCCTGGTGGTCGCCGACGCCGACAACGAGCCGGAATGGATCGCGGCGGACCTGCTCTCCCAGGCCGAGCACGACGAGGACGCGCAGGCGATCCTGATCACGGACAACGGCGCCTTCGCCAACCGCGTGAGGCACGCGGTGGCGGGGCACCTGGCGCGGCTCCCCCGCGCCGCCATCGCGGCCGCGAGCTGGCGGGAGCACGGCGCGGTGATCGTTGTGGGCTCGCTCGACGAGGTGCCGGCGCTCATCAATCGCCTGGCGCCGGAGCACCTGGAGCTCGCGGTGGCCGAACCAGAGCGCCTGGCCGAGGCCGTGACCAGCGCCGGCGCCATCTTCCTCGGCCGGCACACCCCGGAAGCGATCGGCGACTACGTGGCAGGCCCCAACCACGTGCTGCCGACGGCCCGCAGCGCCCGCTTCTCCTCGGGCCTGTCGCCTCTGGATTTCCTCAAGCGCACGACCTTCGTCGGCTGCGACGCCGCGAGCCTCGCGCGGATCGGCCCGGCGGCCGTAACGCTCGCCGAAGCCGAGGGCCTCAACGCCCACGCGCTCTCGGTGGCGCTCAGGCTCGGCGGCGGGTCGGAGTGAATCCGTGGACCGGGACCCGGCCGGCACGGACCGGCTGGTCGAGGTCGTGCTGGACCCGGGCGCGGGATTCCGGCGGGGCCCGGACTACGAGCACGAGCGCCGCATCGCCATTCACGACCTGCTGGAGGAGAACTCCTTCACCCCGGCCGGCGGATCGGGCGGCCCCTACCGGTTGCGCATCGGCCGCGAGGAGGGGCGGCTCCTCCTCGATGTCGAGAACGATCTGGGCGTGCCGCAGGTCCATGCCGTGCTGCACCTCGGGTCGCTGCGCCAGACGCTGCGCGATTACGCGACCATCTGCGACACCTACCACGAGGCGATCAGGACCGCGCCGCGGCCGCGCATCGAGGCGATCGACATGGGCCGGCGCGCCTGCCACAACGACGGCGCCGAGATCATCCGCCGGGAGCTTGCCGGCTCCATCGATATCGACGAGACGACGGCGCGGCAGCTGTTCACGCTCGTCCATGCGCTTCATGTCCGGGCGTAGGCTCGGCCATGGGCACGCTTCCCGGCAGCATCCTCTTCGCGTGCACGTGGAACTCGGTGCGCTCGCCGATGGCGGAGGGCCTTATGAAGAGCCTCTTCGGCACGCGGCTCTTCGTGGATTCGGCGGGCGTGCGCAGCGGCGGCGGGCGTGATCCCTTCGCGGTCCTCGTCATGGAGGAAATCGGGATCGACATCGGCAGACATCGGCCCAAGACCTTCGACGATCTCGAAAGCGATGCCTTCGACATGGTCGTCTCGCTCTCGCCGGAGGCCCAGCACAAGGCCATCGAGCTCACCCGCACGGCCCACTGCGAGGTGGAGTTCTGGCACACCCTCGATCCCAGCGTCGTGGAGGGCAACCGGGAGGCCCGGCTGTTCGCCTATCGCGACGTGCGCGACGGGCTCATGGCGCGGCTGCGGGAGCGCTTCGGCGCGCCTCGCCCGCCGGTGGTCTGAGCGTGGCCTCCGCCGCGCCCCGCCCGCCTCTGGTGCTCGCCTCGGCGTCGCCCCGCCGCCGCGCGCTGCTGGAACAGATCGGCTATGCGCCGGACGTGGTGGAACCTGCGGAGCTCGACGAGGCGGCGCTCCCCGGCGAGCTGCCGGAGGCGCATGCGGCCCGGCTCGCCACGGCCAAGGCGGAGGCCGTCGCGGCCCGCCATCCGGGGGCGTTCGTCCTCGGCGCCGACACGGTGGTGGCGTGTGGGCGGCGCATCCTCGGCAAGGCGGAAACCGAGGAGAGCGCGCGGCGCTGCCTCTCACTCCTCTCCGGCCGCCGCCACCGGGTCTATGGCGGGGTGACGGCGATCGATCCCTCGGGCCGTGCGGTGAGCCGGCTGGTGCGGACCGCGGTGACGTTCAAGCGGCTCTCGGCCGAGGAGGTGGCCGGGTACCTCGCCTGCGGCGAGTGGCGGGGAAAGGCCGGCGGCTACGCGATCCAGGGACGGGCGGCGGCCTACATCCGCTTCGTCGGCGGCTCATACACCAACGTCGTGGGGCTGCCGGTGCACGAGACCTACCAGATGCTGGTCGGTCTCGGCTTGCCGCCCAAGTCGCTCAGCACCATCTGATCGAGGCGATGAGCGACGGTTTACTCATCACCGCGACCCCCTATGGCATGCAGGCGGCGGCAATCGCCGGCGGCCGGCCCGTCGCGTTCTTCACCGAGTGGAGTACGAGGCCCAGCCGCATCGGCGACCTGCACGTGGCGCGCCCGCTCGGCCGGATGAGGGGCATCGACGCCTGCATCGTCGACATCGGCGACGGCGAGGAGGCGTTCCTCCAGGGAGCACGCGGGCTCGACGCCGACGGCACGCCGCCCATCGTGCAGGTCGTCTGTGACGCCTACGAGGGCAAGCGAGCGCGGGTCACGCGGCGGCCGGTGCTGGCAGCCCGCTTCGCCACGTTCCGCCCCGGCGGGCAGGGAATCGCGTTCTCGCGGCGCCTCCGCGACCCCGAGGTGCGGCGTGCGATTGGCGCGTCACTCGACGGGATCGACGTGCCCAGCGGCGCGCTCACCATTAGGACCACCGCCAGTGCGTGCCCCGACGACGTGCCGGCTGCCGCTGCGGCATTGGCGGCTCGCTGGAGAGACAACGAGGCCGAGGCCCGGCGCGACCGGACGCCCCGGCGCCTCTGGCAGGGAGGCGGCCTGCTCGGGCGCCTGCTGCGCGACGTGGCGGCGCCCGGAATAGCGACCATCGCCATCGACGACCGCGCTTCGTTCGACCGGGCCAGCACGCTGGCCGCACGCGAGGCGCCGGACCTCGTGCCCGCGCTCTCGCTCGCCGATGCGTCGCCGCCGCTTTTCGAACGCCACGATTGCGCCGGCCGGCTTGCGGCGGCGCTGGAGCCCGAGGTCACGCTCCCCGGCGGCGCGCGGCTCACCATCGAGGAGACGCGCGCGCTCACCGCGATCGACGTGGACACGAGCCAGGCCGCGGCTGCCGCGGCAACTGAGACCGCCGAGGCGGCAGGGCGCGAGATTGTGCTGCGCAGCCTGGGCGGGCTCATCGCCATCGACTTCGCGGGCCGGGGCGGCACCCGTCGGCGCGAGGCTCAGCTTGCCGCCCTCGGGCGTGCGCTGAAGGCCGACCGGACTCCGCACCGCGTGCTCGGCGTCACCGCCGGCGGGGTGGTGGAGGTCAACCGCCAGCGGCTCGGCCCGAGCCTGCTCCAGGCCTTGACGGAGCCCACGGGCAACGCCCTGGGCGGGCGCAGGCTGCGGCTGGAGGCAGCAGCCCACGAGGCGGCGGACGCTGCGCGCCGCGAAGTAGCAAGCGGCGCGAGGGCGCTCACTCTGCGCGCGGCCCCCGCCCTGCTCGATGCGCTCGCAACCCCCGGAGACGGCGTGCTGGAGCGCTGGCTGGGCGTGCCCCTTGCGCTCATCGCCGATCCGGCCCGACCGCACGGCCGCTTCGCCATCGAGCGAAGCTGAACGAGGCCACAGGCACGGATGCTCGAACCCCTCACCCATATCCAGCTCGTCGGCGGATTCATTCTGCTCTTCGCGGGCGGCGAGGCGCTGGTGCGCGGCGCGGTCTCGCTCGCCCAGCGGCTGAACGTCTCGCCGCTCCTGATCGGCGCCACCGTGGTCGCCTTCGGCACCTCCATGCCGGAGCTGGTGGTCACCCTGCAGGCGGCGCTCAGGGGCTCGACCGGCATCGCCTTCGGCAACGTGATCGGCAGCAACGTCGCGAACCTCATGCTCATCTTCGGCCTCGCCGTCGTGATCACGCCGGTCATGGTCTCGAAGCGGGCAGTCGTACGCGATGGCGGGGCGCTGATCGGGGCCACCGCGCTGCTCACCGTGTTCGTCTATCTTGGCACGCTCGTCGCCTGGCAGGGCGCGCTGATGCTGATCCTCCTCGGGGTTCTCACGTGCGCCTCCTACTGGCACGAGCGCCGGCTGGAGGGCCACGTGGAAACCCTCCATCGGCACGAGGCCGAGGAGCGCCAGCACCTGCCGCAATCCGTCTGGCTCGCCGGGCTGCTCGCGCTGGCCGGGCTCGCAGGCGTCAGCATCGGCGCTCACCTCATGGTCGGCGCCGCGACGATCATCGCGCGCGGCCTCGGGATCACCGAGACGGTGATCGGAATCACGGTCGTCGCGGTCGGCACTTCGCTGCCGGAGCTCGCGACCACCGTGGTGGCCGCCTACCGCAAGCACGCGGACGTGGCACTCGGCAACGTGCTCGGCTCCAGCCTGTTCAACATCCTGGCGATTCTGGGCGTCGTCACCGTGGTGACGCCGCTGCCGGTGCCGGACGAAATCCTGCACTTCGACATCTGGGTGCTGGCGGCCATAACGGGGCTCGTGATCGCGGTGGCGCTCGGCGGCGTGCGCCTGGGGCGGCCCTTCGGCGTGCTTCTGCTGCTCGGCTACGCCGCCTTCACCGCGGTGCAGTATCTGACCGTGTAATTCCGGGGCCCGGGAGGGCGGGCGACTCATGGACAGGTGCCGCTCTCTGCCCTATACACGGGCGCCTATGCCGGCGGACGCCCAGGTAGCTCAGTTGGTAGAGCAGCGGACTGAAAATCCGCGTGTCGGTGGTTCGAATCCGCCCCTGGGCACCGGCACCTCGCGCCAGCGCCGGCAGACGGATGTTGCGACCGGGCAAGGCGAGGACGGACGATGACCCCACGAGGCATGAGCTACGTGAGCGGCGCGAGCGCGAATCCGCTGCTGGGCGTCACCATCGGCGCGCAACTCGACCGGACGGCCGCGCGCTTCCCCGACAACGAGGCGCTGGTGGTCCGCCATCAGGACGTGCGCTGGCGCTATCGCGAGTTCACCGAGAAGGTGGACGCGTTCGCCGCGGGCCTGCTCGCGCTCGGGCTGGAGCCGGGCGATCGCATCGGCATCTGGTCGCCCAACAACAGCGAATGGGCGGTGACGCAGTTTGCTGCGGCGAAGGCCGGGCTGATCCTGGTCAACATCAATCCCGCCTACCGCCTGGCCGAGCTCGAATACGCGCTGAACAAAGTCGAGTGCCGGGCGCTGGTCACGGCGGAAGCGTTCAAGTCGAGCCGCTACATCGAGATGCTGCGCAAGCTCGCGCCGGAGCTCGACCGTGCCGGGCCCGGGGCGCTGAAGGCGGAGAAGCTGCCCCACCTCGAGACCGTGGTCCGTCTCGGCACCGAGACGACGGCCGGCATATACAATTTCGCGGACGTGCCGGCGCTCGCGGGCGATGCCGAGCGCGACCGGCTGCGCGCGCTCGCCGGCCGGCTGCAGTTCGACGACCCCATCAACATCCAGTTCACCAGCGGCACCACGGGCTTCCCCAAGGGGGCGACGCTCAGCCACCACAACATCCTCAACAACGGCTACTTCAATGGCGTGACGCTGGGCCTGAGCGAGCAGGACCGGGTCTGCATCCCGGTGCCGCTCTACCACTGCTTCGGCATGGTCATGGGCAACCTGATGTCCACCGCCTTCGGCGCGACCATGGTCTACCCGAGCGAGGCCTTCGATCCGCTGGAGGTGCTGCGCACGGTCGAGGCCGAGCGGTGCTCGGTGCTCTACGGCGTCCCCACCATGTTCATCGCGGAACTCGACCACCCGGAGTTCGCGGGCTTCGATCTCTCCTCGCTCAGGACGGGCACGATGGCGGGCTCGCCCTGCCCCATCGAGGTCATGCGCCGCGTGATCGGCGAGATGCACATGGAGGAGGTGACCATCGCCTACGGCATGACCGAGACCAGCCCGGTGAGCTTCCAGTCGGCGACGGACGATCCCATCGAGCGCCGCGTCTCCACGGTGGGCCGCGTCCACCCCCACGTGGAGGTCAAGGTCGTGGACCAGGAGGGCAAGCTCGTGCCCTGCGGCGAGACGGGCGAGCTGCTCACGCGCGGCTACTCGGTCATGCGCGGCTACTGGAACGACGAGGAGAAGACCCTGGAGGCGATCGACAAGGCGGGCTGGATGCACACGGGCGACCAGGCCACCATCGACGCCGAGGGCTACTGCAACATCGTGGGCCGCATCAAGGACATGGTGATTCGCGGCGGCGAGAACGTCTACCCGCGCGAGATCGAGGAGTTCCTCTACCGCCACCCGAAGGTCCAGAACGTGCAGGTGATCGGCGTGCCGGACGAGAAGTACGGCGAGGAGCTTTGCGCCTGGATCAAGCTGCGGGACGGCGAGGAGGCGAACGCGGACGAGATCAAGGCCTTCTGCAAGGACCAGATCGCCCACTTCAAGGTGCCGCGCTACGTGCGCTTCGTGGACGAGTTCCCGATGACCGTCACGGGCAAGATTCAGAAGTTCAAGATGCGCGAGACGACGATTGCGGAGCTCGCGCTCGCGGAGCAGAAGACCGCCTGAGGCGAGCCCGCAAGCCGCCCCCAAACGACGGAGAGTCCCATGGCCAAGCTCACCCACGTCAACCCGGACAACGTGCCGGACTATCTCACCTACGGCCTCAGCCACGCGGTCGTGGCCGAGGGGGGCAAGACCGTCTATCTCTCGGGCCAGGTCGGCTGGAACGAGAAGAGCGAGTCGGTGGGCGCGGACCTAGCCAGCCAGCTCGTCCAGGCGCACGAGAACATCCGCCGCGTGCTCGCCGAAGCGGGCGGGACGGTGGCCGACATCGTCCGGCTGAACACCTACGTCGCCAACTACGTGCCCGAAGAAGGCGAGGTGGTAAACGAGGCCAACAGGACGCTCTTCGCCGGCCTCACGCCGCCCTCGATGACGCTCATGGGCGTCCAGGCGCTCTATTCCCCCGATGTCCGCTGCGAGGTCGAGGTCACGGCGGTCATCGGCTGAGGCTGCAGAAGGAAGAGGCGCCGCCCGCAGCGGGAGGCGCCCCCTTGTACCGACGCCGGCCGGGCCGGCTGCCCGATACGCGTTAGATTGTCGACACCGTGTAGACGCCGAGGCTCTCGAAAGCGGCCGCAGCCTGGATGACGGTCGCGTCGTCGTAGCGCTTGCCGATCAGCATAAGGCCGACGGGCGAATCGTCCTCCTTGCCGCAGGGCACCGTCATGGCCGGATGGCCCGTGGCGTCGAACGGGCAGGTGTTCGCCAGCATGTTGAGCGCGACATCGACGTATTCCTCGCGCGAGCAATCCGGCTCCGGCAGCTTGGTAGCCAGCATCGGGAGCGTCGGCATCGCGAGCACGTCGTACTCCGCCAGCGCCGCGTCGTAGGTATCGCGCAGCCTGCGGCTCAAATTCTGTGCCTTGGCGTAGTAGCGGCCGTGGTAGTTCCGGTGCATGTAGTCGCCCAGCATCATGACCGTCTTCACCGTCTCGGAGAGATCGTCCGGCCGCGAGCGCCAGCCCCTGGCATAGGCGTCGAGCAGCGTCGTCGTGTAATAGCCCTCCCAGTTGGTGCCGAGGGCGTTGCCCTTCAGCATCAGCGCGGTCGCGCCTTCGACCGCGATGCCGTTCCAGATATGCGGGCCGTCCAGGTGCATGGGGATGGAGACCTCTTCGACCGTGGCGCCGAGTTCCGCGAAGCGCTGGACCGCAGCCCTGACCGTGTTGTCGACCGCGTCCTCGCTCTCGGGATGGCCGAAGCCCTCCGTGACGACGCCGATCTTCATGCCGTCCGCGCCCTTGTCCAGGGCGTTGACATAGCGCTGGGTGCGGGTGCCGATCTGGCGCGGGTCGTGACCGTCGGGGCCGGCGATGACCTGGAGCAGGCTCGCCACGTCCGCCACCGAGCGCGCCATCGGGCCAGTGTGGTCGAGGGTCTGCTCGATGGGGAAGATCCCGGTGTAGGGAACCAGCCCATGCGTGGGCTTGTGGCCGTATATGCCGGACCAGCAGGCGGGCATGCGGATCGAGCCGCCCTGGTCACCGCCGAGCGCCATGTCGGCTTCGCCGGTGAGCACCAGCACGCCGCTGCCGGCGGACGAGCCGCCGCAGGTGTAGCCCAGCTTGTGCGGGTTCTCGACCATGCCGGTGGCGGTGGTGGCGCTGCCGCCATCGAAGCAGAGGTACGTGTTGGCGGCCTTGCCGACGATGGTGCCGCCCCCGTCGAGAATGCGTGTTACCACCGTCGCGTCGATATCGGGCACGTAGCCCTCGAGCACCGTGGCCCCGTTCATCATGGGAACGCCGGCGAGGCAGATGTTGTCCTTCAGCGCGATCCGCTTGCCCTTGAGCGGCCCGCCGCTCCTGCCCTTGACCTCGGACTTCCAGTACCAGGCGTGGTAGGGATTCTCCTCCGGCGGCGGCCGGTAGCCGGGGCTGCGCGGATACTTCACCGGCAGCTTCGGCTCGTCGAGATCGTCGAGCCGGTGATAGGACGCGATCGTCCCCGCCATGATCCCGCGATAGGACTCCGCGTCCTCAACGGTGATCGTCATGCCGTAGCCTTCGGCGATATCCAGGATCTCTTCGATCGTCGGTGTGCGCACCGTCGGAAACTTGGCCATCGGTTCTCCTCCCGCTTGCTCTCGCGCCGACGACTCGCGCCGCCGCCCCGGCCGAAGCGTCACATATACCGTGCGCCTGCGCGGGCGAACAGGGCGGCCGCGAAGGCGCGTGCGGGGCGGCGGCGAGCGACGACGAACCCGCGCTTTACAGGCAGCATGCTGCACTGCACAATCCTGCGTTCTGCAACGCCGAAGGAGGGAATCCGATCATGGAGCAGGCTGCCGTCGCGACCCCGGACGATGTCCGGTCCGGTTACTATTTCGAGGATCTGGCGATCGGCATGAGCGCCGAATTCCGGCGCGCAATCGGCGATGAGGAGATGCGGCTCTTCGCGGACCTCACAGGCGACGACAATCCGCTCCACTTCGACGACGACTTTGCCAAGCGCTGCCGCTTCGGCGGGCGGATCGTGCACGGCATGTGCACCGCAGCATTGATCTCGACGGTCATCGGGACCCGCATGCCGGGGCCGGGATGCATCTACCTCTCGCAGACGCTCCGCTTCACCGCGCCGGTGAGGCCGGGCGACGAGGTGGTGGCGCGGGCCGTGGTGGACCGGCTGATCCCGGAGCGCCGCCGCGCGGAATTCGAGACCACGTGCTCGGTGGGCGAGCGCACGGTGCTCTCCGGCCGCGCCCTGGCCCAGGTCCCCTCGCGCCGCGGGCCGGCCTAGCCCTTAGCCGGCGACGCAGTCGGTCTGCTCCTTGTGGAGCGTGAAGTCGCCGTCCGCCTTGCGATAGTAAATGGCGGCCGTGACGGGGTTGCTGCCGGACCACGGAGCGAACTGCTCGCATCCCTCTGCGTCCGTACCGACCGGCACCATGTAATAGTCTTCGCCCAGCTGGATCGCGCCCGCCGGCACCTCCTGCGTCATCCCGGATTCCTCGGCGGGCTGCTCGTAAGCTGCCGTGCAGGCGCCCAGCGCCAGCGTCAGCGCGATCGCCGCAATACCCGCGGGACGCATCAACACCTCAGAAACTCGCGCGGATCTTCGCCGCAAGGCCGTACTCCGGATCGGCCGTCTCGTCATGATCAGACTCCATTCGTACATAGCTGCCAAGGGCGACCGACACCGCGTCCCTGCCGAAGCCCAGCCACGAAACGCCCGGCTGCATCTCGTAGACCCACTGCAGCCGGTGCTCACGGCCGCTGGGCACCAGGTCTATGGCCTGCCTCGTGTAGCTGACGACCTGGTCGGCAATCTCGCGTTCGGGCACATCGACGTGGACCGTCGCCCGGTCCGCCCGGAACGGCGACGAAGCCGTCACCGTGAGACGATCCGTCTCCTGCAGGAGATGCGCGAACTCGGTGCCGATCACGAACGATCCCGCCCGTGCATCGCTCCATTCGGACACCAGGGTGTTTTCGCCCACGGGCGTTCCGCCGCCGGCAATCCCCTGGCTCATGCCGCCGAACACCGTCACATCGCTCGACACGTGGCCATTCACGCTGACGTCGACGAAGTCCGTCGTCGTGCGGCCGGGGCTTGCGAAGGCGCCCTCGGCCCGTATGCCCATCATGGAGCCCCGCTCCCGCAACGTGCCGTAGCGGACACCGAGCATGACATCGTCGCTGATCTGGCGCGTCAGCCCGAGCGAGGCAAGCTGCGTGCTCGAGGATCCGCGATACCCCTGGCCGCTCTTGCCCACGAGGTCGATCGTCGTCTCGTCATCCATCTGCCAGTCCACGGTCACGCCCGGACCGCGCCCGGCAAAGGCCGCGAACGGCGCCACCGTGAGCTCGTCGTTGAAGATGGTGCGCTGCGTGTGCGTGCCGATCAGGTCGTTCGACGACCCGATCGAGCCGAACCCCTGGCCGACGGCGACCGTCAGTCCCGGGGCCGGCGTGAAGTCGAAGCGATAAACCTCCAACTCCTCGTCCTGGTCGTCCCCGCTCACCGCACCCCAATGGAGTTCGGGCCGCTCATCGTCGTGCACGAACTGCAAACCGACGTCGGTTCCGTCCAGCGAGACCGCAGACGAGCTGCCGAGCGACGACAGGAACTCGTGCAGCATGCCTTCCGCGCGCCGCTCGGTGCCCTGGAAGGAGGCCGCCAGGTCGTAGTGGAAGGGGAACATCTGCTCGTCGTAGACGACGGTATTGGAGAGAGCCTTGGACTGCGGCGGGGCCGAGAAGCCGGGAGGCAGCGCCACGTAGCTGCCATCCAGCGGTACCGAGCCTCCGCCCTGCGTGGAAAGGCTCAGGAAACCGACCGGGTTCATCGCGGCCCCGAGGTCTAGCGCGCCATGCCCGAAGGTGAAGGAGATCCCGTCGCTGCCCAAGGCCCCATCGCCGGGCACCGGCGTGGCCGTTGTGAGCAGGCGCTGGACAATCTGATCGCCCCTCTTGTTCGGAAATGCCGCCCACACGGCGGCTGCAGCGCCGGCGACATGCGGAGCGGCGAAGGACGTGCCATCGACATGCCCATATCCGCCGCCGTCTACCGTGGTGTAGACGTCCTCCCCCGGTGCGAACATGCAGTATTGCCTCACTCTTCCACAGGTATTGCTGTGGTCTGCTCTCCAGGTACCGCTGCTGTTCATGGATCCGACAGCAATGGCGTATCCCGCTATGCCTGAGTCCGCTACGTTGGAGGCCGGCACTCCGGAGGGTCCAATCCCCTGATTCAACTGACCATTAACGAAGCATTCGGGACCACGCTCAAAGCAGTTCCCCAGCGCCGCAACCATGATTCGCCCTGCCGATGCAGCGTCTTGCATGGCGCTGGTGATCTGAGGGATATCGTGAACATTAACATAGCTGAAGCTCATGTTCATGATGTGGGAACTGGCCCCCGATCGGCGAGCAGAAAAGGGTGAGTGCCCGGCTGGGCCATTGCTTACAATGAGTTAGTGCCTCTAACCCGCCCCTTGGGGCGTCACCAGCCGGGTGAAGAACATGGTCCAGCCTTATC
>LXNI01000313.1_pt1 | contig 60908 bp, 59 predicted proteins | sample 809091 | NCBI WGS metagenome assembly LXNI01 (sample SAMN04870527, study PRJNA318959) | sponge metagenome | biome: 01000161; feature: marine sponge reef; material: water | host: Sarcotragus foetidus | place: Greece: Milos, Mediterranean Sea | collected 2013-05-29 | depth 5-7 m
GGTCAGCCCGTCGCGCACGATGCTCCTCCTGGTCTCCTGATGCGCTCCGGCAGCCCTGGCTCCCGGCCGACCCGCAGCGACGGATTGTATACCGTCTGCCCGTACACGCTCGCATCGGGCCGGGTGCCGCCGGTCTGCGGGACCTATAGCGGTGCGCCTGCGACCAAATTGGCGACGCATTGGGCGCTGGACACCCATTATCGGCGTCAATTTCGGCCGGCACGTCCTCGAAGCTCGGTGGGGCGTGGCAGGCTGATCGGATGCGGGTGGTCGTGATCGGCGCCGGGATCGCGGGCGCGGCGGCGGCCTGGCATCTGGCCGAGCACGCCTCGGTCGTCATGGTCGAGCGGGAGGGCCACCCCGGAGCCCATGCCACCGGCCGGTCCGCCGCCCTTCACACCGAGACCTCGGGAGCCCCGGTGGTGAGCGCGCTGGCTGCGGTCAGCCGCCCGTTCCTGGCCGAGCCGCCGGAGGGGTTCACCGACCATGCGCTGCTGTCGCCCCGGGGACTGCTGTGGATCGCCCGCGCCGGCGAGCGGGGCCGCCTGGAGGACAAGGCGGCCGCGGCCGCCGCTCACGGTGTCGAGGTCCATCGCCTCGATTCATTGCAATGCCGGGAGCTGGTCGGTGTGCTGCGCCCCGAGGCTGCCGCCGCGGGCGTCTTCGAGCCCCATGCCATGAACATCGATGTGGACGGGCTGCTCCAGGGGTTCCTGCGGGGTGCTCGCAGCCGGGGCGCCGAACTGCGACTGGGGGCCGGGGTGACCGCCGTCGCCGCGCGGGCCGGCGGCTGGCGGGTCCAGGCCGGTGACCGGCATTGGGACTGCGACGTGGTTGTGAACGCGGCCGGGGCGTGGTGCGATCCGGTGGCCGAGTCGGCCGGGGTCGAGCCGCTGGGACTGAGGCCGCTGCGGCGGTCGGTGTTCGTGTTCCCCCCGCCCGAGGGTGTCTCCGTGGCGGGCTGGCCCATGGCCTGGGACATCGGCAACCGGGTCTACTTCGAGCCGGAGGGGCCGATGCTGCTGGTGTCGCCCGTCGACGAGACCCCGAGCGAGCCCTGCGACGCCCGGGCCGAGACAATCGACATCGCCCGTGGTGTCGAGGAGTTCGAGGCGGCCACCGACCTGCAGGTGCGGGGGGTGCGACGGACCTGGGCCGGGTTGCGCACGTTCACACCCGACGATGTGCCTGCGGCCGGCTTCGACCCGGACAATCCGGGCTTCTTCTGGCTTGCCGGCCAGGGCGGCTACGGCATCAAGACGTCCCCGGCGCTGGGGCGCCTCTGCGCGGCCCTCATCCTGAGCGAGGAGCCGCCGCTGGCGCCCCATGACGTGAAGGCGTTGGACCCGGCCCGCTTCCGCAAGTAGCTGAGCGAGCGGGCCAGGCGACGTGGCCGCGGCCGCTACAGGCGGGCGGCCCGCCGGCGGGTGCCGGCTCGCTCGTGCTCGAACCGCTCGGCGTCCAGCCGCCGGCCGAGTTCGGTGATGCGCAGGCCCCGGGTCTCGAGGGGGGCGATCCGGGAGTCGACCAGGCCCTGGTAGCGGGCTGCCAGCGCCTCCTTCTTGCGCACCTGGTGGGGCTGCAGGTCGTCGAACTCCCGCGGCGTGATGGGCCCGCCCAGCACCAGCTCGCCCGCGGCCACCGCTGAGGCGACCAGCTCCTCGCCGGCCGCGGTCCGCACGATGATCCCGTTGAACCCCTCGTCCTCGCCGGTTGGGGCGCCGCCGGGCCAGATGTCGGCCGAGGCCACATCGGCGGCCTCGCCCAGGGCGTCGGGGCAGAACTTGCAGCGGGTCTCGACCTGCCAGCCCGCCTCGTCCTCCCACATCTCCAGGTAGGGCTTCGAGAACCGGCGCCCGTCGACGGTCTCCACCACGGTGGGCCCGGGATTGCCGTGGCCCCGGTACCGGAACAGGGCCACATCGTCCTCGTCGACGCCGAACTCCTCCAGCACGGCCTGCGACTTCGACAGCCGCGACTGGCCGCCGCAAACCAGGGCCAGCCGGAGGGTGCACAGCTCGTCGACCCGGCGGTCGGACCTTGACAGCGCGTGCACCGCTCCCAGGTCGCAGGGCTTGGCGATGATGGCGAAAGGCTGTCCCCGATCCAGCGCCGCGGCCATGCCCGCCAGCGGCGCGGTGGGTCCGTAGCGCGACGCGGTGTTGGCCTGCACCGACTCCGGGGTCTCGGAGATGACCCAGCGGCTGCGCATGGGGCGCTCGGGGTCGGCGCCGACGTGCAGCACGAAGTCGACCCGGCCCGTGCTCAGCGCGTGCATGCCCAGTGCGGTGAGCACCCCGCCGGTGGCGCCCTCATAGCGCACCCTGGCCCGGCCGGCCCAGGCCCGGGCCATCGACCGGTAGGAGCCCCACACCGGGTCGGACTTGCAGCCGACCTCGACGCGGGCCTCGGCCACCGCGCCCGGGCAGGCGGCCACCAGGGCTGCTTCCTCGGTGGGCGTGAACTGGTCGGTCGACGATGGCCGCAGCGACCCGGCCGGGGTCATGACCATCTCGACCCGGCCCCCGGTGATCGCCTCGCACAGCCCGCACCCGATGCACAGGTCACGGCCCACGATCGCCGCGATAGTGCGCTTGACGGTCATCCCAGCGTCGCCAGCAAGTGCCCGTAGCCGGGTGCGGCGGCCAGCCCGAGGTGTTTGAGCATGGCCCAGTAGAGCGCCCCGTCTGAGGCCACCAGAGGCTTGCCGGTGTGACCCTCGACCATGTCGAGGACCCGCACCATCCGCATGCCGGCCCCGGTCTGCACGATGGCGTCGGCCTGCGGCGCCCGGGCGTGGGCGTCGACCGCGGCTGCGAACATCATGTGGTCGGGGTAGTCCCACAGCGTGTCGTCCTCGAGCCGCAGCATGTCGTCGTGGTCGGCGACGAGCCCCTGGTCGATGATGTTGCCGGCCCACAGCACCCGGAAGCCGGCCGCCTCCAGGTAGGCGTTGATGCCGGCGGACCAGTCGGGCCGGAAGTACCCGTTGGCGATGGTGACGGTCTCTGCGCCGAGCTTGCGCAGGCCCTCGACGATGGCCTGGCCGGCCATCACGAACGGCGCACCGGCCTTGGCCGAGATGTCGGCGCAGATGCGCTCGATGTCGCTGGGGCTGGTGCCGGTGCAGTGCACCCAGTTGGTGCCCACCTGGCCGATGACCTGGCAGTGTGAGCGGCCCAGGCAGACAGCCGACTCCTCCAGCACGCCGAAGTTGCGGGCCCGCTCGTCCAGCGTGTACTCGTAGCCGTCGATGTGGTTGACCCGCTGGATGATGCCGGTGCCCGGCGGCGCCACCTTGAGGAACTGGGTTCCGGAGTCGTCGAAGAACTGCGGCGTGGTCACGAACCCCGCATAGGCCCGGTACTGCCGCCTCACGGTCTCGACCACAAGCAGGCTCCCTCGCTCACCACGGACAATCGCGCCGCACGCTACTAGCGGCCAGCTCAGTCTGGGGGTGGCCTTGTCCAGCCGCCGAGGGCGGCGTCGCCCTTGTAGATGCGCTCGACCTCTCGACGCCGGAGCCGCCAGCCATCGCTAGTGCGCCTGTACTGGTCGTGGCACAGGGCCACCTGCTGCGATGAACCTCCGTTGCGGAGCTGGCCGATCTCGAGGATGTACCACCGGCCGGTGGCCGTGTCGCCGTCGATCTCGATGCGGCCGTTCGGGGCCACCTGGACCAGCAATTCGTACGCCTCGATCCCGTCGACGAAGCCGGCGACGAGGACGTCCTTGCCGGACCGTTCGATGCCGCCGAGGCAGAACGTCGCGCCCTCGTCGTCCCAGACCGAGCCCCACAACTGGCTGTCCCGGCTGTTGACCCCGTCGCAGAACGTGTCGACCAGCCGCCGGATCGCCAGCTCGTCGACGACCTGTTCAAGATCCACGTGCAGGTCCCCAGCCGTCAGTCGCGGCTGATCCACTCGTCGAGCAGCACATGGATGTGGCGGACCTTCAATTCCTGGTAGTTCGCCAGGGTGACGCCCGTCTTCTTCATGGTCCGGAGGCCCTCCTGCATTCTCGGCAGGTTGAACGTGTCCTGGTCGAAGACCCGGGCCAGGCTCCCGAGCTCGGGCGCGTGTTCCGACCATGAATCATCGGGGCCGAGCCAGTTGATCTTGGCCGACGGCGGCCGCTGCCCCTCGGCGAAGGGCAGCAGGAACATGCACTCCATGATGCAGCTCTCGTGGTCGTCGCCGTTGGGCCGGAAGCGGTAGGTGATGGCGTTGAAGGCCCCCCACGGGTGGAAGTTGGGGAACAGGGTGTAGTAGATCGAGTCGTTGAACTCGGCGTCGCACATCCGGTCGACCCGGTCACCGACGACTGGGCGCCACATCTGGCGCCCGACCTGGGCGGTGAACTCCCGGGCGGTCATGCCCTCGGGGATGACCTGCACCGGGTCGTCACCCAGGCGCCGGTCGGTCCGCACGTCGAACATCTGCTGCTCGGTCGGGGTCCAGCGCAGGTGCGGGCTCGGCACGTTGTTGGGGGATATCGCCCGGCTGAAGTTCCCCCACACGTCGTACTGGGTGATGGCGTCGCCGATGCTCGGCAGGATCTGGGGATGGGTGGCCACCACGTGCAGCGCCTCCGAGAAGGCCTCCGACGCCACCTTCCAGTTGCAGCCGATGATCTTGGCGGCGTGGGCGCTCTTGTACCGGTTCTCCAGGTCCCAGCCGGCGAAATGGTCCGGCAGGTCGCCCAGGAACGACGCCAGCGGCTCGCAGTCGTCGTCGGGGTTGATGAACACGAACCCGCCCCAGGTGTCCACGTTGACCTCGGGCAGCTGGAACTCCTCGGCCCGCGCGTACACGTGGGGGAAGTCCCAGTCCGACGGGACCTGCTTCAGGCGGCCGTCGAGCTCCCAGCAGAATCCGTGGAACGGGCAGCGGATCTCGTTCACCCGCCCGTCGTACTCCCGCAGCATCCGGCCCCGGTGCAGGCAGGCGTTGTAGTAGGCCTTGACGACGTCGGGGGCGGTCCGCACGATTAGGTACGACCGGTCGGCGATGTCGTAGCGGAGGACGTCGCCGACCTCGCCGATGTCCTCGCCGCGGCAGGCCATCTGCCACACCCTGCTCCAGACCTTCTCCTTCTCCAGTTCATGGAACGAGCGGCTGGTGTACCGGGAGACGGGAACGTCGGCGTCGGTGAACCGGACGTCGCTGGTCCGGCGCAGCACCTCCGGGACGGGGTGGGTGTCGGTGTCCAGGATCTGCTGGTAGGGGGGCGTGGCCGAACCCGAGTGCAGCGGTTCGGGAGCGGTCACGACTCTTCCTCCTGGACGTACGAGGTCGGCCGGCGGGGGGCCAGCTTGTAGACGCCCGAGGCGATCCAGTTGCACATCTGCGCGTCACAGGAGCGAAGGTCGCCGCTGATCCAGACGCCGTTCTTGTCGAAGGTGCCCGAGCCGTCCTCGGTGGTGACCTGGATCGCGCCGTCGTCGGTCAGGTCGTACACCGCCCCGCTCAGCGGGTGTTTCAGTCCCGACATTCGCATCTCCCCCTCTGTCCTAGCCCACTAGAACCCGCTAGAAGCCCTCGACTTCACCGGACTCATGAAATTGCACCACGGGTTCGCGGTCGGCCACAACACTGGCGGCCCGTCCGGTGCCTCCGTCGGTGGCTATCTCGACCATGGCCGCAGCCAGAGCGTCCGGCGCCAGCACCGCCAAACCGTCGGGGATCTGGCCGGTCTCGAACTGCCCGGTGGCGCCCGGGCAGACGGCATTGACGGTGACGCCCATTTCTTGGAGCGCCGGCGCGATCGAGCGGACGTAGCCGACGAGCCCGTGCTTGGAGATGGTGTACACCGGGTCGGGGGGCCAGGCGATGAGCCCCGCGACCGATGCTGTGACGACGATGGCGCCGCCGCCACTTCGCACCAGCGCCGGCAGTGCGGCCGAGACGCCGAAGACGGCACCGTCGATGTTCACCGACAGGATGCGCCGGTACGTCTCGACGTCGATCCCGGCCGGGTCGTAGGGCAGGCTCGCCCCCAGGCTCTGCATCGACACGCCGGCGTTCAAGAACACCAGGTCCAACCGTCCGTGGCGCTCGACCGCGGCCGCGATCATCCTCTCGTTGTCACCGGGGTCACACACGTCGGTCTCTATGAAGCTGCAGCCGAGTTCCGAAGCCAGGGCCTTGCCACTGCCGGTCGCGATGTCGGCGAGGACTACGCGGCCACCGGCTCCGACCAGGTGCCGGGCCAGGGCCCTGCCGATCACCCCTGCAGCGCCGGTGATGACGGCCACCTTGCCGCTCGCTCCGCTCATGTCCATCGAGTCACCCCGGCCACTTGACAGTTTCGAGAGATCGTGGCGAAAATATGCGAGTCAGCATAATCCACTGCACCGAGAGGTTGTCATGCCTGCAGCTGAAGGATGGAGTCCACCGGATTGGCAGTCCATGTCGGGGGAGGACCTCAAACAGCACCTCGCCGCGATCAGGGAAAAGGCCGAGGCCTCTGTCAGCGGTCCGTTGCCCTTCGAGGAGGGCCATCCGATACAGCTGAACGACGACGGCACAGTCCGGATGCCGGAAATGCCGCCGGGCGCGCACAGCCACATCGTCTGGCGCAACTACGCGGTGGACGGCCAGCCCCAGGCGGTTCCCGCCGACCTCCATTTCGATGCCCTGATCGGCAAGCTGAAGTACCTGCGCAATCGTGAGCGCCAGGACGTCAACATCCAGGTCTTCCCCGGCGGTTACCTGCTGGAGATGGTGCTCGCCGCGGAGGGACCCGGCGGCGAGCCCGTGCGCATCCAGGCCGGGATGATCTACTTCCTCGACGAGAATCTGGACCTGGTCCGTCTACACGAGTACATCGACTCGGTGGACATGCAGGCCCTGCTCTAGCAACCCGGGGCGCGCCAGCGAGTCGGCGCTTGGAACGAGCGCGCGTGCTCAGTCGATGTCCGGGAACCGGTCGGCGCCGGCCTCGTGCTCGAGTCGCAGCGTGTTCATGGTGAAGGCGACCAGGTGGTACTGGCCCACGAGCATCGGCAGCTCGATCAGCTGCTTCTCGTCGTACCGGTCGGCCAGGACGGCCCAGGTCTCGTCGGACACGCACGAGTCGTCGTGGAGTTCGTCGGCGGCCCGCAACAGCGCGGCGTCGAACCTGTCCCACCCCGGTGCGTCCGGACCCCTGGCGATCCGGACCAGCTCATCGTCGGTTATGCCGGCTTGGCGGGCTATCCGGCAGTGCTGGCCCCACTCGTACTCGGCCCCGCACCGCCATGCGGTTCGCAGGACCATGAGCTCCCGGTCCCTCACCGGGATCTTGCCGGCCAGGATCTTTCCGCCGAAGGGGATCCATCGTCGGAACAGGCCCGGATGGCGGACCAGCGTCGTCCAGAGGTTGATCGTGCGGCCCCCTCCGTCGGGCCCGGCCGCGAAGGCCAGGATCTCCCGCGCGAAGTCGTCCCGCTCGGCTTCGGGCAGAGGCGGGATGCGGGGTGGGCCGTGTCGGTTCGACATCTGCGCTCCCGTGTTCGGGTCTCTCGTAGCGAGGTGGGCGATTGCCGTCAACCCTAGAAGCCGAGCGAATGGGCGGGACAACGCGGCCCGGACGGCCGAGGCGGTGACCGGTGTCCGCTGGTTTGGGCGGCCCGTGAGCAGCCCTATGTCAAGCTCGCCCCCAAATCTGCACGGGTCTTGTCGATATGTGACGCCTATTGGTTGAGTGTCACTCACGGGTGCTACGCTTCAAGTGGCGTTGAACTTGGAGCGTCGCGACACCAAAGAGTTCGACAGGGAGGCCGGGGCTGGCAGGCTCCGGCCTCTCGCTTGTTCGGGGGTGGGTGTTCGAGGGGCGCCTCGTGGTGCTTCGACACGATCGGGTCGAGCGCCGGCCTCCGGTGGTTGGCGACGTCGATTTGGCGCACCGGTGCCGCGACTGCGATGGCGTTGCAACTTGTTACGCGAATGGGCGCGTCGACGGGCCCGCTGGGAGCGGGCCTCTAGTCGCCGGCGGCGATCTCGGCTATGACGTCGGCGGGGTAGCCGCGCTCGATGCCTCGCTGCACGTCGAGGTGACGGGCCGCGTCGCGGTACTTGCCCCGCAGTGCGCGGAACCGCTTGAGGGCGTCGGGGCGGCTGAGGGCCCGGTTGGGGGCCGGTGTCGTCACTTTCCCACTGGAGGGGCCGGCCGGCGCCGGCGTTTCAGGGGGTGAGGCCGAAGGCTTCGGCTGCTTCGGGCCCGGCGAGGAAGGTGATCGCCGCGGCGATGGCTTCCCTCTGGCCTCCTCCTGCGCCGGCGGCTGCTTCGGCGGCTTCGAGGGCGCCGGCGAGGCGAGGCTCAGACATGTCGGTGTCGGGGTCGGGGTCGCCCCAGCGCCCTGTCTGGCGGGCCGCTAGGCACGCGAGCTCGAGGGCGTCGGTGTGGGGGCTGCGCTCTGCCACTTCGAAGCGGATTCCGCTGTCGGGCTTGAACAGCGCGTCGAGGTCGGCTTCGTCGAAAAGGGCGAGGTCGGGGTCGGCAGAAAGGGCCGCGGGCGTGAACAGCAGTGTGCCGTCGTCGCTTTCGGTGACGACGTAGGCGTTGTGGTCATTGAGGCCGACATCGTTGAGCTCGGCCTGCCGGCGCTGGTTGAGGTGAACGAGCCGGCCGGTGCTGGTGGTGGTCATCGGGAAGCTCTGGTCTTGGTGGGGGTTGCGGAGTCCGCTGGTGGGCGGATTCCGCTCGCTTGCGGGATCCACGGTAGCAAAGCGGGCGCCGGCTGCGATAGTCCGACGATCCGGGGGGCCTTGAGGTGCCGCGTGTGCTGTGTGAGGGCCCGGCCTCATTGCCGAGCCTCGGTAGACTGTGGTCTTGATGGTTGTCGTTTTGTCGGCGGAAGCGGAGGCGGACCTCGCGGACCTGAGGCGCACGGGACGCGACGCTCTCGCAGATCGCGCTTTGAGGTTCGCTCAGCACCTTGCCGCCCGGCCGCAGGCCCACCGCCTCGAGGGTGTCCAGCGCAGTATCGAGGGCTACGGCGGGCAGGGCTGGGCGAGGACCCTGCGCGTCGGCGGGGACGTGTGCATGGTGGGCTGGGCCGTTGACGGCGACGAGCTGGTGATCCTGCGGGTGGGGCATCGACACCAGCGTTGAAGGGCGGCGTTCACTGCGGCGATCACGATCTGAGGTCTGCCTGTGGGAGTACGTCTTGCACGCGCTCGGGCTCAGCTAGCTGCTCGGTGCGTGCCACCGCTCCCAATTCCTGGAACTTGCGTGCTTTGGGCATCACTTTGCGCCGGAAGGAGTTGGCACCGGTGTTGTAGGCCTCCACGGCTTTGTCGAGGCCTTTGCCCATCTCCTGGAGGCGCTCGGAGAAGGTGCGCAGCCGGTCGAAGAGGTCTTTGCCGAGGTCTGCTATCTGGTGGGCCTGCTCGTTGATCTGATGTTCTTGCCAGGCCAGCGCCACTGTCCGCAGGAACGCCATGAGCGTTCCGGGAGTCGCGATGAGCACGTTGTGCTTGCGCCACGCTTCCTCCCATAGCGTCCGTCGCACCCTCATGGCCGCGTCGATGATCGGGTCCGCGGGCACGAACATCAGTACGAACCGCGGAGAACCGCCAACTGCGGCGGAGTAGTCCTTCTTGCCCAATTCTTCGGCGCGCGCGAGCAGCGTCTTGGCGAGGTGCTCCAGGTGAGGTTTGGCCTCCTCGTCGGTGTCGGTCAGCTGAGCCTTCTCGAAGCTGTCCCACACTGCCTTGGAGTCGATGACCACCCTGATCCCCTTGGGCATCAACACCACAACGTCGGGCTTCCGGTAGCCGCCCTCGACGTTTACCCTGCGATGAAGTTCGTATTCGTGGCCCTCGCGCAGCCCTGAGCTTTCCATGATTCTGGCCAGCGTCTGCTCGCCCCACAGGCCCCGCCGGTTGGGCGAGTGCAGCGTCTGTCGGATTTGCTTGGCGATCTCGTCGACGGAGCCGACCTGTGGAATGAGGCGGTCGCGAACGCTGTAATCCAGGCGCTCCACGCTGTCGCGCAACGCGTCGAGGTCGCCGCCAGCACCGGCGCCTGGGCGCGAGGCGAGCCGCAGCATCAGGACGATCACCGCGACACCCAGCAAAGCCACCAAGATGATGATCACATAGGTAGGTTCCATGGCCCGTGACCCTATGCGCTGGTCAGCCAACGGGCGCAGCCCAGATGCCTCAACGCGTCGCTGGGATAAAGACGACCGTTCTGTGGTGGTGGGCTATCTGTGGTGGCGTGATGGCCGAAGTTGCGGGCTGTGCGCCCAGCCCAGGCCGCTGGAGGGGGCAGTGATCGAGCACGTCGTGCCCAAGAGGTTCGGGTTCTTCGACTTGAAACACAAGCGAGGCCAGCGGCAGGCCGTTGCCGGTGAGCAGTGGCAGTCGAGGCTGCATCATCTCGACAACCTGCAGGCGGCCCACTCCTACTGCAACCGCGCCAAGGGCAACGCCGCGGACATATCGAAGTGGTGCCACCCCAAGATGCGGGCGGTGCCGGTAGCGGTGGGCGCCGACGGTGACCGCAGCCGGTACTTGTGGCTGCCGAAGGAGCCGCCAACTGCAGAAGACGCCTAAGGCAGTTCGCGGCGCTCCGACGGCTATCGGCTGAGGTCGTAGGCCCTCATAGAAGGTCGAGGCTGAGATCGGGGGCGGGTGGGCGCTGTTCGAGGTCGTGGTGGAGGGGCTCGATAACGTAGGCGGCGAGTTCGTCGTCGCTGAGCGCCGCGAGCCTGTCGGTGGGGCGGCGTTTGCGGCCGATGCGAGCGCGGGGGCTGCGGCTTTGCTCTTGGAGGGCTCGGCGCACCGGGTCGCGCAGGTCTACAGCGAGCCAGCAGCGGTCGTCGGTCAGCAATTCGGAGTCGCCGGTCCATAGCGGAGCTTCGTGCTGCAGGGCGGTGGCCACCGCCATCGAGTCCGCCTGTGAGACGTACCAGCCGAGATAGACGCGCCCGGCGCACACCGCTACTTCGGCGCTGGGGGGCTCGATCTTGACGAGGTCTCGCAGGGTGCGCTCTTGGCTGTCGGCGGCTTCGGGCCCGAACTGCTGCAGGAGCGCTCCGATGGCCTCGCTGAGGTTGACGGTGCTCATGACCGCGGTGCGGGAGTCGTCGTGGAGCAGTACGCGCAGCGCGCTGCGGGCGGGTTCTTCTCCGCCGTAGGCGCGCAGCACCGGCCAGGCGTCGAGTACGACGGTGGAGTGGTCGCTAGGCCCTAGATTTGGATGGCCTCGGCGCTCGCCGGCTCCGGTTCGCTGGGTGCGGGGCTCTCGTGCTCCAGGGCGGCGTTGTGGCGCTCGATGGCGCGCTGCTGGTCCAGGTACTCCGCCGCGCCCGGATATTTGCCGAGGGCGCGGTCGAACTCTTCGAGGGCGGTTTGACGCTTGGCGCTGGTCACGGCATGAAGCGTAGCCGTGGTGGCTGTCGCCGTGCTTGTGGTGGCTCGGGCGGGTCATCTGGCCTCGACCTTTCGTGATCCGGGGGGTTCGTTTGCCTACGCGTAGCACATGATCTGCGGAATAGAGGGCCCTCGCGCGCAAGACGAGTGCTTGGTTCGGCCAGAGAATGCTTCCATAACGGCCTCGGCTGTAGTTCACAGAGTATGAAATCGGGGCCGGGCGGCCGGCTGTTCATATAGAAGGGACGGGTTTCTCTGCAGATTTCGATTCCGATGAAGCGCGGCAATAGGGTGCGAGGCCGTGGACGCCGCTGTGATTGAGACGGGTATGGACGCGTTCGTCGAGCAGGCAAGCGCCTGGCTCGCCCAGAATGCGTCGCCGCGACTCCGCCAGCAGGGCGAACAGTCCCGGGTCTGGGGTGAGGGGGACTTCAGCGTCGCGGTGTTCCACAATCTCAGCTTCGACGAGGAGAAGCGGGTCCTCGACGATCTCGTTGCATGGAACGCCCGCAAGAAGAAGTGCGGCTACCACGCCGTCGATTGGCCGGTCGAGTTCGGTGGGCTCGGGCTGACCAAGGCCCACGCGGTGGCGTTCAACCGTCTGGAGCGAGACTACGAGGCGCCGTCGAGCCACGAGTTGTTCGCGGTGACCAAGCGACTCATCGCTCCGACCATCGCCCACTTCGGCACCGCCGAACAGAAGTCCCGTTTCGTCGGACCGCTGCTGGCCACCGAGATCCTGTGCTGCCAGCTGTTCAGCGAACCGGGTGCAGGCTCCGACCTGGCCGGTCTCGGATGTCGCGCCGCTCGTGACGGGGCCGAGTGGATCGTGAACGGTCAGAAGGTGTGGAGTTCCGGGGCGCAGTTCGCGGAGTGGGGACTGCTCATCGCCCGCTCGGATCCCGACGCGGTCAAACACAACGGCATGACCGCCTTCATGCTCCCGCTGAACCATCCCGGCGTGGAGGTACGCCCCATCAAGCAGATGAGCGGCGGAACGTCGTTCAACGAGGTGTTCATCAGCGACGCGCGGATCTCACACGACCTTCGCATCGGTGGAGAGGGCGATGGCTGGAAGGTGGCGCTGACAACGCTCGGCTACGAGCGTGACCGCTCCTCGGGGGACTCCTCCGGCGCGACCGGAGGGTCGTGGGAGCAGCTTCTGGGCACGGCCCAGCAGATGGGCGTCACCGGCGACCCGGTGATCCGGGAGGCGCTGACACGCATGTACGTCCACCGGCGGGTCGAGCACCTGCTGAACCGGCGGGCTGCCGACCTGGCCCGCCGCGGTCAGCCGGGGCCGGAGGGCTCGCTGGGCAAGATCTTCTGGACGGAGGGCATGACGCTGATGTCGGAGGTGGTCTCGCTGGTGCTCGGCCCCCGGCTGGTGGCCGACACCGGGGAGTGGGGCACCTACGAGTGGGGCGAGCACGTGCTCGGCGCGCCCGGATACCGCATCGCGGGCGGATCCGACGAGATACAACGCAACATCATCGGCGAGCGGGTGCTGGGCCTGCCCCGCGAGCCCCGTGTCGACCGCGGTCTCCCTTGGAAGGACGTGCCCCGCTGAACAGAGAACGTGCGCGGGTAGGTGGGAGGCTGTCGCGTCATAGCGGTGTCATGCCCGCTCTTGTTCGCTGCGCTCACGGGCCGCTCGGGCCACGGCCTCGCGCCGTATGGGCCGCGTTGTCCCGCCCATTCGCTCGGCCTCTAATTTGTCAATCGTTCTATTCTTAGTAGCGACGGCACCCGAGGGAGAGTCCGTTGAGCAGATCACAGCTTGTGGCCATGGCCCAGCGCAACATCGCCCACACCAAGGCGAACATCGGCGATCAGGAGCCGGACCCCGTCCTGATGCCTACCGCCAGCTACTCCGATCCCGAGCGGTGGCGGCTCGAGATCGACAGGATCTTCAAGCGCGTCCCGCTGATGGTGGCCTTCGGTTGCGAGCTGCCCGAACCGGACTCCTACAAGGCCATGACGGCCGCCGGCGTTCCCATCCTGGTAACCCGCACCCGCGATGGCGAGATCAAGGCCTTCGTCAACATGTGCAGCCACCGTGGGGCGATCGTGGTGGCCGACGGCTGCGGCACGGCACGCGGGTTCTCATGCCCCTATCACGGCTGGGCCTACGACACCGGCGGCCGCCTGGTCGGCATCACCAACCGCAGCGAGTTCGGTGATGTCGACACCGAGAATCTCGGCCTGACGCCGCTGCCGGCCGGCGAGCGCGCCGGGATGATCTTCGTGGGGCTCACCCCCGGGGCCGAACTCCACCTCGACGAGTTCCTGGCCGGATACGACGAGGTGCTCGCGCACTTCGACTTCGCCGACTGGCACCTGTTCTCGCGCCGCGAGATCGAGGGGCCCAACTGGAAGCTGGCCTACGACGGCTACCTCGACTACTACCACCTGCCCATCCTCCACCAGAACAGCTTCGGGCCCGACGCCAGCAACAAGGCCATCTACCACGTGTTCGGGCCTCACCAGCGAATGTCGAGACCCGACCCCTCGCTCCTCGAGCTGGCCGACTCCCCCGACGACTGGGACATCGACGCCACCGTCGGCGGCGTCTGGACGATGTTCCCGAACGTCTCGATGGCGATCTATCGCGGCGAGTCGGTCCTGCTGTCGCAGTTGTTTCCCGGCCCGACGCCCGATCGATCGATCACCGTCCAGTCCTACTTCCTGGCCGAGCCGCCCGACGAGGCAGCCGCGGCCAAGGCGGCCGAGCATGCCGACCTGCTGGAGCGGGTTGTCCGGGAGGAGGACTACACCACCTGCTTCGGGATCCAGACCGCCATCTCGACGGGCGCCAAGCAGTCGTTCCTGTTCGGTCGCAACGAGGGCGGCGGGCATCGATTCCACAGCTGGGTCGAGCGCCTGATCGGCGCTGAGGACGGCGAGCTGGGTTCGATCTTCGCGTCCGCTCGCTAGTTCTTCTGGCACGCCCCGCCGGGCTTTGCCTAAAATATGATCCTACGCATATTGTGCTGACGTGATCGCCGCTGAGGTTGTGGCGACTCGGGCACCGTGATCCACAAATAAGGGGGATGTGACGTGCGATCTGTCGATAGCGAGACCTTGGACAAGAAGGTCTCCGGGAAGGTGCGACCGCGGCGCCTGCTGCTAGCCGCACTGTTGGCTTTCAGCCTTGTTGCCGCGAGCTGCGGCGACGACGAGGCCGCTCCGGACACCAGCGCGGCCGATGCCGCTGCACTCGAGCAGGCTCAGGCCGACGCTGCCGCGGCTGAGGCCGCCGCGGCCGACGCGGCCGCTGAAGCTGACGCCGCCGCGGCCGAGGCCGACGCGGCCGCAGCCAGGGCCGCTGAGGCAGAGGCAGCCCTCGATGCCGCCATGGCCGATGCAGAAGGCGCGGGTGACGCCGAGGCCATGGCCGAGCTCGAGGCCGCACTGGAGGCGGCTGAGGCCGAGGCGGCTGAGGCGATGGCCGCTGCCGAGGCGGCTGAGGCTGACGCGGCTGAGGCGATGGCCGCTGCCGAGGCGGCTGCCGCTGAGGCGGCCCCCGAGCCCGAGGCGGACACCTTCGACATCAGGATCGCCATCGGTCCCGACATCCAGGACATGGATCCCCAGCGCAGCAACGCTGTCTGGAACACCATCATGCTGTGGGGCAACGTCACCGAGGGGCTCGTGACGACCGACGACAACGGGGTTGTGATCGGTGAACTGGCCGAGTCCTTCGAACTCATGGACGACAATCTCACCTGGCGCTTCAAGCTGCGTGAGGGCATCTCGTTCCACAACGGCGAGCCGTTCAACGCCGAGGCCGTCCAGTACAGCCTCGACCGGATCGCCGGTGAGGCGTTCGGGTCGCTGATCGCCAACTACTTCAAGGACTACGCGACCACCACGATCGTCGACGAGTACACCGTCGACGTGATGACGGCCCAGACGTCGCCGGACTTCCTGGTCACGCTCACGTCGGCGCAGATGGTCCCGCCCGCCTACTCCGAGAGCTATTCCACCGCTCAGAACAACCACCCGGTGGGGACCGGGCCCTACACGTTCACGTCGAGGTCGGCCGACCAGGTGAAGATCACCAAGAACGCCGACTACTGGGGCGGACCTCCCCCGGGGCCCGACACGGTCACCGGCTACGCCCGTCCCGAGGTCTCGTCGCGGATCGCCGGCCTTGCCGCCGGAAACGAGTTCGAGGTCGCCCTGGACATTCCCGGCGACCTCGTCGGCGAGGTGCCCACGGCCTCCTACAACGCTCCCAGCGGAACGATGATGCTCTGGATGAACGGCTTCAACGGCATCACCGCCGATCCGCGGGTCCGTGAGGCCATCGTGCTGGCTGTCGACCAGGAGGGCATCCGGACCGCACTCATCGGCGCCGAGAACTCGGTCAGCGGACAGTGCCAGTTCGGTGTTCCCGGCAATGCGGGCTACAACCCGGACCTGGCCGAGCAGGGATACGACCCCGATCGGGCCCGGGAGCTCGTCGAGGAGGCCGGCGCGGTCGGCGGGACGTTCAAGTTCGCCGTGCCGACCGGCCGTTATGCAGCCGGTGAGGACATCGCCGAGATCGTCGTCGACCAGCTAGAGGCCGTCGGTCTGGCGCCCGAGCTCATCCTGTCGCCCTACCAGGAGTGGCTCCAGAGCCTGTTCGAGCCCCGCGACAGCCGGGCCGAGTTGTTCTTCACGCGGGCCGGAGGGGTCACGCCCAGCGTCTCGAACGCCTGGAACCTGTTCGTGATCGAGGACGGCAGGCTGGAGATGATCAACTACGAGAACTACGAGGGTCTCGGCCAGGTCGTCCTCGATGCGCTCGGTGAAGTCGACTCCGCCAAGCGGACCGAGCTGTTCGCCCAAGCGACTGAGGGCGTCTGTGGAACCCACGGCTTCGCGTTCCTGTACAAGGAGCGGGGCATCGTCGGCCACGTCGAGAGCGTCGACATCCCCGATCGGGCCGATCCACGCATCCACTGGACCTCAGTGAGCCGCGTCGGCTGACCAGCACTAGGTGTGGGTACGGGGTGACGAGCACTGAGTGACAACGGTTTGAGGCGGGGCAACCCGTTTCGCCGCAGTCGAACTCGCTGCTCTCACCCCGGACCACACCCCTGCATTCGAGCGGCAACCGGTGAAGCGCTACCTGCTCGGGCGGGTCGCCCAGTTCGGGATCGTGATCGGCGGGGCCCTGCTGATCACCTTCATCGCGCTGCACATCGTGGGCGATCCCGCCACGCTGGGTCTCCCGATCGGCACACCGGTCGAGGCCATCGAGGCCTTCAACGCCACCCACGGCTTCGACGATCCGTTCCTCACCCAGCTGGTGCGGTTCTTCTGGGACGCGCTGCGGGGCGACTTCGGCGACTCGCTGTGGCTCGGCGGCGACTCCCTCGACCATGTGATCGGGAGGCTTCCCGCGACGCTGATGCTGGTTGCGCCCGCGGTGCTGGGAGGGGGCCTGACCGGCGTGCTCTTCGGGTCGATCGCGGCCCGCCGGCCCGACTCGGCCCTGGGCAACGGGCTCAACGTGCTGTCGTACTCGGTGATCTCGATCGCCGAGTTCTGGCTGGCGATCATGCTCGTGCTGGCGTTCGCGGTGAACATCGCCTGGCTGCCGACCGCGGGGTACGACCCGAAGCCCCAGGTGATGATCCTGCCCATCCTGGTGCTGGCCCTGCGTCCCTTCGCCCAGAACTTCCAGCTCACCCAGGCCACCATGTCAGCCGAGTACGGCAAGCCCTACATCCTGGCGGCGCGGGCCAAGGGTCTCAGCGAGGGCCAGGTCGCCCGCCGCCACGTTCTCAAGAACGTCGCGGTGCCGGTGGTGACCCTGCTGCTGTTCGAACTCGGGCGGGTCTTCGTCGGCACCGCCATCATCATCGAGATCGTCTTTGCCTGGCCGGGCATAGGACGCCTGGCCGCCAATGCCCTGTTCAGAGGGGACATCTTCCTGGTGCAGGCCGTCGTGATGGTGGCCGCCACCGCAACCGCGGTGCTGAACCTGCTGGCCGACCTCTTCTACTTCGCGGTGGATCCCCGCACCCGCCACCTCGTCAGAGGCCGAGCGAATTGATGGGACGACACGGCTCATACGGCGCGAGGCCGTGGCCCGAGCGGCCCGTGAGCGCAGCGAACAAGAGCGGGGATGACCACGCTGCGCCGCGACGGGCTGCCGATCAATTCGCGCTCGCTCTACAGGCGAACCGGCAATGAACGCCCATCGGCTCTGGGCCGAGCTGCGGCGGCGCCCCGTGGTCTTCGCCGCCGTCCTCGTCGTGCTGGCTCTAGTGGCCTCGTCGGTGCTGGTGCCTGTCATCTCGGATCTGGACGCCTCCGCACCCAGGCTGGCCAGGCGCCTCCAGGCACCGTCGTGGGCCGGCGGTGAGGGGGGTCTGCTGGGCACCGACTCGCTGGGCCGGGACCTGTTCCTGCGGATCATGCACGGCATGCGGACCTCTTTCGCAGTGGGGGCGCTGGCCGCGCTGCTGGGCGCCGCGCTGGGAACGCTGATCGGACTGGTCTCGGGCTACTTCGGCGGTGCGGTTGACGCCGTGCTGATGCGTTTGACCGACATCGAGCTCGCCTTCCCCGGGATCCTGCTGGTGATGGTGCTGGTCCGGGTGCTCGAGCGGGGCATCGTCGGGCTGGTCATCGTGCTCGGCCTGATCTCGTGGATGCTGTATGCCCGGGTCGTGCGGGGGTCGGTGCTCACGCTGCGGACCAGTGAGCTGGTCACCGCAACGACCGGGCTGGGTGCATCGACCCCGAGAATCCTGTTCGTGCACGTGCTCCCCAACGTGGCTGCCGCCGCCATGTCGCTGATGGCGGTCACGTTCGCGGCCCTGATGCTGGCCGAGGCCAGCCTGAGCTTCATCGGGTTCGGTGTGCAGCCGCCCCAGATCTCGTTGGGCGCCATCCTGTCGTCGGGCCGCGACTACCTGTCGACGAGCTGGTGGGTCTCTACCTTCTCGGGGTTGTTCCTGCTGCTGGGCGTGCTCAGCACCAACCTCATCGGCAGCTGGCTTCACCGGGTCACCGACCCCCTCACCGTCCGGACCGCGTCATGAGTCCGGCCCTGCTGGAGGTCCGTGATCTCCAGGTCGCCTTCCAGCGCCGCCATGACACCGAGCCGGTCGTGCCGGTCACCGATGTCAGCTTCGACGTGCGTCCCGGCGAGCGGGTCGGGCTCGTCGGCGAGTCCGGCAGCGGCAAGAGCCTCACCGCCCTGGCCGTCATGGGTCTGATCCCCAAGATCGGGGGGGAGCTCGGGGCCCAGACATCGATCTCATTGAGCGGCGAGGACCTGCGGGCCAAGAGCGAGCGGGAGATGCGCTGGATCCGGGGCGGCCGGATCGCCATGATCTTCCAGGATCCGCTGTCCTCGCTGAACCCGGTCCTGAAGACCGGGCGCCAGGTCATCGAGGCGCTGGAGCTGCACCGGCCCGATCTGGGCAAGCGAGACATGCGCGATGCCGCCGTGGAGCTCCTCGACCAGGTGCACCTGCCCCGGCCGGAGCGTCTCATGGACTCCTACCCCCACGAGCTGTCGGGCGGGATGCGCCAGCGGGTCATGATCGCCATCGCTCTCGCCGGCGACCCCGACCTGCTGATCGCCGACGAGCCGACCACCGCGCTCGACGTGACCATCCAGGCCGGGGTGCTCGACCTGCTCCACGAGCTGGGCGAGGCCCGCGACCTGGCTGTCCTGCTCATCACCCACGACCTGAGCATCATCGCGGGCTTCACCCACCGCGTCCTGGTCATGTACGGCGGTCGGCTCGTCGAGCGGGCCCCGACCCGCGATCTGTACGCCGACCCCCGTCACCCCTACACCGGGCTGCTGCTGCGCTCGATCCCCCCGCTGGACCGGACCGAGGAGCGCCTGGTGGCCATCGCCGGGTCTCCGCCGGAGCCCGCGGCCCGTCCTGACGGTTGCGGCTTCAACCCGCGGTGCCCCTTCTCGGTCGACCCGGTGTGCACCACCGAGCCCCCGCCGTTCGTCACGCTCGACGGCCCGGCTGACGTGTCCCGGGCCACCGCTTGCGCCCGGGTGGAGGAGATCGATCTGGCGTCGCTGGCGCCCGCGCCCGCGCCGGCTGCCGCCGCGACCGGCGCCGCCGCCGACGAAGGGGTGCTGGTCGAGGTCGAGCGTCTCTCCAAGAGGTTCAGGATCAAGGGCGAGGGCCTCGTGGGCCATGAGCTGATCACCGCGGTGGACGACGTGTCGCTGGAACTCCGGCGGGGCGAGGTGCTCGGCATCGTCGGCGAGTCCGGCAGCGGCAAGTCGACTCTGGCCCGCTGCATGCTCCATCTGATCGAGCCGAGCAGCGGGAAGGTCCGTTTCGACGGCCACGACCTCGGCGGCCTCGGTGTGCGGCAGCTGCGCCGGTTGAGGCTCCAGATGCAGATGATCTTCCAGGACCCGGCCTCGTCGCTCGATCCCCGGATGCGCGTCGGCCGAATCCTGGCCGAGCCCCTCCGCATCCACGGCCTGTGGGGGACGCCCGGCCACGACGAGCCCGCGCTGCGGGATCTGATCGAGCTCGTGCAGCTCCCGCCCGACTCGCTGAGCCGGTTCCCCCACGAGTTCTCCGGCGGGCAGCGCCAGCGCATCGCCATCGCCCGGTCCCTCACCGCCCGGCCCTCGCTCCTCGTCTGCGACGAGCCCGTCTCCGCGCTCGATGTGTCGGTGCGGTCATCGATTCTGAACCTGCTGGCCGACCTGCGAGAGGAGTTCGGGCTCACCATGGTCTTCATCGCCCACGATCTGTCCTTGGTCCGCTACCTGTGTGATCGCATAGGGGTCATGCACCGGGGCCGCCTGGTCGAGCTGAAGAGCACCGAGGATCTCTTCGCCGATCCCGTCCACGACCACACCCGGGAGCTGCTGGCGGCCCAGCCGGTGCCGGACCCGATCACCGAGCAGGAGCGGCGGGCCCGCCGCCGGAGCCTCGTGGGGGCGGCCCGGTGACTGAGCATCGCGGCGGCGAGGCATCCGAGGGCGCTGTCTCGGAGGGGCTCGACCCGGCATCACCGAGCGCTCGCCGGTCGCCCAACCCCCGGGGACGCCCCCCGGGTGACACTGCGGCACAAACCAAGCAGGCCCTGCTGAAGTCCGCCCGGCAGGTCTTCGCCGAGTACGGCTACCACGGCGCCACCATCGCCGAGATCACCCGCCGGGCCGGGGTCAGCACGCCGGTGCTCTACCACCACTTCGGCAGCAAGGCCGGGTTGTTCAGCGCGGTGATGGCGGAGGTGACGCAGCTCCTGGCCGAGTCGTGGGGCAGGACCATCGCCGGCGCCGGCGACCTCCGCAGCAAGATCAACGCCATGTTCGACTCCGCTATCGACATCCACGCCGCCGACCCCGAGATGGCGAGGTTCCTGCTGGCCACCCGCATCGAGGTGACCCGCACGCCGGAGTTGGTGGCGGTCTCCGAGTACCGGGGCTTCACCGCCGAACTGTTCCGCTCCGCCGCCCTCCAGTCGGGTCTCGATCCCCAGAGGGCCAGCGCCGTCGCCCATGCCTTGGCCGCGTTCTTCGCCGGTCTCACGGTCATCGCGGTGGCGTCGCCGTTCGACTACGACACCGCGGTCGAGTCACTCCGGTCCCTACTGGACAGCGAGCTCTTCGACAGTTGAGCAGGACGCGAGGAGACTCCCATGGAATACAAGATCATCAGCGCCGACTCGCACCTCGAGATCCCCATCGACCGCTGGGTGAACCGGGTGCCCGACGAGCATCGGGAGCGAGCGCCGCGAGGAATCAGGCTGGCCAACGGCGGTGACGCCTGGCTGATCGAGGGACGCCCGCTGTGGGCCGTCGGGCTGGAACTGTCGGGCCGCCCCTTCGAGGAGTTCCAGCCCACCGGATTGAGCTACGAGGGGGCCGCCGGAGCAGGGTCCGGTGAGCAGCGCCTGTCGGAGATGGCTCGCGACGGGGTCGACGCCGAGGTCCTGTTCCCGGGTGTCGGCGGGGCCAACTTCTGGCGGGGGATCGCCCTTGACGAGGCGTACCTGGCCGTCATCCACGCCTACAACGAGTACCTCGTCGAGGAGTACGCCCCCGTCGACCCGCAGCGGCTGCTGGCTCTCGGGCTCATTCCCGAGACCGGGATCGACGAGGCCCTCGAGGAGTTGCGCTACTGCGCCCGGGGCGGGCTCAAGGGCGTCTGCCTGAACGGGTGGCCGTGCGGCCGGAGCTACCCGGCGGAGGAGGACGACGTGTTCTGGCGTGAGGCCATGGACCTTCAGATCGCGGTGACGGTCCACATCCAACTCCGCTACGGCGCCGCCGGCTCGGGACCCGCGTATCCCTATCCGAAGGCACCGCCGCCCGACGTCCATCCTCAGGCCAGCGACCCGCTCCGCCACATTGCCGCCTTCGACCGCCGCGGCGGGCTCAACGCCCTCCAGCTCGCGTTCGCGGGCACCTTCGACCGGCTCCCCGACTTCCGCATCTACTTCGCCGAGACGTACATCGGCTGGCTGCCGATCTTCTTCGAGCAGGCCGACATGCTCTATGAGCGCACCATCGGTTGGGCCAACGACTACGTGGGCCTGCCCAGGCTCGACCGCCTCCCGAGCGAGTACCTGCGCGACTTCATCTACTGGGGGTTCGTCAACGATCCCTTCGGAGTGAAGGTCCGCCACGAGGTCGGTGTCGACCGGGCCATGTGGTCGAGCGACTTCCCCCACAGCGTCACCACCTGGCCCGACTCGAGCGCCGCGATCGACGCCATGTTCGACGGCGTCCCGGCCGCCGAGACCGCCCGGATGGTCTGCGACAACGCGGTCGACTTCTTCGGTCTCGGGTCGTCGTGACGGTGGCGGTGCCTGCCGCTTGCCGTCCCGCTCGCCAGGCGCGAGAATGAAGTTAATATAGCGCATCGAATATAGCGCACCGGATATAGCGCACCGGATGCGGCACACCAGACAATTCACGGGGGACAGCTATGGCCATCCAAACTGACGAACGTTCCGGGCCCGCCGCCGAACGTCTCATGATGATCTCGTCCGACACCCATGCCAGCCCACCCATCGAGGGCTTTGCCGACTATGTCGAGCAGAAGGACATGGCGGCCTTCGAGGCCGAGCTCGAGGCCCGCCAAGCCTTCCGAGACCACTCCAGTGTCGGCAAGGCTCAGGGCAAGTCCGAGGAGATGAACACGCTCCAGCAGGAACAGGGCATGGGACCCGGCACCCGCGACCCCGACGTCAAGGCCCGCCACGAGGAGGCCGACGGCGTGGTCGGCTGCGTCATCTTCCCGAACGGCCCCCGCCCCTTCAGCCCCGAGTACCGCGAGCGAGCGCCGCTGGGGCTTCCGGCGCCCTCGATCGCGCAGCGTGTCGCCGGTGCCCGCATCTACAACCGCTGGATGGCCGACTTCTGCTCCTCCTACCCGGACCGGTTCTTCGGGATCGCCCAGATCGAGATCGAGGACGTGGACTCGGCCGTGAAGGAGGTCAAGTGGGCCGCAGAGAACGGCCTGCGGGGCGGCATCGCCTTCCCCGGGGTGGCGCCCTCGGGCGAGTACCCGGGCCTCCACGACGAGGTCTACGAGCCGCTGTGGTCGGTGTGCGAGGAGTACAACATGCCGCTCAACACCCACGGCGTGGACTCGATCCCGGCTCAGCACTACCCGTTCGGGCACGTCGCCAACATCCTCTTGACGCTCACCGAGGCGTTCTTCTTCAGCACCCGGCACCTGTGGTGGCTCATGTGGACCGGCGTGTTCGACCGCCATCCGGGGCTGAAGCTCACCTTCGCGGAGCTGCTCGCCGACTGGATCCCCCGCACCCTCGGCGACCTCGAGAGCACCCTCAACAGCAACCTGGGGGCGCAGGGCCGCGCCGTGCTCGAGCTCACGCCGACCGAGTACTGGCAGAGGCACTGCTTCGTCGGGGCGAGCTTCATGTCGCGGACCGAGGCCAACGCCCGCCACGATGTCGGTCTCGACAGCGTGATGTGGGGATCGGACTACCCCCACGTCGAGGGCACCTGGCCCCACACCCGTGAGAGCCTGCGCAACACGCTGGCCGGTCTTCCCGTCGAGGACATCCGCAAGATGCTCGGCGAGAACGCCCTGCGCTGCTACAGCTTCGACCCTGACAAGATGAGGGCCCTGGCTGACCAGTTCGGGCCGACGATCGACGAGATCAGCACCCCGCTCGAGGAGATCCCCGACTCGCCCCAGGCCCGCCTGGGCATGGCGTTCCGCGAGGGCGACCACTGGACGTGAGTCGGGTTGCCGGCTGCGTGGAGCAGGCCAGCGTGCTCGACTGGTTGGAGGCCCCATGATCGACATGCGGGAGGCCTTTCATGTGGGCGTGCGGGTCGCTGATCTCGACGCGGCCATGGAGCAGCTCGGCGGGGCGCTGGGTGTCCGCTGGGCGTCGCCCATGGTGCGTGACGCTCAGCCGGTGTGGACGCCCGAGCGCGGCCTCGAGCGGGTGCCGCTGCGGTTCTGCTACTCGGTCGATCCACCGATGCACATCGAGCTGGTCGAGGGCTCCGGCGGGTCGGTCTGGGATGCCAGTGACGCGCCCGGCACCCACCACATCGGCGTCTGGGTCGACGACGTCGACGCCGAGGCGGAGCGGCTCGTCTCGGTTGGCTGGACGGTCGCGGCCTGTCGTGCCGACCCCGACGCCGACGGAACCCACGGCATATTCGCCTACCTCCAGCCGCCGACCGGCCTGCTGGTAGAGCTCGTCAGCCGCGAGATCCAGCCCTTCTTCGAAGCCTGGTGGGCCGACGCGTGAGAGGCCGAGCGAGCAGGAACGCGAATCCGGCCATACGGGCGAGGCCGTGGGCTGTGTTGCCTTGGTTTGGGCGGCCCGTGAGCGCAGCGAACTCGAGCGGGAGACACTGAACTTCGGCCGGGCCGGCGTCGTCAAGCCTGGTCGTCTCTCCTCCAGTACGGGGCTCGCAGCGCCCGCTTGTTGAGCTTGCCCATGGCGCTGCGGCCGAGATCGTCGACGAACTCGACCGATCGCGGGCACTTGATGCCCGACAGCCGCTCTCGGCAGAACGCAACGATCGCGCCGCCGTCGGGCTCCCAGCCGGCGGCGGCCACCACCAGCGCCCGCATCTCCTCGCCCATCTCGTCGTGGGGGATGCCGATGCAGGCGACATCGGCCACCCCCGGATGCTCGATGAGCACGTTCTCGGCCTCGGCCGGGTAGAGGTTCACGCCGCCGGAGACCACCATGTCGGAGAACCGGTCGGTGATGTAGACGAAGCCGTCCTCGTCGATGTAGCCCATCTCGCCCAGGGTGAACACGCCCGGCTCCAGATGGGCGGCCCGCGACTTCTCGGGATCGTTGTGGTACACGACACCCCGGCCGGTGGTGTCCCGGAAATACAGCCTGCCCTCGGTGTTGGGCGGCACCGGCCGGTCGTCGTCGTCGACCACCAGGGCCTCGAACGGCGGCACCGGCCGGCCCACCGAGCCCGGATGGGTCAGCCAGTCCTCGCTGGTGATCGAGCAGGTGGTGCCCACCTCGGTGGCTCCGTAGGCGTCGACGAAGACCGGTCCCCACCAGTCGATCATGGCCCGCTTCACGTCGGTGGGGCACTTGGCCCCGGTGTGGGCCACCAGCTTCAGCGACGACACGTCGTAGCGGTCGCGGACCGTGGCGGGCAGGCCGAGCATGCGCACGAAGTGGGTGGGGACCATCACCGAGGTCTCGACGCGATGGCGCTCGATGGCCACCAGGGTCGCCTCGGCGTCGAACCGGCCGAGGATCACCGTGGGAACGCCCGCCACCAGGGTGCGAAGCCCCGACAGCGGACCGGTGTGGTACATCGGGCCGACCACCAGGTGAGTGCCGTACCTGGCGTACCGGTTGCCCTTCAGCGCCTCCAGGTGCTCGGTCATCGTTGCACCGCCCGCGAACATCGTGGGCGGCAGGTCGGTGCCCTTGGGCCGCCCGGTGGTGCCCGAAGTGAACATCAGATGGGGCCGGGGAGTCACCTTGCCGGGAGGGTCTGTTTCCGGCCCGGCTGCCAGCCACTGGTCCCACGGCACCACTCCCGCGGGGAGTTCCTCGCCCCACCCGACGATGGTCTCGATCCCGGTCCCGTGGGCCGCTTCCACGCCGCGCGGCGCGGTCTCGGGCCCCACGAAGAGGATCCGGGATTCGGACTCCGCCAGGATGTAGGCGGCCTCCGGGGCGGTCAGGTGGAAGCTCACCGGGACGGTCGAGGCTCCCCCGAGCAGGCCGCCCAGGTGGGCGAAGGCCGTCTCCGCCGCGTTCCCGGCGAACACGGCCGCACGCCGGGACGGGCCGAGGTCGGCCGAGAGCAGCAGTCCGGCGGCGCGATTGAGGATCGAGTCGACCTCGGACCACCCGAAGGTCCGCTCACCATGGACCAGGGCCGTCTCGTCAGGGCGGTCGCGGGCCAGCAGTCGGGCGAACGCCGGCACGTCAGGAGCCGCCTCGCAATCCGACGATGGTGGACCGATCCCCTCCGCGCATGCTCTCAAGCGTTGTCAGCGAGCGAGGATGGTGACGCCTGAGATTCCCGGCGCGCCGTACACATGGGTGTAGCCCACGCTGGGACCGCCGGGGACCTGGTGCTCGCCCGCGTCGCCGCGGAGTTGCAGCACGCTCTCGTACACCTGGCGCAGCCCGGACGCGCCGATCGGCTCGCCGTTGGCTATGCATCCGCCGTCGGTGTTGACCGGCAGGCGGCCGTCGATCTCGGTCTCGCCCATTGCGATCATGTGCTCCTGCTCGCCGTGCTCGCATAAGCCGTTCTCGGCAATGTGCATGATCTCGGCGCCGACCTCGGTGTCCTGCAGTTGGGCCACGTCGACGTCGCCGGGTCCGATGCCGGCCATCTCGAAAGCAGCCCGAGAGGCGTCCACCGTGGGCCCGTCGGACCACTCGGGAGGCAGATGCGGCGCCATCACCTCGAACGACCCGAACCGCCGGGATCGCACCACGGCCGCCTTCAGGTAGACGGGAGTGTCGGTGTAGTTCCTGGCCTTCTCCGCCGACGACAGGATCAGGGCCACGCCCCCCTCGCCGGGCGAGCAGAACATGAACTTCGTGAGCGGGTAGGCGAGCATGGGCGACTCGCTGATCTGAGCGGCGCTCATCGGCCGGCGCCGCCACGCCATGGGGTTCCTGGACCCGTTGCGGTAGGCCTTCTCCGCAACCTTGGCCAGGGTGGGCTCGGTGATGCCGTGGTCGTGCATGTAGCGGTTGAGCTTCATGCCGAAGAACTGCGTGGTCAACGCCATTCCGGACTGGCCGTACCAGTCGCCGAGGCCCCAGCTCTCGGTATCGATCCGGAAGGCGCCCCGCTCGTGCTTGTCGAAGCCGACCGCGACTCCGAGGTCGAACATCTGAGCCCTGATCGAGTTGTACGCCGCGAACAGTGCCGACCCGCCGGTGGCGCATCCGTTGGCCACGTTGATGAACTGCAGACCGGTCAGCCCGAGCTTCGCCACCATGGCGTCCGCATTGCCGGCCGCGGCGCTCCCGCCGAAAGCGAACTGGATGTCCCCCCACCCGACCCCGGCGTCGGCCAGGGCTCGCCGCACCGCGACCACGCCCTGGTCCATTCCCGAGACGCCGTCGTGACGGCCGAAGGGGTGCATCCCGATCCCGACGATGGCGACGTCGCTACTCGTGGTCTGCCCTTGCTCTCGGGGCGAACGCGAACGTGACGACCTCGTCACCGTCCTGGTTCACGCACAACGGCTCGATCACCATCTCCATCTCCATGTCGATCGCCAACCGCTCCGGGTCGGCGACCGTCAGCCGGGACTCGACCCGCACCTTGCCGTCGACCTCCACGTATCCCACGCCGAACGGCTGGAACGACGCTGGGTCGGCGTTGCCCGCAAAGGGCGGCGACTTGGGCGGGTAGCCCTGCACTGTCCAAGTCCACAGCACGCCGGTGCGGCCCAGCTCCACCGCCTCGGTCGACGAGCCGCTGCACTTGGGGCAGTCGTCCTGGGTGGGGAACATGTGGTTGTCGCAGTCACCGCAGCGGCTGGCGATGAGTCGGGGCTCGTCCGCGGGCCAAGTGAAGAGGCCTTCCGCGACCGGGACCTGTCTCATGGAACCTCCTAGCAGGATGCGAGACAACCTAGAACCTGCTCGGGCAGGTGCAAACCGGTGACCCAGGCCCACGTGGCCAAGGTGATCCACGCCAACTGGAGGGATCGCCCAGGAGGGCCCTCAAGCGTCGGAGCGGTCGAGGCGGAGTCGCCGGCGGTCGGGCGGTCAGGCATCGCTCAGAAGGGCGTCGAGCGCTGCGGACGCGGTGCTGCCGTAGACGGTTTCCAGCGTTGGCAGGAAGGGGGTGGAACCAGTCCAGAACGGGAAGCTCCCCAGACGACGTGCGATGACCGCGTTCGCTGCGGGAACCCGAGCGGCGCCCACCACCCGTGCCGGGTCGGGCTCGTAGGTCCGGCCCCAGAACGCGTCCTGGTCTGGAGGCAGGGGAGCGGCGGGAGCGGCAGTCGGCGCCGCTTCCGTGGACGCGACTCGCAGACCGGCGAGCGCGAGCAGTTCGTCACGCTGCATCCCTCTCAGCCGGAACAGAAGGAACGGATCGCGATCGAACTCCTCGCCGAGCAGGAGGTGGACGGCAGCGATGTGTTTGCACGGATTCGTCGGGTCGGGGCAGGTGCATGCGGTGCGAATCTCGGCGCGTGCCTTGGGGAACAACGAGAGCCCGGACTCCGCGAACACGTCTTCGATCCGATCAGGCATGCGCCCGGCGATCAGGCTGGACGCGAACACGGGCCGCTCGCCCAGCGTCGACGCGACCTTGCGCCAATCGCCGGATCGCAGCTTTGCGACCCGGATCGAAACCCGGTAGGGCTGCGGTCGCGACCCCTGTACCTGGGCCGTCACTTCACCGCTGCCGACATCGATCGCCAGTACCTGGCCACGACGGGCATAGGATCTCGCACGGGCGACACGTGATGCGATGTCGAAGCCGTCGAGGACATCGATCCAGCGCCGGGCCCACCAGTTCTGTGCGAAGTCGCCGCGGCGTGATTGCGCCCTGATGCCGCCACGCGCCTCGCGCGGTCGGCCATAGTCGGCGTACTCGCTGTAACCCGATCGGCTCATCACAACGTCACCCCCGCACGGCGTCGCGGCTCAGCGCGAGCACGGTGCGCAGGTCGTCATTGGAGAGTTCCGTCAGCCAGCGCTCGCCGCCACCAACGACCTGCTCGGCAACCTCGCGCTTGCGATCGATCATCTCGTCGATCCGATCTTCGAGCGTGCCGGCGCAAATGAACTTGTGGACCTGCACGTTGCGCTCCTGTCCGATGCGGTAGGCGCGGTCGGTGGCCTGGTTCTCGACGGCTGGGTTCCACCAGCGATCGAAGTGGAACACATGGTTGGCTGCAGTCAGATTCAGCCCGGTGCCCCCGGCGCGCAGCGACAGTACGAACAGTGCAGGACCGCCGGTCTCGTGGAAGCGGTCGACCATGCGATCACGCCGCGCCTTCGAGACACCGCCGTGAAGGAACAGCGCTTCTGTGCCGAACACCCCCTGGAGGTGCCGCTGCAGTATTTCGCCCATCGCCACGAAACGGGTGAAGACCAGGGCTCGCTCGTTGCCCGCGAGGACCTCCTCGATCATCTCGGTGAGCCGATTGAGCTTCCCGGAACGTCCGTCGATCGCGGAGTCGTCGCCGAGGAAGTGAGCGGGGTGGTTGCAGACCTGCGTGAGTTTGGTCAAGGCGGCGAGGATGAGACCCCGCCGGTCAATGCCCTCAGCATCCTGAAGGGACTCCTCGGTATCGAGCAGCACGGCGCGGTACAGCGATGCCTGCTCGGAGGTCAGGGCGCAGTACGTCTTGCCCTCGAACTTGTCCGGCAGGTCCGCGATGACGGTGCGATCCGTCTTCACCCGTCGCAGCATGAACGGCCCTGTGGCGCGGCGCAGGCGTTGCTTGGCGTCGTCGTCGCGCTCCACCTGGATTGGAATGAAGAAGTCGCGCTTGAAGTCCGCAAGCGTTCCGAGAAAGCCCGGGTTCAGGAACTCCATGATCGACCAGAGGTCGCCAAGGTGGTTCTCGACCGGCGTGCCGGTCAGAGCGACGCGATATCCGGCATTCAGGGAGCGCGCGGCGCGCGCTTGGGCAGTCTGCGGGTTCTTGATCTGCTGTGCCTCATCGAGTGCGACGCCGCGCCATGGCTGCCGGCGCAGGAACTCGATGTCGCGCAGCAGCAGGCCGTAGCTGGTGACGACGAGGGCGTGGCGCCCGGCCTTCGCGCAGAAGGCCTCACCGCGGGCCCGGCGAGGGCCGTGGTGCACCATCACCGGGAGGTCGGGAGTGAACCGCGCCGCCTCCCTTGTCCAGTTGTTGATCACCGATGTGGGGCACACGAGCAGAGTGGGCGCGTCGCTGCCGGATTCCCAGTCGCGCTGGAACAACGCCAGCGCCTGGATTGTCTTGCCGAGTCCCATGTCGTCCGCCAGGCAACCGCCGAGCCCCCAGCGGCGCAGGAACCACAACCACGCGTAGCCCCGCTCCTGGTACGGGCGGAGAGCGCCCGCGAACTCCGATGGCGGGTCGATGCCCGCGAAGGCCGCGTCGCCGCCGCTGAGTTGCCCCAGCAGATCGGACAACTGGCCTGTGGCCTCGACGCCATCGAGTTCCGGTCCGCCGTCGGCCGGTGTCCCGATCTGCATCCGGACGATGTCCCGGAGCGTCGACTGATGCCCGGCCCGGGACTGCCAGAACCGGAACGCCTTCTGAATCTCACTCGAACTCAACGCGACCCACTGTCCGCGCAGGCGCACGAGAGGCGCCTTCATCCTGGCCAGGGCCTCGACTTCATCCATCGTGATGCGTTGATCGCCAAGCGCCAAGTCCCAGTCGACATCAGCGATCGTGTCCAGCGACACGATGCCGCTGTCCGACTGCAAATCGGGCGCGCGGACCCTCGCGCGTGCGCTCAGGCGCAATCCCGTGCCCTTGCGCGCCCACCACGACGGCAACAGGACGCCGAATCCGGCCTCCTCAAGGGCGAGGGCTTCCTCGCTCAGGAAATCGTACGCCTCTTCCGTGCCCAGACTGAAGCCGTCCGGGCGCACGTTCTCGAGGCTGCCGGCGACACGCGTCGAGATGCCTGCAGCCTGACCGAGCCCCAGAAGCAAGGATTCCCGTGCCCCGCTCACCCCGGGCGCCGGCGCGAGAGCATGCCCCACGTCCTCGTCCCATCCGTCCGCCGAGGAAACCAACAGGCTGGGATCCGCGTACGGTTGCAGCAGGTAACGGACGTACCAGGCGTCGTCCGGTGCCGAATCAGCGTCCGGTGGGGAATCGGCGTCCGGTGCCGCATCGGGTTCCTCCAGCCGGAAGCAGAGCCTGAACGGGGAGCGCTCCGCGGTGTCCACGGGGCGGCGCCACCCGGCAATCTGTGTCGCCATGTGCCCGGCATCGACGCTGCGGTCAAGCCGCCCGTCGGCGGCTAGCAGCGCGTCCAGCCAGAGGTCGTGAGAGTTCGGGCCGTCACGGTTCGCCACGCGGACGGTCGTCGTGATCGTGCTCCGCACCAGTTGGTCGAGCAGCATCGCGACACACCGGCGGAGGACATCGACCGGCGGATGGTCGGGGGCCGCCTCCGCATCGAGAGCCGTCGCCGCCCGTGCCGACCCCGGCATGCGGGCGGCAATCGTCATCAGGCGCTCACCGTCGTCGCCGGCGCAAACTGGATCCCAGACTGCTCGTGCGCCCCGCCGGCCGATCACGATGCCCGGCAGGAATTGCTGTCGGACCACAAGCGCGGCCGCGAACCGGAATGCGTCTTCTGCCCAGAAGCGCAGATCGGTGCCGACCAATACACCTGCGGCGAGACTCCGGTCACGGGAAACGGCCCGGAGCAGAGCGATGCTCTCGGTCGGTTCCAGGCGGAGCGCGGGCACGATCCGCGGCGCGATGCGCGTAGGGCCGGCATCCGGGCCGTCGGCGGACGCGATGAGCGGACTCGAGGCTGCGGGTGCATCCGGTCTGCTAGGCAGCCACATCGCTACCGGCCGCACGCGGCGCGCTGTGACGCGAGAATCAGGGTCAGCGCTTCTGAGCGCCCCGGCGAGCACGGGTGCGGCGGCGGCGAACGGATGAGCGCGGTGTGCCTCCGCTGCCAGGCAATCCGCCGACATCGCGCCGGCGGCCTGTGACGTTTCCGCCCACACCACGAGGGCACCATCGTGGTAGACGCCATGGACGAGAATCATCGTGGGCTCGCGAGGCTCGCTAATCGGCGGGTGCCGTAGATCAGCCGCATATCATACAGCCGGCGCGTCGGTGACTTGCCGGCAACTGTCGCCTGCCCATCTCCCGGACGGGCTCGACCCGCCCTGAACCGGGTCATGGCAAGTCCCAGACGTTTATATAACATGAATTATATTCATATGATATATACAGCATCCGTAGCGCCATCGGCTACAGTTCGAGGGTGCGGTGGAATGGGGTTTCGCGAACGACTGTCCTACCTGTGAGTGAGACTGTTCACATGAGCAACGGTCATCTCCAGCATGGGCCACAGGCCGGCGGGGCCGTCGTATTGGGCGCTCCTGCGGATCGGGCGGCAGTCTTGGCTGCTGTGCCTGCGGGGCTGCTCGAGCGCGCCGCGGCGGAGCCCCAACGAGCGTTCCCGGCTATCGCTAAGGAGCGGGACACGTGTGCGTCGATCGCCTCTGCTGTACGGGGACTTCCGAGCGTCCACAGGCTTCAACTCGACGACAGCCGGCACATGGAAATCGAGCCGGAGAGTGTCGACCTCGTCGTCACGTCTCCTCCCTACTGGACTCTCAAGCGGTACAACGAACAGCCCGGCCAGCTCGGTGAGATCGCGGACTACGACGAGTTCTTGGACGAACTGGACGACGTTTGGCGCCGTGCTCATCGCGCGCTCGTACCCGGCGGGCGGATGGTGGTCGTCGTCGGGGACGTCAACGTGTCTCGCAAGGCGTTCGGCCGACATCTGGTCTTCCCGCTGCATGCAAGCATCCAGGAGCGCTGCCGGCTGATCGGGTTCGACAACCTCGCGCCGATCATCTGGTACAAGATCGCCAACGCTCGCTACGAAATGGGCGCAGGCGGGTTCTACGGCAAGCCCTACGAGCCCAACGGCGTGATAAAGAACGACATCGAGTACATCCTCTTGCAGCGCAAGCCGGGCGGATATCGAAGGCCCGACCTGGCGTCGCGGCTGCTGTCAGTCCTTCCCGCCGAGGACCACGCCGAGTGGTTCCAACAGGTCTGGCGCCTGGGCGGAGCATCGACGCGGGACCATCCGGCACCCTTCCCGCTCGCGCTGGCCGAGCGTCTGATCCGCATGTTCTCGTTCGTGGGTGACACGGTCCTTGACCCGTTCTTGGGAACCGGCACAACCGCGGCCGCGGCCGCGGCCTGGGGCCGTGACAGCGTGGGCTGCGAGGTCGACCCCGCCTACTTCGAGCAGTGCGTCACAAGGATGAGGGGCGTTCTGAGCGCGTCGCGGCAGCCTGCGCTGGACCTGACGGCCTGACTGTGGCTTCGCCTCCCGCGAAGACAGGGCTTGCACTGGTTGATGGTCTGGCAGCGCTCGGCGCGCCCACAATCGTGGACTACTGCGCAGCTGCCGCAGAGTACGTTCGAGGGGCAACGACCGTCGGTGCCAACGTGCGCAAGGCGGCGCAACTGCGGCTCTCGAACGGACTGGCCCGCGTGGTGGTCACGGATCTCCGTGCCGCCGGATTGAGCCTGGAGGGCGCCGTCGCGGGCGAGCGGACGGTCGGGGGCGGCTTGCGGAGCGTCAAGGCCGATGTCTCAGAAATCACGGAGACCGACGGCGTGAAGCTGGCGGTGGAGATCAAGCCCGTCCACCTCGCGGTCGGCCGCGCAATCTGGAACCGCTTCGGTGACATCCGGACGTTTGCCGTCAACGTTCACCTCAAGTTCCCGTTCGCGGTCGTCGGCGGCGTTCTCACGTTGCCTACGACGGAGCGGTCGAAATCAGGAAGCGACGATGATTGGAAGCCGACTGCCCACCTGATCGAGCGAGCTGTCGGACGCTTCATCCGCGCTGGCGGCCGCCGCACCGAGGGGGATGCGAGCCACTTGATCGAAGGCATAGCGGTCGTGGTGTTCGATCGGCAGACGGGGCTCCTTGAGCCCGACCTTCCTCCCGACGGCAGTGGTTTGCGCTGGCCGGAGTTCATCAACGCGATCCACGACGCCCACGAGGCACGCTTCGGCGGACCCTGAACGCAACCTTCTTGTGGCGATCGCCTTGCTGGCGTGGAGGGCGAGCGGGCGATTGCCTGCTCTGTGCCCTGTGGTGGAATAATTGATCACGCGATCAACTTAGGAGCGACCGTGGACCTCGGACTGTCAGGCAAGAGGGCTCTCGTTACCGGCTCAACCAAGGGCATCGGCCGGGCTGTCGCCGAGACGCTGCTGGCGGAGGGGGCGTCGGTGGCGATCTGTGCCCGCAACGGCGACGACGTCGGTCGGGCCGTGGCCGAGCTGTCCGGGGCCGGGACCGTGGTGGGCTCGGCGGTGGACGCAGGCGACCTCGGGTCGCTCGAGGCCTGGGTCGCCTCGTCGGCCGAAGCGCTGGGAGGCATCGACGTCTACGTCCACAACACCTCGGGCAAGGGCCAGAGGCAGCTCGAGGACTGGACGACGAACTTCAATGTCGACTTGAGGGCTCTGGTGGGCGGGGTGGCTGCCGCGGCCGATGCCCTCGCCGACGGCGGCGGCTCGCTGGTGAGCATCGGCACCACCGCCACCGCGGAGCACTTCGGTCCGGGCTCGGGCAGCTACAGCGCGTTCAAGGCCGCCGTCACCAACTGGACTCTCGGCCAGGCCCAGGTGCTCGGCGCCCGGGGAATCCGCTGCAACGTGGTGTCGCCCGGTCCGATCTTCGTCGACGGCGGCGACTGGGACAGGATCAAGGGCCGCATGCCGGAGTTCTTCGAGGCCACCCAGAAGTCCCACCCCGGCGGTGACATGGGCACCACCTCCGATGTCGCCAATGCGGTGGCCTTCCTGGCCGGCGACGCGGCCCGCCACATCAACGGGGCCAACCTCACCGTCGACGGCGGCTTCCTCAAGCGTGTCGACTACTGAGTCTCCTGCCATCGAGCGCGTCGGCGCCTGCCTGGTGGCGGGCGGCAAGTACCACGACATCGACTTCGCCCGGCGCGAGCTGCTCCGCCTGCTGGCCGAGCATCCCCACGTGCGCACCCGGGTCGACGCCACCTTCGAGGACACCGCCGCGCTCGACGGGTGCCGCTTCCTGGTGAGCTACACCTGCGACGTGCGGCCCTCCGAGCGGGCCCAGCGGGCGCTGCGCTCCTGGGTGGAGGGCGGCGGGCGGTGGTTGGCGCTCCACGGCACCAACTCGGCGCTGGACCTTCCCCGGCCCAACGGCGTGGAGTCGCCCCGCTGCTTCCCCACCTTCGCCGAGACCCTGGGCAGCCAGTTCATCGCCCACCCGCCCATAGCCCCCTACCGGGTCGAGCCGGCCGAGCCGGACCATTGGCTGGTGGCCGGCATCGATCCGTTCACCACCGACGACGAGCTGTACTTGATGGAGCACGCCGACCGCGACGCCCTCCAGCCCCTGCTGTGCACCCGCTGGCGGGGCGAGGCCCCCACCTTCGCCGAGAGCGACTGGACCTCGGGCTCGGGCGAGCACCTCGTGCAGTACCTGCGCCCCCTCGGCGATGGTGCCGTGCTCTACAACACCCTCGGGCACTGCCGGGGCCATTGGGACATGTTCCCGCTGCGGGACTACTACCCGACGATCGAGCGATGCTCATGGAACCTTGGCCAGTACTACGAGCTGCTGCGCCGGGCCATCCGCTGGGGTCTCGGGGCGGCGCCATGATGGGCTGGAGGGCGCCATGACCGCTCCGTCGCACGAGGTCCTGCGGGACATCCACCGGCGCATGGTCCGCATCCGCCTGTTCGAGGAGGCCGCCGGCCGGATCTTCGAGGCCGGCCGGATGCCGGGCTTCATCCACCTGTACGTCGGGCAGGAGGCGGTGGCCGCAGGGGTGTGCGCCGCGCTGCGCGACGACGACCAGGTCAGCTCCACCCACCGGGGTCACGGCCATCTGGTGGCCAAGGGTGGAGACCTGTCGCGGATGATGGCCGAGCTGATGGGCAAGGCCACCGGCTATTGCGGGGGCAAGGGCGGATCGATGCATGTCTGCGACCTGGACTTGAACATGCTGGGTGCCAACGGGATCGTCGGCGGCGGAGTGCCCATCGCGGTCGGTGCCGGGTTCGCCAACAAGTACCGGGCCAACGGGGCGGTGAGCGTGGCCTTCTTCGGCGACGGGGCCACCAACATCGGGGCGTTCCACGAGGCCGCCAACATGGCCGCCGCGCTCGAGCTGCCCGTGTTCTTCGTGTGCGAGAACAACGAGTACGCGGAGTACACCCGGCGCGACGAGACGATGGCGATCGACGACGTGGTCGAGCGGGCCGCCGCCTACGGGATGCCCGGAACCAAGGTCGACGGCATGGACGCGGTCGCGGTCTTCGAGGCCACCGCCGCCGCCGCCGACCGGGCGAGGCAGGGCGGGGGCCCGTCGTTCGTCGAGTGCAAGACCTACCGGTACTACAACCACCACGGCGTGCAGACCCTCGGGATGAAGTACCGCTCCGACGACGAAGTGAAGGAGTGGCGCGACCGGGACCCGGTGCCCCGCCACGAGGACCTGATGGTCAACGTCGGAGCCATGACCCCTGACCGGATCGCGGCCGTCCGCGACGAGATCGCCGCCGAGGTGGAAGCAGCCATCGAGTTCGCCGAGCAGAGTCCGATGCCCGATCCGGCCGACCTGCTCGCCGACGTGTACTCCGGCGCCGCCGACCAGCGGCAGCCGCTCCCGCCGGCATGACCGAGCTCACCTACCTCAAGGCGTTCAACGACGGCCTGCGCCAGATGATGGACGCCGACGGTGACATCTTCGTGGTGGGCGAGGACGTCGGCCGCAAGGGCGGGGTCTTCGGGAGCTTCACCGGGCTGATCGACGAGTTCGGCGAGCGCAGGATGGTGGACACGCCCATATCGGAGCAGGCCATCGTGGGTCTGGGGATCGGGGCGGCCGTCTCGGGGCTGCGACCGGTGGTCGACCTGATGTTCATGGACTTCGTGCTGGTCGCCATGGACCAGCTGGCCAACCAGGCGGCCAAGCTCAAGTACATGTTCGGCGGCAGTGCCCAGCTTCCGGTGACCATCACCACCAACGGCGGCGCCGGCCTCTCGGCCGCCGCGCAGCACAGCCAGAGCCTCGAGGCGATGCTGTGCCACGTTCCGGGTCTCAAGGTGGTGATGCCCTCCACCCCCTACGACATGAAGGGCCTGCTGGTCTCGTGCCTGCGCGACGACAACCCGACGGTGCTGGTGAAGAACAAGCGCATGTTCGGCGTGAAGGGCGAGGTCCCGTCCGAGCTCTACGAGGTTCCGATCGGTGAGGCCCGGATCGCTCGCCAGGGTGCTGACGTGACTGTGGTGGCCTACAGCCGGATGGCCTCGGAGTCGCTCGCCGCCGCTGACGAGTTGGCCGCAGAGGGCATCGACTGCGAGGTGATCGATCTGAGATCGGTGCAGCCCATCGACATCGACACGGTGCTCGAGTCGGCCCGCAGGACCAACCGCATCGTGGTCGTGCACGAGGCGGTCCGCTTCGCGGGGCTCGGCGCCGAGATCGCGGCCCAGGTCTCCGAGCACGCCTTCGACTATCTCGACGCTCCCGTGGCGAGGGTCGCTGCGCCCTTCGCGCCGGTGCCGTTCAGTCCCGCGCTCGAATCCCACTACGTCCCGGACGCCTCCCGGATCGCTGCGCAGATCCGTACCACCCTCGACCGCGGCCAGAGGCCGAGCGGGTAGGCGGTGGTCGTGAGGATTCCGGCAAGACGCCCAGCGAGGCCGTGGCCCGAGCGGCACCAGTGAGCGCAGCGAACAGGAGCGGGAGACACCACGCCGCATCGCGAGGCGCTGGCACCTGCCCGCGCCCGCTCTGAAGGCCGAGCGGATAGGCATGGCCACCGAGTTCCAGATGCCGAAGCTGGGTCTCACCATGGAGGCCGGCACCATCATCGGCTGGCATGTCCCCGACGGCGCGGTCGTCGAGCAGGGCACGCCGGTCCTGTCCATCGAGACCGACAAGGTCGAGACCGATGTCGAGGCCAGCGCTTCGGGCCGGCTCCATCAAACCGCGGTGCCGGGCGAGACCTTCCAGTGCGGCGCGCCCATCGGATGGTTCCTCGCCGAGGGTGAGGAACCACCGGAAGCTGCCCGAGCGCGTCCTGCTGCCACCGTCTCGGGTGCGCCGGCGGCCGGAGCACCGGCCGTTGAGGCGGCGGCTGCTGGAGAGCCGGCCGTCGAGGCTCGGGCGTCTGAAGCAGCGGCGCCGTCCCGCGGTCTTGGCGGCCGCATCCTCTCGTCTCCCAACGCCCGGCGGGTGGCCGCCGAGCTGGGCGTCGACATCGCCGGGGTGGCCGGTTCCGGCCCCGGTGGCCGCATCGTCTCCGAGGACTTGCAGCGCTTCGCCGACGCGGTCCCCGCAGCGGCGGCCGCGTCCGCTCCGGCGGTCGCGGCGACCATCGCGGCTCGCCGGCTGGCCGGCCTGCTGGGCGCCGAGATCGCGGCCGTCCCCCGCACCGGCGTCGATCCCCGGGTCACCCGCGATGATGTCGCTTCACACGTCCGGACGCAGCTGGCCGGGGCCGGGCCCGCTTCCGCTCCGGCCCCGTCCGGACAGGCACGCGGGCGACGGAGGTCGGGGGCGCGGGCCCGCCCGTCCGCCTCTGACGCCGGGTTGCCCCCACCCTCGCAGACACCAATGGGAGTCGTTCCGATGCGGGGAATGCGGCGCACGATCGCGTCCCGGATGCACGAGTCGCTCCACGACATGGCCCAGCTCACCCTCACCATGGACGCGGCCATGGACCGGGTGGTGGCCGACCGTCGACGGCGCCAGGCCGACGGCGCCGCGCCCAGCTACACCGACTACGTGATCGCAGCGGTCGCCGCCGCCCTTGTGGAGCACCCGGTAGTCAACAGCCAGATCACCGACGACGGCATCGCGCTGCTGCCGGAGGTCAACGTGGGGATGGCGGTGGCCCTCGACGACGGCCTGGTGGTCCCGGTCGTGCGGGGCGCGGACCGCCGGTCCATCACCGACATAAGCGTCGAGACGGAGCGGCTCGCCGGGGCGGCCCGCTCCCGGTCGCTGGGACTGGACGACTTCCAGGGGGCGACGTTCACGGTGACCGCGATGGGCATGTACGGCGTAGACGCATTCACCCCGATCATCAATCCCCCCAACACCGCGATCCTCGGCGTGGGCCGCATCCGGCGCGACGTGGACTGGGACGACGACGACCGGCCCGTGCCCCGGCCCACGCTGACCTTGAGCCTCACCTGGGACCACCGTGCCTTCGACGGCGCTCCGGCGGCCGAGTTCACCCGGACGGTCCGCGAGGTGCTCGAGTCGTGGGGGGAGCGTTGACGGATCCAGCGCCGCCCGGCCTGGCTCTCAGTCTGACGTGTCGGGGCCTCGTTTGGCGGGCAGTTCTATGAAGATCTGGCCGTCTCGCACTTGCAGGGCGTAGCGGGGCTGGTAGCGCTCCCGGACCCGGCAGTACCCGGTGGTGACCTCGTAGGCCCACTGGTGGCCGGCGCACACCAGCCGGGTGCCCAGCATCACGCCCTCGTTGAGCTTGCGGCCCCGGTGGATGCACACGTTGGACAGCGCCACCGGGTCGCCGTCGTTCCATAGCAGCAGGATCTCATGGCGGTGCAGGCTCACCACCAGCTTGCCTGCTGAGGCCAGCTCGTCCGCGGTGGCCTCAACCTCGAACCATCCCCTGGGTGGCGCCACCGCTCGGTCCCTTCCTGCCGCTCTGCCGCTCTGGCGCTCAGCTGCTCAGCCGGTGCCGGCCCAGCCGGCACGGGAGCCCCCGCCGCTGCCGTCGCCACCTTCGTCGTCGAGGCCCACCTGGTCGGGATCCCAGCTGAAGGTCACATCGCCGCGGGTGTAGGTCTGGCAGGCCAGCCGGTAGCCCTCATCCAGCAGGTCGCCGAGGCGGGCCCGTTCCCGCCGCCGAGGCGGGTCGAGGTTCTCGGCGCCCTCCTCCACCACCAGCCGGTCGGTGCCGCAGTTGCCGCTGGCGCACTGCCACGGCACGTCGCAGTCCTCCCGGATGGCCATCCGCAGCACGTTGACCTCTTCGCCCTCGGCGAACTCGACGTAGCGGTCGACCGTCTTGAAGTAGATGCGCGGCACGCCGGTCAGAGCCCCCCGCTCGAACTCAACCCGCTGTCAGCCGACAAGCGCCGGCTCGCGCTCTTCTTCCTCCACCCAGGGGCCGAGGTCGGGTTCGACATACGTTTGGTACAGGGCCTTGGTGTAGGCGAAGCGCATGTCGGCCGCTTCCCGCACGTAGTGCAGGCAGCGCTGCTGGAGCTCCGGGGTGTCGGCGTACTTGAGCACGATCTGGTAGCCGCGCTCGCCGTGGATCTCGTCGGAGGTGATGTGCAGGTCGAAGAACTCGGCCTCCCACTCGGAGAACCCGTACTTGTTGATCAGTGTCGGGTACTGGGTGCGGTAGATCGACGGCACCTGCGACTCCAGGCCCACGATCAGCGCCGCCGACGAGACCACGAAGTTCTCCCGGCCCGACACGTAGTACATCCAGCCCTGCATGCCTTTGGCGAACGGCATGGCGTTGTTGCGGTCCTGCACGTAGGCCCGGGTGCCGCCGCACGCCTCGGCGAAGCGGATCAGCAGGTCGGTGTGGCGGTCGTCGCTCAGCTCCTCCTCGTACATGTTCTGCAGCAGGAAGTCCTTGGCGTCGCGGGCGTGGTCGGGCGTGTTGGCGTACATGAGGCCCAGGTAGTCGCCGAACGGGCCGATGTAGTGGTAGTGGTTGGTGGCCCAGTGCACGAAGTGCTGCTTGTGGAGCTTGCCGGTGGCCCACGCCCGGCTGAAGGAGGCGTCCTTGGCCATCGTGCCGGCGAACGCCTGCTCCAGGGCAACTCTGAACTCGCTCGGTGACATCATCTCGGCCATTGCACCTGCTCCTGATGAATCGGACTTCTTGGGATGGTCTCCCTGAGATGGAAGGGGCGCCGGGGAGAGGTCGGAATCCCCGGCGCCCGCCATTGTATACAATACTGACGGTTCTGATCGGGCTCAAATCGGGCGGGCTCGGGAGGGAGACGGCCGTGCACGAGACCCAGGTTGCCTTCTTCAGTGAGGGTGTCAAGCTGAGCGGGATCCTCCGCTCACCAGAGGAGGTCACCGGCCCGGCACCGGCCATCGTGCAGGGACCGGGCTGGCTCGGGCTCAAGGACGCCAAGCTGTACCTGCCCTACCACGAGGCCCTCTGCGCGGCCGGGTTCCATGTGCTGATCTTCGACTACCGCGGCTTCGGCGACTCCGGGGGCGACCGGGGCATCCTGCTGCCCCAGTACCAGCTCGAGGACCTGATCAATGCCGTCACCTACCTGTGTACCCGCGTCGACGTGGACTCCGACAACATCGGGGTGTTCGGCAGCGGGGGCACCGGCGGGGGCAACGCGGTGCTGCTGGCCGCGGCCGACCGCCGGGTGCGGGCCGCGGTGTCGCAGGTGCCGGTGGCCGACGGCAGGGACTGGCTGCGCCGGATGCGCCGCGAGTACGAGTGGTACGAGTTCCTCGACCGTCTCGACGCCGACCGCAACCGGCGGGTGCTCACCGGCGAGGGCGAGATGGTCCATCCCCGCGAGGACATCATGGTCCCCACCCCCGAGCGCCGGGCCTCCAAGGTGAAGGCCGACGTGGACGACCGGATCCCGTCGTCGGTGCCGCTGCGCTGCGCCGAGGCGATCATGGACTACCGGCCCATCGACGTGGTCCACAAGGTGGCCCCGGCCGCGCTGATGATCATCGCGGTCGCCGACGACGCCACCACCCCGACCGATCACGCCGAGAGCCTCTTCGAGCGGGCGGGGGCGCCCAAGAAGCTGGTCATGCAGCGCCACACCACCCACTACGCGGCCTACAAGCAGTACGGGCCCGCGGTGATCCCCCAGATGGTCGACTGGTACCGCACCCACTTCACCGGTGGCTCCGTCGAGGTTCACAGCAGCACGCCGGCCGAGCCGGCCGAGCTGCTGGTCAAGGACCCCGACGGCGCGGCCGGCTGACTGCCTCAGGCGATTCCTGATGTCTTCTGGTTCTCCCACTATCGACCGGGTCGTGGCCGGCGGCACTGTGGTGTCCGGCGCGGGCACCGAGACCGCCGACGTGCTGCTCGCCGGCGAGCAGATCGCGGCCATCGCTGCTCCCGGGGCAATCCCGCTGCACGATTCGGTCGAGCGCATCGACGCGACCGGCAAGTGGGTGCTGCCCGGCATGGTCGACGTGCACGTGCATCTGCGCGAGCCCGGCTATGTCCACAAGGAGGACATCAGCACCTGCACCGCCGCGGCCGCGGCCGGGGGCGTGACCACCGTTTTCGGGATGCCCAACCTCAACCCGGTCACCAAGAACCTGCAGGTGCTCGAGGAGCTGTTCGACCTTTACGACGCCAAGAGCATCGTCGACTGGAACCACAATCCGGTGCCCAGCGTGCTGGGTGAGGTGCAGCCCATGGCCGACGCCGGGGTGGCCGCCTTCAAGATCTACATGGTGGTCGACACCGGCCGCGACTACCCCCACCCCAGCGGCACCGGCATCCACGACCACGGGCACCTGCTGCGCATGTTCGAGGCCATAGGCCCGACCGGGCTGCCGTTCATGATCCACCCCCACGACCAGGCCATCATGGACGTGACCGAGCAGACCCACTGGGACCGGGGCGACCGCAGCCCGGCCGCCTACGCCCAGACCCTGGCCACCCACAACGGCCTGATCTGGGACGCCGCCATCGCGGTGATCCTGCAGATGGCTGAAGCCACCGGCACCAAGCTGCACATCGTGCACATGCAGACCGAGGGGTCGGTGGGGCTGGTGCGCCGGGCCAAGGAGCGGGGCGTGCCGGTGAGCTGCGAGGTCAACCACTGGGCCCTGTTCCTGTCGCGCTGGACCGACATCGAGAAGCTCGGTCCCTACGCCCTGTCGTACTGGGTGCCCGACCATCACCGCGAGGCCGTGTGGGGCGCCCTTAACGACGGCACCATCGACATGCTGTCGTCGGACCATGCCCCCCATACCCGGGCCGAGAAGGACATCGGCTGGGAGGACTGCTGGGCCTGCCACACCGGCACCCCGGGCATCCAGGAGCAGTACCCCATGCTGCTGGACTGCCACATGGACGGGATGATCTCGCTGCCGAGGGTGGCCGAGGTTGTGGCCGAGGAGCCGGCCACCGAGTTCAAGCTGCCCTCCAAGGGGTTCCTGAGGCCCGGCTATGACGCCGACATCGTGATCTTCGACCCGGCCGACCAGACCCGCCACTCGGCCGACACCGTGCTGTCCAAGTGCGGCTGGACCCCCTATGACGGCCGGGTCACCAAGGGTCGCATCCATCGCACCATCGTGCGGGGCCGAGACGTCTACGTCGATCGCAAGGTGGTGGGCGAGCCCGGCTGGGGCCGTCTGGCCCGCCCCGCGCTGTGAGGAGGACTCGATGACTGACACCTCTGACATGAAGTTCGGGCTGCTGATGCCCCACTTCGGCGGCCACGCCAGCCGCCGGGCGGTGCTCGACGGGGCGGTGCTGGCCGAGAGCTTCGCCTTCGACTCGCTGTGGGTGCGCGACCATCTGGTGTTCGAGCCCCACTCCGAGATGGAGGCGGCCGACATCACCTTCTACGAGGCCCTCACCACCCTCACCGCCATCGGGGCGGTCACCGAGAACATCACCCTGGGCACCGGCTCGCTGATCCCGTTCCGCCATCCGGTCCACACCGCCATCAGCATCGGGACGCTGTGCGCGTTGGTCGGCGACCGGGTGGTGCTGGGCTTCGGGGCCGGCACCTTCGACCACGAGTTCGACGTCATCGACATGCTGGGGGTGGACCGGGTGGGCCTGGTGCGGTCCAACGCCGAGATCCTGCGCCGGCTTCTGGCCGAGGACGGGGTCACCCACCGCGACGACGTGTACTCGTTCGAGAACATCTCCATCGAGCCCAAGCCGGGCGCGCCGGTGCCGTTCTGGTACTGCGGGGCCACGCCCCGCTCGGCCCGCCTGGCCGCCGAGTACTGCGACGGCTGGATGCCGGGGCGCACCACCCTGCTCACCATCGAGGAGCGGGTGGCCACCATGCGGCGGATGACCGCCGACAACGGTCGGCCCATGCCCACGGTCGCGGTGATCCCGCCGACTTCGATCGCGGCCACCCACGACCTGGCTCTGGAGGGCGTGAACCTGGAGGGCCTGCTGGCGTGGGCCAACCTGCGGGGCAAGTGGTGGGCCAAGCCGCCGTCGGGGGAGTTCGCCACCGCCGAGGACATCGAGGGCTCGCTGATCGCCGGCACCCCCGACGAGGTGGTCGAGCAGGTCGGGCGCTTCGCCGAGGTGGGGGTGGAGCACCTGGTGTTCGATCTGCGCATGAACTTCGACCGCTGGTTCGCCTCGGTCGAGCTCCTCGGCCGCGAGGTTCTCCCCGCCCTGCGATCCTGACCGCCCCGGCGCCCGCGTCACCCGTGGCAGCCTAATAATGACGTTTATTGAAACTTAGTGATATAGCTCTAATCTGAGTTACACTATGATATATATATGAAGATAATCTGATATTCGAGCTTCGCCACCGGGCCATCCAGCGGTGCGCCACTGTCCCTCATAACGCGTACGAGCTGCACCTGCATCCGTGCCGCTGGACCCAGGAGAAGCGCGATGACATCAGTCGCCCCCGCCCAACGGGCAGCACCGCAGATGACGAACATCCCAGATCCCACCGCAACCCCTCAGGCTCAGACCGTCGCTCCGGCTGCCGGAGCCAACCCCGCCAGATCCAGGCTGCGGGACCAGATCGCCGAGAACCCGCTGGCCGGACTCATGTTGGCCGTGCTGACCTTCCTTGGCACGGTGGCCGTGGCGCTGCTCATCTTCACTCTGAACAGCCTTGGGGAGCGCATCGACGGTGTCGAGACGAGGCTTGGGGAGCGCATCGACGGTGTCGAGACGAGGCTTGGGCGGCGCATCGACCGCCTCGAGGCGAGGTTCGACCGCCTCGAGGACAAAGTGGACGCTGGATTCGCGTCGCAGGGTGCCCAGATCGCCGAACTCGATCGGAAGATGACCGCCTTGATCGCCCATCTCAACGCGACCGAGGCGGTCGACGCCGCGCTCGAACACAGATTGCTGACCCCGGACGCGGGCACCACTGAGCCTGAGGGCAAGTCGCCCGGCTGAACCCCCCGCCTCTAGGCTCCGAGTGGCGAGGGCTTGATGTGAGGGAAGCAGTAGACCGGGAGTTCGTCGTCGGGGCGACCCGCGACGAGGTGTGGCCCCGGCTGCTGGACGTGCAGGCGGTGGCGTCGTGGCTGCCGATCATGCACTCGGTGACCGAAGTGTCGACCGGTCCTTCCGGCATCGACGGCTCCAGCTTCCAGGCCGCCTTCGAGGACAAGGTGGGCCCGTTCTCGCTGCGAGCCGTCCTGCACATCGAGGTCGCCGGAGTGCGCGACGGCGAGGAGGTGTCGATCCGGGCCCGCGGCGAGGACCGCCAGATCCGCTCCCGCATCATGATCGACGCCGCCTGCGTGCTGTCCGACGACGGCCCCGGCCAGACCCGGGTCCGCCTCAGCGGCTCCTACGAGATCACCGGCCGGGTGGCCACCCTCGGCGCCGGCATCATCCGCTCCAAGGCCACCAAGCTGATAGACACCTTCTGCACCAACGCCACCCACGGCCTCACCGGCGCGCCACATCCCTAGACCCGCTCCCCGAAATCCCTGTAGTAGGTGACCACTGAGGACCTCAGCTACGGGAATTTCGCTCGCCTCGACAGTCGGCCGATGATGCCGTAAGGGTCGCTGCTTGGCACGATTGCAGGCCGTGGCGTTCGATCTCGCGACCTCCCGCGTTAATGCCGGTGTTGCCTGAGTTCGGGCTGGTCCGCTTGGAGGAGCTGGACGAGGTGTTGGCTGCGGTCGACTACGACCATGCGCCCTATGCCGGGGGCACTGAGTTGGTGCCGGCTATGGGGCTGGGCCTGCGCCGGCCGGGCGCCATCGTGGACCTGAAGCGGGTGGAGGCCCTGAGGGGGATCGAGGTCTACGCCGACGCTGGCACAGTCACGATCGGGGCCGCGGTGACCCACCGGCGTCTGTCGGACCACCCCGAGGTTCGGGAGCATCTGCCGACGCTGGCCGGGGCCGCGTCGCGGGTGGGCAACGCCCGGGTGCGCTCCACTGGCACCGTCGGCGGCAACCTCTGCTTCGCCGAACCCCGCTCCGACTTGGGCTGCGTGCTGGTCGCGCTGGGAGCGACCGCCGAGATCCGCTCCACTCGGGGAGCCCGCACCTTGTCGATCGATGAGCTGATCGTCGGCGCATTCGAGACGTCGCTGGCCGAGGATGAGATCCTCACCACTGTCACCGTGCCGTTCGAGCCGCCGGGCATGTCGTACTGGAAACTCCAGAGCTACGAACGACCCACCCTGGGTGTGGCACTGGTGGTGACCGCCGACCGGTGGGAGGTCACCGTGGGCGCGGCTACCGAGCGCCCCACCCGGGTCGTTCTTGCCGCCGGCGACACCGCCGGGCTGGCCGCCTTCGTCGACGGGCTGGAGCTGAGCGACGACATGACCGGCCCGCCCGCCTACAAGCGCTCGGTTCTGAGCAATTGCCTGGAGCGCGCCCTCGGAGCAGCCCGATGACGGTCCAGGTCGCCGCTCGGACTGCTGCGCCGGCACGAGGTCGAACGTTGGCGTGTCTCTCGAACGGGCGCGGGAGAGCCCGATGACGGTCCGCGGCGACGCGCTGGCGACGGGCGCAGCACTCGGCCGAGAGCGGGCGTGCCGTTCGGACGGGCGGGGGCGAGCCCGATGACCGGTCACGCTGCGACGTCGACCGCAGTCCGGTGCCGGGTCAACGGGAGCGACGTCGAGATGCTTGTTCCGGTGCGTCTCACCGTGGCCGAGCTGCTGCGGGACCGGCTCGGGCTCATTGGCACGAAAGTCAGCTGCGAGATGCAGGTGTGCGGGGCCTGCACGGTGCTGGTGGACGGCAACCCGGTCAGCTCGTGCGCCACCCTGGCCTGCGATCTCGACGGCACCGACGTGCTCACCGTCGAGGGCCTGGCCCGAGGCCGGGATCTGCACCCGGTGCAGGAGGCCTTCATGAACGCCAACGCCCTGCAGTGCGGCTTCTGCACCCCCGGGTTCATCATGATGGCCGTCGCCCTGCTGGACGACCATCCCGACGCCGGCCAGGCCGAGATTCGGGAGTGGATGGACGGAAACCTGTGCCGCTGCACCGGCTATGAGCCCATCGAAACCGCCGTCACCGTCGCGGCCGCCCGGCTGGCGACCGCAGCCGCGGAGGACGGCCCATGATGGCCCCAACTGGACAGCCAGGACGACTCACCCTCGCGCCTGCGGCTGCCGGCGACGGCGCGCCTGTCGTCGCCCGCATACGAGCTGGACAGCCAGGACGGCCCACCCCCGGGCTTGCGGCCGCCACCGCATGTAGGCAATCCGGGTCGCGGGAGGCGGCGCCATGACCGCCGTGCCACGGCGCGATGGCTGGGAGAAGGTCACCGGCCGGGCCCGCTACGCCATCGACATGGCCCTGCCCAACATGGCCCACGCCGCGGTCGTCCGCTCCGAGCGGGCCCACGCCCGCATAACCGGGTTCGACCGGGCCGGGGCCGAGGCCGCACCCGGCGTGATCGCGGTGGTCACCGCCGACGATCTTGGCGACCTGGGCCGCCGCTTCGGCCACATCGTGCCCGACCACGCCATCCTGGCCGAGGGCAAGGTCCGCTACTACGGCGAGCCGGTGGCGGTGGTGGTGGCCGACACCCCGCACCAGGCCGCCGACGCCGCCGAGCTGGTGTGGGTCGAATACGACGACCTGCCCGCCCTCACCGACGCGGCCGGCGCCCTTGCCTCCGACACCCTCATCCACGAGCAGTCCTACGCCGAGCCCGGCCAGGCGTTCCTGGGCGTGGCCCCCACGCCCTCCGCCGACAACGTCGCCCACCGCGACGAGCTGGCCTGGGGCGACGCCGAGGCCGCCCTGGCCGGAGCCGACACCGTCGTGGAGACCACCACCACGTTCCCGATCGTTTACGGCTACGCCATGGAGACCTACAACGCCCTGGCCGACTGGCAGCCCGGCTCCCTGCACGTTGTCTCCACCGCCCAGCACCCCCTGATGGTCCGCAAGGAGCTGGCCCGCATGTTCTCGCTGCCGCTGGCTGCGGTGCGGGTGGAGGTGCCCTACATCGGCGGCGGCTACGGCTCGAAGTCCTACACCAAGCTCGAGCCGCTGGCCGCGGCCGCGTCATGGGCCTCGGGACGGCCCGTGAAGGTCACCACCGACATCGAGGGGGCCATGAACACCACCCGGGCCGACGGCGCCGCCGTCTCCGTGCGCACCGGCTTCGACGCCGACGCCCGCATCTGTGCCCGTGACATCGAGATCCGCTTCGACACCGGCGCCTACGCCGACAACAGTCCGCTGGTACTCACCAAGAGCATCAACCGCAGCTTCGGCCCCTACCGGGTGCCCAACCTGCGGGTGAGGGGGACCGCGGTGTACACCAACACCTCCCCGGCGTCGTCGTACCGGGGCTTCGGCGCCCCCCAGGGTGCGCTGGCCGGGGAGCTGAACATGGACATGGCCGCCGACCGGCTCGGTATCGACCCTGTCGAGTTGCGCCGCCGCAACCTGCTGGCCCCCGGCGACACCATCATCGACGGCAAGCGCCCCCTCGACGCCGACCTTATTGCCGACCTCGATGCCATCGTCGGCGCCCTCGACAGCCGCGCCGCCGCCCGGGATGTCGATGGTCCGCCCGCCGGCAGCGAACGCGCCGACCGTCACGCATCCGCCGCCGCCCGGGATGCCGATGGTCCGCCCGCCGGCAGCAGCCACGCCGCCGGTCACGCATCTGGCGCGGCCGCGCCCATCCCCGGTGTGCTGCGGGGCCGGGCGGTGGCCGTCACCGCCAGCGACGCCGGCGCCTCGCCCATCTCGACCGCCCAGGTGCGCATGCACGCCGACGGGTCGGCCACCCTGCTGGTGAGCAGCACCGAGATGGGGCAGGGCAGCCGCACCGCGCTGGCCCAGATCGCGGCCCGGGAGCTGTGCGTGCCGCTCGAAGCCGTGGCCGTGGGCCAGAGCGACACCCGGTTCACGCCCTTCGAGTGGACCACCGGCGCCAGCCGCACCACCACCGTGGTCGGCCTGGCCGTCCAGGCCGCCTGCGCCGATCTCTGGGACAACCTGCGGGCGCTGGCCGCCGACTCCGCCGGCATCGCCACCGACGACGTGGTTGTCCACGGCGGGCGCCTCCACCTCGCCGCCGACATCTCCGACACCGCGGGCGATTCCGGTGTGGGCGGCCCCGGCGCAGCCGAGCGGGAGGCGAGTGCGGCCGATGCTGCTCCGGCGGTGACGGACTCTGGCTCAGGGCTCGCCCCGGCCGATGTGATCCGCCAGTGGTTCGGTGCCGACGCCGGCGAGGTGGTCGGCGTCGGCGTGATCCGCCGCGACGGCGCCACCGAGATGCTGCCCCCGTTCTGGGAGATTGGCGCCATCGGGGTGGAGGTGGCCGTCGACACCGCCACCGGCGAGGTCGTCGTCGAGCATCTGGTCACCGTGGGCGACGTCGGCCACGCCGTGAACCCCGACCTGGTCAAGGGCCAGGACCTGGGCGCGGCCACCCAGGGTCTGGGCATCGCCCTGTGGGAGGAGATGGTCTACGACGGCGAGCAGCTCACCAACCCCAACCTCATCGAGTACCGGGTGCCCCGCCTGCGCGACACCCCCCGCCGGATGACGTCGGTGCTGGCCGAGCGGGGCGACGGCGCCGGCCCCTACGGCGCCAAGGGCGCCGGCGAGGGCGCCCTCAACCCGGTCCCGGCCGCGGTGGCCGCCGCGGTGGGCCGGGCCGTGGGCGTCTGGCCCACCGAGCTGCCCCTGACCCCGCCGAGGGTCTGGTCCCTCCTACAACAAGCCGAGGCTGCAGCCGCTTAGGTCGTCGTCATCGAAATTGGCGACGCAGTGGGTGCTGGCTACCCAATTTCCGCCCCAATTTCGCTGGAGGACCGCTAGCCGTCGCTCTCCAGCAGGGCCAGCGCGGCGGACAGGTACTGCTCGGCGGCCTTGGTCATGCGGATCAGCCCATCGCCGTCGAGAAGCGGTCCAGAGGCCGCTACTGTCCCTCATGGGATGACGAAGTGTCGGATCTCTCCCGAGTAGTGGACCCCGACCATCAGACTGCCGTTGATCGCGAAGCGGTGATCCCACGCCGTAAGGAGCGGTTCGACCAGCCAATTGACTCCGTCAGCCGAACCGATCACCTGAACCGAGTATGGGTTGTCCGTGTCCAGTCCTTTACCTATTCCCACAGCGCCCGGTCCGTCACCCCACAACCAGAGGCGCCAGCGCCCTGGAGGGAGGGGCAATTCAACTGGTTGCCAATTCGATCCCGCCGCGTCGCCGAGCCACACCTGGGTTCCGGGCTCGTCCCACCCGGAACCCGCTTGATCGTTGATCGAGGGTCCGGTCACTACAACTCCGTTCTCTACCGCAACGAGGCTGTCCAGCCGCACTCCGGCCCCGGCAGGGGGATCGACGGCATGCCAGGACGAGCCATCCGGGGAGTAGAACATCACCGGCTCGGGATCGCCCGGAGCCGGTTGCCCGCGACCACATGACAGCAGGTGCCTCCGTCGACCTCGGGCAAGGCGGCTCGAGACGGCTCCTCTCCCCAAGCCGCCGACCACACGTCCCCCGACGTCTGCTCTGGGGTCGACGTCCGCAGCAGCCATCCGTCCGGCCCGATGGCCAACTGCTCAGCCCATGTGCCCGCCGTCACGCCATCGGGCAGGCCCTGGACAGGAGGCGGGACGATCTCAGCGGTCTCCCAGTCGATCAGGTCATCGGTGACTGACACATAGATTCGGTCGTCCGGTTGCAGGGCGACGACCAGACTCAGCCCGTTTGAGGCCACGTCGTGGATCGGGCTTGGCCACCGAGGCGCATCGTCCACCAGCAAGTTCTCGAATGGGACCCGGAACGGCTCTGGAGACGTCCAGTAGCGACCGTCCGCAGAGACCCGCATGATCAAGCTAGTACGGTCCACTGACCACAGCTTCGGATCCATGGGATGCCCGAACTCCAAGAATCCGTCTCGCCATGGCAATACCGCCGGACCGACCCTATTGCGAAGGAAAGAATTGTAGGAATAATGATCGATCCATAGCTCGCCGTAGCCTTGCCCCAGAACAAGAGATGTTCGGAATTCGGTGTCCACGGCGCATGTATTCGGGCTGTCGACGTCGCCGGAGGGCGCGGGAGTTGCGTATCGTTCTATGAGACCGCCTTCGCCGAATGTAAGCAGCGTGTCGCCGTTCACGGCCGTGCCCGGCCAGTCCACGGGAGCCTTGCCGTGCATCATGAGGCATTGGATCAAGCTGGTGCCTGCCGCCAGATCTATCTCGTAGAACTCAGAGCCGTCCGACTCTCCCAACAGGTGCAGTCTCGTCTCGTTGCTGTAGTCGGTGTTCTTCGATCCGTGGATTATCGCGCCATCGTTGATGCTGCCGATCGCGTACAGCCAGACTTCCTCTCCGGCTATGGGCCCGATGATGTCCCAGGACAGACCATCGGGTGAGAAGACCAGAGACGCCGGCCCGAACCGCCAAGGAGCGTAGCCGCCCGCAGAATGGTCGGACAGACCGATATAGCCGTCGCCAGTCGGCGCAATGTAACAGCACCAGCCACCGACACTCGGCAATTCGGCTCTGACGGGATCCTCGCCCCAGGCGGCCACCCAGACGGATCCGTACTTTTGCGGGGGCTGAACGTAGGGCTTGTTGCGTAACAGACCGTCGATTCCGTACTCCTTGTACAAGTCCCGCGTTGTGCCCAGTTCTTCCCAGGAGAAGCGGCCGGTTCGGGTCTCCGCGTCTGCGGATTCGTGATCCTCGGTCGGTGTCCACTCGAACGTGGCGCCCTCGCCGTCATAGTCGGTGGGCCTGATCCTTGAGGCTGATCGCCTGATCTCGTCGGGCAGCAATGACGGCAAGTCGATGTACGCGCTCGTCACCGCTTCCAGGAGCCACCCGCCCTGCGTGACGTCCAGGTCGATGATGTCGAGGTCGGTCTGCAGCGACGGGTGCAGGAAGTCGGGCGGCGACACCAGGATCTCTCTGGTATCCCAGTCCCTGAGGTCGCTGGTGACCGAAACATAGGCTCTGGAGTGGGGTTTCGGGCCGTATATCGCATCGTCGCCATCATGGCCGGGCCATGTTCCGTCAAGTGGAGGCCAACCGACGGCGACAACAAGATGTTCGCCGTTCGATACGACATGAATTTCGGTGACGTATGGTGTCGGATAGACGTATGGTGTCGGATAATCGTGCTCGCGAGGCACACCCAGGGCATCGAAGTCGGTCCACTCAAGGCCGTCGGCAGAGAAGCGGAAGACGAAGCGAGACCTGTCCCAGTACCCGTCGTCGGTCAGCGGGTGGCCGACTTGCAGGAATCCGTCCTTCCAAGGCACTAGCCACGGAGCGATGATCCGCCCGCTGCCCTGGTCGTATACCGCGTCGAAACGGTAGGGGTTGTAGGTGGTCCTCCCCCAACCCGCCCAGCTGAAGTCCTCGCCCTCGTCGGAATGGACGGGTGAGCTGTCTCGGTCGTCCGTTTGCGTGTCTGGGCTTTGCAGGTCTTCTGTTGACTCTGGATCTACTATTGACTCGGAGTCCTCGGCGCCTCCAAACTCAGGCAGCGCTTCTGGTGACTCTGAGTCCTTGGTGCCTTCAACCTCGGGCTGTCCCTCGGGTGATTCGTAGTCTGTCTCGGGCGTCTCGGTCTCTGCTGCTTGGTTCTGCTCGACCGGCCTTGTGCTGTCCAGGTCGTCTGTGGTGTCCGCGGGGGTGAGGCCCGCTTCGTCGCGGGCCTGGACGCTCGCGGTTGTCGTTGCTTCGGCAATATCGGAGCCGGTCTCGCCGGTGGTCGAACTGCATCCGAGTACGCCGAGGGCCAGCACGAATCCAAGAGCCACCGCGCATAGTGCGGACACAAGCGTCCGAGTTCGGTGGCGGGCCGCGCCCCGCTGAACGGTCCCCCGATGATCGACGCCACGGGCCATGCTCGCATGGTAGGTGCCGGTTGACTATCGCGGGCGGGGACTTCGGCGCCACGTCGACGTCGGCACCGGCTTGAGGATCTGGTTGTCGCGTTCGTCGATCTGTGCGGCTGGCCGGAGTTGCTGGGGCCATGCACCCCCCGCCGGACTGCGGGTCTAGCCGGCAGGTTCGTCGAGGAGGGCCAAGGCGGCCGACAGGTACTGCTCGGCGGCCTGGGTCATGCGGATCAGACCGTAGGTGTCGAGCACGGCCCGCTTGATCCGGTCGGGACTGGCCCGGCGCAGCGCAGCCTCCCTGATCAGGTCGGCCACCGCGTGTGCGGGCTGGTCGCCGGCACCGGCCCGGCCCATCAACTCGTGTCGCTTGTGGCTCATCAGCTCGGCGATCTCGTTGAGGGGCGCGTCGTAGAGCGACCGCTCGCCCAGCTCGCGCACCACCACCGCGGGCGTGCCGGCCAGGCGCAGCACCTGCTGGACCTCGCCGCCGTTGTCGAGCTCGTCGACGTCCACCTGGCGTCGCAGCGTGAGCCGGCCGAGCGCCTGCTCCATCGGAGCCTTCGCCCGCTGGGTCACCTTCGACGACCCCGCCCCCCGGATGTAGAGCCGGTAGGCCCGGTCGGCGGTGACCGGCCCCTCCGCGGTCACGATCTCCAGCAGGTGGGCCACCACCTGCGCGACGGGGGCGGTGCGAGGGTCGGGCAGCCCGCCGCCCTGCCACACGGCGTACCGCCGCGGCCCGGCCGCCAGGTCGAACCCCGGGCTGGGAAGCTCGCCGCCTCCGCCCGTGGCGCCAACCGGTTCACCGCCTGCGCCTGGGGGGCCGTCCGCCGCTTCGGTGCCGTCGGGTGCGACGCCCGCCGTGCCGGGCTCGCCCGCGGGACCACCCGGCACAGGACGAAGCTCCATCCAGCCTTCGATTTGACCGAGTTCGTTGAAGCCCAGCGGCCGGTACAGCTCGTGGGCGTCGGCGGTGATGAGCATCAGCCGTTTGATCCCGGCCACCGCAGGGTGCTCGCAGACCGCAGCCGCCACCGCCTTTCCCAGCCCCAGGCCCCGGTGCTCGGCCAGCACGTACACGTCGGTGAGATAACCGAACGTGGCGTGATCGGTGACGACCCGGGCCCCGCCCACCATGGCACCGTCGGGTCCGTACACCCCCAGCACCACGCTGTTGGCCACCGCGACCGCGGTCTGCTCCCGGCTGCGCCCCGAAGCCCAGTCAGCCTCGCGCTCCAGGAAGTCGTGCATGGCGTCGGCGTCGAAGCGCGCCGGATCGTCGGAGATCACATACTCCCCGCACCGCCGCTCGAACGGACCCCCGTCACTCACGGCGCCAGACGCTACCCGGGAAGCGGTGCCCAAGGTCTCGCCCGGTTGGCAGGCTCACGGCCGCTACTACCCGCACTGGGTTCGACATGGCCACCATGGGCGGGACCCGGGCACTTGCCCTGGAGCGGGAAGTCGGTAGTATCGAGCCGGGTAAGCGGGCCGGCTTTGGCCGTAGTCCGGCGCGACCATCTGCACTCCACCCCGACCAGCGGCGCTGTTCTCCACTCGGAACTGGTCGACGCCCACACCGCCGACGATGTCGACACGGTGGTGGTCGACGGCCGGGTGGTGGTGGTCGCCGGTCGCCTCCTCACCGGTGACAAGCCCGCCATCCGCGCCGAGGCCGAGTCCCAGCCGTCCGCCCTAATCGCCCGGGCCTCCCTCTGGCTGGTTGGAAGTTACTACTAATCTTGACAGAATTAGTAGTAACTGGAGGCACGGAACGAAGGGCGACACGATGAAGAAGCCGTTGCCGCCGCCGGACTGGGTTCAGTTGATGGCGGAGTACGCAGGCGAGGGCCCGGAGCGCTTGATGAGGGTCTTCTCAAGCGGTCGAGCCGTTGACGAGAAGGGCCGCTACCTGCACTGGGACCAGATGCGGCATCGGAAGCCACCTGACGAACTCACACTCGATGAGTGGTGGGTTGGAACCGCTGCGAGCCGGATGAACAACGCCCGGTCGCTCCCCTTCATCGGCACGGACGGCAATCCCTTCCGGCTCACCAACGTAGACACGATCCAGGAGATGGTCCACCGAATCGATCAGCAGGCCAGCGGCCGCATCCAGACTGACGAGATCGTCTCGACCGTCGGGACACGCAATCGCTACCTGGTGTCGTCGCTCACCGAGGAGGCCATCACGTCGAGCCTCCTGGAGGGAGCTGCCACTACTCGTCGCGTCGGCAAGCAACTCCTGAGGACGGGCCGCGCGCCTCGCGACACGAGTGAGCGCATGATCCTAAACAACTACCTTGCACTACTGCGGGCCGAGGAGCTCGCTAGCTCTGGTGAGCCGCTGACCCCCGATCTAGTGCTGGAGTTGCATCGGATCGTCACTGACGGAACGCTCGACGATCAGTCCGAAGCGGGCCGGCTCCAACAGCCCGGCGACAAGCGGGTTGCCATCTATTGGACCGATGGCCAACTCCTGCACCGCCCGCCGCCGGTAGAGCAGTTGCCGTCCCGGCTGGAGCGACTGTGCGCTTTCGCCAACGGCGACACGGGAGAGGGTTTCCTGCATCCGGTCGTCCAGGCGGTGCTGATCCACTTCTGGATTGGCTACGACCATCCCTTTGCCGACGGCAACGGACGCACTGCCCGGGCGCTTTTCTACTGGTCGATGCTGCGTTCCGGGTACTGGTTGGCCGAGTACATTTCCATCTCGTCCATCCTCCGTAGGGCTCCTGCCAAGTACGCGCGGTCGTACCTGTACACCGAGACCGATTCCAACGACGTCACGTACTTCATCATCTACCAACTGGAGGTCATCAAGAGGGCGATCTCAAGCCTGCGGAGGTACCTCACTCGCAAGAGCGGCGAGATTGCTCAGGTAGAGCGGGCAATGCGCGGGGTTCCTGGATTGAATCACCGCCAAGTCGCCATTCTGAGCAATGCATTGCGGGATCCTGAGAACTACTTCACTTTTGCGGGGCAGCAGCGCATTCACCGAGTGGCCTATCAGTCCGCCCGTACGGATCTCCTTAGTCTGGAGACCCTCGGCCTGCTCAAGAAGGTGCAAGTAGGGCGAACGTTCGAATTTTGGCCGGCCGATGGTCTAGAGGACCGAATCCGCGGCCTCTCGGATGGCAGCACATCCACTGAGTACTAAACAGTACTAAACTGCACCAAGTTAGTACTTGATGGCTGGGCGTGAGCGCGGCGCATAGCAAGCGGTAGCTCGCGCTGGGTGACCGGCCATCTGAATAACATTGATGAAATACTAAACTGTACTAATCTAAGTCAAATTAGTAGTTGATCCCCCGCGCTTGGCTCACCAGTCGGCTTGTCGGGGTGTTACAGGGTTGGGAGGAGCTCGTCGAAGAGGGCGCTGAAGCGTTCGGAGGCTGCGGCTGCGGTCTCGATCACCTCGGTGTGCGACAGCGGTTGGTCCGAGATGCCTGCGGCCAGGTTGGTGCACAGCGAGATGCCCAGCACCTGGGCGCCCATGTGGCGGGCCGCGGTGGCCTCGGGCACGGTGGACATGCCCACCATCGAGCCGCCCAGCGCCTTGGCCATGCGGATCTCGGCCGGCGTCTCGAACATCGGGCCGTGGAACCAGAAGTACACGCCCTCCTGCAGCGTCTGCCCCAGCCGGGCCGCGGCCGCGTGGGCCCTGGCTCGCAGCTCGGGCGTGTACACGTCGGTCATGTCGGTGAAGCGGGGGCCGAGGCGCTCGTCGTTGGGTCCGGCCAGCGGGCTGATCCCGGCCAGGTTGACGTGGTCGGTGATGACGGCCAGGTCGCCGGCGGCCATGCCGTCGCCGCAGGCCCCGGCGGCGTTGGTTAGCACCACCACCCGGCACCCGGCCGTGATGGCGGTCCGCACCGCGAACGTGATGGCGTCGGTGTCGTGGCCCTCGTAGGCGTGGGCCCGCCCCGACAGCATCAACACCCGGTTGTCGCCCATCTGCGTGGAGTAGGCCGTGCCCGCGTGGCCGACCGCGGTGGGGATCGGGAAGCCGGGCAGGTCCTCATAGGAGACCGCCACCTTGTCGCCGATCCGGTCGGGGTAGCTCCCCAGCCCCGACCCCAGCACCACGACCACGTCGTGCCGCTCGCACCCGGTCCGCTCGGCCAGCACCCCAGCGGTCCGCTGCAACCGCTCATAAAGATCGCTCATGTGGGCTCCGTTCGGTCGTGGTCTTTCGGCCATCGACGCTGAAGGCCGTTGGGCTTGATGATCCACACGTATGGTCCGGGCTTCCTTGCTCGCTGCAAGATTCGGTTGAAGTTGTAGTCGAGTCGATCCGCCATCTCCTGACCCGTGAGGCTGGCGTTGTTGAATGCGAACACACGCAGTGTGGTCTCGGCCAGTACGTCACGATGGTCGCGGACGATGGAGGGGTCCTTCGTCAAGGCGACCCAACCTTCCCGGTCGGCTCGCCTGATCCACTCGGGATCGGTGGTCCGCTGGTCGGTGCCGTCCGGGTAGACGTCTGCCATCGGTCGTGCTTCATAGCCCCGGGCGCGGATCGCTTCGGCAACCATGCGACGGCCCAGTCCCCGGTCGAGAAAGAAGACTGGGGGCGGTACGTCAGGCTGCGGCCTTCGTCGGCCAGATGGCACAGAAAGCCTCGCGTATGTCGTCGACGGGTGTCCCGTAGTCGGCGGCTATGGACTGAATCGGCTCGCCGGCCGCCACACGGGACTGCACGGCCGACAGCGGCGCACCCCCGTCCATGAACAGGGCGTCGCCGCTTGCAACGTCCGGCAACACTCGCAACAGGCGCCTCTCGGTCACGGGAAGAATGAGCTCGGTCGCCCATCGGTCACCGAAGGTGATACGGGTCAAGTACTCGTGGATGACCTCGTGGAAGACTCGCTGGCCGGTCTGTACCACCGTCAACAGCCTCAGCTGGCGGTCGTCGTGTCTCTTGGCGTAGTCGTACAGCACGTCTGCTCCGTCGCTGTACAACTGGCGAGACGCCAGTGCATGCTGGATTTCGCCCTGGTCGGCGAGTACCTCCAGTGCCCTGCGGATTCGCTGCATCGGTAGGCCGGTGCAGCGGAACGCCTGGACCACGGTTGCCTCGACCAGTCCGACGAAGGGGATCGATCGCGTATCGCGCGAAGCGCCGTTCAGCGAGGTGATGACGGGTCCCTGTGCCACCGGTGGGCGGTCCTCGAACGTCTTGGTGTAGCCGTGCGACCAGGTGCGCAAGGTCGACGGGCTCATGCCCACTAGACGTGCCGCTGCTGAGACCGTGTAGAGGCGTCGGGTGAATCGGTCGTCCGCGATGACTGCCCTCCGTCGGATGCCGGTTTCTTCGGTGACAATCATGGTAACCCTGCCATGTCTCGCTGCCGGGCTGGTGTCAGCTGCCAGGAGGCAATGGCTACCAGGTGGGGCGGGTCAGGATGCCGCCGTCCACTACCAGATCGGCACCGGTGATCCAGCGGGACAGCGGCTCCAGCCCCAGCAACTCGATCACATCGTCAGCGTCCATCGCCGGGTCCTCGGTTCTGCCGGTCATCGGGCCGGGGCCGCCGGTCGCGGGTCCTCGGTTCTGCCGGTCATCGGGCCAGGCGGCGCTGCCGCCGGTTCCGCTGGTCATCGGGCTAGGCGGCGCGCTCGGGTCTCGGCGTCGGCCACCGCTTCGGCCATGTCCATGGTCAGCACCCGGCCGTCCTCCACCACCTTGCGTCCGGCCACCCACACGCCGCTGATCGCGCCGGGCGAGCCCGACCACACGATCCTCGCCAGCGGGTCGTCCTCATCGGCGATCACCGGGTTCAGCGCCGGCTCGGCCGCCGACAGCGCCACCATGTCGGCCCAGCATCCTGGGGCCAGCCGGCCCAGCTCGGCGTCCCACCCCAGCACTTCGGCCGCGCCCGCGGTGGTCATCCGCAGAGCCTCCGCCGGCAGCAGGGTCTGGGCGTCGCCGGAGCGGGTCCGGGCGGTGCGGATGGCGGTGCGCATCTCCTCGAACAGGTCGAGGCGGTGATGCGACGCCGGCCCGTCGGTGCCGATGGCCACCCGCAGCCCGGCCGCCCGCATCTCGGTCAGCGGCGCCACCCCGGAGGCGTGCTTGGCGTTGGAGCACGGGCAGTGCACCACCGTGGTGTCGTTGCGGGCCAGCACGTCGATGTCCTCGGCCGTGAGCCACACGCCGTGGGCCGCGATCACGTCGCCCTCGAGCAGCCCGAGCGACTCCAGGTACTCGGGCGCGGCCAGCCCCCCGGAGCGTTCCCGCACCGCGGCGTCCTCCCATTGCTGCTCGGCCAGGTGGATGTGGATCGGCATACGAGTCTCGGCGGCCCGTTCCGCTATGGCGCTGAGGCACTCCTTCGACACCGAGTAGGCGGCGTGGGCCGACATCCCTCCCCTGATCAGGTCGTTGCCGGCCCAGCGGTCCCTCAGGGCCACCATCTCGTCGATCTGGTCTCGCCATGATCCGGCCACGTTGAAGTCGGGGTCCTCGATCACACCCGGAGTCACCAGGCAACGCAACCCGGCGTCGGTGGCGCCTTCGGCCATGGCCTGACCCCAGAAGTACATCTCTGTCGAGGTCGTGACGCCGTTGGACAGCAGCTCGGCCGCTCCCAGCCGCATCCCGACCCGCACGTCCTCGTCGGTGAGCTTCGACTCTCGGGGCCACATCACCTCGTGCAGCCAGCGGTCCACCGGCAGCCCCTCGCCTGCGCCCCGCAGCAGCACCATCGGGGTGTGGCAGTGGGCGTTGACGAGGCCCGGCATGAGGATCCCGGTCCGGTGCACCGGGGTGCCCGGTTCGAGTGCGGGCGCCGCCGCGGCCGGACCGCACCAGACGATCCGCCCGTCGTCGCCCACGTCCACGGCTCCGTCCGGGATCGGCGCGGGCACGCCGCCGACCGGCCCGTCCATGGTGACGAGAATGTCGCACAGGTACCGGTCCATGGCCCCCAACCCTAGAGAACGCCCGGACCTCCCGAATCCTTGTGAGACCGAACTGGCAGCGGAATGCACCTATACGGGGACGGAACGCTGCCAGTTCCTGTGCCTCCGGGCCTTGCGCGCCGAACTGGCAGCGGAATGCACCTATACGGGGTCAGAATGCTGCCAGTTCCGGAGGCTTCGGGTCACTCGACAGGTCGAGGGGCCAGGGACACGTAGGGAAACGGGCGGCAACTAGCCTCGACAGACCATGGATGGACGGAGCATGGACACCGGGGCGCTGCGGACGCTGGACTGGGTCGGCGGGGCCGGCGGCGCGGTCGAGATGGTCGACCAGACCGCCCTGCCCGCCGCCTACACCGTGCTGCGCATCGACAACATCGCCGACATGGTGGCCGCCATCCGCCGGCTGTCGGTGCGGGGCGCTCCCGCCATCGGTGTGGCCGGCGCCTTCGGGGTGGCGCTGGCGGTGCAGGCCCACGGCACCCGCGGGCCGGCGTTCGACGACGCGGTGATCCGGCTCCGTGAGGCCCGACCCACCGCCGTGAACCTGGCCCGCATGGTCGACCGGACCGCGGCCCGGGCCCCCGAGGGCCTCGAAGCGGTGCTGGCCGAGGCGGCCGCCATCCGCGACGAGGAGCTGGCCGCCTCGGTCGCCATGGGCAGCCTGGGCGCCGACCTGGTGCTGGAGTTGGTGGGCCGCCCCGATGTGCGGGCCATGACCATCTGCAACACCGGCGGGCTGGCCGCGGTGGAGCGGGGCACCGCCCTGGCCGTGATCCAGACCCTGCATGAGCGGGGCCGGCTGGCCGAGGCCCTGGCCCTGGAGACCAGGCCCCTGCTGCAGGGCGCCCGCCTGACCGCCTGGGAGCTGGACCGCATGGGCGCACCCCACCGCCTGCTGGTCGACTCGGCCGGGCCTTTCATGCTGGCTAGGGGCGAGGCCGACGTGGTGCTCACCGGCGCGGACCGGGTGGCCGCCAACGGCGACACCGCCAACAAGATCGGCACGTTCTCGCTGGCCCTCGGCGCCCGCCACGCCGGCGTGCCGTTCATCGTGGTCGCCCCCGAGTCCACCGTCGACGCCGACACCCCCGACGGCGCCGGCATCGCCATCGAGGACCGGGGCACCGACGAGGTCGTGTCCCTCGCCGGGGTGGCCACCGCCCCCGACGGCACCGCAGCCGCCAACCCCGCCTTCGACGCCACCCCGGCCGAGCTGATCACCGCGGTCGTCACCGACCGCCGCATAGTCCGCCTAGCCCCAATACCGTTAAGTTAGGGTCGTCGGATGGTCGCGAGTGGTGGTCCGGTGGGCTGGGGCCAGTTGTGGTGTCGGGCGCGTTTGACGTGCCACTTGGGCATCTTGCGCTTGATGAGCCGTGGA